>Ga0118677_10009208_pt1 | contig 15518 bp, 11 predicted proteins | sample AliMusrvi5mmetaG_FD_86154 | JGI IMG/M metagenome (GOLD analysis project Ga0118677, IMG submission 86154)
TAGGGCGATTCTTTCTCCTGGCCCACGGCCAAGCGACCCGCAGCCCGTTAGGCTAGTAGCACGGGGCCGTGGGCCCTTCCTCTTCCAACCTCGCATCCTGGCCCTTCACCGTGTCCTTCCGCTTCGCCACTGCACCCCAGACCTCCCGGCGCATGCTGGGCCGGCAGGATCCTGAGGATCTGCTGGGCGGGCGGATGCCCTGGCTCATGGGTGGCATGGCCTTCTGGGCCCTCCTCATCCTGCTGCGCCTGGTCTGGCTTCAGGGTATCGAGCATCGGAAGTACCAGGCCAAAGCCGATCAGCAGCACACCACCATCGTGCCGGTGCCGCCCATCCGGGGAGAGCTGCTGGACCGGCGTGGGGAGCCCCTGGCCATCTCCATCAAAGTCGAGAGCCTCTTCGCCGATCCCCGCGTGTTCTACCCGGCCTACAAGTCCGGCAAGGGCGAGGACCGCCAGTGGGGCAACCCGGACCGCAAGGCCGCGGCGGAAGTGGCCGCCAAGCTGGCGCCCATCCTGGAGCAGACCAAGGGCCAGGTGCTGGAGAAGCTGCTCAAGCGGAAGTCCTTCATCTACCTGGAACGCCACCTGCCGCCCTTGAAGGTGGCAGCCATCCGCGCCCTGGACCTGGACGGCATCGAGTTCCAGCCCGAGAGCCAGCGCTTCTATCCCCGGGGCAACCTCGCCGCCCAGATCATCGGCTTCACCAACATCGACGGCCTGGGCCAGCTGGGCATCGAGCAGACTTACGACAAGCAGCTCTCGGGCCTCAAGGGCGAGCTCATCGCCCCCCGCGATGCCCACGGCAAGCTGCTCATCCTCCAGGAGAACTACAGCCAGATCCCGGTGAACGGGGCCTCCCTGCAGCTGAGCATCGACGCCTCCATCCAGCATCTGGTCGAGGACGCCCTGGAGGAGGGCATGCGGCTCTCCAAGCCCCACTCGGCCTACGCGGTGGTGGTGGATCCCCAGAGCGGCGAGATCCTGGCCATGGCGGGCACTCCCACCTTCGACCCGAACCACATCCTGCCCAAGAAGTTCCGCAACCGTTCCGAGTCCGAGCTGTCCGCCGGGGAGCAGGAGGAGCTGCGACGGGAGCTGGAGCGACAGAAGGCGGCCCGCAAGGTGCACCCTGTGGAGGATGTCTACGAACCCGGCTCCACCATGAAGATCTTCACGGCGGCCATCGCCCTGGAGGAACGCAAGGTCCATCTGGGCGAGCGCATCGACTGCGGGCCTGGCCGTTGGCAGTACAGCACCAAGGCCCCGGTCATCACGGACACGCACAAGCATGGCGTCATCAGCTTCGAGGAGGTGCTCTGGCAGAGCTCCAACATCGGCGCCGCCAAGATGGGCACCCGGCTGGACCCCGCCGTCCACTACCAGTACCTGCGCAAGTTCGGCTTCGGTGAGGCCACGGGCCTGAACTTCCCCGGCGAGAGCTCGGGCCGCCTCATCGCCCCGGACCGCTGGAGCCTGCCCACCCAGTACACCTTCTCCTATGGCTACGGGCTCAACACCACGCCCCTGCAGATCCTCATGGCCGGCTGCGCCCTGGCCAACGGCGGCAAGCTCATGCGGCCCATCCTCGTGCAGCGCATCTACAACGACAAGGGCCTGCTGCTCAAGGAGTTCAAGCCCGAGGTGCGGGGCCAGGTCATCAGCGAGGAGACCGCCAACCTCATGAAGGAGACCCTGAAGGGCGTCATCACCCAGGGCACCGGGCGGCGGGCCAAGCTGGACAACGGTGTGGAGGCCTTCGGAAAGACCGGCACTAGCCGCAAGCTCATCGACGGCAAGTACGACCCCAAGCGCCACTTCGCCTCCTTTATGGGTTTCTTCCCTGCGGAAAAGCCCCAATACGGTGTGCTGGTCATGCTGGATGACCCGGGCGGAGACGCCGATGGTGGCGGTGTGGCGGCGCCCCTCTTCAAGCGCATCGGCGATGGCATTGAGCGCTTCCGCAAGACCAGCCCGGACCAGGACCCGGAGAAGGATCTGAAGCTCTCCCTGCGGGACTGGCCCGTGAGCGAAACAGACGAGGCCACGGTTCACGTGGAGCGCGGGCGGGTGCCGGACCTCAAGGGGCTCAGCCTCAAGGCGGCCATCCATCGCGTGGTGTTGGTGGGCGGCACGCCCAGGATCGAGACGAACTCAGGCGGCATCACGGCCACGCGGGTGCTGGGACAGAGTCCCGAGCCAGGCGCGCCCCTGGAGCCCGGCACGGTGGTGAAGATCAAGGCGGGGTTGCCATGAAGCTGGACACACTCATCGACGGCCTCGCCGTGCGCACCGCGGGGCCCGATGTGGAGGTGCTGGATCTCAGCAGCGACAGCCGCGAGCTGGGGCCCGGCTGGGCCTTCCTGGCCCTGAAGGGGGAGAAGGCCGACGGGGCCAGCTTCCTGCCCCAGGCCCTTGGGCAGGGTGCCTGCGCCGTCCTCAGTGAGACGCCGGTGGAAGCCCCGGAGGGCATCGCCACCTGCCGCTTTGAGGGCGAGCCCCGGCTGCGCATGGCGGACCTGGCCCGGCGCCTGCACGGTGCCCCGGATGAAGCCCTGGCTCTCATCGGTGTCACGGGCACCAATGGCAAGACCACCACCACCACCCTCATCCGCCAGCTTCTGCGCGGCACGGGCCTGGGCTGCGGCTTGGTGGGCACGGTGCTGAACGCAGCCGGAAATCTGGAAGAAGAGGCCGTTCGTACCACCCCCGAAAGTCCCGCCTTCTATCGGTGGCTGGCGCGCAGCGTGAGTGCCGGCGACGTGGCCTCCGCGGTGGAGGTGAGCAGCCATGCCCTCTGCCTGGGCCGGGTCCATGGGGCCCGCTTCCAGGTGGGCCTCTTCACCAACCTCACCCAGGACCACCTGGACTACCACGGCACCCTGGAGGCCTATTTCCAGGTCAAGGCGGCCCTGCGTGGTCAATGCCAGAGCTTCCTGGCCAACGCCGACGATCCCTATGGCCAGCGTCTCCTCTCGGAAGCCGGGTGTCTGGGCTACGCCCTGGACCGCGAGGCCGACTATCGCGCCACAGACCTGGACCTTGGCCCCACGGGCACCCGCTTCACCCTGGTCACACCCAGGGGCCAGTGGCCGGTGGCGAGTCCGCTGCTGGGCCGCTTCAACGCCTATAATTTGCTGGCGGCCTTGGCCGCCTGCGCCGAGGCGGGCTTCGACCTGGATCGCCTGGTGCCTGCCGTGACCTGCGTGAGTGGCGCCCCGGGCCGCCTGGAGCGCGTGGACTGCGGGCAGCCCTTCGGCGTCATGGTGGACTACGCCCACACGCCCGATGCTCTGGAGAAGCTCCTGGTGGAGGGCCGTCGCCTGCTCACCCCCGGCGCGCGCCTCCACGTGCTCTTCGGCTGCGGCGGGGACCGCGACCGCACCAAGCGCCCCCTCATGGCTGCGGCCGTGGCCGTGGGCGCCGATGTGGTCTGGCACACCAGCGACAATCCCCGCTCTGAGGATCCCGAGCGCATCCTGGACGACGCGGCCCCGGGCATCCCCATCGAGATCCGCGCCGATGAGCAGCGCTACCACCGCGATGCGGACCGGCGGGGCATGGTGCGCCGCGCCCTGGCGGACTGCCGCCCCGGCGACCTGCTGCTGCTGGCCGGCAAGGGCCACGAGCCCTATCAGGAGATCCATGGCGTGAAGCATCCCTACAGTGACCGCGAGGCCGTGGAAGCGGCCTTGCGGGAGTCGGCGTGATGCGGATCCTCCCCGTAAGCTCCCCTGAGGATCCGGCCATCGCCGAGGCGGCAGCCATCCTGGCTGCGGGATACCTGGTGGCCTTCCCCACGGAGACCGTGTACGGCCTGGGGGCCGATGGCCTGAATCCCGAGGCCGTAGCCCGCATCTACGCGGCCAAGGGCCGGCCTGCGACCAATCCGGTGATCCTCCACGTGGCGGACGCGGCTTCAGCGCAGCCCCTCGTGAGCCACTGGACGCCCCAGGCCCAGGCCTTGGCGGAACGCTTCTGGCCCGGGCCCCTGACCCTGGTGCTGCCCGCCTCGGCCCTGGTGCCCGCCATCGTCCGGGCCGGGGGCCCCAGCGTGGCCCTGCGCTGCCCTTCGCATCCGGTGGCCCTGGCCCTCATCCGCGCCCTGGGTCGGCCCCTGGCGGCCCCCAGCGCCAATCGCAGCCAGCACCTGTCGCCCACCACCGCTGAGCATGTGGCCTCCAGCCTGGGCGAAGCCGTAGACCTCATCCTGGATGGCGGCCCCACCACGGCGGGGCTGGAATCCACCATTCTTGATCTGTCGGGGCAGACCCCACGCATATTGAGGCCAGGCCCCATTCCGCCAGCGGAATTGGGCGAGATATTAGGACCTGTGGAGGTCTGGGCGGGATCTGTTGGGACCGACGAAACTCAGGCGGCGCCCGGGATGCTGGCGCGGCACTACGCGCCCAAGGCCCGGTTGGAGTTGGTGGCTCCGGGCACGGGGGTTCGGAAGGCCCACGGACGGATGGTCTACGTGGCCCTGGGGGCCTTGCCGCGCCTGCCCGATGGCGTCTTCGGCCTGCTCCTGCCGCTGGAGGCCGAAGTCGTGGCCATGCGGCTCTACGCCCTCCTGCATGAACTGGATGACGCGGGCTATGAGGTCATCTTCATGGAGCAGCCCCCGGAGACCGAGGCCTGGCTGGCAGTGCGGGACCGCCTGCGCCGCGCCTCCACCCAGGAGCACCCATGAGCGACTGGTCCCTTTTCCAGATCGCCGCCGAGCTGGGCGCGGAAATCCGTGGCGACGGCGCCCTGGCCCCCACCTCGCTCTCCCTGGATACTCGAACGCTGCAGCCGGGCGCCTGCTTCGTGGCCCTGCGGGCGGAGCGGGACGGCCACGAGTTTGCCGCACAGGCCCTGGAGAAGGGCGCCGTGGCCCTGCTGGTGGATCACGTGGTTGACATTGACTGTCCACAACTGATCGTGCCCGACACCCTGGAGGCCCTGCAGCGCTGGGGCCAGGCCCGCCTGGAGGCGGTGCGGCCCCGACTGGTCCTGGGCGTCACGGGCAGCGTGGGCAAGACCAGCACCAAAGAGCTGCTGGCGGCGGCCCTGGGGGGCTGGAAGACGCCCGGCAATCGCAACAACACCCTGGGCCTGCCCGAGGCCCTGGCCACCCTCCCCGAGGGCCTGGCGGCCGCGGTGCTGGAGATGGGGATGAGCACGCCCGGCGAGATCCGACGCCTCACGGAAATCGCGCCCCTGGACGCAGGCCTCATCACGCTGGTGGGCACCGCCCACCTGGAGAACTTCCCGAGCGGTCAGCAGGGCGTGGCCGAAGCCAAGGGCGAGCTGGTGGCGGGCCTGCGCCGGGGCGGCGTGTGGACCCATCTGGCCACGGATTCCTGGTGCCGCTGGATTGCCGAACAGCCCTGGGCCCGCCATGCCCAGGCCCTGCCCGTGGGCGAGGGCCAGACCTATGCCTGGGAGGCCGTGGAATCCCTGGGCGCCGCCGGTGGCGCCTTCCACTTGCGCAGCCCTCAGGGGGTGCTGCCCCTGCGCCTCCAGCTGCCCGGCGAGCACCAGATCCGCAACGCGGCCCTGGCGGCAGCCTTGGCGCTGCACCTGGGCTTCGGCGGCGATCAGATCGCCCAGGGCCTGGCCAGTGTCACACCGGAGCCTGGGCGGGGTCGCCTGAATCCCCTCGCTGGCGGGGGCCTGCTTCTGGACGAGACCTACAATGCCAACCCCGACTCCATCCTGGCCTGCGCTCAGGCCCTGCTGCTGCTGCCGGGCGGCGAGGCGGTGGCGGTGCTGGGGTCCATGCGGGAACTGGGCCCGGACGCAGCTTCGGTCCACCGGGACACTGGGGCGGGGCTGAAGGCGCTTGGCCTCGCGCGGCTCTGGGCCTACGGCGAGTTCGCCGCGGAGTATGCCGAGGGCTTCGGTCCAGGCGCCCGGGCCTTCCCGGACTTCGAGGCCCTGCGCGACGCTGCGGAGGGACTTGGCGCAATCCCGCCCGGAGCCCGTATCCTGGTGAAGGGTAGCCGCTACTGGCGCGCGGAACGCGCCGTGGCCTGGCTCCTCACTCACTGACCTATCGCCCTGAACCCTGCTTCCCGGACTGCTCATGCTGCCTTGGCTTCTCTATCCTTTTCGTGACCTGGTTCCAGGCTTCTCGGTCTTCCGCTATGTGACCTTCCGCACGGCCATGGCTGCGGCTACGGCCATGGTGCTGAGTCTGTTGTTGGGCCCCTGGGTGATTCGCACTTTGACGGCGCTGAAGATGGGCCAGCACATTCGCGGGGAAGGGCCTGAGCACCACCAGAAGAAGGCCGGCACGCCCACCATGGGGGGCATTCTCATCGTGGTGGTGATCACCGTGTCCACCCTGCTCTGGTGTGACCTCAAGAGCGGCGCCATCTGGGTCTCCCTGTTGGCCCTCCTGGGCTTCGGCACCGTGGGCGCCTTCGATGACGCGCAGAAGCTGCTCAAGAAGCAGAACCTGGGCCTCAGCAGCTGGCAGAAGATGGCCCTTCTCACAGGCATCTCCATCCTGGTGGGCTGGCTCATCCTGCACTTCGGCCTGCGGGGCGCGGCCACCAGCAAGCTCTCGGTGCCCTTCTTCAAGAACTTCAAGCCGGATGTGGGCATCTTCCTCATCCCCTGGATCTGGCTGGTGATGGTGGGCACCAGCAACGCCGTGAACCTCACGGATGGCCTGGATGGGTTGGCCATCGGCGGCACCCTCATCGTGTCGCTCACCTACGCCATCCTCGCCTACGTGGTGGGCCACGCGAAGATCGCCGCCTATCTGGTGGTGCCCCACGTGCTGGCCGGTGGCGAGCTGACCGTTTTCATGGGCGCCATGGTGGGGGCCTGCCTGGGCTTCCTCTGGTACAACGCGCACCCTGCGGAGATGTTCATGGGCGACACTGGCTCCCTGGCCCTGGGCGGCGCCCTGGGCACCTCGGCCCTCATCATCAAGCAGGAGGTGCTGCTAGTCATCGCCGGGGGGCTCTTCGTGCTGGAGGCCGTGAGCGTGATCCTGCAAGTGGGCAGCTTCAAGCTTCGGGGTGGGAAGCGCATCTTCCGCATGGCCCCGTTCCACCACCATCTGGAACTGGGTGGCCTGCAGGAGACCAAGGTGGTGATCCGCCTCTGGATCACGGCCATCGTCTGCTCGATCCTGGCGATCAGCTCGCTGAAGCTGCGCTAGACGATCTCATTTGGAACAATGAGCGGTCGGCTGCGCGTCGGCCAGGGCTGGCCCAGGATGAAACCCTGGCCCCAGGGCACGTCCGCATCCATGACGGCTTCCAGTTCTTCCTGTGTCTCGATGCCCTCGGCAATGAAGCCGATGCGCATGGCTTTGGCGAAGTGGGAGAGGGCGTTCAGCAGGGCGGCCTGATAGGGGCGGCGATGTACCTGCTCCACGAGGCTGCGGTCCGCCTTGATGAAGTCCGGGGCGATGCGGGCCATGTGGGTGAGGCTGGCCACGCCCGCGCCCAGGTCATCTACGGCCACCATCAGGCCCAATTCCCGCAGGCGCTGGGTGAACCGGTTGAGATCCTCGGGATCGTGGATGCCCTGGGATTCCGTGAACTCCAGGACCACGCGGTCCGGGCCGAAGGGCAGGGCGGCCAGCCACCGGGGCAGGTTGTCCCAGAAGCTGGGGGCTTCCAGGCTCACGGGCTCCAGGTTCACGAAGTGCAGGTGCCGCTCATCCCCGGTGCGGGCCAGGGTCTCGAAGGTGGTTTCCAGGAAGCGCAGGTCCAGGCGGAGCCGGTCCTCCCAGGAGAGGGAGGGATCCTGCAGATAGGGCCCCACGGCATGGATGACGCCCTCTGCATCCACGTGGCGGGCCAAGTACTCTTTGGCCACCAGGCGATTATCCAGGAGTCGGTACATGGGCTGCACGTGGGCGACGACTTTGCTCTCGCCGCTCAGCAGGCTCTCCAAAATGCCATCGGGCATGTTCACATCGCTTTCCATTAAATGCCCAGCCCATCTAGTGTAACGCCGCATTCCAGGCCTGTCCCCGCTACCCTGGAGGGGGAGGCGCCATGCACAGTGTGGTCATGGGGGCAGGGCGATCGGGACTGGCGGCAGCCCGCTTTCTGGCGACGCAGGGGCTGGGCGTGGTCCTCACCGACACACGGCCCGAACCCAGTGCGGCCCTGGAGCAGGAACTGGCCCAGGCGGGCATTCCCGGGCTCTGGGGCAGCCATCCGCTGGCCCTGCTGGAGGATTGCCAGCAGCTCGTCATCAGCCCGGGAATTCCGCGCACAGCTCCCTTCGTGGCCGAAGCCCTCCGGCGTGGCATCGCGGTCATCGGGGAGGTCGAACTTGCCCACCGGGCCATTCGCGAGCGCCAGGATGGCAGCCGCGTGCTGGCGGTGACCGGCACCAACGGCAAGAGCACCACGACAGACCTCACGGCCCATCTGCTGCGCGCCGCCGGGATCAGCGCCGTGGCCTGTGGCAACCTTGGCACGCCGGTGCTGGAAGCCGTGCAGGCGGCTCCAGCGGACACGGTCTTCGTGGTGGAGCTGAGCAGCTACCAGTTGGAGTCGACTCAGGCCTTCCATGCGGAAGCCGCGGCCTTCCTGAACCTCACGGAGGATCACCTGGCCCGCCACGGCACCATGGAGGTCTACCGCCGCACCAAGCTGCGCGTCTTTGAACACCAGAGCGCCGCCGACTTGCGCGTGGTGCCCCTGGCCCATCCCGAGTGGTCGCAGGACGCCCCCGGCGCTGGCGCCACGGCCCGCTTCGGCTGGTCGGAGTGCGAGGCCTGGTGTGATGCGGCGGGCCATTTGCATTTGCACGGCGAGCCCCTGCTGTCCCGCACCGACCTGCGTATCCCGGGTGACCACAACGTCGAGAACGCCCTGGCCGCCAGCCTCCTGGCCCGCCATGGTGGCGCGAGTCACGATGGCCTCCGCGCCGGGCTCCGCAGCTACCCGGGCCTGGCGCACCGCATGGCTCTCTGCGGCGAAAAGGGCGGTGTGCGGGCCTACAACGACTCCAAGGGCACCAACGTCGACGCCACCCTCACGGCCATCCGCGCCCTGCCGGGGCCGCTGGTTCTGCTGTTGGGCGGCACGGACAAGGGCGCCAGCTACGAGCCCCTGCGCGAGGCCCTCCAGGGCAAGCTCCGCCGCCTGATCTTCCTGGGCGAGGCCATCCCCCAGCTTCAGCGGGACCTGGGCGACCTCCCCCACGAGGTGGTGCCCAAATTCGATGATGCCGTCGCCGCCGCTCTAAACCTGGCCCAGCCCGGCGATCAGGTGCTCCTCAGCCCCGCCTGCGCGAGCTTCGACCAGTTCGAGAATTTCGAGCAGCGCGGTGAGCACTTCGAGCACCTGGTGCGCGTCTGGGCGCAGGCTTAATCGGGGCGATATTTTTTCTGCCACCTGGGCTGGCATTTGTGGCGCATGATGCGAGCTGGAGGCGGGGACTGACCATCAAGGCCAGTGCAGCCCGATTCGTCCCCAACTCCAAGCCGATTTCCACCCTAGGGTGGAGATCTGTTCAGCCCCGGGAGGATCCAGCGTGGACGCCAGCAGTTCCCTCCCTTCGGATGCGGCGAGCAGGGAACTGGAGCGGCTCACTCACGCCACCCTGGATTCCCTGCTGGCCAACCTGGCCGTCCTGGACGAACAGGGCGTCATCCTCATGGTCAACCGGGCCTGGCGGGACTTTGGCCGCAGCAACTCAGACGGCCTAGCGAACCTTTGCGAAGGCGCCAACTACCTCGCCACCTGCGAGGCGACCAAGGGTCCAGGCTCCGAACAATCACGGGCCTTCGGAGCAGGGATGCGAGGCCTACTCGCCGGCGAGCTGGATGTGTTCTCTCTGGAATACCCCTGCCATGCTCCAGATGAACAGCGCTGGTTCATCGGTACCATCACCCGCTTCTTGGGGAAGGATGGTGCCCCGCGGCTCGTGGTATCCCATTCCAACATCACCCACCTCAAGCGGACCGAAGCCGCCCTGCGGGAGAGCGAGGCGCGCTCCTTGGCCATCACGGAATCTGTCCAGGACGCCATCCTCATGATGGACCCCGAGGGCCGGGTTCTGTACTGGAACTCGGCGGCCACCCAGATCTTCGGGTACACGCCAGAGGAAGCCCAGGGTCAGAAACTCCACCAGCTCATCGTGCCCGAGCGGTTTCAAGACAGCCATGGTCGCGGATTCTTGAATTTCCAGAAGACGGGTGAGGGCCCGGTGGTTGCGAAGCGGATGGAGCAGCGGGCCTGTCGCAAGGACGGCCGGGAACTCACGGTTGAGGTGTCAGTGTCGGCGCTGCAATTCCAGGATGGCTGGAACACCGTGGGGATCATCCGGGACACCACGCAGATCAAGGCGGCCCAGGAGCAGCAGCGACAGGCTCAGGCCCAGCTTGAGCAGGCTCAGAGGATGGAGAGCCTGGGCTGCCTGGCGGGAGGGGTTGCCCACGACATGAACAACGTCCTGGGGGCCATCCTGGGCTGGTCCACCTCAACCGTCGAGGAACACCCGGTAGGCAGTCCCACCCACCGCGCCTTCTCGACCATCTCCATGGCCGCGGTCCGGGGCGGCAAAATGGTGAAGAGTCTCCTGCGCCTGGCGCGGCAGGGCCCGCTCGAGGACATCGTCCTCGACCTGAATGGCATCCTCCGCGAGGCACTTGGTCTCCTGGAGCGCACCACCCTGACGTCGATCTGCCTGGAGCTGGATCTGGCCGAGGATCTGCACCCCATCTTCGGGGATTCCGATGCCCTGAACCATGCCTTTCTGAACCTCTTCGTCAACGCATCGGATGCCATGCCCGAGCGAGGCATCCTCCGGCTTCGGAGCCGGAACCTGGAGGCGGGCTGGGTTGAAATTCAGATCGCGGACACGGGCTGCGGCATGCCGAAGGAGGTCCTGGAGCGGGCCCTCGATCCCTTCTACACGACCAAGGGGGTGGGCAAAGGCACGGGGCTGGGCCTCTCTCTGGTCTATAGGACAGTGCAGGACCACGGTGGCGAGTTGGAGCTGCAAAGCGAACCTGGACAGGGCACCACAGTGATCATGCGCCTCCCGGTCCAGCGCCGCACCACCCTGAGTGAAGGTAGCCAGGACCTCTGCCCCGTGCGGCCCCTTTGGGGGGATCTGAAGGTGCTGCTGGTGGACGATGACGAGCTCATGTTGCGCTCCATGGAGGTCATGCTGAAGCACCTGGGCCATGGCGTGGTGTGCGCGACCAGCGGCGAGGAGGCCCTGGGCATCCTGGAGACGGGCTTCCAGCCCGATGTGGCCCTCCTGGACATGAGCCTGCCAGGACTTGGTACGACCCGGACCCTGGTGCTCCTCCGCGTGCTGCAGCCGCCCCTCAAGATCGTGCTCGTCACGGGCCGAGTGGACCAGGCCTCCCAGGCGCTGATGGCTGCTCACGCCGAAGTTTCTCTGCTGCCAAAGCCCTTCAGCATGGCGGAGCTCCAGGAGCACCTTGGAGGCTTCGGTCGGAGAGCCTGAGCGCTATCCGCTGTTACTGAACCTCTGCGAGTATTACTTCCGGTTCCAACGATCTGGAGTCCCCATGAAGTCCCTTCTCGCATCACTGCTCCTCGTTCCAGCGCTCATGGCCCAGGCGCCCACTCCGGCTGTGGACCCCTTCGCAGCCGTGCGCTTCCTGGTGGGTGAGTGGAAGGGCGAAGGCGGGGGGTTGCCGGGGCAGAGCACCGGCGTCGCCACCTTCCGCTTCGAGCTGGAGGGCAAAGTCCTCGCGCGGCGCAGCTACGCGGACATGGCCGCAGCCAACGGCCGTCCCGCTTCGCACCACGAGGATCTGCTCTGGCTCTTCCCCGAAGGTGACCAACTCAAGGGCCTCTACCTGGACAACGAAGGTCACGTGATCCACTACCTGGTCGCCGCCATTCCCGGCGGCGTGACTCTCACCAGCGAGGTTGGCCCCGGCCCCGGCTTCCGCCTCAGCTACTTCCAGAAAGCCGAGGGCCTTGTGACCCTCCGCTTCGAGCTCGCGCCGCCGAACAAGCCAGCAGCTTTTTCGACTTACCTAGAGGCCGTCGCCCGCCGGACGAATTGACCTTTTTCCTGCACAGGAAAGGGCCTCCAATCCGGAGGCCCCTTCGAGTGCCGGAATTAGCTAGGCTTTGCCGTGCGGCTTCTCCTGCCAGAACTTGGCAGGCGCATAGCAGATGCCCATGAGGACGACCTGGCTGGCGATGAAGCCGGTGAGCGCATAGAAGGCCTGGTCCATGAAGCCGTAGGAGTGCAGGCCCACGCCCAGCATGTTCACGCCGAACCAGGAGCAGGCGGTGATGATGTTGCCAAAGATCGCCATGACCATGATGCCGCGCTCGCGGATGAGACCCACCATGCGGGCGTGGAGGATGATGGCGTTCCAGAGCACGATGAGGAGGGCACCGTTCTCCTTGGGATCCCAGCCCCAGAAGCGGCCCCAGGACTGGTCGGCCCAGATGCCGCCCAGTACGGTGCCGATGAAGCTGAAGAAGAGGGCGAAGCAGATGATGCCGTAGGTCATGTCCGTCAGAGCCTTGTCAGTCTCAGGATCCACCACGGCCACGATGTGCTTGCGCAGGGCGTAGGCGATGGCGATGGCGCCAGCCAGGAAGGTGCCGGAGTAGCCGATGGTGATGGTCACCACATGCGTGGCCAGCCAGAAGTTGGAGTCCAGCACGGCCCGCATCATCTCCATGGTGTCGCCCTCGGTGCCCAGGTTCTGGGCGACCAGAAGGGAGGCGAAGCCGGCGGCGGCGGCCACAGCGGTGCCGAAGCCTTTGCGATACATGCGCTCGGTGATGAGACCGAGGATGACGGCGCCCCAGCCCACAAAGACGGCGGAGGAGTAGAGGTTGGTGACGGGAGGCCGACCCTGGAGGATGATGCGGGCGGCCAGGCCCAGGGTGTGGACGATGGCACCAGAGCAGAGCAGGGCATAGGCGGTTTTGCGCAGGGTCTCGGGCTTGTAGAGCCAGGAGAAGCAGAGCGCCAGGAAGGCCACGATGTAGATGGACAGCCCGATGAAGAAGGGCTGGGCCCGGTTGAAGACGGTCTCCTTGGTGGCGTGGCCCAGAGCCTCGGGCTTGAGCTGGTTGACGACGGCATCCAGCTCACCCAGGGTCTTGTTGAAGGCTTCGGCATTGCCGGCGCCGTAGGCGGCACCGAGCTTGGCCAGGGGGATCAGCCCGGGGTGCAGAGGACCGCCGGTGTTGCCGGCGGCGAGGGCCTGGCCCGTTCTCTGCCAGGCATCTGGACCCATGGCGGCCGTGGGGGGCAGCATGCGGAAGTGGGCCCTTTCGATGAGGGCCTGGTGCCGCGTGGTGGCCTCGGGGGTGCCCAGGGATTGGATCTCCCAGGCCAGGCCGGGGGTCTCGGTCAACTGCAGGGTGTTGCGGAGCTTGTAGTAGAGGTAGACGCGATCGAAGAGGTTCACGATGGCGCTCTCGAAGCGGGAGCGGGTCTGGGGCTTCTTGCCCTGGGCCAGGCTGGCCTGCTTCTCGATCTCTTCGAGGTGGGGTGCCATATCCGCGAGGCTGAAGTAGTTGCGGGCCTGCTTCTGTTGGGCACCGATGAGGCCCAGAACTTCGGTGTCATCGATGACGAAGATGGGCTGCTGATCGGCCACGGCGGGGCGGAACAGGACGTCCAGGATCCATTCGTCGGGGCCGATGGTGCGGCCCTCGTAGCGGAAGCCCTGACGGCTGTGAATCACCAGCAGGGAATTGCGGGCCAAGGAATCCAGCGGCTTCACGCGGCCGCCCTCAAGGATGGGCAGGTTGCCAAAACCACCGACGTCGAAGCCGCGGGCCTTGCCTGTGGGCAGGGCCATGATCAGCGCGATGAGCAGGGCCAGAATGGCCGAGCCCCAGGGCAGGTACTTTTCGAGAAGCTTCATGGTCAGGCCTCCTTCTGGTCCTGACGGCGCTTAAGCGAGCGACGCAGGACGATGGCAAAGTGCACGAGCAGTCCGATGGACACCAGGACGCAGGACACGTAGGGAAGCAGCCAGCCGGGATTTTCAACCACGGAAAGGACGGAGAGGGTGTCGTTCTTGCCAAAGCTCGCCTGGTAGAAGGTCTTGCCCTCGTAGCGCAGGGGCTGGTTCATGTAGATGAGCACCTCGCGGGATTCGTTGCGCGAGGGATTCATGACCTGCACGAGGCTGGAGAAATTCTTGGGGATGTCGGTGCCAGGATAGACATCGTGCCGGAACTGCTTCAGCGTGAAGGCGTAGGGCAGGTACTGGCGGCGCAGGCGCATGGACAGCACGTAGGTGCGGCCCTCATGGGTGAAGGACTGGGGGGCACCCAGTGCCACGGAAGTGAGCCAGGTGCCGTAGCTGCGGCCGCCCGCCAGGGGCTCCACGAAGGCGGAAACCTGGTTCATGTCGTTGTCGACGCTGGTGAGGGGTTTCTCCACCACGGCGACGCCAGGGCCCACACCCGCGGTGGCCAGGGAGGCCGGGGCACCGGGCTGCAGGTTGCTCAGCTCGGCGTTGGGGAAGTACTGCTTCACCTTGACGCTGAGGGGGGTGCCGGGGATGGCGATGGTGCCACCCTTGGCCAGGAGGCTGTCGGGCACGGAGTAGATCTCATCCCAAGTGGGATCCGTGACGTCGATGAGGGCCAGTTCGGCGTTCTTGTAGCTCTGCACGTAGTTGACGGTCTGACCCACTTCGATGGTCATGTTGGTGTCCACCTGCATCATCCCCGCGACAAATTCCCCGGCGAAGAGGACAACCAGGCCCGCATGGATCAGGATCAGGCCGGACTTGGCCCAAGTGCGCTTGAGCTCGAGGGTCTTGCCCGTCAGGTTGATGGTCAGGACGAGGCCCACGAGGGCGGCGCCCGGGAAGGTGGGCACCGGGAAGGTCAGGAAGGAGAACTGGTGCCACACGAAGAAGCTGCGCATGTAGGCGTTCACAGCGCCCACGGTGCCCAACTCGACCTGGGCCAGGGTGCACATGACCACCAGGGCCATGAGCAGGGCCAGCAGCACGATGGTGAGCTGGAGGGACTTCAGGAATTTCCAGGTTTGGAGGGCGTAGGTCTTAATCAAGGCGGACACTCCCCAGGAGGTTCAGGAATTCGGGCTTGGCCTTGGCCACGGGGCTTGCATCCCCGGTCATCTTCAGGAACCAGGTGTTGCCGTCGGTGGTCCGGATGTAGCCGGCCACCATGCGGCTCTTGGCCTGGCCCTCGCCAGTGAAGTCATAGATGTTCAGGACACCGGCCTTGGTCTTCAGCGTGGTGCGTCCCTTGGCCAGGGCCGCTTCATCCAGGTTCCCGAGGCCGATCTGGCCGCGCCAGCGGTTCACGTTGGCCAGCTCGCCGCCGGCCTCGCCGGGCAGGACCACGACACTGGTCTCCAGCTTGCCTTCCACCGGGGCCTTGAGGGTGGCGAAGCGCATGCCGCTGCCGGGCTCCTGGGTCCAGCCCTTGGGCAGGGTCCACTTCAGGCCGTGCTCGGGGGCGGGTGGCGGTGGCACTTCCGGGGCGCCACCGGGCATGCCGCCGGGCATCTCACCCGTGCGGGCGCCCATGGGCTGGGGGGGCATGGCGG
>Ga0118677_10006650_pt2 | contig 15517 bp, 11 predicted proteins | sample AliMusrvi5mmetaG_FD_86154 | JGI IMG/M metagenome (GOLD analysis project Ga0118677, IMG submission 86154)
ACGCTGAGCCGTCATTCAAGTTCAACGACTTCAGGAAATGGTTATTGGGATCGAAACTATGACTCCGTCGCTTCGGTCGGTCAGCTTTTCGAGATAGGTGGCAAACGCCGGGCGCGTCAAGAGTCTTCCCAGGCAGGACTTCTGAATGCCAAGGCAAAGTTAGCTGATGCCCGTCGTGTACTGGATGCGAATGCGGCCCAGAGTTATGTGGCAATCCTTCTCTCCATGCGGAAAGAGGAGATCTTAAATGATTCTGCGGCATCCTTGAAAAAGGAAGTGACCATTGCGGACGTGCGACAGCGCGCTGGTGACATCTCGGTCACAGATAAACACCAGATCGAAATTGCCGCCGAACGTTTGGAGTTGGATGCGGCTACCGCTCAAACTGAGACCCATAATGCCCGTGTAGCCCTTGAGTCCCTGTTGGGCGAGTGTCGACCACAAGGGGATATTGTGCTCACCGACACACTGGAGTCACTAGCCGATTCCATGGGGACGCTTTCACAGGGTCCGGGCAATGTAACGGATGGCCCGGATATCGTGGCCGCCGAATCTGCGAGGGTAAAGGCCGAAGCGGATTTACGCCTTCAGAAGGCCATGCGGATTCCCGACCCGACTTTGTCGGTTCAGTATGAACACCAACCGCCGGATCAAGCCAATACGGTGGGTGTCGGGGTTTCCTTTCCGCTGCCCTTCTGGAGTCAAAACAAGGGCAATATTGCTGCGGCGAAAGCCACCCTGGAACAAGCCGACTTGCAACTGGGGAAAATTCGTGCTCAGTCTGCAACGGATATCGCCACGGCGCAGGTATCATACGCGTCCTCACTCGCGCGGTGGCATCGTTATCGGGACGACTTGATGCCTCAATCACGCGACATCTGCGACTCCATCTCTCTGGCTTATCAAAGGGGCAGCTCCTCCTTGCTGGATTTGCTCTCGGCTGAACGTAACGACAATGAGGTGCGGATGGCTACCGCTCAGGCTGCCGCCGATGCCGCGAATGCCGGGGTTATCCTGCGAACGGCTCTTAACCAATGGGGGGATATTCCGTCGGCGGAATCCCGTATTTTATCAAAATGAAATGAATCGCTTGTACCGATACGAAAGGAAATATGAAACGTAACGCGCTATTTTCTGTGGTTCTTCTTGCCTATGGAATGGTGGGATGCCGTGAAGCTCACGACTCTTCGGAGCCGTCGCCTGTCCGTACCGAAAACGGTCAGGTCATTGTGACACCGGGTAGCCCGCAGGCGAATTCCGTTTCGCTTGAAGCGGCGAGCCCGCCGCCTTCGTCGATCCTGGCGCTTAATGGTCGGCTTGTTTGGGATGAAAATGCCACCGCGCGCCTGTTCACGTCGTTTGCAGGACGAGTAATAAAGGTTTCAGCGGAAACCGGGCAAGCCGTTAAGCCGGGCGATTCGCTCGCCGTTATTGCTTCACCCGACTACGGTCAAGTTCAAGCCGATGCGTGGCGTGCAAAGACGGATTTGGCCCAAATGGAAAAAAACTTGGCACGAACCAAGGAATTGTTCAGCCACGGGGCAGTCGCTGAAAAGGATTTGCAGTCGGCTGAAGCTGATATGGAACGAGCCGGAATTGAGAAGCGACGCGCAGAGGAACGGCTGGCACTCTGCGGCGGGGCCTTGGAGGGGGTTAATCATAATTATGTCCTCAAGGCGCCGATTGCCGGTGTAGTCGTTGAAAAAAACATTTCGGCGGGCGCTGAGTTACGCTCCGACCAGATGTTGGCCAACGTACCGCAAATAGCGGCCCCGCAGTTTGTCATCACCGATCCGAGCCGGTTATGGATACAAATCGATGTGCCCGAACGCGAGCAGGGAAAGATTCGGGTTGGCCAAACCTTTACCCTTAGCAATCTAAGTTGGCCTGTTTTGTCGGTCACCGGGCAGGTGGAAGTCATTGGGGCGGGCCTTGATCCGGCGACACGAACCGTTAAGGCTCGTGGGGTTTTGATAAATCCCGAGGGGCTGCTCAAGGCGGAGATGTTCGTCAAAGTTGACTTTGTGTTGGAGCCGGAGCCCGGTGCTGAAGTGTCAACACGCACGGTGTTCTTGCGCAGCGACAAGCATTTTGTCCTGCTTGAAACGGGGCCGGGCCATTATATGCGGCAGGAAGTAACCATTGGAAATGAACACGCGGGACGTGTCATCATTACTCAGGGGGTTCAGCCCGGCCAGCGCGTGGTGGCAGACGGCGCTTTACTGCTGGAACAAGTGGTGGACTCATGATCCGCCGGATCGTCAGTTTTTCCCTCCATCAATCGCTGTTTGCGGCAATGTTGGCCGTACTGTTTATCGCCGGTGGCATTGTGGCATTTATCAATTTGCCCATTGAAGCCTTTCCCGATGTGTCAGACATCCAAGTTAATGTGATTACGCTTTTTCCTGGCCGGGCCCCGGAAGAAGTGGAGAAGCAGGTGACCATTCCCCTGGAGACGGTGCTGAATGGGGTGCCGCATTCCGTGCGATTATTCTCCCACACGCAGTTTGGGCTGTCGTATATCATGATTACTTTTGACGACAAGGTGACGGATGCCTTTGTGCGACAACAGGTACTGGAGCGACTCCAAAGCGCTGACTTGCCGCCTGGCATTCAGCCGCAGATTGCCCCCTTGTCAACGGCCATTGGCGAAATATACCGTTATCGGCTCAAGGGAGAGGGATACAACTCCCGCGATCTTCGTACCCTTCAAGACTGGGTAGTGGACCGCAACTTGCGGATGGTTCCCGGTGTTGCGGATATTGTCGGAATGGGGGGTGTCATCAAGACTTATGAGGTGAACCCCAACCTTGCGAAACTCCGCGATTATGGGCTCAGTCTACAGCAGTTGTACACCGCTCTAAGTCGGGGCAATGCCAACGTCGGTGGCAGTAAAGTGGAACAAGGGGCACAGCAATACCTCATCCGAGGAATCGGGCTCCTTCATTCATCTGACGATATCGGGAATATCGTTCTTGCTTCCCACAGCGGAGTTCCCGTGCTTGTGCGCGATGTCGCTGAGGTCAAGGTCGGTCACGTCCCTTGCGAAGGGGTGGTCGGTCAGGATGATGATGACGATGCGGTCACGGGCATCGTGTTGATGAGGAAAGGTGAAAATCCGTCTGATGTGCTCAGTGAGGTAAAGGCAAAGGTCGAGTTGCTGAATCACTCCATTCTGCCGCATGGGGTGCAAATCATTCCTTTTTATGACCGCACATGGCTGGTGGATACGACCCTGCATACCGTGTTTAAAAATCTGGCGGAGGGAACGATGTTGGTGACCTTTGTCCTCTTGGTCTTTCTCGGGAACCTGCGGGCGGCATTCATTGTGGCGTTGATGATGCCACTGGCGCTGTTAGCGACATTCATCGGCCTTACCTGGCGTGGCATCCCGGCCAACCTGCTCTCGTTGGGGGCCATGGATTTCGGGATTATTGTTGATGGCGCGGTTATTGTGGTTGAAAACATATTCCGAAAACTCTCCGAACATGACCATTCCTCCCTGCGCGATAAAGTACGGGACATGATTCTGGATGCTACGGTCGAGGTGGGACGTCCAACATTCTTTTCGATGCTGATCATTATTGTGGCGCACATTCCCATTTTCACCCTCCAGCGTCATGAAGGACGTATTTTTGCGCCGATGGCGTGGACAGTAACGTCGGCGCTTATTGGCTCGCTAATCTTTTCGTTAACACTGGTGCCTTTGCTCTGCTGGGTACTGCTGAGAAAGAATTTGCCGCATAAAGAAAATGCCGTGATGCACCTCATCTCCCGTCTTTATAAACCGGTGTTGTATCGTGCGATCACTCGACCCAAAACCGTTATTATGGTTGCGCTCACCCTGCTTTTGATCAGCATGGCCGCCATTCCTCGTATCGGTACTGAGTTTCTGCCGGAGCTCGATGAGGGCACGATTTGGGTCAATGTCGATCTGCCGGCCAGTCTCTCCGTGACCGAAGCCAAGTCTTATTGTGCGAAGGTGAGAAAACTTCTGCATACCATTCCGGAAGTTGACACCGTGGTTTCCAAATCAGGCCGTCCGGAGGATGGTACAGACCCCAAGACCCTCAACATGGCGGAATGTTTTGTGGGCTTGAAGCCCCCGGCCAGTTGGAGGACGGGTATTACAAAGCAACAAATACTTAATCAGATGGAAGAGGTGCTGAATGCTTTGCCCGGTGTAGACTGCAGTCTGTCGCAACCCATTCGGGACAACGTACTCGAAAGCATTTCGCAAATCGATGGACAGGTCGTTATCAAGGTGTTTGGAGAGGATCCCAAAGCGTTGCGTGCGTTGGCAAATCAGGTGCTCCACGCTGTTGCAGATGTTCCGGGCGTCGAGCGGTCATTCATTGATCGTCCAGGTGAAGTGCCGCAAGCGATCATTACCATTAATCGAGATCAAGCGGCCCGTTACGGGTTGAATGTCGGTGACATTGAGGATGAGATTGAAATCAGTCTTGGTGGCAAGGCGGCAACGGAATTATGGGAAGGCGAGAAACATTTCAGCGTGGTGGTCCGCCTCTCTGAGCCTGAGCGCGGATTGGCTAAGATGCGCAAGATTCTGGTGGATACACCGGATGGTTTGCATGTTCCGCTGGAGGAAGTGGCCTCCTTTAAAGAATCGAGCGGCAGCATGAATATCAGCCGTGAAAACGGGAAGCGTGTCATGGCTGTTTCGATATTTATCAAAGGCCGTGACATGGGTAGTGTCGTGGCTGATATGCAGGCGCGAGTCAGGAAAATTGAAATGGCGCCGGGCTATCTGGTTACCTGGAGTGGTGAATTCGAAAACCAGCAGCGCGCGATGAAGCGTTTGGGGATCATTGTGCCATTCAGCGTATTCCTGATCTTTGTGCTTCTGTTTGATGCCTTTAAGTCGGTGAAACACGCCATGTTGATTCTGCTGAATGTACCCTTTGCCCTCATTGGAGGTATATTGGCGCTACTGCTGACAGGCATCCCCCTGAGTGTGTCGGCGGCTATCGGTTTTATTGCACTTTTTGGACAGTCTGTGCTCAATGGGGTGGTCATGGTGAGCTGTTTTAAGCAACTTGCTCATGAAGGGGCGAGCTGTGTTGAGGCGGTTCAGCGAGGCGCCATGTTGCGGCTACGGACAGTTCTGATGACGGCATTGCTGGCGATGTTTGGACTTCTGCCGATGGCCCTCTCGCACGGGATTGGCTCCGAGACGCAGAAACCCCTGGCGATTGTCATTATCGGGGGACTCTTTACGGCAACACTCCTGACGCTTGTCGTGTTGCCGACACTCTATCTTCTGTTCGAAAGGACGAGTACAACATCTGTCCCGCCTTGATAAAGAGAATTAACGCAGGCGGTTGATCTGGTGAAAGCCAAGCTCGGTGAATTAGCGGCAAAGGCGGTTGCTGTTCCGGGGGCTCACGGGTAATATATACCGATGGAATGGAAGGTAACGAAGCAGGTGATGGTGTCAGCGCTGGTTGTGGCGTTTCTGGAGGCTTCCGGCTGGGCCTCTGAGCCGAATTCGATGGCAGTGGATCTGGGCGGCGGGGTGAATTTGGAACTGGTTTGGATTCCGCCCGGCGGGTTTGACATGGGGTCGGACGGCTACATGGACAACGAGAAGCCGCTGCATAAGGTTCTTTTTGAGAGGGGTTTCTGGATGGGGAAATGTGAGGTGACTCAGGAGCAGTGGGAGCGGGTCATGGGGGATAACCCCGCGTATTTCAAAGGAGCCAGGAATCCGGTGGAGCAGGTTAGTTGGGACGATGCCCAGGCCTTTATCAAGCGTCTCAACAAGCAATTGAAAACCGCCACACCAAAACTCGGGTTCAAGTTGCCGTCGGAGGCGGAGTGGGAATATGCCTGCCGGGCAGGGACAACAACAGCGTTCCATTTCGGCGAGAGTCTAAATTCCAACCTGGCGAATTTCAATGGAAAGTTTCCCGCGGGACACGGGGAAAAGGGGGACGATCGCCAGAAGACGGTGGAGGTGGGGTCATTCGAGCCCAATGAGTGGGGGCTATTTGATTTGTATGGAAACGTATGGGAGTGGTGCGAAGACGTTTACCACGAAAATTACGTGGGTGCTCCCACTGATGGCGGAGCTTGGCTTGCTCCTGCCGGGTCGTGCCGGATTGTGCGGGGCGGTGCCTGGATCACCACGGCGCAATGTTGTCTTTCCTCACACCGGGTTTGGCTTGTGTCCGGTTCCCGTCGCAATACCCTCGGTTTGCGTGTCGTTGGCCTTCCGCGCTGAATTAAATCCCCTCGCAGCCATAATTGCAATGGCTGATGTATTGCTTGAGGTTCCGGCTTTCTTCTGGCAACTTCCTTCCTCATTCAAATGAAAGGACGCAGCCACATGAAAATGTCGAATAAATTCTTCAATGCTCATCATTCGCCGGTTGGCGCATTCGCTAGTTTTACCCTGGGGTGTAAAGGCGCCAAGGGGGGGCTCGGATTGGAGTTAGGTCGTCCGGCGGATGAAAATATTTATATCGGTTTGGAAAGCCGCGGTGGCGGGACCTACGAAGCTTTGCCGTTTTACGCCCAGGCTGAAGACGACCGCCATCGTTTCGAAGTGGAAGCCTCGGGTGGCGGGAGGAAGGCGTTCGCACTTCGTTCGTTTGCCGATGATGAGATTCAGCGTGATTTCCGGCAAGGCACCGATACCTGGACGGCAGGGGATCTCACTTTTCGTATCATCACTCCCATACCGGCGGTTCCCGATCCCGATAAAGCGGCGGCATCAGCCGTAAAGCCGACGGTGGTGCCGGCGGTATGGGCGGAGTTGACGGTGGACAATCGCCAAGGAAACAAGGCGCGAAAAGCCTTTTTCGCTTGGCAGGGGGGCGATCCCTACAGCAATATGCGCTGGATGAATGCCGAGTCCGGGCACTCCTTCAGCGGTATTGGCCAGGGGTCGAGGACCGCGATTGTCAGCAGGGATCGTGGGATAGAGGTCGGGACCTTCTTCGGTTTGGAGAATATGCTGAAGCCGGAGCATCCGGATAACTCCCGCTTTGGCCTCGGTCCACTGGGGGGGATTTGCGCCACCGTGCCGGCCCGGAAACGAAAGACCTTCACCTTTGCCATCTGCTTTTTCCGCGGGGGAATTGTCACGGCTGGACTGCCCACCTCTTATTATTACACCCGGTTTTTCTCCAATATCGAGGCGGTGGCAGACTGGGCTTTGGCACATACCGACGAGGCCCGTCGTGCCGCCCTTGCGGCTGACAGCCAGTTAGACAAAGCCAAAAATCTTTCCGACGACCAGCGTTTCCAATTGGTTCATGCAATCCGGAGTTACTACGGCAGTACCGAGTTTCTGGATCACGAAGGGCGTCCGCTATGGGTGGACAACGAGGGTGAGTACCGTATGATGAACACCTTCGATCTGACGGTCGATCACCTCTTCTATGAACTGAGTAAGAATCCTTGGGTGGTGCGCAATGTTCTGGACTTGTTCGTCGATCGTTATGCCTATACCGACCATGTGCGGGAACCCGGTTCGGCACGCCTCCATCCGGGTGGTCTGAGCTTCACCCATGACATGGGCATCGGGAATGTGTTTTCCCGGCCTGAATATTCCAGTTATGAATTATTCGGTCTGCATGGCTGCTTCTCGCACATGACTCATGAACAGCTCTGTAACTGGGTCCTTTGTGCCACCACCTATGCCGTGCGATCGGGCGATCGGGCTTGGCTGAAACGGCGGTTACCTGTGTTGAAGGATTGTCTCGACAGTATGATCAATCGCGATCATTTCGAGCCTGCCCGCCGGAACGGTCTGATGAGTTTGGACAGCGACCGCTGTAAAGGCGGGAGCGAGATTACCACCTACGATAGTCTGGACGTTTCCCTGGGCCAGTCGCGGCACAACCTCTACATGGCCGTCAAATGCTGGGCTTCCTATGTGGCCATGGAGGCGGTCTTCCGCGGTGCCAAGGATTCGAAGAATGCCCTGCGGTGTTCGGCGCAGGCTCAGAAATGTGCCGATTCCATTTGCTCCTATCAGACGCCGGAGGGCTGGATTCCCGCGGTGATGGGTGAGAACAATACCTCGAAAATCATTCCCGCGATTGAAGGACTGGTGTTCCCCTGGGCTCAGGGGCTTCATGAGGCTTTGGATAAGAATGGGCGGTTTGGGGCATTAATCACGGCGTTGGGTGGGCATTTGGATGCGGTGCTCAAGCCGGGTGTCTGTCTGTTCCCGGAAGGTGGATGGAAAATTTCATCTACGAGCGACAATTCCTGGTTGAGCAAAATCTATATCTGCCAGTTTGTGGCACGCCAGATTTGTGGACGGGAATGGGGCGCTGCGGAGCGCCGGGCCGATGCCGCCCATGCGGGATGGCTGGTGGATCCCCAGAACGCCTATTGGAGCTGGAGTGATCAGATCGTGGCGGGTGTTGCCAAGGGCAGCAAATACTATCCACGCGGCGTCACAGCCGCGCTTTGGCTGGAGGAAGTATGATTCTAGATTCACTGGATAACGCGGCGAGATATCATCCGCTTCATTCCCGTTTCAAGCAGGCTTTTGATTGGCTCCGATCCCGACGGTTGGAAGACTTGTCGGATGGGCGGCAGGAGATTGACGGGGATAACGTCTATGCGCTTGTGATGAGGGAACATGGCCGGGGACAGGCGGTGGCCAAATATGAGACGCACCGCAAGTATATTGACATTCAGTATCTGGCGTCAGGGTCCGATTTGATGGGCTGGACCCATTTGGTGCCGGAACTGAAAAGCCTGGGTTACGATGTCGCCAAAGATTTGGAATTTTACGAGGCCAAGCCCTCACTCTGGGTGCCAGTTCCTGCAGGAACCTTTGCGATATTTTTTCCGGAAGATGCGCATGCCCCCATGGCGGATGTTGGCCCCATGCTGAAGGTGGTGGTGAAGGTGAGGGTTTGAGTCGAGAGTCACGAGTCGAGAGTGGCAAGTTATGAGTCGGATGCATAAGGAGTGAAATCTATGAATTCACGACTCGCAGGTCTCAGACTCGTGACTCTTGACTCGTCACTCTCAACTATTTATTTGCCTTAAACACCAGTGCGGCGGCGTTGAGGCAGTAGCGGAGTCCGGTGGGTTTGGGTCCATCGGAGAAAACATGGCCGAGATGGGCGTCGCAACGGGCACAGAGGATTTCGGTGCGAGCCATACCGAAGCTTACGTCCTGATGTTCGATAATATTTTCAGGGGCAATGGGTTTAAAAAAACTGGGCCAGCCGGTGCCGGAATGGAATTTGGCTTCGGAACTGAAAATGGGTAGGCCGCAGCAGACGCAGGAATAGATTCCCGGCTCTGCCTGGTCAGTTAGCCGGCTGCAAAAAGGGGGCTCAGTGCCTTTATTACGGGTGATGCGATATTGCTCGGGCGTCAGTTGTTTTTTCCACTCCGCGTCTGTTTTAATCACCTTATTCATGACAGAGGCCTCCTTCAACGTGTTGTTCTTGTCGAATTCGCGCACACGGACAGTGGGGATGGGTTCCGCTGCCAGTAATGTCAAACTGGCGGATATCAGGCAGGGAATGAGGATGGCTTTCATATATTGTAGTTGAGAGATTCGCCGGACTCGTTGGATTCCTGTTTATCAACAAGATCCTGCAGGGTTATGGTACCCATAGTTTTCTTCATATTTTCCTCGATTTTTGCCCAGACATCCCGCGTGACGCAAGAGGCGTGGCGGTCGCAGTTTTCGGCCTTGTCCAGACAATCAACCAGGATGATGGGACCTTCGAGTGCGGCAATGATCTCAAGGACGGTGATTTGATTGGCCGGCTTGGCGACGGTGTAACCTCCCTTGGGGCCGCGGGCAGACGTGATCAGGCCGGCCGACTTTGCGAGATTAATCACCTGCCAGAGATATTTTTCTGAAATCCCCTGTCGTTTGGAGATGTCCCCTAAATTGACAGGACCCTTCTTCTGATGTGTAGCGAGATCAAGCAGAATTCTCAGTCCGTATCTTCCCTTGGTCGATATTTTCATCTGTTATGTCATCCCAAAATTAGCTGCGATACATTCAATACTTATTCTGTAGAGTACAGAATTTAGCATTTGGCCTTGTGTTTGGGAAGTATTATGGTGCCCTCTTTTTCATGGATGGTCAATGGGGTTCCTTTTTTTATTTGTCTTGTTCGGCACGCCCATGTATCAAGAGTCCTGAAATTATTACGAGGAACCTTATGCCTATCTCAACACACCGTGCCTGTAATCTCCGTTGTGAACATTTGATCAATCCCCTGGGTTTGGACGAAACCAAGCCACGTCTATCATGGCAACTTGATGATGCGCGACAAGGTGCCCGTCAGACGGCCTATCAGATTGTGGCGGCGGCAACCCTCCAATCCCTGAACGCCAAACCTAATTTATGGGACAGCGGTCAGATTAAAACTGATCAGTGTCTGGATATCGTTTACGGCGGCAAGCGATTGACGTCGCGTCAGACTGTATGGTGGCGCGTTCGCGTTTGGGATCAGTCAGGACAGCCGTCGGACTGGAGCGCTCCCGCCTGTTTTGAAATGGGCTTGCTGAAGTCTGGCGATTGGACTGCCCAATGGATCGGGCGGCCGATTGAGAGCCGTGAAGGGAGTCAGCCTTGTCCGTTGTTGCGCAAAACGTTTTCCCTCAAGTCTGGCGTGGTGCGGGCCCGGCTCTATGCCACCGCCCGGGGGCTCTTTGAACTCCACCTGAATGGCAACCGGGTCGGTGCGGATTATTTCACCCCCGGCTGGACCGACTATAATAAGCGTATTCAGTATCTCGTCTATGATGTCACCGAGCAGGTTCGGCCAGGCCACAACGCCCTCGGAGCCATTCTGGGGGACGGTTGGTTTGCCGGCTACTTTGTCTGGAATAACAACCATTTCCTTTATGGCGACCAACTCTCCTTGTTGGCGCAGTTGGAGGTGGAATATGCCGATGACACACGCGAGATCATCACTTCAGATCCCGATTGGAAGACCGCCCTTAGCCCCATCCTGAAGTCGGATTGCTACAACGGTGAAACGTATGACGCCCGTCGCGAGCACCAGGGCTGGAATATGCCGGAGGGTGATGAGTCGATGTGGTTGCCGGTAACTGTCTTTCCCCCGCCCGCCGCCCCGCTCGTAGCCAAAGTCAATGCGCCTGTCCGCAAACAGGAGGAATTGCCGACGCTAGTCCAGACCGAACCCGCTTTTGGTGTGCATGTGTTCGATCTCGGCCAGAACATGGTCGGATGGGCACGCATCAAGGTGCGTGCTGCCGCAGGCACGATCATCACCATCCGGTTCGGCGAGATGCTGAATGATGATGGTACGCTTTATACGGCCAACTTACGTTCAGCCAAGTGTACGGATAGATACATCTGTAAAGGCGGCGGAGAGGAAGTGTACGAACCACGCTTCACGTTCCATGGGTTCCGGTATGTGGAACTCACCGGGGTATGTGAGAAGCCTGCGCCTGCCGATGTCACCGGCGTTGTCCTTCACACCGAAATCCCGGCCACCGGCACCTTTGAATGCTCCGATCCGCTGATCAATCGCCTCCAGCAGAATATCCTGTGGGGCCAGAAGGGGAACTTCCTTGAAGTTCCCACCGATTGTCCGCAGCGCGATGAGCGTCTGGGTTGGACCGGCGATGCGCAGGTGTTCATTCGTACGGCTGCCTATAACCGCGATGTCGCGGCCTTCTTTACCAAATGGTGCGTGGATCTGGCTGATTCCCAGCATGCGGACGGTGGCTTCCCGCATGTGGCGCCGGATGTGATCCGCGACGGAGGACGTGGCTGTGCCGCATGGGCGGATGCCGGTGTGATCTGTCCCTGGACCGTTTATCTCTGCTACGGCGACACGCGCATTCTTGAGCGACAATACGATTCCATGAAGCGGTGGATCGAGTGGCAGAATAAACAAAGCCGCGATCTAATTAATTTCAGTGCCTGCTTTGGTGACTGGCTGTCCCTCGACATCTATGAGGGCGGCAAGAGCCGGTCGCTGACTCCCCAGGAACTGATCGGTACGGCCTACTTTGCCCACACCACCAATATTTTCGCGCGTATCGCCAGGATTCTGGGACGCAAGGAGGATGCCCGGAAATATGTCGCGCTCTTCAGTCGCGTCAAGGCGGCCTTCAATCGCGAGTTCGTGACCCCTTCCGGGCGGATCGTTTGCGGAACACAAACCGCCTATCTGCTCGCCCTGGGTTTTGATCTGCTCCCCGTTGCCAAACGGGCCACGGCTACGGAGCGCCTGGTCAAGGAGATCGAGGATCGTGGTTGTCATCTGGCCACCGGTTTTGTGGGAACTCCCCTGCTGGCGCCCGTTCTGACCCGGCAGGGTAGGACGGATATTGCCTATAAGCTTCTGCTGCAGCAGACGTTTCCATCCTGGTTGTTTTCCGTACTTCAGGGCGCCACGACCATGTGGGAACGGTGGAATAGTTATACCAAGGAGCATGGCTTCGGTGATGTGTCGATGAACTCGTTCAACCACTATGCCTATGGCGCTATCGGTGAATGGATGTATAACACGGTCGCGGGCATCGAACTTGATCCTGCGGCGCCTGCCTACAAGCACATCATCATCCGGCCCCAGCCGCCGACTCCGATTGCCGGCGAGGCAGGCAAGAGCGGCGAGGGGATGCCTCTAACCTGGGCGCGGGGTGAATTGATGACTCGTTACGGCAAAGTCGTCAGTCACTGGAAGATAGAAGATGGGAAATTCATAGTTGAGGTGGTCATTCCGGCCAATACCCGGGCTACGATCATCCTGCCTGGCCGCAAGCCGCAGAAGGTTGGTGCCGGAAAATGGGATTTCACGGTGCCGGTAAAAGTCTGATGTCAGGGGGATGGTGAGCATCCTCGCTGCTGGTCGCAAATCATGGAAAAGACAAAAAGCACCTATTCGCTGTCAGAAGAAATTGCCAGTAGTGTCACCCATGGCATAGGGGTGTTGCTGGCGTTGGCGGCTCTGTCGGTGCTGGTGGTTTATGCCGTTTTGAGGGGGACCGCCTGGCATGTGGTGTCGTGTGCGGTTTATGGTACCACGCTGGTCTTGATGTTCGCGGCTTCGACCTTGTATCACAGTCTGCCCTGGCCCCGATCCAAGGCGATTCTGAAAATCATCGACCATTCAGCCATCTATCTCTTGATTGCCGGAACCTACACACCTTTTCTTCTGGTCTCGCTGAGGGGGCCTTGGGGCTGGTCTTTGTTTGGAGTGGTCTGGGGACTGGCACTGATAGGGGTGGGCTTCAAAGTCTTTTTTGCAGGCCGTTTCAAACTGATCTCAACACTGGTCTATGTCGGGATGGGTTGGATGGTGGTGGTGGCCATAAAACCACTTTGCCAAAGCCTGCCGTTGGGTGGTTTGTTGTGGTTGGTTGCCGGCGGATTATTTTATACCTTCGGGACGATTTTCTACCTCTGGCGACGACTTCCGTATAATCATGCCATCTGGCACGCCTTCGTTTTTGCCGGCAGTCTTTGCCATTTCTTCAGCGTGATCCTGTATGTGATTCCGTAGTGCTCGCTCGGTTTTCTATATTGACAATATATATCAATAGAATAGTTTTTCTATCGGATTGATCGATATAGGGATGGTATGGAGAAGGGCATGATTCAAAAGATATCAACATTATTGGCGCAGGCAGGGAACAGGTATGACTCCAAAACTGGAGCAATATCAGCGCCGATCTATCAAACTGCCTCATTCGGGCATCCCGCGCTTGGGCAATCGACAGGATTTGATTATACGCGAACCTCCAATCCGACTCGTTTGGTCCTTGAGGAAACCATGGCAAAGGCGGATGGGGGCCATAAAGGGTTTGCCTTTGCCTCCGGGTTAGCCGCCATTGACGCAGTATTGCATCTTTTTGGACGGGGAGATCGCATTGTTCTGACCGAGGATCTTTATGGTGGCACGTTCCGTCTTTTCGAGAAGGTGTTCCGGCCCTTTGGCATCGAGGCGATCTATGTGGATACTTCAGACATCGTGGCGGTAGGCCGTGCGATGAAGCTGGCTGGCGTCAAAGCGGTATTTATTGAGAGTCCGACCAATCCGCTACTCAAAATTGCTGATCTGCGGGCCATTGCAAAGGCAGCAAAGGCGGCTGGAGTCTTGACAATCGTGGACAATACTTTCTTAACGCCTGTTTCCCAACTGCCCTTGGCGCAGGGGGCTGACATAGTGGTGTACAGTGCAACCAAATATCTGGCGGGCCATAACGATGTGGTGGCAGGAATGGTGGTCACAGGGACACCGGAACTTTCCGAGCGTGTGGGATTCTATCAGAACGCTATTGGAGGCGTGTTGGGACCCCAGGATTCATGGCTGACCCTGCGTGGATTGAAAACACTGCCTTTGCGGTTACGACAACAGGAAGAGAATGCACGCCTCATCGCCGAGTGGTTGGAGGTTCATCCCCGTGTTCGACGGGTCTATTATCCCGGCCTGTCGAAACATCCCGGTCGCGAAATCCTGGATCGTGAGCATAGCGGGTATGGCGGGATGATTTCTTTTGAGGTGGAGGATGCGGCCCGCATTCCTGCCATATTGGCCGGGGTTAAGATCTTTACTTTTGCCGAGAGTCTGGGCGGCGTGGAATCACTGATTACCTATCCGGCTGTACAGACCCATGCGGATATGGATGTCTCTGTGCGTGAGAGATTGGGCATTAATGATCGGCTTTTGCGGTTATCAGTCGGCATTGAAGATGTGGGAGAACTCATTGAAGACCTGAAGGATGTGTTGTGAACTACGCAACTCGCTTGATTCACTCTGGAAAAGACCGCGACCCTTATACCGGGGCGTCCAGTATTCCCATTTACCAGTGCTCCACCTTCCACCAGGCCGATCCTGAGCACTTGGGCCATTATGATTATGCCCGCAGCGGAAACCCGACGCGCGAAGCTCTTGAGCAGGCCATCGCCTCGTTGGAAGGTGGTGCGCGTGGCTTGGCATTTGCTTCCGGCATGGCGGCGACTTCGTCGGTATTGATGCTTTTTTCACCAGGAGACCATCTGGTGGTGGGCCAGGACATTTATGGTGGAACCTATCGCGCGTTGACTACCCTGTTCCGGCAATGGAAACTCGAGGTCACTTTCGTCGACAGCACCGATCCCCTGAACGTCAGGAAGGCGATCACGCCTGCCACCCGGGCGCTATTTGTCGAAACGCCGGCCAATCCCCTGTTGTCCATCACCGATCTGCGTGCCATTGTTGAAATTGCCCGGGAGCACAAGCTGCTGGCTATTACGGACAACACGTTTATGACGCCCTATTTCCAGCACCCGATCGAGCTGGGGTTTGACATTGTGGTTCATAGCGCGACGAAGTTTCTGGGAGGACACAGTGATCTCATTGCCGGGCTGGCGGTGACCCGTGATGCCGAACTGGGGCATAGGCTTAAAGTGATTCAGAATACATTCGGCGCGATTTTGGGTCCGCAGGATTCCTGGTTGGTAACGCGTGGTGTCAAGACTTTGGCCGTTCGGATGGAAGCCCAGCAACGTACCGCCGGGTTGATGGCGGAATGGTTGCTCAAG
>Ga0118677_10009209_pt1 | contig 15517 bp, 17 predicted proteins | sample AliMusrvi5mmetaG_FD_86154 | JGI IMG/M metagenome (GOLD analysis project Ga0118677, IMG submission 86154)
AGCATAGAAGGCGTTTTTCCGCAACAACAGAGTTACCTGGGGAAATCTATGCGCCCGCTCAAGTAGACGATCGTTCCGTGCTTGTGAATGCCGCTCCTTTCGATAATCAGGGGCACATTATCCCACATGTCCGAGGGCATTGTCGATAACGACCGACCGGCAACAGTGCTATTCAATTCATAGCTCGTGGCGAGGTCAGAATTATCAAAGGGGCATTTCAGAGCACGGGTCAACTCGTTGGCCGAAGCACCCTCGTCCCTCTGCATATCGTAAAGCGAGCCCACCCAACTCGGTGGTCTCTTACTATCGCCTTTCCTGACACGAGGTAACCGACCGTTAACATTCGCATAATGGACAAGAAGCCGCCCAATATAACGTGCACGCATCCAACACTCGTCCATATCGTCACCTCGCCGCTTTTCGGCGCTACGAAAGACGAACAGGCTCAAAGAACATACCAGAAGTGTGCTGCCGAGCAGCAAGGACAAAAGAGCGGTCTTTTTTTGTTTGCCAGCCATCGTTATTTGCCCCAGCCATCTTTCTGATTCCAACCAGACAAAAAGTGTTCGATATACGGAGGAAGTGTGATGAGCCTCCTGTCTACATGTTCAGCAGCCGAATCCTTCACACATATCGTATAGATTCTGACAGGTCTGAAGACCTGAAATTAAAGACCGGAAAGTAAAAGCAGATAAGTAGCTGCGATGGAGAGAAAAACAGTAATTATTATGTTACTGTTAAACCATGCAATTACCGCCGCTGCTGCAATAGCAAGAATCGAAATCAATGGTTTTCCGCTGATTGCGCTTATACTCCCTGGAAGTATAAGCGCACCGAGTGCCGCATATGGAATAAATGATAAAAACCTTTTAACCGGATCATTGGTTCAATAAATTTCCAATATTTCCTATATTATTAGGTTAATTAGAAAGCAAATTGCTAATTTTATCCCTCTTATTTTTTAGTATTTCAAACCTAATTTAATTCCAGATGAGAACGTCAATGTATTTTCTGTCTTTAATAATCCTGATTGGAGTCTTGTTCAGTTGTAAAAATGAACGCTTCTCAAAAGAGTTAAAAACAGATAAAAATGGATATTCATACGTGCAGGTTACTAATGACCCTTCGAAGACCCGTATTTATACCCTTAAAAATGGCTTCACCGTTTATCTTTCAGCGAATAAGGATGAGCCCCGGGCGTTAGGGTTAATTGGTGTAAGGGCAGGTTCAATCAATGACCCTACTGAAACCACCGGATTAGCTCATTACCTTGAACATATGTTGTTTAAAGGGACCGATAAATTTGGTACCACCAACTGGCCAGCAGAGAAAGTCCTTCTCGATAGTATTTCCAATCTATTTGAACAGTTTAAAGGAGAAACCGACCCGAATCGGAAAAAGAATATGTATATGGAAATTGATCGCATTTCACAGTCTGCTTCCAAATTTGCGATTCCAAATGAATTTGATAAAATGTGTTCTTCAATAGGGGCAAAAAGCACCAATGCCTTTACTAGTTACAATGTAACCGCTTATATGAACGATATTCCTGTAAATGAGCTGAATAAGTGGATAGAGATGGAGTCGGAGCGATTCCGGAATCCGATCCTTCGGCTTTTTCATACTGAACTTGAGGCAGTTTACGAGGAGTTTAACATGGATCAGGACAGGGATGATAGCCGCCTGAATGATGCAATTATGAAGGGCCTTTTCCCTTACCATCCACTGGGTCGAAATGTTATTGGCTTTCCCGAACACCTGAAAAATCCATCCATGGTCAATATTATGAAGTTTTATCACACCTGGTACGTGCCAAATAATATGGTATTTGTCCTCAGTGGCGATATTGACTGTGACGAGACAATTAAGTTGATTGACAAAAATTTTGGAGGATTCAAATCAAAAGAGCTGCCAAAAATTGAATTTCCCCGGGAGGTTGCTATTTCAGCACCCATTGTAAAAGAGGTAGTTGGTCCGGAAGGAGAACAGGTTCAGCTGGCATTCAGGTTTAATGGTTATAAATCGGATGACCGGAAGTATGTTACACTGATTGACTATATTCTTTCGAATTCTGTTGCCGGCTTAATTGATCTCGATCTGAATCAGCAGCAAAAGGTGCTAAAAGCCGGAAGCACAAGTAATTTCGAATCAGATTATGGCTTTCATCTGCTCTTCGGTAAGCCACGTCAGGGACAGAAACTGGATGAAGTAAAAGACATGCTTCTCGCTGAAATAGAGAAAGTTAAACGGGGAGAATTCGATGAATGGATGATTCAGGCATCCGTCAATAATCTCAAATTGGAACAGACCCGCCGGAATGAGAGTAATCAAAGGGCTTTCTCTCTTCTTGAATCATTTGTGAAAAAATCTGACTGGGCATCCGAACTGGACTTTAATGATCAGCTTAATAAAATAACAAAAAATCAATTGGTTGAATTTGCAAGGGCTCATTATAAAGATAACTATGTGGTCGCTTTCAAAAGAAACGGAGTCGCGAAAGATCTGGTAAAGGTCGATAAACCTCACATCACACCCATAGCCATTAATCGATCCGACCAGTCAGCTTTTCTGAAATCATTTATTGCAAAAGACTCTGCACCGCTTGAACCTCTATTTGTGAATTTTGCCAACTCCATTAAAGAAGACAATTTAAGCAAGGATGTGAAATTCAATTATATCCAGAACACCACAAATGATCTTTTCTCGTTAAATTATACCACCGAAATCGGAAGTAATCATGATCTCAAGCTGGCACTGGCAGTGAAATATCTTCCCTACCTTGGCACAGAAAAAATTACGGCAGAGCAGTTTAAGAAAGAGCTTTATAAACTTGGGGTTTCGTTGAGTGTGAATACCGGCAAGGATCGCTCTGACATAGTTATTAATGGTTTAGATCAGAACAGCGAGGCAGGGATTAAATTGCTGGAACAATTGCTGGCTGAAGCAAAACCTGACAAGGAAGCCTATAAAAAGTTGGTTGATGGCATTTTAAAGGAGAGGGAAGATGAGAAAAAAGATCAGCAGGTGATCACAAATGCGCTATTTGATTATGGCAAATATGGAAAGGAGTCACCATTTTCAAATATCCTTTCCGAGGAAGCTTTAAGATCAGTGAATCCTTCCGACCTCACAGATATCATACACAAATTTACAAACTTCCCTCATCGGGTATTTTATTATGGGCCGACTGAATTTGACAAAGCGTTAAACTGGGTAAAAGCTAATCACCGGATTCCGGAAATTAGCCTAACCATTCCGGCAGAGAAATCATTTATTGAGCAGGTTACTGATCTGAATAAAGTTTTTTTTGTCGATTATGACAAATCACAAGTCAATGTAATTATGATGTCACGCGATATTCCATTCAATTCAAAAACATTGGTTCAATCCAGGATTTTTAATGAATATTATGGAAATTCAATGGCATCAGTGGTGTTTCAGGAGATTCGGGAAGCGAGGGCTTTGGCTTATTCAGCCTGGGCTAACTATATGCGTCCATCCAAAAAAGAGGACTCCTTTTATATTTATGGGGCTGTTTTTACACAGGCGAATAAAATGATGGATGCCATAGGTGCAATGAACGGATTACTGGCCAAAATGGTGGTTGATGAAAAGTCGTTTGGAATTGCCAAAGAGAGTGTGGTAAAAAGCATTCAGACAGAACGGATCATCAAAGCTAATCAGTTTTGGACCTGGCTCCAGAACAAAAAACTGGGTATCGATTACGATATCCGCAAGGATTATTACGAAGAGGCTAAAAAAGTTACTATCAACGATGTTCAGCAATTCTTTAATGAAAGGTTGAAAGACAAGAAGTACACCTATATCATTGTAGGGAATAAAAAAGATGCAAATCTGACAGAGCTCAAAGGTATTGGCCCGGTAAATGAACTAACGTTAAAGGATATCTTTAATTATTAGTTTTTATAGTAATTTTAATTGCCATGGCCTAAAATCCTTGGCAATTAAAATTTATCTATCCAACCAGTTTTTAAAATCCTGAACTCTTTCACGGGCGATAATAATATCCTGATCGGCAATCCCTTCGAATTTAAGGCGAAGCCGGCTATTGCTCCATGCCAGGATGTTTGTGCATGCATCTATTGAAACGATGTACTTGCGGTTTATTCTGAAAAAAGTCAGGGAATTTATCAATGGCTCAAGCTGATCAAGCGTATAATCAATATTATACGTTCGTTTGTCCATGGTATATATATAGGTAGCTTTCTCCTGGCTGTAAAAGATCATGATCTCTTCAACAGGAATACTTTTTATTTTGTCACCCACTTTGACCATAAATCTCGACTTTTGGTTTTTTTCTGAAGTTGGATTTGTGATCGAAAGTATCTTTTCAACCAAAAAACCCGGAGAGAAGTGCCTGACTTTTTCAAGTGCCTGATTAAGTCTCTGTTCTTCAATTGGTTTTAACAAATAATCGATTCCATTTGTTTTAAAAGCTTCGATAGCATAATGGTCATAGGCTGTTGTGAAAATTATTGGGCAGGTTACGGTCACCTGCTTATAAATCTCAAAACTGAGACCATCCGCAAGTTGAATGTCGGAAAAAATCAGGTCAGGCATAGGATTTTCCTTCAGGTACTTAATCCCGTTTCGAACAGATTCGATTTTGGCAATAACCGCCATTTCAGGGGCAACTATTGCCATTAACCTTTCAAGGTAGCTGGCGGCACGGGATTCGTCTTCAAGAATGATTACCCTCATTTTTCAAAAGAATTAAGGATTGGAACCCGAACCAGAAAACTTTTTTCGGAAGTAAGAATCTCGATGGGGCGTTCAGAAAAAAATGCAAATTGCTGGATGATATTCTTAAGTCCGATTTGCTTTGAATCTTCACCTGCTTTCTTCGGTTGTACCCTGTTTTCGACTTCCAGATAATCATGATTCTTACGGATCGAAATCCAAAGTGGATAAGATTCGGAAATTTCGTTGTGTTTCACCGCATTTTCAACCAAAAGCTGTAATGTCATCGGAACGATATAGTCATCCGCAGACTCCTGGACTTCATTTTCAATAATCAATTTATTTTCAAACCGCGTTTTGAGTAAGAAGGTGAAGGAACGGATAAATTCCATCTCTTCTTTAAGTGGCACCAACTCCTTATCACGACTATCGAGCACATACCGGAACAAATCACTCAGTTGCTGAATAAACTTCACCGCCAAAGCCGGATCTTCAAATACCAAATCGCTCAATACGTTGAGACTGTTAAATAAGAAATGTGGGTTTATCTGATTCCGGAGCGATTCATATTTATAAGCCATCATTTCCAGCTTCAATTTTTCTCCCTGAACGAAGGATTGTTTCCATGCAACGAAAAAACCTATGGAGGTGAATATTAACGTAATCACCAATGAAATTAATAACGTATATGGAACAGATCTGATAATAGGATACCATGATTCTGCTGGTAAAGTACCGATCCAGATATAATAATTTACAAACTGAATCAGGATAAAGGCACTCATTGAATACAACAGGAATGCTGAAATTTGAATTATTGTCTTTTTAACCGGAGTCTCAATCCACGAGATTTTCCGGTCAATATAAGTATGAATCAATTGCAATCCGGTCCATTGGGTAAAAGTGATGCTAAACGACCAGAGAAATCCTATCAGGAAGTTTTCCGGATTTTGTGACATACTGGTTAAAAATGAGAACATTACCAGCAGGCTCACAATTATATTGGCAGACAGGAATTTAAATATGTTTAGGGGTGTGTATGAAACTCCGTGTATATGCATTGGTTAAGATGATTTTATGAGTTGTTTATTTCGTAAAATTAAAGATAATTCCGGTTACACAGAAACTTACATTCAATACAAGGTTAATGATGCAGGATTTCTTCCAACTTTTAGTGGTTTGGTAATGCAGGAGATTTTCCCTTTTAAAGTTCATTAGAATTTTAATGTTCGTTTTAGTACAATAAAAGCAAATCAGCCCCATTAATGCCAAACCATCATTAAGCAAAGTTTTTGGTTTTAAAAAATCAAGTGTTCTAATTTGTCGTAATATCCGAAATAGAGTATTGTAAGTGCTGTCATATTGACAAATCCGTGAGTCAATATCGTGTACCACAAGTTTTTATCGAAGGCTAAAAAAATTATTGCGAATATTAATCCTATCAAACCTGTACTGATTACGCCACTCCAACCCTGATAAAAATGACAAAATCCAAATAGAAATGATGTCGCTAACAGTGCAAGCAAATTACTGGATTTATTTAATTTCAAAATTTTCGATATTCTTGTAAGAAGAAACCCGCGGAATAAAATTTCTTCCAAAAGTCCCCCAATCACAAAACCAATAACTATCCAGGTTAAATAATTCCCAATACGGCTTAAATCTATTTCAGACAAGTCTATTTTTGAATGTGTCAATTTTTCAATTATTGGATTGAAGAATATTTCTGTGGTCAATTCAATAAGCGCCCCCAAAAACACACCAATGATAATCAGGATGAATAGATTTTTCGGTCGTTTTAATCCGATTGATTGGAGCAGCTCCTTTCTGTTCTTGCTTCTTCTTAAATATGCGATAACAATTATAAATGATAGTATTACACCATATTGTGGAATCGCCAATAGTAACATGATTGACAATATCGTAATTGTCAGCTCCACTTTTTCTGTCGTCAGATTTTTTAAGATACTCATATGATTGTTTGAATTGTGCATATTTTCTGCCTTTTAACTTCTGCCTGTTTTTACTGGCATCCTTTCACGATACTTTCAAGCTGATCCTTTCCCCATACAGGGTAAATAGGCGACTTGGGTTTGAAATTGTCCCAGTTTGCGAGGAGATCAGCTGCTTGCGGACAGAATGTATTCGGATCTTTTCCGAAAAACCTTGCTGACCCCATATCTCCCTGTATTTTAAGAAGTTGTGCACGTTGGTTTGTCATATCAAGTTTCAATGCTTTTCCAATTGCCTGGTTTGATAAGCGGCTGAACTTGTGCCCGCGTTCCACTGGGTTTACCACCAGGCGGGCAGTGTAATAAAACGATTGTAATGCATAAACTTCCGATTCGGTTGGAACCATTTCAATCAGTTTTTCAACTGATTTTTCCGCAACATCCAGGTAACTGTCTTTTTTGGCGGCGTCGGCTTGATCGATAAAGCTCATCAGGATATAACAATGAGCATAATAATAAAGTGGCAGCCACTCGTTCTTCTCAACGTTGGCAATCATTTGAAATTTGTTACCTAATGACTGAAAGTCAGCAACGCTTTTGCATGTGGAATACTGGCCCAGGGTTTCTCCCATGCTTCTGAAAAATTGTGGATTTTGAGCCATTGCTGCCAGACTGCATAAGACTACGGTTAAGGATAAAATGATTCTTTTCATGATAATTTAAATTAAATGTTTGAAACTTATTGATTTTGAATAATTTAATTAATTTTGTCCAATTGATTTGCATTCCCTTTTTTAGTCAGCGTTATAAAACAGGCGATAACATAGAACCTATTTGATTGGGGTGTAATTGCAATTCCGGGATAATTGCCCCCAGAATCAGGAGTGTTAGCGTACTGTCGTCCAAATTCATTTTTAAAACCAAGGGCATTGGTAACTGCGCCGTAAAAAATGACATTTTTCCGGTACAGAAAACTCCAGCTCAGATCCAGGCTCCGGTAAGGCAGCATTTTTGCACCATTAAATACCGGTGAATTAGGGTCGTTGTAAACGCGGGGTGATGAATATTTTAAATTTAAACTGACCAATGACCTTAAGCCGCTAAACCAATGTTTATAAACTATAGCCAGGTTATGCCTGCTGGCAAAAGTCGGGACAGCTTCTTTCGGAAAATTTTCATAATTACGTTTAGTGTCGAGATATGAATAGGAAATCCAATAATCACCGTTTTTAATTGTTTTGTTATCTCTCCAGAACAGATCGAGTCCGCCGGCATAACCATATCCCAGATTTGAATATGTTGAAGGGAAGTAAATTGCCCCATTACCTGTCTTTACGAGGTCTTTATAATCCTTGTAATACAGTTCTACCCTAAGGGTACGTTTATTAATAGAGGATTGGTAGCTAAATATATAATGATCAGCACGTTCAAGGTTCAGATGGTGCGTGTAAAGCAAAAAATCGTCCAGCGGATTCTGGTAGAACCAACCATAAGCGAGCGAGAATTGGCTATTATCGGTCAATTTGTATGCTGCAGAAATTCTGGGTGATATTTTTAGGCTGTTCAGGTAATCCGAATTTTCAATGCGGGTGCCTATACGGGTTATGAATTTTGAGGATGCATAAATCTGAGCTTCAGTAAATACTGAAAGTTCATGGTTTGAAAAGCTGTTGAAATGTATTCCCGAGGGGATTAAGGCATTTTGGGAATAGGTTTTAGAGAATAATTCGCCTCCGAACTTTAGGGTGAACTTTTCGGTAAATGGATAGGTGAATACATTTTTCAGGTGAGTTCCCACTGTTTTTTGATCCACTGAAACTGTATCGTACCGAATGCAATCACTATTATGGGTAAATGAAGCGGCAATGTTCATGGCCAGCTTTTCACCGATTTTACCATTCCATGTGCCGTTCATAAAATAATTGTCATTGGCCAGGTTGTAATTGAAAAGGTCACCATCAGCATTAGGATTCGCCTGTTTGACAATCAATTCACTTTTGGCCATACTCGTATAAAATTTAAACATTCCGGTTTTCCCTGTCTTCTGGCGGATACTTATCGCACCAGTACCTGATTCGGGCGGATGAACCCAATCGTAATTTTGTGGTGCAATACCCATATATGGGGCCAGATTATTGTAGGTGAAGCTTCCTGTTATTGCGCCATTTTTCCACAATTTAGTATCTGCAACTTCAGCGCCGACCGAAAGGAGTGACAAATCAAGCTGGTCTTCGGTTGGCATATCATTGGTACTGAGCAACAGCACAGAAGATAGTGCCTGACCGTATTCGGCAGAGTATCCCCCTGTACTAAAAATCGTCCCTTTAAACATAAATGGGTTGAACCTTCCACGTGTGGAAAGATTTGGCACTGACGAATTATAGGGGACGTAAACCAATGAACCGTCGATATAGGTTTGTGATTCGTTGCTGTCTCCACCTTTTACGAATAAACGGCCCGATTCGCCATTGGTAGAGGTACCGGGAAGCGATTGCAAGGCGCCATAAACATCGCCAACAGCCCCAGCGGTGGTCATCATGTCCAGCGGAGTAATGGTAATGGCCTGTCTTTTATCACCTGCTTCAAAGGTTCCGGCGGTGATTGTCACTGCATTCATCTGGTTAAACTTCTCTTTTATATTGATATTCAGATGAATAGTGTCACCTTTTAATTCTATCTTTCGCATAATCTGCTCATATCCGATATATCCCACGATTAATACAGCGTCACCTGTTTTGGATGTTTTAAAACTGAAAGCCCCGCTCTCGTTGGTCGATACACCATCATACGAATCCTGCAAATAGACATTTGCCCCAGCCAATGCCTCACCCTGATCATGGGTGATCTTTCCTGAGATAACCGTCTGTGAGAAGGCATTCAGGCTAAATGTGCAAAAAAAGAGATAGATAAAAAGTCGTTTCATTCTTTTAAATCGTTTTTGATTTTCGAACCAAAATTGATGTATTGATTCAAGAGATAAAAAAAACAGATACTGAACTGTCGAAATCGGATGATGAGTTGAGGTAACGACCCTTAAGTTGGTTTTTTTAAAGGATAAGAAACTGTTTTATAAAAGGTGCTTTTAAAAAGCAAAAAGGTTATTAAGTTTGCAACAGAAGAAAGACTGAGTCCTTAATTTATTAAAATAGGCGCAAATGACCATATTTCAAAGTATCATCATCGCTATCGTAGAAGGGTTAACAGAATATCTGCCGGTTTCTTCGACAGGTCATATGATTCTGACTCAGGCAATTCTGGGGGTTCCTATTAACGATTTCATAAAACTTTTTACTGTTAACATCCAGCTGGGAGCAATCCTTGCGGTAATCGTCCTCTATTGGAAACGGTTTTTTCAGTCATTCTCGTTTTATTATAAACTGTTCATTGCAGTATTACCTGCCGGAATTCTCGGATTATTGCTAGAAAAATATATCGATCAGATGCTGGGAAGTGTGCTTGTAGTGGGGATTTCGTTTTTCCTTGGAGGTATTATTTTGCTGTTTGTGGATAAGTGGTTTGAAAATTCGGGCAAAGATCAAACCATTACATATCCTTCTGCATTTAAGATTGGACTTTTTCAGTGTATCGCAATGATTCCCGGGGTTTCACGTTCTGCGGCTACCATTATAGGCGGGTTAACACAAAAACTTAACCGCAAAACAGCGGCTGAATTTTCTTTTTTTCTCGCTGTTCCAACTATGTTTGGGGCTACATTGCTTAAAGTTTATAAACACATCGATCTTCTAAAAGATACGGAACACCTTAAATTACTGGCAATCGGAAATATTGTAGCTTTTATCGTTGCAGCAATTGCAATTAAAGCATTTATTACCTACCTTACCAAACATGGCTTTAAGGTTTTTGGATATTACCGGATTGTGGTAGGATTGATAATTATTATCCTTTGCCTGTTAGGATATAACCTGAATATGCTTTAGTTTGAATTATATAGAAAATAGATCATGGCAATAATTGTAAAAACAGAAAACCCTGAAGGGTTATTGAGAGAAATTAAAAGAGCTATCGACGAAGGGTCAACCGAATTATGGTCTTATGACTCATCTGGCGATTTTTCCCATACTCCGGACAGATGGATAAACCGGGCGTGGCTTCGGCCTGAGTTGGGTGACGGAGAGCTCATGTTTGGCATTCTGGGTACCAAGGATGAGGGGATGACAACTTCACTTTACAGTGCTTATCATGCTTGCTTTATCGAATTTTTGCTGACCTATCTGGATAAATATTTTGTGACAGCTGCTGCCACTGCAAAGAAAACAGCTCCCGATTATTTCTAAATGGCTGAAATTGGTAAATATAATAGCCTAAGGGTTATCAAGGAGGTCGATTTCGGAGTTTATCTGGACGGTGGAAATGAGGGTGAAATTCTTATGCCAATCAGGTATGTTCCTGCAAACTGTCAGGTTGGAGATTTTGTGGATGTGTTTCTTTACCTCGATTCGGAAGACCGCCCAATTGCAACGACCGAAACACCCTATGCGCAGGTTGGTGAATTTACGATGCTCAGGGTAAAATCGGTTAATAAAATTGGTACATTCCTTGATTGGGGAATTATGAAAGATTTGCTTGTTCCGTTTCGGGAACAGAAAGTTACCATGACCGAAGGGCGCTCGTACCTGGTCTACATATATGTGGATGAGGAGAGTAAGCGAATTGTGGCATCTGCCAAGCTGGGTAAATTTCTGGATAAATCCATACCCGATTATACCGTCGGCCAAGAGGTTGATCTGGTTGTTGAAAGCGAAACAGACCTTGGTTATAAGGCGATCATCAATAATAGTCATTGGGGAATACTCTATGAAAACGAAGTATTTGAACAGCTTGCCAAAGGGTTGAAAATTAAGGGTTTTATTAAAAAGATAAGACCCGATAACAAGATTGACCTGTCACTTCATCCATTTGGTTATGAAAAGGTGGATCCACTTACCCAAATGATTTTAGATGAACTTAAAAAAGAGGGAGGTTTTATCGCTGTATCTGACAAAAGTGAGGCGGAAGAGGTTTACCGGGTTTTTGGAATTAGTAAAAAATCATTCAAGCAGGCAATTGGAGCGCTTTATAAACGCCGTATTATTAGCATCAGTCCTGATGGTATTCGTATGGTTATCTGATTGTTTTGAATGTTTTTCTGTGGACAACAGCCTTTTGGAAGTAGCCAGATAGACGTAGCCGAATGTATATCGTTTACCTTCAAAAGCCATTGATTCGCTTTTATTCTTAGAAACAATTATTTAAATCTATTTCAGGTTAAACCAATTACCAGTATAAAAGTCTAATCATCAAACTTTAAAACTATAGAATATGAAAAAATTAGTATTGTTTGTTTTAGTAGCTGTAATGGCTGTAGGTTCTGTTTATGCACAACGCGATCAACGGGGACCACGCGATCCAGCAGCCAGACTCCAAAGAGAGATTGACAATCTGACTACTGAGTTAGGATTATCAAAAGATCAGGTTGCACAGGTTACTCCTATAATTGCTGAATCGCAAAAAAAACAGGCCGAAGCTTTTGCCAAAATGCGTGAGGGTGGTGGTGAACCAGACCATGATCAAATGCGTGATCAGGCAATGAAAATGAGGGCTGAAACCGATATGAAGCTGAAGGCTGTTCTCTCTAAGGAACAATTTGTCAAACTTCGTGAACTTCGCAAAAAGCAGATGGAAGAACGGGCTAAAAGAGGTCAGCAATAGCGATTTGCTACTGAAATAAAATTGAATTTTATGAAATAGTATCAAAGGTGAACTTATTCCTTTGATACTTTTTTTTTATCCTTAATCCGGTCTGAAAAACATTTCAGTTAATAACGTTAAAAACTCTGATAGATCTGATTTATTGCTGTTTTTAATCATAGTTGGGAGATATTTGAATGGTTAATTTTGTGCATTCGCAATTCTAAAACCTATACTTATGGCAGTCAGAAAACTTACTGAACTTTTCGAATTGCTCAAGGGGAAAGCAATTAAAACTATAATTGTTGTTTGCGCCAATGATGAGCATTCCATACTATCTGTTAGTCAGGCTGTGGAACAAAATCTGGTGAAAGGTGTACTGATTGGGGATCTGTCTGTAATTGAATCAATTTGCCTGTTTTCAGGGATTGACAGCAGTCGGTTTTCGATCATTCATGAACCAAATGATGAGCTTGCATCTCAACTGGCCGTTTCGATGATTCATAAAGGCGAAGGGGATATTCTGATGAAAGGGCTGATTACCACAGATAAATTTATGCGCGCCATTCTGAATAAAGAAAAAGGGCTTAGTTATCAAGGTAAAGTGGTAAGTCATGTAACTGTTGTTGATAATGTAAACTATCATAAACTATTGATCGTTTCGGATGTTGCCGTCATTCCATTACCCGATCTGAATCAGAAAATTCAAATAATCCAATATATGATTCAGGTTGCCAATCAATTGAAAATTGAGCTACCTAAAATTGCAATAATTGCCCCCAGTGAGCAGGTTATCCCATCGATCCTTTCAACTACTGAAGCTGCATCATTGGCCAAAATGGGCGACAGGGGTCAGATTAAAGGATGTATAATTGACGGTCCGCTTGCATTAGATGTAGCACTGGATGAGGATACGGCCATTTTAAAGGGGTTGAAATCACATGTGGCCGGAGACGCTGACTGCTTGTTGTTTCCCAATCTTGAGTCGGGAAATGTTTTTTATAAAGTGAACACTAAACTTGCGCTTTCAGATTCGGCAGCAATCCTTGTTGGAACTAGGGTTCCGGTAGTTTTGGCATCACGCGGCGACAGCATCCGGGTTAAGTTGTTCTCAATTGCACTTGGAGCTCTTATGGCGAAGTAAGGAAGAAGGTGGCATGCAGAGGTGGAAAGGATAAGCAGAAAAGGTAATTTTAAAACTAACTAAACTAATGTAATTATGAAATCAGTTCGAATTCTGGTAATCAATCCCGGTTCAACATCGACCAAGTTTGCAGTGTACGATAATACCGTTTGTTCTTTACTGAAAACCCTCCATCATTCAATGTCTGATCTGGCTCCTTATAAAACCATCAGCGAGCAATATGAGTTTCGGAAGAACATTATTTTAAGTGAATTGGCACACGATCGGGTTGATTTGGATTCCATTAATATTATCATTGGACGGGGCGGCTTAACCTATCCCCTTAAATCAGGAGTTTATTATATCAATGAATTGATGGTTGAGCATTGCCGCATCGGGGTGATGGGGGATCATGCATCAAATCTTGGATCTCTGATTGCTTTTGAAATTGCCCGGATGCATCCCGGTACAATCGCCTTGGTTGCAGATCCCGTTGTTACTGATGAATTGGATAATATTGCCCGGGTTTCAGGGCACCCATTGTTTAAAAGGATTTCGATTTTTCATGCATTAAATCAAAAAGCAGTTGCCCGACAACATGCCGCTAAAATCGGGAAACATTACGAGGAACTTGACCTGATTGTTGTCCACCTGGGAGGAGGGATTACCATTGGTGCACACCATCTTGGGAAAGTAATCGACGTCAATAATGGTTTGGATGGAGAGGGGCCATTTTCGCCGGAACGGAGTGGTACATTACCGGTCGGCGCACTAATCGAGTTATGCTTTAGTGGAAAGTATACCAGAAATGAGATCCATTCAATGGTCTTCGGGCAGGGTGGCCTGGTGGCCTATTTGGGCACTAATGATGCCCGTGAAGTTGAAATTGCAGTGAACCATGGTGACGAAAAAGCTGCTTTTTATCTGGAGGCGATGGCGTACCAGGTCTCCAAATCAATTGGAGAGATGGCTACAGTACTTAAGGGGAAGATCGATGGAATCCTAATTACAGGAGGGATTGCCTACGATAGAAGATTGATGGCTCAGATTCGTGAACGGGTTGAATTTATTGCACCAGTCTCCGTTTATCCGGGTCAGGATGAATTGAAATCATTAGCAATGAATGCCTTGATGGTCGCCAGGGGAGAGGTTGAGGCGATCGTCTATGATAAAACGGGCAATTCTTGATCGAAATAATTGAAATCGATTCCTGATTCTTTCATGTTGGAACTTAAGTAATATCGAATTATAATATTCTCCGTCGTCTGACGGATCAATGCCATAATAAATTGATTATATGCATATTATAAGGATACAATTACGACATTACATCATTCCTGTTACTTAAATGGATGTTTCGCGATAAATTGTGCAATCCGGGAAAGAATTCCTGAAATCATTAACCACCTCTTTCTCGAACCAAAACCTGTTGACCGATTTTTTCTCCTTTTTTCTTCATAGCGATGCCCAGATCCGTGCAAGTGAAAATCCCGGAGCTTCAATATTCAGGTCAAGGAAATAGCCAAATGAAGTTTGTTCTGTTTTGTAACCTCCGTTAATGAGCCGCAATTGTGCCAGGTCAAACAGCGACTTCGTATATTCTATTGATGCTTTTGAATCAGAAAGATGGGCAAAAGAGTGCAAAATAATGGTGTTGGTGTTATTTTTTCGTGCAGTCCATTTCAGATGATTGACCAATTTTTTTTCCCTTCCGGAGAGTTCTTTTTCTTCATCCTCTGCTTCAACCGGAATGAATGCAGCAATGCAATCTGAGAATGCTTTTACATCTGTTACATTTTCAATATTTGGCAGTGTTTTTGTCGCAGGATGATAGGAAAACGATTTGCAATATATTACAAGCACTTTCATGTTAAACGATTTAATTGTCTTCCAATTTAGTTCAAATAGTTGATCAAATATCATCCAATAAAATAAATATTAAAAGGAAAGAGTATATTTACAAAATTTTAATTTTCAAATTTTGAGGTATTTGTTCTTCATAGCTTTAGTGACCGGATTGGCATTCCAAAGTTCAGGTCAGTTGTCCTATGGG
>Ga0118677_10007467_pt1 | contig 15516 bp, 11 predicted proteins | sample AliMusrvi5mmetaG_FD_86154 | JGI IMG/M metagenome (GOLD analysis project Ga0118677, IMG submission 86154)
CTATCGGCTCTGCAACACGCATATCGAGGCCCTCTCATCATAAGATGACTCTCGATACATAAATGAATCTCTTTATGACGGACTACACTAGATTTTCAATTTCCGTCCTGCGGTTTCGTTTATCCGGACCGCGGAAGCTACGGGTGCGCTCGACAGGCGCCGGCGGATTTGCGCGATATCGACTCATGCGCCAGAGACCAAAATGCGTGTTTTTGACCTGCTCAGAACTTCGCAATGTGGCGCACTGCGGCAACGGACGGGTTAGTGCGGGCAATCCATCGTGATTGCCGGAATGACATCTGCGCGCCCTTTGGAATTGGCTTTCGACCACCGCAAATACCGCCGGTCCTGCCAGGTTGCGCCGGGGTGAAATTGAAAATGCCAAATCCACTTTGAGCCCGTACGTCTGCCTCATTTTTTCGACAATTCCCGCCATTCTAGACGAGTTCCGCTTGCGCTTCAGCAAAGAGACTGGAGCGGAATCGTGGAACACTGCGTTGACTCCTTTGCATCATTTTTTCTGTTCTTGTGTAGCGAAACACGCATCTAAACGCTCATTGGTTAGGTTTCGCGTTTTTTGAACTATTGTTTGCCGATGGCAAACGCTGTGTTGAATCGCCTGGCTGAAGGAGCCGGGCGGATGAAGCGGCTGACGGGGAAGCGGCATCTACCAGCGCCAATCGCCGATAGCCAATGTGAAGCGTTTGTGGCGCTCGGTCAATAACTTGCCGGGATGGCCCGTCTCCCCAAGGAAAGGACCCAAAGTCTATGAGCATGATGTGGAAATCCAACGAAACCGCGACAGCCGCCCCGAAGCCCGCGCCGGAACCGATCCCGTTTGAATCAGCCCTGCCGGCCAACGAGTACTCCCACCGCAATCCTCATCTTGCCGCAGCTGTTCCACAAGCATCGATTGCGAAAGGAATGATCTTCAATGGCACAATCACCGGCAACAATTCGCTGTTCGTTGACGGCGAGGTGGTTGGCAACATCCACCTTCCGGACGGCCGGGTGACCGTTGGCCCAACCGGTTTTGTTACTGACGGCTTGTCGGTCTGCATAAGGGCCCGCGAGATCGTGATCATGGGAAAAGTCCGGGGCAATGTCTCTGCAACAGATCGCGTTGAAATCTGCCTTGAGGGTCACCTAACGGGAAATGTGAGCACAGCCCGAATCAGCATCGCGGATAGAGCATACTTCAAAGGCGACATTGAGCTTCGCACGGCTCAGCCCAAGTCGGCTGCTTCCTACGTGGAAGCGGAAGAGCAAACCAAGGCATACGCATAAGGCCGGAAATCGGCGGTTACCGGCAAAGCCTCCGTCACCGACGGAGGCTTTGCTGTGTAAGCGACAACCTGAGCATGCGTCCGGGTAGTCGCGGCCGGCGCCTCGATGGGGCGTTGCCCCTGATCGTTCTGCGCGCCATTTTGTGTGTCGGCAAATTGCCCTCTGGGTAGCCCTTCGTTGCCGTTCTTCAGCCAGCTTGCGGATGTTACCAGCTACGACTTTGGTGCGATTTCGTAACCTCCCCTCAATAAGTTATGAATTATCGCAGTCACCTTGAGGTGCTTTCCGGACTCATGCGGTCGCAGGGCCGTGGAGTTAGACAGGCGCGATGCATGGATGACTTGAATGAACGCGCAAGCTAGCGATTGCGCGTTCCGAGCGAACGGGTGTATCATTCCGAGTCTTAGCCTGCGCTGACGATTTGTACAGTTCTGTAGCTTCTACAGACAAAAGCAATGAGTCGTTGCAGAGGCTTTAAAGCTTCTTCTGGCCGCTAAGTTGCGGCGCACAAAGAGACAGGCAGAGACCTGCCGACGAAGGCGCGAACGCATTTAGCAAGGAGCGCCAGAGCCGAGGCGTTAGCCCGGCAAAGCGAGGCACCGACTTTCGAGTCCCAGACTCCGTAGCGCTCCTTGCGGCCTTTTTTCTCCAGGAAAGGACTTGCACGAAATGGGAATCATGAGGAAGTTCGGCCAGAGCGGCTCGTTCGCCTCCAGTGCTTCACCGGATGCCGCCCGGCCTATACCTGTTGCCCCCCCAGTGAACCTGCCCCCGAAATCAAACCTGCCCTCGAGCCGTTCATCGAAGCGATCATTGCGAATGGCCTGGTATTCAAAGGGGTGGTTTCTGGCGCCAGTTCGCTATTGATCGACGGCGAAGTTGTGGGAAACATCGACCTGCCGAATAGCCGCGTAACCGTTGGCCTGACCGGCTGCGTGTCCGACGGACTTTCAATCTGCATCAGGGCTCGCGAGATTGTGGTGATGGGCAAGGTGCGGGGCAATATCTCTGCAACCGACCTGGTCGACATTCAGTCGGAAGGTTCGCTGACGGGCAACGTGAACGCGGCCCGCATCAGCATAGCAGACGGGGCGTTTTTCAAAGGGGACATCAACCTCCACACGCCTCAGCCGAAGCCGGCAGTCTCGGTAATGCGGGAAACGAAAGAAATGAAGGTCTACGCCTAAGGCGCCAGAGCGATTCCAGGATTCACGCGCCCCTTTGGCAGTTGCGGTTCGGGGGTACAACAATTCTGGAACCGCTGTAGCCGGGGATGGTTCACGCCGTGAAGCTCCCGCTTTGACGGGGGCTTCTGTGCTGCACACACCAGGGTCCATGGCAGGCTGCAACCAGAGTCACTGGATTCTGCCTGCTTTTTGTCGAAGGCCGTCACTTCCCGATGTTCGTGCCGGTTTGAAAGAGCGCCTTTTTCGAACCCGGCTCCGGTAGAGGGGCTCGAGTCTCACCCCATCCCCAAGCGCTTCATCATGACCCTGGGAAGTGCCGACCCGGCCCGCGAAAGAACCCACGTTGCAATCAGCGCCCACAGCGCGGCCCCGGCCAACAGAACAACAAAGTCCACCCAGCGGCCCTCGAGCGGCATGCGCGAGGCCAATAGATGGCCGCCAAGCCAGATGAATACGACCCACACAACGGAACCGCTGGTTGCGGCGGCCAGCAGGCAGCGGCCCATCTCGGCATAGTCCAGGCTGGCCAGCGAAACCATGCGCCGCTGGTGGAGCAAGACCGCGATGGTGAGGGTTTGCAGAGTGATGCCCAGGTTTGAAGCAACGGCCAGCCCCATGGCTCCATAGGCGTGGTAAAGCCCGCTATAGATGGGCAGCGAAACCAGCGTGACCACCGTCCCCGCCACCATGGGAATAAAGGTGTTCCCCGCGGCATAGAAGGCCCGCGCATAGATGGATTGCGCGGCCCAAAGCGACATGGAGATTGAGAAGACGGCAAAGTAAGCCGCGCACTCCCGCGCATCGGCCCCGGAGAAGCGTCCGCCCTGGAAAAGCAGTTGGACCAGGGGTACGGCCAGGGCCACCATGCCGGAGGCCGCGAGCAGGCCAAGCGAGGCCACGCGGGAGACTGAATCAGCTACGCCAGTGGCAAATTCGTAGCGCCGCTCTTTTGACCACAGGCTGGCAAAAAACGGCATCGATGCCGCGCCCGCCGCCTGCGCCAGCACGGCCATGGGAGCGGTGAAAAGCTGCTTGGCGTAGGCCATCAGAGAGACCGCGCCGCTGGTGTTGGAGGCGAAGTAGGCGATGATCCAGCTATCTGCCGTGATCAGCGAAACGCCCACCATGAGCGGCAGCGATAACCTGACCCACTCGCGCAGCCCCTGGTCGCGCCAGTCGAGAATGGGCCGGTAGCGGGTGCCCATCCTCCGGGCATAGAACCAGTTGAGAAAGAACGGGCCGGCAAACGCGCCGGCTGCGGTTCCGATGGCCAGCGAAGAGACTCCGATGCGATGAACGAGCAACAAACCGCCCACGATGGTGCCCATGCCGTAGATGAGCGGAGTGACCGCCTGCACTGTAAATTGCTTGCGCACCAGCAGCACCGCTCCAAACACGCCGCCGGCAAAAAAGGCCAGTTGCGCGGGCAGCAGGATGCGCGTGAGATGAACGCAAAGCGCGGCTTTTTGTGCGTCATAGCCGGGGAACAACCGGTGAACGCACCACGGGGCAAAGATCTCAGCCAGCACGATGGCCGCGCCCAGCACCAGGTACATGGTGGTGAGAATCACCGAGAGCGACCGTTGCCCCTCGGCCTCGCGGCCGGTTTCACGATAACGGGTGAGGATGGTGACAAAGGTGATGGATGCCGCTCCGCCCACCAGGAAGTACGAAATCATGTCGGGGAGTACAAAGGCGCCATTCAAGGCGTCTGCCTGCAGGCCGCGCCCAAAGAGCCAGACGATGTACTTGACCCGCACCAGCCCGATAATGCGCGACAGGAAGGTCGAAACCATGAGCACCACGGTTGCCGAGAAAGCCGAGTGCGTGTGGGACGGGCGCAGGATTCCCAGGCCGCGCGTCAAACGCGAGCGCGCCGGCGGCAGGGACTGATTTGAGGGTGACAGCGCCACTGGGTTTGATTCTACCGGGGTTGCTGTCGGCCCGGATTCGTACGGCGGTTCGCGCATCTTTGCGGTACACAGGCTCTTAACGCCCTGTCCCGGGTATTCTGTCCTGTGGAGGCATTGCATGCGGCGGATTCTTGGACTCGAAATGATGGTATGGTGTGCGCTGGGAACGGGTGCGTTGGCCCAGGCGATTCACGGACGCGAAGGGATCGCGTTGCCTCCTCCGCCGCCGGTCGATGCGATTGCGGTGACGGACAACTACTTCGGGACCAAGATCGTCGACAGCTACCGCTGGCTTGAAGATTCGAAGAGCCCGGAGACCCGCGCTTTCATCGACGAGCAGAATACCTACACCGCGCGCTACCTGAAGCAGGCGCGGATTCGGCCGCAAGCGGTGGACGATCTGGATGCGCTGGAAAATATCTCGGTAACCGGAGCCCCTACGGAGCGCGCCGGGAGCTACTTTTTCAGGAAGCGGCTGGCAGGCGAGCAGCAGTACTCGCTTTATGTGCGCCATGGCTGGACGGGGAAAGACGAGCGGCTGATCGACCCGGCCAAGCTGAGCCGCGACACGAACACTTCTGTGGGCCTGGACGATGTTTCCCGCGACGGGACGCTGATGGCCTACTCCGTCAAGAGCGGCGGCGCGGACGAGACCAGCATCCACGTGCTGAATGTGAAGACCGGCAAGACGCTGGAAGATGAGTTGCCGGCGGCCCGGTACTTCGGGGTCAACTTTGCGCCCAATGGCGCCAGCCTCTACTACTCGCGCAACAACAAGCAGGGCACACTGCTGTTCCAGCACGTGCTGGGGACGCGCACGAGCGCGGACACGCTGGTGTTCGGGCATGAGTTCCGCGGCGAGGCGCTGGGCGGCAACGATCTTTTCTCGGGCGAGGTGACCGACGACGGCCGGTACCTGGTTGTCCAGATCAATCGCGGAGTGCCAGCGCGGCGGGTGGATATCGTCTTCCGCGACCTGACCAAGCCGGGTTCGCCGTTCGAGATCCTGGTCTGGGGGCTGGATTCGCGGTTCGAGGTGGTCTACGCCAAGGGTGCGTGGTATGTGAAGACCGATTACAAGGCGCCCAATGGGCGGATTCTGAAGGGCGACCCGGGCGTGCTTCCCGACGTGTGGCAGACTGTTGTCCCGGAAGGCGCGAACGTAATCGAGGAGTGGTCGATCGTGGGCGAAAAGCTGTATGTGACCCGCCTGATCGACGTGAAGACCGAAACCTCGGTCTACAGCCTGGATGGCAAAGCCGCGGGCAAGATTGAATACGAGGGAATCGGCTCGGCCTCGGGGCTCACGGGTCGTACGACAGACCGCTACGGCTACTGCACTTTTTCGTCGTTCATCGTGCCCTGGACTACTTACCGGCTGGACACGGTTACCGGCAAACGCGAAATCTTCTTCAGGCCAAAGATCGACTTCGACTCTAGCCGGTATGAGTTGAAGCAGGTGTTCTTCAAGTCCAAGGACGGCACCAGGGTTCCCATGTTTATCGCAGGCAAGAAAGGGCTGAAGCGGGACGGGACCGAGCGGTTGCTGATGACCGGCTACGGCGGCTTCGACGCCAGCGAGACGCCCTACTGGAGCCCGGCCCTTGCCTGGTGGATGGAACAGGGCGGTTGGTTTGCGCTGCCTAATCTGCGCGGCGGTGGCGAGTATGGCGAGAACTGGCACGAACAGGCCATGTTTGAGAAGAAGCAGAACGTCTTTGACGACTGGTTTGCTGCGGCGGAGTACCTGATCGCAGAAAAATACACTTCGCCCGCGCACTTTGCCATCACAGGCCGCTCCAACGGCGGGTTGCTGATGGGCGCTTCAATCACCCAGCGTCCGGAGTTGTTCTCCGCTGTCTGGTGCGGCTATCCGCTGCTGGATATGCTGCGCTACCAGAAGTTCCTGGTGGGCGCTTACTGGATTACCGAATACGGCTCGGCCGATGAAGAAAAGCAGTTTCCCTACCTGCTGAAATACTCGCCGTACCAGAACGTGAAGCAGGACACGGCGTATCCGGCGGTGATGTTCTTTACCGGCGATAGCGACACGCGCGTTGATCCGCTGCATGCGCGAAAGATGACGCCACTGGTACAGGCGGCCTCGTCGAGCGGGCGGCCTGTCCTTCTGCACTACAGCCTTGCCGGAGGGCACTCAGCCGGGGTTAGCGTGGAGCAGCAGATCCAGGACGACGCCGACCAGCTTGCCTTCTTGTGGACTGAAACGGGACAGGCGACTCCGGCCAGCCAACCATGAGCCCCGACAGGTACCCGCGTAAATCGCTCTGACGTAACCTGTCGCGCGGAGGGCCCTCTTCCGATAAGGAGAGTGCGGAACATGCTCAGCAGACCCGAAGACGGTCTGCCCGAGCAGCGCTCGCGCGTAGCGGTAGCGGCGTGTGGCGACCGCCCTGGCTGTATTCAAGCACATGGTGAGGCAGTTGCTTCGGCCGGAATCACATCGCTGAAGGCGCCTTTGGGTCGCGGAGTTGAAATGCCACAAGCAGAATTGGAGACAGGCAACGTCGATCGGCAGCAGGAAGACGCGCGGCTGGCCGCGCTGCTCTCAACTGGAATCCTGGATACTCCGCCGGAGGCCGGTTACGACGCCATCACGCGGCTGGCAGCCGAGTATTTCCAGGCCGATACGGCGCTGCTGGCGTTTGCCGATGAGAGCCGCCTCTGGATCAAGTCTTACTGGGGCGAGGCGGTGCGCGAACTGCCGCGGAAGCAATCGATCTTCGACATGGTGCTGAGCGAGGACGGGCCGGTGGTGGTGCCCGACCTGGGAATTCATCCCCATTTTGAAGGGCGGCGCCTGACGCTCAGGCGGCTCAACGTGGACTCGTTTGCAAGCGTTCCGGTGCGCTCCCCTGAAGGCAAGATCCTGGGAACACTGACTGTGTTTGGGCGGCAGCCCCGCCGCAACATGGCCCTGGATGAACTGCGCATGCTCGAGAGCCTGGCCGACATGGCCGCCAGCCAGTTGGAGTTGCGCAAGCTGAGAAACAGTATCCAGGGACACCACTCAAGGCGATCACACGCGTCAGCGGGCACAAACAGAGCGTGGCCCAACCGGCTTGACCTGCGCCAGGCGCTGGACCGGCGCGAATTTGTTCTCTATTACCAGCCGGAGATCGATCTTTCAACGCGCAAAATCATCGGCCTTGAAGCGCTTATCCGGTGGGACCATCCGGAACGCGGCATTGTGCCGCCGATGGAGTTTATTCCGCTGGCCGAGGAGAGCGGGATGATTTTGCCCATTGGCGACTGGGGACTCTCAGAGACCTGCGGGCAGATTCAGCAATGGTGCCGCGAAGACCCCCGCAACGGCTCGCTGCGGGTCTGCGTCAACCTCTCTGCCCGGCAGTTCTCGCGCGAGGGGTTGGCCGACCATGTTGAGGCGCTGCTGCTGCAAACCGGCGTTTCAAGCCGGCAGCTCGGCCTGGAGATGACCGAGTCGAGCCTGATTCCCAACATGCGCATCGCGCTCGAGGTATTAGGCGGATTGCGCAAGCTGGGCGTTTCCCTGCTGATGGACGACTTCGGCACCGGCTACAGTTCGCTCAACCACCTGCACATGTTTCCCTTTGATACGCTCAAGATCGACCGCTCGTTTGTGGGCCGCATGACCGACGGCGACCAGGCGCTGCAGATTGTGCGGACGATTATTGAGTTGGCGCGCGTGCTGGGCATGGACGTGGTTGCCGAGGGGATTGAAACTCCCGAGCAATACCGTCTGCTGCGGCAACTCGGCTGCCGATACGGCCAGGGCTACCTGATGGCGCGGCCCATGACCGCCGAAGCGGTAACCCAATTGCTGCGGCTGCCGGGGCGCGTGCTCCCGGAGCCCGCTGCGCTTGAGGTGGTTTGCAACTGACTCGCCCGCGGATCGTGATTGGCATTGAAGGTGGTGGGCGGCTCAATTGACCTGCTTGTCTCACCCATGTAGACTTCCCTCGAATCGCCAATCCAACGAGGATGAGCCCCGCATTGAAATCGAACTGCTGCACAGCGCTTGCCGTTGTGGTCGTCCTGTTCGCGCCTTCTGCCCGCATCTCCGCGCAAGCACCTGCTCCGGTTCTGTCGTGGAGCTTCGATGAAGCCACGGGCGATGTGGCCGCCGAGTCGATGCACAACGCGGATGGAGAGCTCTCAGGCGTTTACCGGCATGTCTCGGGTCTTGCGGGCCATGCGCTGCGGCTGGACGGCGAGACTTCAGGTGTTCTGGTGAAAGGGGCGGAAGTTCCCGCGCTCTCGTCCGCATTCACTATTGAAGCGTGGATCGCGATCGATCATTATTCGTGGAACTGGGCGCCGATCGTCGATCAACGCAAAGAGGAGAAGACGGGATTTCTCTTCGGCATCGACTCGTTTGGGCATCTCGGGCTGCAGGCGGAGGTTGACGGCAGCTGGCAAGTGGCGACAACCAGCCAGCAGTTGCCGCTGAAGCAGTGGGTGCATGTCGCGGCCACGTTCAGCGAAGGGGCGGGCATGGCGCTCTATGTGAATGGGAAGCCTGTCGAAAACAAAAAGACTACGGGCGGCTTGCTGCCTGCAACCGGTGAAGATTTACTGATCGGCCGCGCACGCTATGCCATGCTACCCGCGCAGTGGCTTCATCCGGAGTTCAAGGTGCGGTATTCGTTCGACGGGATTCTCGACGAGCTGAAGGTCTTTGACAAGGCCCTGATCGCGGAGCAGATCGCCAGCGAGTACGGCCAGATCAATGCGGAAGGGCCGGACCCGCTGGGTTATCCGCAATTGCCTTCAGGGCCGCCGGGAGCCGGGCCTTTTGGCGCGATCTACGCAACCTTGAAATACGACGAGATGTGGGACGCGCCGCGAAGGGTGGGACCCGACTCGGACGTGGTGGTGCGCTTTGACGATGCGCCGGTACGGTTTGTCTCCTGGCAGGGCACGAACTACATTCCCGCATGGATCACCGAGAACGGCAAGTGGTATACCGACGAGTTTGTTGAGACGTACGGGAAGGAAAACTGCCCCGCCGGCGAAGACTGCGAACCGATGTCAGACAAGCAGAACCGCTACGCGCACGTGCGGATTTTGGAAAACACCCCGGCGCGCACCGTGATTCACTTTCGCTACGGGCAATGCGAGGTGGAGGAGTATCTGTGCGCCCACCCCGATCCGCTGACCGGCTGGACGGATTGGGCCGACGACTACTACACCGTTTATCCGGACGAAGTTGCGGCGCGCAAATCCGTGGCCTGGTCGTCGAGCTTGACGGTTGCCCCCGAGTTCCAGGAGACCATCATCATCAACCAGCCCGGGACGCGGCCGGAAGACAATATCGAAAACGACGCGCTGACCTTCGTGAACATGAAGGGCGAGACGCATACGTACTCATGGCTGAACCCGCCCAAGGAAATTACCGAACCCGCGGGGACCAATATTCAAAGCGTCAATCTCAAGTCGAGTTGGAAGCCATTCCAGATTGTGATGCCCGACCACCCTCTGATCGACGTCTACGGCGGCGAAAAGACGTATTCGCTCTTTGAGTGGTACAACCACTGGCCGGTGGCGCAGGTAAAGTCCAGCGGCATCTCGGCCATCGCGGCCGACCGGCCTTCGCACTCGTCGCTGTCGCACATCCAGGGCCAGCCGTACGCACGAACCGCGGATTCGATGACCAAGATCATGCTGACGGGGCTCAGCAACCGGCCCGCCGCAGAACTGGCAGTGCTGGCGCGATCATGGGCTACGCCACCGGAGATGACGGTTGCCGGAAGCGGATTTACGGTCGGAGGCTACGATCCGTCACAGCGAGCGTTTGTCTTGAAAAGCGGCGCTGACCACGGATTAGTCCATCTCGCATTCCACGCAACGGTGGATTCTCCGCTTTTGAATCCTGCACTGGTGATCGAGGGGTGGGGAGAGGCCACGCCTGAACTGACCATGAACGGCAAGCCTCTAGCATGGGGCAAGGATGCGCGCTACGGGCTGGTGAGTACGCTGGTGCGGTCCACGCTGGTGGTGTGGCTGCGCTTGCGGGCCGAGTCGGAGACGTCGATTGGCATTGCGCCGGCCGACGGGCAGTGAGACAGGGCGGATTTTCATTTTGGGAACGTCGTTGCGCTTGTCCCGATCCGGCATCCGCTCTGTAAGACGGATGAGAATTCGCTCACGTTTGTGGCTCTTGCCGGCGCTATGCTGCATCCCATGCAAGATGGAAATGAGATCGCACCTTCTACCTCTGCCGCCAGCTTTGCCAGCCTGCTGGCGTCGCTTACCGCGCCCAGGCAGCCCGCAAAATGGAGCGATGACGACCTGGCCGACGACATCGCGACCCTGAGTTATGAGAACGCACTGCGGGCGCATGCACGATACCGCGCGCCCGACCGCACGGATCGGTCGTTGACACAGCCTGACCCGGCGGATCGAATCGATAGCTATGAATTGGCCCCGGTTGATGAAACTCCGGCGAACAACGGTACAAGCTCATTCGCAATGCCGCGTCCTGCGGCGGACAACAGACAGCCCGCAGGGGCTAACCCCCCCTCCGATTTTGAAACGCTTGCGGTACCCGTTCGGCTACGCTCAGGGCAGGCTCTGAAGTCGAGCCCTGCTACAAAACGAGTCTCCACGCGATCCGTCGAGCCGGTTTCAGACCCCATTACAAAACCGGTTCCTTACAATTCGTGTGATACCCCGAGCCACACTCGCAAGGTCTTCGAAAAGAATCTCAAGGATGCCAGCATCACTATCCGCATGAGCCGGGAAGAGTGCGATCAATTGCATACACGAGCCGCCGAGGGGGTGCTTACAGTCTCTGCCTACCTGCGCTCCTGCTGCTTTGAGGTGGAGAGCCTGCGGGCATTGGTGAAAGACACCATGGCCGAATTGAAGGCCGCCAGGTCAACTGAAAAGCCAGTTTCTCAAACGCCGGCGCGGCGCTCTTTGGGCGGCCGGCTGAGCCGGTTCATCACGCCGTGGCGCTCCAACCGGCCCTCTGCGCGCGCCTGACTACTCCACTTGCAGCACAAGGCACTTCAGGTACTCAGTCTCGGGCAGGTTCAGAATCACGGGATGGTCAAGCGCCGCGCCGCGCCGCTCAAGCAGGCGCACCCGCCGGTGAGCGTCCACTGCGGCAGCGGCTGCGGTGGCTTCAAGCTCAGCCCAGCCCACATGATGCGAGCAGGAGCAGGTGACCAACAGGCCGCCGGGACGCATCATCTTGAGGGCGCGCAGGTTCAGTTCCTTGTAGCCGCGCAGAGCGCCTTCAACGGCACGCTGGCTCTTGGCGAAGGCGGGCGGATCGAGGATGATGGTGTCGAAAGTCTGGCCGGAGTCTGACCAATCGCGCAGGATTTGAAACGCGTCGGCCTCCACCCAGTCCACCTGGGCAATGAAGCTGGCGCGGTTGGCCTCAAGGTTCTTCTCTGCTACTTCAAGCGAAGCATGCGAGGAATCGATGCCCGTAACTTCGCGGCAAACCTGGGCCAGGTGCAGGGCAAAGCCGCCCTGGTAGCAGCAGACGTCGAGCGCGCGACCTGTTGCGCCCAGCCGTTTTGCCCAATCGGCTGCGGCGGCGTAGTTGGCCCGTTGGTCGAGGAAGGCCCCGGTCTTTTGGCTGGAATTGGCGTCGAATTGGAACGACAGGCCGTTGATGAGAAAACTGGTGCTGGCGGGCGGCTGGGCGGAGTTGGCAATCCAAAGCGGCGCCGGATCGGGCGCCGGCAGGCCCTCCAGTTCGCGGATGCGCGGGTCGGGGCGCTCGAGGATAACCGCCGGAGAAAGCTCCTCGCGCAGCACGCGGACGCAGGTCTCGCGCACCGCCGCGGCATGCAGCCCTCTGGTCAGGAATTGCACGATCACCAGGCCGGCATACTTGTCGGCAACCAGGCCGGGCAGTTCGTCGGCTTCGCTGAAGCACAGGCGGCAGGCATTGTTGGCTTCGTTGAGCAGCGGCTTGCGGCGGGCAACGGCAGCATGCAGCCGGTCCGCAAGCAACGCGAGCCAGCCAGCCTCGTCGATGGACTCGCGCGAGACCATGCGCAGCGCAATCTGAGAGGAGGGGCTGTAGAGCGCTGTGCCCAGCAGCAGGCCGCGGCTGTCGGCCACCGGCAGCAAGGCGGGCGGTTCGGCATCCGCGCTTCCAGGCAGTTGAATGGACTCAATGTCTGAGGCGTAGACCCAGAGAAACCCATCGCGCAGGCGATCGGCGGCTCGGCGGTTGATTTTGGCCCCGATTGTGGATTCGACTTTGGGGATGGGAGCCGGGCGTTGAGCGACCGCGTTCTTTTTTACCGGACGCTGTACTCGCCTTGAGTCGCGGGCAGCCGGGCGTTGGTCCGCAACAGGACTCTTGCGATTGCGGTCGAACGGCGACTCGGGCCGGGCTGCCTTGGCCGCCGTTGGGGATGCTTTGGGTCGAGTGGTGCGCGGCTTGGTCATATGCTCCCTCAGCCGGGAGCAGTTGAGCAGCCGGCGCCTACTTGACCTGAATGGTCTCCAGGTAGCTGCTCAAGCTGTTGATTCTGAGCTGCCCTTCCCTGGGATCCTTCTGGTTGATTTTACCAAGGACAGGGCCCCACACCGGCATTTCGACCGAAGTGTGCGAGGGAACGTCCGCCCCAAACTTGAGCACATGAACCACATGGGCTTCAGGAAACGTTCCGTGGTTCTTCCTGCTCAGGACGGTCAAGTCTACCGGCGCCACGCCGCGGGAGACGGTCACTGGGCCGTAGCCCTTGCCGTCACTGCCATGGCAGGATGTGCAATAGGTTGCAAACATCTGTTTGCCGTCGATGGGAGCAGGCCTGTTGATTGGGGCGGAGGATGGTGAATCCGGCTCGGTGGCGTAACTAAGGCTGATTGCAAATGCGGCGGACAAGGCAAGAACAAAAGTGTTTCTGAACATGGTTCCCTCTCTTCTGGGAGTCGAATCTAGTGGGACTGTACCTTGGGGCTTCCGCGGACTATTTGACATAGAACAGGGTGTGACTTTATTCACAAACAATTGAATGCGGCGGCACATGCACCAAATCGGGGTCAATTAATGCGCAGCAAACTTAACCGGCCTATAATGAAGCATGGCGACTGTTCGGGAGTCCATTCCGGCAGAGGTTCCCAGCCCGCCCCCCTCCCCCAGGGCGGCAATGCCGGCAGCGGCGTGCGAGGTGGAACCGCGTTTTCAGGCGCTTCTTAAGCACGTCCAGGCAAACCGGCCCAGTGAAGATGTTGCAATCATCCGCAAAGCATGGGAATTCTGTGTGAAGCACCATGAGGGGCAGATGCGCGCCTCCGGCGAGCCCTACATCATTCATCCCCTTGAAGTGGCAGAAGTGCTGGCTGAGATGAAGCTTGACTCCTCGGCCATTGCGGCCGGCCTGCTGCACGATTCGGTAGAAGATACGCCTGCCACCAACGAGGAGATTGCCGCCGAATTCGGCCACCAGGTGGCGCACATCGTTGAAGGCGTCACCAAGATCGACAAGATCCAGTTTGCCAATCGCGAAGACCGGCAAGCGGAAAACGTGCGCAAGATGCTGCTGGCCATGGTGTCAGACGTGCGCGTGGTGCTGATCAAGCTGGCTGACCGGCTGCACAACATGCGCACACTGGAGCACCTGTCTCCCGATCGCCAGGAGGCTATCGCCCGCGAGACGCAGGACATTTATGCGCCGCTTGCCCATCGCCTCGGCATGGGCAAAGTGCGCGGAGAGCTTGAGGACCTGGCATTCCGCTATACCGATCCGGTGAGCTACGAGAAAGTTGCCGAGGCCGTGGAAGCGCGGCGCCTTGAGGGCGAGCAGTTTCTCAAAGGCGTGGAAGACACGCTCGTTGAGCAGTTACGCGAGAACGGCATTGAAGCTCGCGTAGAGTGGCGCATCAAGCGCCTTTACTCCATCTTTCAAAAGATCGAGCGGTCAAAAGTTTCGTTTGACCAGGTGTACGACCTGCTGGCCATCCGCGTTATCACCCAGGACGTGGCTGCATGCTATGCGGTCTTCGGGCTGATTCACACCCTGTGGCGGCCTGTGCCGGGGCGCATCAAGGACTTTATCGCTATTCCCCGCGCCAACCGCTACCAATCGCTGCACACCACTGTGATGGGCGCCAGCGGCCATCAGTTTGAAGTGCAGATACGCACCGAGGAGATGCACCGCATTGCCGAGGAAGGCATTGCCGCGCACTGGAAGTACAAGGCCGGCGGCGGCGCGGCGGTCACCGCCCGCGACGAGGAGCGGCTGAACTGGATTCGCCAGTTGGTTGAGTGGCAGAAGGAGATGACCGACCCCAACGAGTTTCTCTCAAGCCTGAAGATGGACCTGTATCCGGACGAGGTCTATACCTTCACGCCCAAGGGAAAGGTGGTCGTGGTCCCTGCCGACGGCACGCCGGTGGACTTTGCCTACACCATTCACACCGAAGTGGGCCACACCTGCGTGGGCGCCAAGGTGAATACGCGCATGGTGCCGCTGCGCACAAAGCTGCGCACTGGCGACATTGTCGAGATTGTTACGCAGAAGGACCACAAGCCGAGCCGCGATTGGCTCACTTTCGTCAAGAGCCCGCGCGCACGCAACAAGATCAAGCACTGGCTCAACGAGGACCAGCGGCGCCGCGCGGTGGAGATCGGCCGCAAGCTGCTGGAGCGCGAGGCACGCAAGTTCAAAGTGCCGATGAGCCAGATCAGCGACCAGGACCTGGGCCGCATTGCCAATGAATATGGCGTGGCTACCGCAGCCGACCTGCTGGCTACGCTCGGCCAGGGAAAGCACTCTGCCCACCAGTTGCTCAGCAAGCTCTCGCCCGGCTATGCCGCCCAGGCGGATGCTGAACCGGCTCCCGAGACCAAGCTGCCAAGCACCGCCGAGTCGGCCATGTCGGACGCGGTGCGCAAGCTGCACCTCACCGGGTCGGACTCGCTGCAGGTGGAGGGGCAGAACGATTTGCTGGTCTACCGCGCCCGATGTTGCAACCCGATTCGCGGCGAAGAGATTGTGGGCTACGTTACCCGCGGCAAAGGCGTTGCGGTGCATGCGCGCAGCTGCCCCAACGTGCAAAACCTTCTCTACGAGAGCGACCGCCGCATTGCCGTGGAGTGGTCGCGCGTGGGCGACCAGACCCCGGGCCGCAGGCAGCGCTACCCGGTAAAGATC
>Ga0118677_10009210_pt1 | contig 15516 bp, 15 predicted proteins | sample AliMusrvi5mmetaG_FD_86154 | JGI IMG/M metagenome (GOLD analysis project Ga0118677, IMG submission 86154)
CCATGCAGGCGAACCTGGCCGTGCAGGCCCGTGACGCGGACAGCGTCGCGCAGCGCGAACTGGCGGGCGCCTGAAGCGGGATTTGGCGGGCGCCTGACGCGGGACTTGAGGGGCGGCGTGGAGGTCCTTCTCCGCCGGCGCCGGCGCTTGACCGCAGGCTGAGGGCGGAGATGATGGCGTGATGGAACCCGTGACGGAACTCCACGCGGCCGCGCGCCTGCTCGCCGCAGGCGACGCAAGCGCGGCCTCCGAACGTCTGCGCGCCCTGGTGACCGCGGGAGGTCTCGCGCCCGGGCTCGAGGCCGACGCGCGCTACCTGCTCGGCCGGGCGCTGCGCGACTGCGGCGACCGTGACGGCATGACGCTCGAATGGAGCCTGGTGCCGGGCCTGGACGCCGCCGCCGAGCGGCCGCGGCCGCTCCTCTCGGCGGAAGAGTTCGAGTCGGTCGCCGCGGCCGCCCTGGACGAGCTCCCGCAGGACCTGCTCGATGAGCTGGGAGGCGTCGCCATCATGATCGATGACCGCCCGACGCCCGCGATGGTGGCCGACGGCCTCGACCCGCGCATGCTCGGCCTGTACCACGGCGTGCCCATGAACAGGCGCTCCGCCAGCTTCGGCGCTCCCTACGCGGACACGATCCACCTGTTTCGCGCCAACCTGGAGCGGGCCTACGCGACGCGCGACGTGCTGGTCGAGCACATTCGCATCACCGTGCTGCACGAGACGGCGCACTTCTTCGGCTACTCAGAGGGCCAGCTCCGGAGCATGGGGCTGGCCTGAGGCCGCTCAGCGCGCGTGCGTCACGGTGACGTTGCGCCCAGCACCTCAAGCGCCTTCGCCGTCACCCAGCGGCTGGGCTCGCCCTTGGTCTCGATGTCGACGACGAAGCGGCCGTTGAAGGTGTTCTGGAGCTTCCAGCGGCCCTGCGCGTCGGCCTTGCTCGCGACCAGCGCCAGGGCCTCGTCCATGCGCGCGTCGCCGAGGATGGGCGCGCCGCCTGTGCCGTCCGCGGCTGCGCCGGCCACCGCGCCCTCTCGCCCCAGCCGCGTCAGGATCCCGAGCAGCTCGAGCGCGTCGGTCTGGTACATGAGCGGGAAGCCGAAGCGGCGCCAGCCGGGCTTGGCGTCGCGCGTGAGGTCGTGGCTGCGGCGGTGGACGTGGTGCCGGAGGAAGTACTCGGCGCCGGCGGCCAGCGTGTGCCTCACCGCCGGCGTGCGGCGCTCGGGCAGCACCTCCGCCAGCGCCTTGAGGGCTTTGGCCGCCCCCATGTGGCAGGTGTGGCGGCCCCAGCACATCTCCACGTGGTAGGGCCAGCCGGTGGGAGGCGCGTCGTCGCCGTCGAGACGCTCGTCGCCGTCGTCGAAGCGCTGATAGGTGGTGATCCAGTCGATGGCGCGCTGCACGCGCGGGTCGTCCAGCATGCCGAGGCGGATGAGGCTGTAGACCATGTTGCCGGTGAGGCAGGGGATGACGGTGGCGCGCGTGCAGCCGCCGTGAGCGGCGTGCTTGTGGCCGAAGCCGCCGGAGGCGGCGTCCTGCCCGTCGCGGAGGACGGCCTCGCAGCCGCGGCGCACGCGCTCGTCCGCGCCGTCCGCGCCGAGCTCGGCGAGGATGAGGAGCTGCCACACCGTGCCGGCGTACTTGGCGGAGTAGAAGCGCCCGGGCTCGGCCCAGCCGCCGTCGTCGCGCTGGGCCGCGAGGATGGCCGGCACGGCGCCCTCGGTCATGATGCGGCGCCGTGCCTCCGCGGCCGCGGCGCTGCCCGCGCTGCGGCCGCCGTCCGCGCTGCCGTTCGCAGTCGCGCCGCCGGCGCCGTCCGCCGGCTCACCGAGCAGGCGAGTCAGGGTGAGGTAGCGCACGGCCGGCTCGCCCTCGAGCAGCCAGGCGATAGTGCCGGCGTCGGCTTCGGCGCCCTGCGCCGCGGGCCAGCATCCCAGCGCCACCTGACTACCTCGTGTACCTCGCGCCGAGGACGTCCATGGAGCCGGCCGTCGTGCTCATCACGCCGCCGGCGAACAGCGACCCCTTGCCCCAGAGGGCGACCACGTTGAACCAGTCGTCGCCGTGGTCGTCGCCGTCGAAGGTCCGCGTCCAGGCGATGGTGCCGGAACTGCCGTAGCGGATCAGCAGCGCGTCCTGGGTGGACCCGGACGTGCCTATGGAGCCGGCGGCCCAGATGCGGCCGCTGCCGTCGACGGCGATCGCGTTGAAGTCCGCGTTCTCGGCGGTCGCCGTCTTCCAGTATGTCCTCGCCCAGCGCTGGTGGCCGCTGGGGGTCCAGCTCACCAGGAACGCCTTGGAGAACGGTGTCGCCTTGAGCGAGGCGCCGGCCACGATCGGGTCCCCTTGGCCGTCCACTTTGAGCGCGCGGATCTCCGAGATGGTGACGCCCGGCGCGTCCTGCCAGGTACGCGTCCACGTGCGGCGCCCGGCCGTGCTGTACTTCAGCAGCATCACGGCCGTGCTGTTGGCGACCGGGCTCGACTCGGCCGCTACGTACACGCTGCGTCCGCGCAGCGCGATCTTCTCGGCGTAGTCCGCGAGATGCGCGGGTCCGTCGACGCGGCGCATCCAGGCCACCTTGCCTTGGGGGCTGAGCTTCAGCACCAAGATGTCCGGCATCCCCGCGGAGTCGTCGCTCTGGCCGGCGATGTACGCGTTTCCGGACGCGTCGACGGCGATCGCATGGGCCCAGTTCCTGCCCTGCGGCGTCCAGGGCCCGGCGTAGACGTACTTCCAGAGCCGCTTGCCGTCGGAGGCGCGGAACTTGACGACGGCGGCGTCGTACTGGCTCGTCCCGACGACGCTCATACCGCATGCGTAGACGTTGCCGGCGCCGTCGCAGGCAGCGCCGATGAGCTCGTCGTCCTGATGGGCGGGGCCGTCCCAGGTCGCGAGCCACTTGTTTGCGCCGTTGGGCGACCGCTTGATGACGAGCCAGTCTCGCTTGGTGGCCGTCGTCGTGGTCTGCCCGGCGACGATGGCGTTGCCGGAGGGGTCGGTCACCATGGCGGTCGGGAAGTCCGCCTGGTGGGACGGACCGGCGTACTTCTTCTCCCACATCAGCGGGCCATCCTTGCCGAACGCCGGCCGGAAGCGGTACGTGGCCAGGTCGGCGCCGTCGGCCCAGTCGTCGCCGAGGCCCGCGGCGGCGTACATCGTGCCGCCAGGCCCGGGCGCGACGGCGGTGATGGCGTCCAGCGCGTGGGTGGGCGAGTCTTCCGTGTACCACCAGGAGAGGTAGCCGGAGGCGGTGGCGGCGGACTCTGCGGTGCCGGCGGACTCTGCGGTCACGGCGGCGGCCTTGGCGGCGGCCGCGCCCGCCGACGCCGTGAGCCCCACCAGCGCGGCGAGCCCGACGGTCAGCAGCAGGAGCAGTACGAGAGGGACACGCGGAGCGGTGTGACGTTGACCGAGCATGACGACCCCCAATGTCGACAGGCCAGACGGTGACTACTCATCAGCGTACTAGCATGGGAGTCGGGAGGCCAGACGTCGGCCGCTCCTTTGCGTAGCCAGCGCTGTACTACTCGGCCTTCCGCCCGTACACCTTCGCGCTCCACACCTGGCCCTCGAGGTCGCGGGCGTACCCGGCCACCTTTTCGACGAACTCCGCGCCGAACTCCGCGCCGAGCTGGTCGCCGCCGCCGCAGCTGCAGACGCCTTCCGTCCCGGAGGTGACGAAGCTCGCCAGCTGGCCGGCGTCGTAGACAAGCCGGTCGCGGACCTCCACATCGGTCAGGCCGGCGGCGCGCAGGCCGGCGAGGTAGTCGGCTTCGCTGATGGCGCCGGCGATGCAGCTCGAGTACGCCGCCGGCAGGGCGCGGATCTCCGGCGGCAGGCTCTCGGCGACGATGTCGCTGACCTGCATCTGGCCGCCGGGGCGCAGGACGCGCGCGATCTCGGCGAACACACGGTCCTTCTCGGGCGAGAGGTTGATGACGCAGTTGGAGATGACCCAGTCCACCGAGGAGTCCTCCACCGGCAGCTCCTCGATGATGCCCTGGCGCACGTCGATGTTGGTGAAGCCCGCGGCGGCCACGTTGGCGCGCGCTCGGGCGACCATCTCGTCGGTCATGTCCACGCCTATGACGCGGCCCTCCGGGCCGACGAGGCGCGTCGCCAGCAGCAGGTCGATGCCGGCGCCGGACCCGAGGTCCAGCACGACTTGGCCGGGGCGCAGGCCGGCGAGCGCCAGCGGGTTGCCGCAGCCGAACGAGTTCACGACGGCGTCGTCGGGCAGGGCGGCCAGCTCGTCGGCGGTGTAGCCGGCGAACTCGACGACGGAGCCCTTGCGGGTGTCCACGGCGGAGCTGTTGAGCCCGCTCCCGCCGCCGCAGCAGCCTCCGGTCGCCGGCGCCGACGCTGCGACGCGCTCGCCGTACGCCTTGGCGACTTCGTCGCGCAGTTCTTCGGGGGTGGTCTTCATGGGGTGGGCCTTTCTTCGGTGGGGCCGGCCGGGCAGCAGGCGTCGAGCGCGTCGGCGAGGTCCCGCAGGATCTGAGCGACCTCGCCGCTCTGCACCGTGCACCACACTTCCTTGCCTCGCTTCTCACAGCTGATGACGCCGGCGTCGCGCAGCACGGCGAGGTGGCGGGAGACGACCGAGAGGTCGACGCCGCTGCCGTCCGCGAGCTGGCCCACGGTGCAGGCGCAGCCTTCGCCGGCCAGGCGCACGAACAGCTGCAGCCGCCGCGGGTCCGAGAGCGCCTTGAAGAGCCGCGGCGAGAGGAGGTCCTCCAGGCTCGCGCAGCAGGGAGACGAGCCGTCAGGGGTCGTGGTCTGAGGAGCGTCGCCCCCGACCGCCGCGCCCGGACCCTTGCTTACTTGCACCATGATGCAATTATAAGCGCCCGCTGAGGGCTGTCAATATCTGGGATGGGACGGGCACACCTGCCTCGGCGGCTCATCCGGGGCTGTGCCGCGAGCCCTGAAGCAGGGGGCTGGGTGACGTTTCACCGCATCGCTTGACCTCGGGTGGTCAGCGCGCATAATGATTTCACTGACCCCGCGCATGACGCGGGGCGCGAAGCCGCCTCCGGGCGGCTTCTGCTTTTCTCGGACCATCGTCAACTGGGGGGATGACGTGTCGCCACGCCGTCCGCGCACCCGCGTCTACATCGACGGCTTCAACTTCTACTACGCCGCCTTTCGGCGAGCGCGGTTACAGCAGTACAAGTGGCTGGACCTGGTCGCGTTCTGCAGAGCGGCGCTTCCCCGCAACGACGTGCAGTTGGTCCAGTACTTCACTGCGCCGCTGGACCCGTCCAGGGGCAGAGACGGGCAGCGCGCCCGCCAAGACACGTATCTCGCAGCACTCCGAGCCACGCCGGGCCTTCAGACTCACTACGGGCAGTTCGTGGAACACGCCAAGTCGCAGTGGCTCGTCGATCCGCCGCTGCGCGGCCCCAGAAAGGCCCGCGTCTGGGTGCCCGAGGAGAAGGGCTCCGACGTCAATCTGGCCTCACACCTGCTCGTCGACGGATTCACAGGGAAGTACGAGGTGGCGGTCGTCGTTTCCAATGACGCGGACCTTCTCGAGCCTGTCCGGCTCGTGTGAGTCGTGCTCGGGCTCCCCGTCGGAGTGATCAAGGTCGAGGGCGGGCAGCGTGCCTGCGTGTTCGCGAAGCAGGCTGACTTCGTGCGCTCGGTCCGACGCGGTCACTTCGCTGCCGCTCAGCTGCCGGATGAGCTGACCGGCGTCGACGGACGACTCATCGCGAGGCCGCGGGAGTGGATCGCAATGTAGCCGCACGGACGTTCGCGTCCGGTTCAGGTCACGGCGCTGGGGCTGGCGCCGCCATCCTCGCCGCGCGCCTCCACGCCCGTGGCTACGACGCCGACAAGCGGCCCCTCGCCCAGCGCCCCCGCGCCCGCCTGCGCCGCGCCCAATTGCTTGCGCACCATCGCCCAGCCGATCACGAACACCACCGGCGCGATGAGGAAGATGACCGCGTCGGCAATGAGCGGCGCCATGTACGACGGGTCCGTGCCGGCGGGGATGAACTGCGCCAGGATCACCGGCCCCAGGGCGCCGCCGCCGTAGACGGCGAGCCCGCCGCTCGCCATGAGCCGCCCGGACGGGTCGACGTAGCCGAAGGCCTGTAGATAGGCGGCCACGGTGTAGACGGTGAACCCGAAGCCGATGGCCTGGGCGATCGTGTAGCCGGGCATGCCCCAGCGCCCGAGCATGATGATGTTGGCGCTCATCGTGAGCACGGTGCCGACGACGATCGGCCCCACCACCTTGAAGCGCAGGCCCAGCACCGAGGCGACGACCCCGCCGAGGATGGCGAACACGTTGCCTATGGCGAGGGCGATGCCCACCTGGCCGTCGCTGAGGCCGGTCCAGGTGCCGACCCGGCCGAGGAAGGCCCAGCTGCCGCCGTTGGCGATGTAGAAGATGACGGGTGACGCCATCAGGATGATGACCGCCGGGCTGAGGATCTTGAGGCCCGGCCGCGCCTCGCCGCGGACGGTGCCGTCGGCGGCCGAGCCGGCTGCTGCTGCGGCCTTCGCGGCCGCTCCGCCGGCCTCCGGCTCCTCCGCGGCGTCGCTCGTCGTCCCGCGCGGCACGAACGCCGCGGCGACCAGGCCGAGCGCCCACACGACGGAGAAGAAGGCGAAGAGGGCGCCGTCGCCGAGCGCGCTGCGCATCGCCGGGAGCGCGTACGAGAGCCCGATGAACCCGGCGGCCGCGCACAGCGAGATCGTCGCCGTGTAGAGGCCGTAGAGGTGCTCGGCGCGGCGCGAGCGCGTGATCGCCGAGAGCACGAGGCAGGTGATGCTGGCCGCGGCAAAGCCCGTGACGACGCGGCCGGCCGCGAGCGCCGCATAGGCGTGCACGAAGAGCGAGCTGAGCTCGGCGACGAGCCCCAGCACGAGCGCGACGAGCAGCACCTTGCGCCGGTCCCAGCGTGGCAGCCAGTAGAAGGCGATCACGGAGGCGACGAAGCCGGCGCCGCAGTACCACGAGCTGATCAGGCCGGCCTTGGCGTCGCCGAAGTGGTAGACGTCGACCAGCTGGCCGGTGAGCAGCGGGATGAGCTGGAAGGTGGCGAGCCCGACGAAGCCGAGCCAGAGGAGGGCGGTGATGGAGCGCCAGCTGTCGAGGCCCATCGCATCACGGGCGCCGATCGGGGCGCGCACGTCCCCGGTGTCGAGCGGGGCGCTCACGGCCGGAACCGGGGCTCGGCGGGGCCGGACAGCGTGAGGCGCGTCGGCGTGTCGCCGCCCAGGTGGACCGTCTGCAGCGCCGTGCGCGGGTGGCAGCCGGTGCCCCACGGCTCGTAGACGTTGAGGTTGCGGTCGTAGCGGTCGAACTCGCTGGACGAGATCTCGAGGCGCAGCTTGTGGCCGGCCTTGATGACGTAGCTCGTGGACCACAGGTCGATGGTGTACTCCACCGTCGCACCCGGCTCCAGCGGCTCGTCGCGCCCGGCATTGCGGTAGCGGGCGCGCACGATGCCCTGCTGCACGAGGTGGACGTAGCCGTCGGGGAAGACGTCGTCGAGCGTGGCGATGAAATCGGTGTCCTCGGCCGACGAGGCGGCGAACAGCGTCACCGCGAGCTCGCCGGTGATCTCGAAGTCGGCGGCGAGGGGCGGCGAGTCGAAGGCGAGGAGGTCCGCGCGGCCCGCGTAGGGCGCGCGGTCGCGCATGTCGCGCGCGGGGGCCCAGCCGTCCGTGCCCACCCAGGCGTCGAGCGGGTGCTCGGGGTCGTAGGTGTAGGCGCGCGTCGCGGCCTCGGGCGGCGGCGCGGGGAGGAGGGAGGCGCCGGAGGCGGCGCCGGATGCGGCGGAGGCGCCGCCCGAAGAGCCGGCGCCGGATGCCGCCGCGAACAGCGGGAAGGCGCGCACGTGCGGCGGCGGCCACGCGGTGGCGGTGCGCCACTCCTCGCGCCCGAGCGTGAAGTACGTGACGGGCGCCGACGGGAACTCCGTCTCGGCGCCCCGCAGATGCCTGTCCAGGAACCGGCAGATGCGGTCGTTCCAGTGGCCGTGGCCGGCCACCGGCTCGCGCCCGATGCGTCCCTTGAGTTCGAGCGTGAGCATGTGGTCGGTGGCCCCGAGCACCATGTACTGGTCGCCCTCGGCCGCGCGCCGCGTGCTCATGTCGCGCCAGTGCTTGATCGTCTCGCTCAGGAAATTGTCGTACCAGCCCGACCACTGCATCACCGGCACGGTCACGTCGCCGAGGCGGGGAGTGAGGTCCAGGCGGCCCCAGTACTCGTCCTTGGGGAAGTGCGAGAGCAGCATCTTCCACGGGCGGCTGGGGATGCCCGCGTCGTCGTCGAGCCCCTCCAGCGGCAGGTGGTAGGAGTCGGCGCGGTAGTAGTTGCAGAAGCGCTTGCCGTTGACCCACAGCGCCCACACGCCGAACGGGTTGTAGCAGAGGGCGCCGTCGCGGAACGCGGACGTGTACATGTCGGTCGTCGTGTCGCCGGGGACGGCGCAGCGCAGCGCCGGGTGCTCGGCCACCGCCATCGCCCAGGTGGTGTAGCCGAAGTACGACTCGCCCATGGCGCCCACGCTGCCGTTGCACCAGGGCTGCTGCGCCACCCAGTCCATGGTGTCGTAGCCGTCGTCGACCTCGGTGACGAAGGGGTCGTAGTCGCCCTCCGAGCCCCAGCGCCCGCGCACGTCCTGGACGACGCAGGCGTAGCCGCGGCGCGCCCAGTAGCGGCCCTGGATCGGCATCCAGAGGAAGGGAGCGCGCTTGCCGTAGGGCTGGCGGACGATGATCGCCGGCAGCCCGGTGCGCAGCGGCAGCGGGCTGCCGTCCACCGGGTCCCGCGGCAGGTACACGTCGGTCGCCAGGCGCACGCCGTCGCGCATGGGGACCATCACCTCGGTGCGGCGCACGCTGCTGAAGCGCGGGGAGATGTCGCTGGGCGCCTCGACGCGCCGCATGAGCGCGGCGCTCATCGCCTCGTCCTTGGCCCGGTCGCGCCACCAGCGCAGATCCTGTGACGACACCTTCACGATGCCTCCCCCCGTCGGGACCAGTGCCCGCACGATACCAGCGCGTGCCGCGAGTGCAATGGGATAGATCGCGCCCGTGAAGGCGCGCACCGTGGAGGAGCGCCTGCGCGCCTACTTCGAGCTGCACTACGACATGGACCCCGCCGGCTACCCGCTCGACGAGGTGTTCGAGCTGCTCCTGGGCTTCGTGCTGGCCGAGACCCGGAGGCAGACCGGCGGCTGAAGCCTGGCCGGGCAACTCCTCGATGCTGCCGGAGGCCTCGGACGGCCGTGACGTCACCCGCCACCGGCTTTGACACATGGTCGGGGCGAGCCTACACTGACCTTGGTCGGGTACTGCGTAGCGGTCCCCGGCCTTTCTCTTTGGGCAACACGACCAGACCGGCCCCTTCCCAACTGCCGCCGGGCCCAGTGCGCAGCTTGCCGACGACGACCTCGGTATCCGGCCGGTCGGGCATTCCCGCCACCAGGCGCCCGAGTGGTGACACGACGAGGTCAGCGAGCTCCAGCCCGGGCAGCACCTCAGCCTTGCGATGGAAGTCGAAGGAGACGATGCGCCGCCCGATGGTCGATGGGCGCACGAAGCGAGTCCCGTTGATGCGCAGGATGTCCCACGACGTGCGCAGCTCCCGGTCCAGCCGACGATTCCTGCATTCGACGATGATCTGCCCCTGCTGCGACGCGCCGAGCGCGAAGCACAAGCGCTCGACGACGATTCCCAGACTCAGGGCATACGGGTCCACGGCGAGAGCTCCGTAGCGCTGCACGAGCAAAGGCTTGTCGATGGCGCAGGCGATGACGCTGAAGTCGAGGGCTTCCATCAGGGCGTTGAGTTCCGCGTAGAAGCGGCGGCGCACCCCTGGATCCGCAAGCCGTTCGAAGCCTCGGCGGTTGCGGGCGATATCGGCAGTGTGCAGGACGAGGCGATCGTGACCGAAGAAGCCGATCTTGAACGCTCCCACGGCAGCCGCGAGGCGGGCGAGCTCGTGCTCGCTGACGAGAGCTCCCCCGAGAACGAAGACAGGGTACGAGGGCTCGTAGGCGTTCAGGCTGTGGTTGCCGGATTCGTCAAGGAACAGATGGTGCACGGCGCCATCGTAGGTGCGCACAAAGTGCCTGCACAGAGTGACAATGGCGCCGGCGAATCGCTGCCCTCAACCAGTGGCACGTGGCCACGAGCCTCGCCATCATCGTGGGCGAGCGCGCCGACTCCGCCGAGATCGCGCGCAGCGCACAGGCGATCGCCCACCTGGTGTTCGCCGCCGTGGACGGCATCGAACTGCACTACGACATGGACCCCGCCGGCTACCCGCTCGACGAGGTGTTCGAGCTGCTCCTGGGCTTCGTCCTGGCCGAGACCCGCCGGCTGACCGGCGGCTGACGACGGCGCCACACTTGCTTGCCCCGTCGCTCGCTGGTGACATTCGGTGCGCCGCAGGGTGGACGTTCGCGGTACACCGTTGAACCGGCGTGACCGCTGACGAGAATGGGATGGGGCATCGCCACGCCGCAGATACAGAGCGATGGTTGTCACTTGACAACCACGGACCATCCGCCGATACTCGAGAGGTCGTGAAGTGCCGCGAAGGCGACATCCGAATGCTCACATCGAGAGGGCTCTCGGGCATGCGGAGTGCTGCGGCTGGCGTGTCGAGCCTCTCGCTGCGCGTGCACATGGGTGGGGCAAGATGTACTGCCCGCACAACGATCCCGAGTGCCGCTGCGGTGAGTTCTGTGTGACGGTGGTCTGGGGCACGCCTCGCAGCCCGGAGAATCACGCAAGACAGCTGCGGAGAGTGGTCGACAGGTGCGTCGGGGGCCTTCGTCCGACCGGCGACGACGAGGACTGACGGATGACGGAGTACAGCTTCACACTCACCTTCGCGCTCAGCTCGCAGGCAGCCGAGGCCGATGCTCTCATCGAGCGCCTTGGAGCCGCCGGCTGCGACGACGCGGTGGTCGGTTTGGGCAGGCAAGGGCGCGTCGCGTTCGAGTTCGCCCGGGAGGCCGAGGACGCGGCGCGCGCCGTCGGCAGTGCCGTCTCCGACGTGCGCTCGGCAGTGCCGGACGCCGCGCTCATCGAGGCGTCTCCCGACCTCGTCGGAGTCACTGACGTGGCGTCACTCCTGGGCGTCACGCGGCAGAACGTGCGCAAGCTCATCGTCTCGTGTGACGCGCCCGGGCCTGTGCCCGTGCACGCGGGCAAGCCCACCATCTGGCGGCTCGCCGGCGTGCTGCGGTGGCTCGTCAGGGAGAAGCGCTACCCCGTCTCGCCGCAGCTGCTCGAGGTGGCCGAGGCGACGATGCAGGTGAATCTCGCCGTCGAGGCGCGGGATGCCGACCCGAATGCCCAAGTGGAGATCGCGGCGCTCCTGGCGTGACGCCCGCCGACCGCCACGGAGCCGGGGGCAGCCGACCACATCTGGCGCCAAGCCAGCCCGGCGAGCGGCGCGTCTCAGCACATCGGTCCTAAACAGGCGTAGTGCTGCGGCCATCTCTTCGGCGGCCTGCCCTGACGCGACGATGACTCCGCCGAGCACGAACACGGGATACTGCGGATCGATGACCTTGAGGCTGTGGTCGCCCGACTCGTCGAGGGAGAGATGGTGCACGGCGCCATCGTAGGCACGCACAAAGTGCCTGCACAGAGTGACAATGGCGCCGCCGGCGGATCGCCGCCCTCGACCAGTGGCACGTGGCCACGAGCCTCGCCATCATCGTGGGCGAGCGCGCCGACTCCGCCGAGATCGCGCGCAGCGCACAGGCGATCGCCCACCTGGTGTTCGCCGCCGGGGACGGCATCGAGCTGCACTACGACGTGGACCCCGCCGGCTACCCGCTCGACGAGGTGTTCGAGCTGCTCCTGGGCTTCGTGCTGGCGGAGACCACGCGGCTGAGGCCCGGCCGGTCGCGGACCTCCTCGTCGCGCCGCCCTCGAGGAGTCAGGGATGGCGTCCGGGTCACGCCTCAGGCGAGCCGCCGCGCCTTTTCGGGCGCTTCCCGAGGTTCGCGAGCTTCCACTGCAGCGCGGGGTGCGCGGAGAGGCGAGCGGCTTCGGCCGGCTCGTCAGGGAAGAGCAGCTCGAGGCGCAGCTTGCCCTCGTCGATCGCAGCGAAGTACGCGGCCTCTTCTGGGCTCAAGTGCACGAGCGGCGCCACGGCCCTCCACGCCCTGGCTGCAAGGTCATGCGCATCCGGGCGCTGCCCGGCGGTCAGCATGGGCGCAAGCTGCTCGTGTACTGCGAGGTCGGAGAGAATCGCCTCCAGGCGCTCGCCCTGGTAGCGCGGCAGTGGTTGGTCGAGCGTCGCGGCCATAGCCAGGAAGAGCTGCCGCAGCCGGGGCTGCCCAAGGAGCTCGCACATCGGCGCGGGCAGAACGGCGACGTCCCAAGCATCGCGCGGGGAACCCCGATCGAGCAGCGCGAGCAGCTTGCCGACGAGCAGCTCGCGCCCGTCTACCACCCTCACGCTGGGCGGGTCGAGCTCACCCGGCTGCCAGAGGGTGAGGACCACGGGCTCGTCAAGCGGCAGGCGATGCAGGTAGTTGACGTCCACTTGAACGAGCCCCGCAGGACCGAGGGCCGAGCGGAAGTGCAGGTGGAGCTTGCGGCCGGCGAACGCGTCGGCCGACCGTTGGACCCTGTACCCCTGCCGCTCGGCGAGCCGAACGATGACGTCCTCGATATGCGGACGGTCGGCGAGCATCTGTTCGCGCTCTACGTGGGCGACGTAGTTGTAGTCGAGGTCGACCGACAGCCGTTGGGGCGGGCCGAACCCGAGATTCAGCGGCGTCCCGCCCTTGAGCGAGAGTGCCTCGCCGAGCACCGGGTGACGCGCAACGTCGCCGGCCAGCTCTCCCAGTCGTACCACGCGCTCGAGGGTGGCGGCGGGAAACCCAGTCTCGGCGCTGCACTGCAGCAGGTAGTCGGCGCTAACGCTCATCGCCGGCGCTGAGGCGGAATGCGGAGTCGGGCACGACCAGGTTCCAGCGCGGCTCCAGCGTGCCGCCGCGCTGGTCGCGCTGCAGGTAGAGCGCCGTCGCCGGGCGTCTGGCCTCGAGTCTGTCGAGGAAGGACTCAGGTACGGAGAATCCGCTCTGGTGCCGCTCGAGGAACCAGCCAACGGCCGCCCAGAGCCTCGCCGTGTCGTAGCGCTCGAGGATGTCGGCCAGCAGGGCGAGGTCGAGCGTGGGGAAGGCCCCGGCCGACTGCAGGAGCTCCTCCAGCCCACCGGCAAGGGTCGGTCGGCGCAGGCTCTCCACCAGGGTGCGCTCCGGTCCCGTCACGACGAGGAGCCGGCCGCGATGCTCGACGCGGCGGGTGCCAAGATGCCGCAGTCCACTCGCGCGCAGCGCCTGAGGATCCTCGAAGAAGGCGACCGTGCCGCCGCGCAGGGCAAGCCGCCCTCTGCGGCGAGCGGTGAACACCGTCGTGATGCTCCACGCGCTGTGGGCGACACCGAGGAGATCGAACGCGCTGTGATGGGCGAAGATCGCGTCGGGGCGCGCCGCCGCCGCGACGAGCAGCGGATCCGGATCAAGGTCCGCGGCCGTGGCCCCCGGCGGCACGACAGCGTAGATGCCCCGAGTGACCAGCGCGAGACGTCCGCTCGCAAGGTGGTGCTTGAGGCGTTGGGCTGCTCCCCGACGGCCGCCGGGTGGCGCCAGTGCTGCCGTCGCCTCGTCCAGAGAGAAGACGGGGTGCGTGAGCATGAAGTCGCTGGTGCGCATTTGACCTTTCGTGAGTGAACAGGGTACTAGACTACCCTTTAAGACTCTAAACGTCAAGTCAGTCAAGCCGCCGGACTTGACGATCCGCGGGCGTAGCGGGGGTTGGGCCGCCCGAAGCGCAGCGAAACGTCAAGCGCGGGGGGGTTCGAGGGTGCGGGCGACTTCCCGGGCGCTCGCGCCGAACTGCCCGGGATTCCCGGGCAGTTGCTGCTGAGTCGAGTTCGCCGGTGGTCACCCCGTGCCCCTGCAGGCGGCCGGCCGGCCGGTCGACGATTGGTCAGAGAGCTTGACCTCGGGCGCTCGCCGCGCATAATGAACTCACTGTCCCCGTGCTTCGGCGCGGGGCGCGAAGCCGCCCTCGGGCGGCTTCTGCTTTTTCTGGGGTCATTGTCATCCGGGGGGTTGACGTGGAGTCATTGCGCCCGCGGACGCGGGTCTACATCGACGGCTTCAACTTCTACTACGCTGCCTTCCGGCGGGGCGGCTTCGCGGAGTACAAGTGGCTCGACCTCGTACGCTTCTGCGAAAGGGCCCTGCCACGCAACGACGTCGAACTCGTGCGCTTCTTCACCGCTCGCCTCGACCCGAGTCGCGGACGCGCCGGGCAGCGCTCACGGCAAGACGCGTATCTTGAAGCGCTGACGACACTGCCGCGCCTCACGATCCATTTCGGCGAGTTCGTCGAGCATGCCAAGCGGCAGCGGCTCGTGCACACGCCGGTCGGCGCACCGCGCACCGCCGAAGTATGGGTCCCGGAGGAGAAGGGGTCGGACGTCAACCTGGCGTCCCATCTCCTGCTCGACGCCTTTCGCGGCGCTTTCGATGTGGCCGTCGTGATCTCCAATGATGCCGATCTGCTCGAACCGGTACGAATGGCGCGCGAGGAGCTGGGGCGGACCGTGGGAGTGCTCCGGGTCGAGGGCGGCCAGAGGCGCTGCATCTTCAGCGGGCGGGCGGACTTCATCCGGACCGTCCGGCGCGGGCACTTTGCGGCTGCGCAGCTGCCGCTTGAGCTGACGGACTCGCATGGACGCCGGATCTCGAAGCCGCGGGAGTGGTGACGGAGCCGTCTGCCGCAGCACGTCGGCGAGGCCGGAGGCGGCACGACCAGCCCGGCGAGCACCTCAGCCTTGACACCCTGCGACGTGTTGCCGATACTCACTTCAGAGGCTGGGAACTGCGTAGCGGGTCCCGGCCTTTCTCTTTGGGCAGGACGACCAGGCCGGCGCCGCGGTAGTCGCCGTTCCGGCGCCGGAGCTTGGATTCCACGATAGTCCAATCCTCGCGCGTCGCCTTGCCGGCGACGAACCTCCCTATCGGCGAGACGACGAGATCGGCGAGCTCGAGTCCAGGGACCCCAGCTTGCTTGTTCTCGAGTCGCAACTCAGAGACGCGTTCCCGGATGACCCTCCCCCTCAGATACGTCGTTCCTCTCTCGCGCAGATGGCGCCACGCGTCCAGCAGCGCCGCGTCCAGAGTTCTGTCCCGGCGCTCGGCCACGATCGCGCCCGCATGCGGGTCGCCGGCATCCGCGAGCGCGAAGCAGAAGCGCTCGACCAGCACGTTGAGGCAGAGGGTGTACGGGTCGAGGGCGGCGTCGCCGTAGGCCGCCACGTGGGCGTCCTTGCGGATGGCGCACGCGATCACGCTGTAGTCGAGTCGCTGCATCAGGCTGTTGAGCTTCTCGTGAAACAAGCGCCGTCGCTCCGGTTCGACCAAGATCGAGAAAGGCCCGCGCTGCCGGACGATGTCTGCCGTGTGCAGCGTGACGTCGGCGCGTCCCAGCACATCGGTCCTAAACAG
>Ga0118677_10009212_pt1 | contig 15514 bp, 17 predicted proteins | sample AliMusrvi5mmetaG_FD_86154 | JGI IMG/M metagenome (GOLD analysis project Ga0118677, IMG submission 86154)
TTTGTGGGGAGATCGCGGCTCGCCCTCTCCACTGATGACGTGCAGGTCTATGTCACCGCAGCGACGCGCCATCTCGCCCACGATCGAGCCGAAGAGAACCTCCTTCCAGCGCGGCTGGGCCGGCTTGCCTAACAGGATGCGCGTGACGTTGCGGTTGCGCGCGAAGTTGAGCATGGCCTCGACCGCGTCATCCCCGGTCACGGTGGCGGTCTCGGCGCCGAGTTTCTCTGCGAGGCGCAGGTTATCTATGACGCGGCCCCTCTGCGCGGCCGGCAGGCGCAAGGAAGCCGGAGTCTCCACGTGCAGGGCGATCCACGGAGCGTGCAGACGGGTGGACAGGCGGCTGGCCGCGCGCACCAGGCGGGCGGACATGGGGCTGGCGCTCACGCCCACGAGCAGGCGGTCGCCCACGGGCCAGACCTCGCTGATAGCATGGCGCTCGCGGAAGGCCTCCATCTGGGCGTCCACGCGCTCGGCCGTGTGGCGCAGGGCCAGCTCGCGCAGGGCGATGAGGTTGCCGGGCTGGAAGAAACTCTCGGCGGCGCGGCCGGCCTGCTCGCCCTGGTAGACCTTGCCGTCGCGCAGACGCTGGAGCAGGTCCTCGGGCGCCAGGTCCACGAGCTCCAGCTCATAGGCGCGGCGCAGGAAGGTGTCGGGCACGGTCTCGCGCACCACCACGCCGGTGATCTGGGCCACCACGTCATTGAGGCTCTCCCAGTGCTGGACGTTGAGGGTGGTGTACACGTCTATGCCCGCGTCGAGCAGCTCCTCCACATCCTGCCAGCGCTTGGCGTGGCGCGAGCCCGGCGCGTTGCTATGCGCCAGCTCGTCGACCAGGATCAGCCGGGGCCGGCGGGCCAGGGCGGCGTCCAGATCGAACTCCTTCAAGGCCACGCCGCGGTAGGCGACATCCCGGCGGGGCAAGACCTCCAGGCCTTCGAGCAGCACCTCGGTCTCGCGGCGGCCGTGGGTCTCCACCACGCCGACGACCAAATCCCAGCCCTCTTTACGGCGCTGGCGGGCCGCTTCCAGCATGGCATAGGTCTTGCCGACCCCGGCGCTCATGCCAAAGAAAAGCTTGAGCTTACCGAGCTGGGCCTGGCTCTCGTCTTCCTTGATCCGACGCAGCAGCCGGTCTGGGTCCGGGCGTCCTTCCGCCATATCGAGAGATTAGCAAGGTTAGGGGGGAAAATCCATTACCGGAGGACAAATCCTGGTTTGAAGTAGTAGAATCCCCAAGGACAACCTATGCCAAGCTATATACTCGCCATAGACCAAGGCACCACCAGCTCGCGGGCGCTCGTCTTCGACAAGGATCTCGCCATCCGCGGGACGGGCCAGAAGGAATTCCGGCAAATATTCCCCAAGCCGGGCTGGGTGGAGCACTCTCCGAAAGACATCTGGGAATCGGTCGAGTTTTCCATAAAGGCCGCGCTCAAGGACGCCGGCATCAGGCCGCAGGATATCGCGGGCATAGGCATCACCAACCAGCGGGAGACCATCGTCCTTTGGGACCCTAAGACCGGCGCGCCCCTGCACAACGCCATTGTCTGGCAGTGCCGCAGGTCGGCGGCCATCTGCGAGCGGCTTAAGAGGAAAGGCCTCGAAGCGGGTTTTGCGAAGAAGACCGGCCTGGTCCTGGACCCTTATTTCTCCGGAACCAAACTCGCCTGGCTCTTCGAGAACGTCGCCGGCTTGAAGGAAAAGGCCAAGGCCGGGAAGGTGAAGGCCGGGACCGTGGACTCCTACCTGGTCTTCAAGCTGACCGGCGGCCGCAGCCATGTCACCGACGCGAGCAACGCCTCGCGGACCTTGCTGCTCGACATCAAGAAGGTCGCCTGGGACGAGGGACTGGCGCGCATACTCGGCGTGCCGCTCTCCATCCTGCCCCGGGTCGCCTCCAGCTCGGAGGTCTACGGCAAGACGCGGGGGCTGGGCTTCCTGCCGGACGGCATACCGATCTCGGGCATGGCGGGCGACCAGCAAGCCGCTCTCTTCGGCCAAGCCTGCTTTAAGAAAGGCGACATGAAATGCACCTTCGGCACGGGCTCGTTCCTTCTGATGAACACGGGAGCGGCCCCGGTTCATTCCCAGCACAGGCTGCTGACCACCATCGCCTGGAAGCTCGCCGGACGGACCACCTACGCCTTGGAGGGCAGCGTGTTCATCGCCGGGGCCGCGGTGCAATGGCTCCGGGACGGCCTGGGCATCATCCGCAAAAGCCCGGACGTGGAGGCCCTGGCCTCGAGCGTGGACTCCTCGGACGGGGTGGTCATGGTGCCGGCCCTGGCCGGCCTGGGCGCGCCGCACTGGCGGGCCCATGCCCGGGGCCTCATCTGCGGCATCACGCGGGGCACGACCTCGGCGCACATCGCGCGGGCCGCCCTGGAAGCCATCGCCCTGCAGAACTGCGACATCATCAAGGCCATGGAGGCCGACTCGGGCATCAAGGTCAACGCGCTGAAGGTGGACGGCGGCGCGTCCGCCAACAACCTGCTCATGCAGATCCAGTCCGACCTCGTGGGCGCGGACATCGTCCGGCCGAGGCTCATCGAGACGACCGCCATGGGCGCGGCCTTCCTGGCGGGCCTGGCCGTAGGCTACTGGTCCGGCCCCGACGAGATCGCACGGGCCTGGAAGGAGTTCATCGCCCGGTGGAAGGACGCGGTCGGCAAGGCTTAAGGCGGGGGAGGAACCATGGCGAGAGCGCTTCTAGGCGAACTGCTGGGCACGATGACGCTGATCATCTTCGGCGCCGGGGTAGTGGCGGGGGTCGTCCTGAACAGATCCAAGGCGCAGAACTCAGGGTGGCTGGTCATCATCACGGGCTGGTTCGTCGGCGTGGTGATGGGCGTGTTCGTGGCCCAGGCCTTCGGCAGCCCGGACGCGCACATCAATCCCGCGGTGACCTTGTGCTTCGCGCTCTTGAAAGGGGATTTCAGCAAGCTTTTGCCCTACGCATTGGCCCAGACCATCGGCGCCTTCCTGGGCGCGACCATCGTCTGGCTGCACTATTTCCCGCATTGGCGGGAGTCCCAAGACCCGGCGGCCAAGCTGGCCGTCTTCTCCACGGCCCCGGCCATCAGGAGCTACCCTTGGAACCTGGTCTCCGAGATCATCGGGACCATGGTGCTGATGGTGGGCGTCTGGGCCATCGGCGCCGGCCAGATGAGCCCGGCGCTGGGGCCGTACCTGGTGGGACTGCTGGTCTGGGGCATCGGGGCCTCCCTGGGCGGCACCACGGGCTACGCCATCAACCCGGCCCGGGATCTGGGCCCGCGGCTGGCGCACGCGCTGTGGCCGATCGCCGGCAAGGGAAGCTCCGACTGGGCCTACGCCTGGGTCCCGGTGGTGGGCCCGCTGGCGGGCGCGGGCCTCAGCGCGGCGCTCCTGACGCTCGCGGCGCGATAATCCGAAACGGCTGGGACCTCCCCAGCGTCTCCTGCCGCGCTTCCTCACCATATCAATCATAATGATAAGCATATGTAAATGCAATTAACATATGCTAGACTTCCATCATGCGGACGATGGCCGAAGCAGGAACCGCCGCCGCGCCGGGACTTTTCACCATCGGCGACGCCGCCAGGCAGTTGAAGGTCTGCCCGGCGACCCTGCGCATATGGGAGCGCAAGAAACTCATCGCGCCTCAGCGCCTGGGCCAGAACCGGCTCTACTCCGCTGACGACATCGCCCGCCTGCGCGCCATCAAGAGCCTGCTCCAGGAGCGGGGCCTGAACCTGCAAGGCGTCAAGGCCCTGCTCGACCGCCCGCAGTGCTGGGAAGTGAAGAAATGCACTCCCCGCCAGAAAACTTCCTGCTCGTACTATCGCACCTGCTCCCAGGAGGGCACACGATGAAATTCTTCGAAGACAACAGCCTCAGCATCGGGCACACGCCTTTGGTGCGCATCAACCGGATGGCCAAGGGGCTCGGCGCCACGGTGCTGGCCAAGGTGGAAGGCCGCAACCCCTCCTATTCGGTGAAATGCCGCATCGGCGCCAATATGATCTGGGACGCGGAGATACGCGGCGTCCTCAAGCCGGGAGGGGACAACCCGACGGTGCTCGAGCCCACCAGCGGCAACACCGGCATCGCCCTGGCCTTCGTCTGCGCGGCGCGCGGCTACCGCCTCACCTTGACCATGCCGGAGACCATGTCGCTCGAGCGCCGGCGCATGCTCAAGGCCTTCGGCGCCGAGCTGGTCCTGACCGAGGGCGCCAAGGGCATGCCCGGCGCCATCGCCAAGGCCGAGGAGATTTCCGCCGCCGACCCCGGCAAGTTCTGGATACCCCAGCAGTTCAAGAACCCGGCCAACCCGGATATCCACGCCCGCACCACCGGCCCGGAGATCTGGGACGACACGGACGGCCGCGTGGACATCTTCGTCTCCGGCGTGGGGACGGGGGGGACCATCACCGGCGTGTCCCGCTACATCAAGAATATCCGGCAGAAGGATCTTTGGTCCGTGGCCGTAGAGCCGGCCGCGTCTCCGGTGCTCACCGCCATCCGCAACAACGAAACTCCCAAGCCCGGCCCGCACAAGATCCAGGGCATCGGCGCGGGCTTCAAGCCCGACGTCCTGGACATGGCCCTGGTAGACGAGGTCCAGACCGTCTCCAACGAGGAGTCCATCGAGACGGCCCGCCGCATGCACAAGGAAGAGGGCATCACGGTAGGCATCTCCTCCGGCGCCGCATTGGCCGCGGCCCTGAGGATCGCCGGCCGGCCGGAGAACCAGGACAAGCTCGTGGTTGTAGTCCTGCCGGACGCCGGCGACCGCTACCACTCCTCGGCGCTCTTCTCGGATATCACGGTATAAGAAAAGGGGCCGCGGCCCCGATTCGATCCGACATGCTTTCAGCGTCACGGGCTAACCGCGAGTATTTCCGACGAGCCTACCACAGCGGGGCGCACGGCTGGGGGGCGGAGGGGCCGTGCCGTTATACGGTGGCATTCCTAAGGCGCTTGAGGCGCCTTATCCCGGGCGGAAGGCTTCTCGACCTCGGCTGCGGTGAAGGGCGTCACTCCGTCGCGGCGGCGCGGCTTGGATTCAAGGTCACGGCCGCTGACTCCGAGCCATTGGCTTTACAGCGGGCGCGCCGGTTCGCGAAGCTCAAGGGCGTCCAAGGGATCTCCTTTTGCCAAGCGGATGCCCTGCGTCTGCCGTTCCAGGCCGCCAGCTTCGACGCGGTGCTGGACTATGGCTGCCTCCATCACCAGAGGAAGTCGGATTGGGCGACCTACATGGCGGGCCTGGCGCGAGTCCTGCAGCCGGGCGGCTTCTACGCGCTTTCCGTGTTCGGCCCCAAGTTCCGCCTGTTCCAAGGGGGACGCAGGCCTTGGCACATCGCACAGGGGGCTTATCGCAGATGCTTCACGCCCCAGGACATCAGGGGGCTATTCGATACGGACTTTGAAATCCTGGAGCTTATCCCCGAAAGCCGCGGCTTCTGGCACGCGCTGATGCGGCGGAGAGCCTAGCTTCGGCAACTTGTCTCGCTGGATGCCTCAGCCTCGCCCGCGTTCGCGCGTTGTGACTTCGTCCGCGAGGTCTTTGCGCTCGGCCTGCGGACGCCGCAGGACTGGCGGGATCTTGCCGGCCGGCGGCCTCGTGGACGACAGGGAAGAATCCGATTCTGATGCCATACACGGCCAGAATGGCATCCAGGGTGCTCACCGCCGGGTTGCCGGTCTCGGATAGCGTCTTATAAAGAGTGGTCCGGCTTAACTTCGTCTTCTCCGCCAGAACCCCGACGCCGCCTTGGGCTTCCACGACGTCGCGTATGGCCTTGAGCAGGAACTTGATGTCGCCGTCCTCCGCGACGGAATTAAGATAGGCCGAGGCTTCCGCCGGGGCAGCAAGATGCTTCATTAGATAGTCGCGATGGGAGAGGGTCTGATTCATTTCAACCTCCGGTACTGCGCCCACAGGTCCTGAGCCTTGCGGACATCCTTTGTCTGGGTTGATTTATCTCCGCCGCAAAGAAGCAGGACGATCCACGGCCCATCTTCCCCATAGTAGAGGCGGTAGCCCGGTCCGCAATGGACGCGCATCTCGCAGACACCGCCGCCGACGAAGTGATGATCACCGAAATTGCCTTCCTCTGCCCGGCCGATGCGCTTGAGGATTGCAGCGCGCCCAGCCACGTCCTTGAGGCCATCAAGCCAGTCCCCAAAGATATCCCTGCCATCGTCAACATAGTGAAGAACCTGCCTTTTCTGCGGCGGCGTACAGCTCGTCATGATCGTATCCTATAAAAGACAAAATATCAAGAGCGCGAGCCCACCCCGTATACGAGGCCGGGGCGAAAAAGTTCCACGCGGACGCGCGGCGTTCGGCAAAGTCGCGGACACTGAGGGATGCTGGCCGGATAGCGCTTAAGCGCAAGCGCCGATGGCGAAGCCGTCTGTGGAGGCGGGGCCGAACGCAGCGTTTATGAGGGACGCCGACGGGGTTACCGTCGGCAGATAGCCGCGCCTAGGCCGGCAGAGGCAGGGCGGCCCGGATCTCCTGCGCGATGGTCTCCAGCACCTGCCGCACGGGCACGATCTCGTGGACCCGGGTGACGTTCTGCCCGGCGAAGACCACGGCGTGATCGAGGTCCCCGGCCACGGCGTTGAACATGGCCTCGGCGATGCAATACGGCGCGGTGGCGGGGTTGCAGGTGCGCAGGCATTGATAGCCGCACTTGAACGGGACGCGCTCCCCGGCCAGGATCCGGTCCACGAAAGCGGTGCGGATGGCCCGGCCGGGCATGCCCACCGGGCTCTCGATGATGACCAGGTCCTCGCCGCGGGCCTTGAGATAAAGGTCTTTGAAGGCTTGGGCCACGGAGCATTCCAGCGTGGCCACGAGCCGCGTCGCGATCTGCACGCCCCGGGCGCCCATGGCGAGGAAGCGGGCCGCGTCCTTGCCGTCGAAGATGCCTCCGGCCGCGATGACCGGGACCTTGGCCCCGGTCTCCCGCTCGCAGTCCCGCGTCACGGCCAGGACCTCGGCGACCTCGGTCTCCAGCTGGCCGGGGCGGGGGGGCTTCAGCTCCTCGGGCTTGTATCCCAGGTGCCCGCCGGCCAAAGGGCCTTCCACGATGAAGCCGTCGGGGATGCGGCTGTAACGCTTCCGCCAAGCCTTGATGATGATGGCCGCGGCCCGCGCCGAGGACACGATGGGGATGAGCCGCGTCTTGAAGCCTTCGGTGAACGACGGCAGGCTCAGGGGCAAGCCGGCCCCGGAAGCGATGAAGTCGGCCCCGGCCGCGGCCGCGGTCCGGGCCAAGTCCTCGAAATTGGACAGGGCGCCGAGCAGGTTCACGCCCACGACCCCCTTGGTCATGGCCTTGGCCTTGCGGACCTCTGCCGTGAGCGCGCGCCGGGAGGCGCCGGGATAGTCCGTGTCGTTCTCGGCCGTGCCGTAGCCCAGGCCGACTCCCGCGATGGTGCCGGCCGCGCCGCAATCGGCGACGGCGGCCGCCAGGGAAGCGGTGGAGACCTGGACGCCCATGCCGCCTTGCACGATGGGAAGGGGGAGCACTAAATCCCCGATCACGAGAGGTTCCAAGTGGCCGATCATGCGTCCTCCAGAGATGCGGTCAGAAATTCCTGATGCCTCGACGCTGCGGCAGCAGGGCGCAAATTACTCTCTTCCCGCAGATGCGGAAAGAACTCTGATTCGCGATGGGCCTTTTCGGCAGTCTCTAGAGTTCAGTGGGAATGGGGCTCTCGACAGCCCCGCGTCGTCAAACCTATTATAGCAAAATAGTGGAACCGCCCAATCACCGCAGGTGGCAATACGGCCCCGGTGCGAGATTATTGTTGTAGAATAATCCGCGAGTCCCCGTAGCTCAATGGATAGAGCTCCTGCCTTCTAAGCAGGCGATAGAGGTTCGATTCCCCTCGGGGACAAGGTTTTCTTCTATACAATGACCAGCGACGAAGCGACAAAGGGATTCCCGTGCCGCCACTGCGGATCTCAGGCGGCTAAGACTTTCAAGTTCTGCCCCGAGTGCGGGACTCCTCTGCAAAGCGCGGAGCCCATCCCCGAGCAGGCCCAAAGACCCGAAGCCCCGGCAGCCCAGCCCCAACCTGCGTCGCAGCCGACAGGACAGCCCAAGACCACCGGGCTGTCGGTCGTATTGGCCGGATTCGCGCTCATGATGACGCTCTTCGCACTGAGAGCCCTGTGGAACCTGCCGATGCCGATCCTGAAAGAGGCGCTCTTGGAAAGATTGCAGGCCGCCTCCTGGATCCTCATAGGGCTCGGCGGGCTATCGTGCCTCGCCGGCGCGTACTACCTCCAGCTGAAAATACCCCTGCGGACTCTCAAAGCCTTCCTGACCTTCGGGCTTCCCGCCTGCGTCGTCCTCATCGCCGCGAACGCGCTGTACCGGCGCATGTACGAGGGGGAGCGGGGACCGAAGGTCGCGATCTCGGAAGCGCCCGCTCCCAAGATGGTGAAAGCAAAAACCGCCCCGGAGCCGGCGGCGAGCAAGACCAGCGCGCAACCGCAGAAAGGGCCGTCCGCTGCGAAGCCCAAAGCGCAGGCTCCGGCGCAATCAACGAATCGGGGGCTGAACGCCAGCGTGGTGCTGGGCGATGCGGAGATCCATATCACCAACCGCAACGATTTCGCCTGGAACAACGTCGCGATGTATCTCAACGGCGTGCATGTCTTCGGTTCGAACTTCGTCTACCAATGCGCGACGCTGGGGGCGGGCGAGACCTTCACGGTGGCGGCCAAGGACTTCACTTTGGATGACGGGACGCGCTTCAATCCCTTCTCCACCAAGATCCGGAGCCTGTTCGTGGCCTGCGCCACGCCGAAGGGAACCGCTTCCGGGACCTGGCGAAGCGGCGCGGGCCGCTGAGCGGCCTCAGGCTTTGGCGACCGGCTGTTCCGTCTTGACGGGCTGGCGCTCCGCGGGCGTCTCGATGAGAGCGGCCTTGGTCACGACCGGCTCGGCGGCGCCTTCCCGCATCGACTTCTTGAACTCCCGGATGCCTTCGCCCAACGACCGCGCGATCTCTGGGATACGCTTGGGCCCGAATATCAGCAAGGCCACGATCAAAACCACCAACCAGTGCATCGGAGCGAATTCTCCCATAATGACCTCCCGTTCTGATTCCATTATACTCATTTTCGCCAAACTGTTATACTGACCCGCGGGCCATGGACTCCTACCACAACCACACCGACTTCAGCGACGCCAAGGCCTCGCTGGCCGAGATGGCGGCCGCGGCGGACTTGGCCGGCTTGGACGAATTCGGCGTTTCGGACCACCTCGTCCTGCATCCCGAAGGGAAGATATTCGAATGGGGCATGCCGCCCGAACGGCTGGCCGAGTACGCGGCCGAAGTCCGGCGCGTGAGCCGGGCCGCCCGCCGGCCCGTGCGCCTAGGCGTCGAAGCGGATTTCTTCCCGGCCACGGTCGCCCAGCTCGGCGCCCTGCTCTCCCGATACCCATTCGACTACATCATCGGCTCCGTGCATTTCGCCGGCGATTTCCTCGTGGACGAGAAGCGCAAGCCCTGGGCGGAGCTCACCGAGGATGAGCGCCAGGCTAAATGGGACCGCTACTGGGACCTCGTCGCCCAGCTTGCGCGCAGCCGCGCCTTCGACTTCGTGGCCCACCTCGACATACCGAAAAAATTCGGCCACCGCATGACGGAGGAAGCGCCCGCGCCCGCCCTGGCCGCGCTCGACGCCATCGCCGAGGCCGGCATGGCCGTGGAGATCAACACCTCGGGCTGGCACCAGCCCTGCCGGGAGGCCTACCCCGCACCGGCCCTGCTCAAGGAGGCGCGCCGGCGCGGCATCCCCATCCTCATCAACGCCGACGCGCACGACCCGGCGCACGTGGCGCGCTCTTACGGCCCGGCTTTGCTGCTGGCCCGCGATGCCGGCTACAAGCAGACCGTGCGCTTCGAGGGCCGGCGGCGCAGCTTCGTCCCGCTCTGAGCGGCGCTCAGCAGAAGACCAGGAAGGCCAGCATGACCAGGACGCCTCCCAGGAGCATGGCTTTGACGCTCTGGTCCCTCTTGCCCACGAACAGCCAGTAAGCGCCGGTCAAGCCCAGGACCGCGCAGCCCGCGGACCTGAGGATGAGGATCTGGTTGACGTTGAAGGGAAGCCGGCTCGCGGCAGGGGCCGCGCCGCCCACGACTTGCGCCGCCATGGCCATGCCCGCATTATACGAAAATCCCGGATGGCGATTCGCTATAATGGACGCATGATCGGCGCCGAAGTGCGCTCCTACTCGGTGCGCGTCTTCCGGACGCCCCTGAAGCGGCCCTTCGTCACCGCCCTGGGCCGCAAGACCGAGACCTGCAACGTCGGCTTCACCTTGACCCTGCGCTGCGGCGCCCGCGGCTACGGCGAGGCCTCGGCCTCCCTGGCCCTGGCGCATCTCGAGCCCGCGCGCCTGGCCCGGACTTTGGCCGGCCTGGGCCGCGCAGCCGTGGGGCGGGACGCGTCCTGCCTGCGACCCCTCGTGGAGCGGGCCTGGAAGAAGCACGGCGACCTAGGGCCGGCGGCCTCGGCCTTCGAATGCGCCCTGCTCGATGCCTGGACGCGCTCCCGGGGCCTGAGCCTGGCCGCCTGGTTCGGAGGCCGGCGGAAGTCCGTGGAGTCGGATATCACCATCTCGGATTGGGCCGATACCGGATTGACCCGCGAGGCTGCCCGCGAGGCCGCGCGCGAAGGTTTCCGCGTACTCAAGGTCAAGGTGGGGGGGAATCCCGAGAGGGACCTGGAGCGCCTGCGCCTCATCAGCCGGGCCGCCGGCCGAGCCAGGCCCAGCTTCGTGCTGGACGGCAACCAAGGCCTGACCGCAGAGTCGGCCCTGCGCCTGGTCGACTCCTGCCTCAAGGAGCGCCTGAAGGTCCTGCTCCTGGAGCAGCCCCTGCCCAAGGACGATTTCAAAGGCATGGCGGCGCTCGCCCGGCGCTCGCCGGTACCTTTAGCGGCTGACGAGATGGTGCACAGCCCTCAGGACGCGGTCAAGGTGGTGGAGAACGGCGCCGCCTCTGTCATCAACATCAAGGTGGCCAAGAGCGGTCTCTTGCGTTCCCTGGACATCGCGGCCGTGGCGCGCGCCGGGGGGCTGGGGCTCATGATCGGCTGCATGGCGGAAACGAGCCGGGGCCTCATGCCGAGCGTGCACCTGGCCTTGGGGACGGGATTCTTCTCTTACGTGGACCTGGACAGCGACCATCTGCTGCGCCCGCACGCGGCCAGCGCGGATTGGCTGCGCCAGGGCCCGATGATTTCCCTTCCTTAAAACGTGTCCGCCTCAGGCAGGGTCGGGCTGGAATTTGAGCCGCAGGCTTCGGCTTCTGGGGCCGTCGAACTCGGCGAAATAGACTGCCTGCCAGGTGCCCAGGCAAAGGCGGCCGCCCTCGACGATGAGGGTGAGAGAGGGGGAGAACAAGGACGATTTGATGTGCGCGTCCGAGTTGCCTTCGCCGTGGGCGAAGCCCGATTTCTCAGGGATGAGCTCGCCCGTGAATCTGACGATGTCGCGCGCCACGTCAGGGTCGGCGTTCTCGTTGATGGTGACGCCGGCGGTGGTATGCGGGACGAAGAGCACAAGCAGGCCGTCGCGGGCCGCGCAGTCATCCAGGAAGGCCTGCGCCTGGCGGGTGACGTCTATAAACTCGCAACGCCGCGCGGTACGGATCGAGATTTCCTTGGACGCCGGCGATGCTCTCATTGGTCTGCTCCGGGACAAGCGCTGACATATCATAATAAATCGCTCCAGGGCTTTGCCTCCGTCACAACAATTAGTAGCATCTACGCAATATGAAAGTACTGAATCTCATCGCCCTGCCTCTGCTGTTCTCATCGCTCTTCGCGGGGTGCTCCTCCATCATGATGTTCCAGGGAGCCAAGACCGTGCCGCAGGGCAGCTTGCAGACCGGCGCCGGCTTCAGCGGCGGAGCCTATGCCAGCAGGCACACGCTGGGGAAATTCGATCTCGTCACCCCGTCCGTGGCCGGCAACGCTTGGCTGAGATATGGAATCGTCGATAGTCTGGACGCCGGCTTCAACGTGGCGGTGCCGGGCAACATGACCGCGGACGCGAAATGGAATTTCCTCAAGGAATCGGACGGCCACATCATGACCGCCTCGACCGGCTTCGGTTACGGCTTCAGCGTGGGCAACAGCGACGAGAAAGCCAGCCAGGTACAGCGCGTGACCGATTACATCTTCCCGCTGTACCTTTCCAGGGATGCGGGCAAATACGTGACGTTCTACGCCGTGCCCCGCTACATCTACCGGCTCACCTACAACCAGGAGAGGCTCGCCGCCAGCCTCCCCGCGACCTCGGAGACGATCTACGACAACATGTGGGGCGCGGGGCTCGGAGTCATGTTCAATCTAGGGGCGGAGAAAAAGCAGCACATCATGCTCGAGTGCCAGCGAACCGCCGTGTTCCGAAAGGCTGACTTCTTCTCCTTCCAGTGCGGCGCGGGCATCTCCGGCGATTGGAACCTGTTCGGCCATTGAGCCCTCTCCCACCGACCCGGCGGGCGCGGGCCGCGGTCTTTCTCGCCGCCGTCCTAGGGGCGGGCAACGCCTTCGGGGCGGCCATCGGCCAGCCCCTCGCGCAGTATTCTCCGGCGCAATCGGACGCCATCCTCGCCGGGCCGATCTTCGGACTCGCCACCGGCGCCTACGGATTTGAACCCGCGCGCTATCCGGTGGCGCTGTATGCGGTCTCCTACCGGACGACGAATCCCTATCTGGGCCAGGCCCGGGAGTCCGCGTCCGGGCTCATCGCCTTGCCCTTGGGCGCGCCCGGCCCCTTGCCGGTCCTGGAGTATCAGCACGGCACGGACTTCAGCCGGCACTCCGTCCCTTCGCATCCGGAATCCTGCCTGGAGGCTCGGGCGGTGGCGGCCGCGTTCGCCGGGCATGGCTACGCGGTCTTCATGCCGGATTACATAGGCAAGGGGATCTCCACCTCGCCGCACACCTACATGCTGGCGCGGGGCGAAGCCCGGGCCTGTCGGGACATGCTGGAAGCCGGCAGGCGGTTCTGCTCCCGGCGGCACGTCCGGCTCTCCAGGGATATCTTCCTGAGCGGCTGGTCCCAGGGCGGCCACGCGACCATGGCGTTCCTGCGTCTGCTCGAGAGGGAAAAGTATCCGGGAGTCCGGGCCGCGGCTCCGATCGCAGGGCCGTACGATCTCTACCTGACCTGGACCCTTTGGCTGACCCAGCCGGCCTCTCCCATGGCGCCGTCGCTCCTGGCTTACATGATCTCGTCCTACGAACACCACTACGGCCTCCCAGGGCTCCTCAGATCGGCCCTGAAGCCGCCTTATCAAGGCCTGCCGGAGAATACATTCGACACCGACCCGGTCCCGCCCGACGCCGTGGCGCGATTCGGCCGGACGCCGCAGGATCTGTTGCGCGCAGATTTCATCGCCGCGGTCATCTCCGGCTCCGGCGTCTTTTCCCGGAAGTTGCGCGAGAACGCGACCTGTCTGTGGCGCGGCGCGACGCCGGTGCGCTTCTATTACGGAGAGGCCGACGACATCGTGCCTCCCGTCGTCACCCGGAAAGCCTACGAGCGCATGAAGAGCCTGGGCGCCCCGGTCTGGCTGGCCGATGCCGGGCGGTCCGCAGGCCACAGGGAAGCTTTTTTATTCGCGCTCGCCGACGCGCGCCGATGGTTCGATCGCTTGAGGTCTGCCGGGGAATAAGGGGAGGGAAAGGACCGGAACGCCGTCAGCGGTCGTTCTGGCAGCTGAGACTCTGACTCCAAGTCTCTTCGTTGGGGTTGTTGAAATCGCCCGTCATGATGGCGGAGAGCTTGCCGACCCAGGATGAGTCGTCCACGAACGCGCCATACTCCCGGTTCAGCGTCAACGACTGCGTCGAACCGTTGGTCGAGCCCACCCAGGCGCGCTTGCCGTCGACCACGATCGCCTTGGCGTGCATGTAGCCGGGCAGGCCGTCCACCAGAATCTTCTGGTTGAACATCCGGCTCTGGACCCCCACGGCGTCGAAGGCGGAATAGCTCGAGCGGACTTGTGCCGCGTCCGATGTTGACGGCGACCCGAAAGCGCAAACGCTGGCCATGATGACCTTGACCCGCACGCCGCGGCGCGCGGCCTCGGCCAAGGCGTCGTTGATGTGCGGCTCCTTGAGGTATTGCCCTTCCATGATGATGCTGGTCTGGGCGGAGCCGATGAAAGCCAGCAGCGGCTGCAGCGCGAGCGGCCCCACGGTCATCTTCGCGGCCGCGGCCGGGGTGAGCAGGGCGCTCAGATCATAAGGGGCGCCGGCCAGGTCCTTGGTGAAGATCGCTTCCAGCGTGCCCACGACGTCGGCGTCCTGGAGCACGAGCGTGTAATCCCGATTGCAATGATCCGGCTTCCCGGCGCGGTCGCAGAGGTTGGAGGGGTCGAAGTTCCCAGTGCTCATCAAGGCCGCGCCGCCGTCGGAGACCGCGATCTTGCCGTGCTGCAGGCAGTTCTGGCTGGACGCGCAGAGCCCAGCCTTGTTGAAAGGGATGTAGCGTCCGCCGGCCTTATTGACCTGGCGAACCAGCAGCTGTTGGTCCGCGCAGTCGGCCGCGGCCGCAGGATCCGCCAATATGACGGGGTCCTGGGCGGTCGAGAAGACCTTGCATGCGCCGCCCACCGGGACGGGCTCCTTGATGATGTTCACCCGGACACCGCGGGCCAGTGCGTCGCGGATGGCGTCCCGGACCGCTTGGTCGTCCATCGTGTAAATCTCGATGTCGAGCGTGGCGCGGGTCTGCTTGATGAAAGGGATGATGGGGGATCCGTCCGCGTTGTTGTAAAGCCCAGGCTGGGTGGCGCGATGGTGGCCTCGGGTGGAGGCCGCGGCGTGAGCCGGCTCGACCGCCGATCCAACGATCGAAGCGGGAACCGCCAGGTCCGAATTCGGGCTCATGGCCTTGAGCTGCTCCAAAGCCGACTGCGCCCCGGCCGGCAGCGCCAGCATAAAGGCCAGGAAGCCGGCTGCCAGCATCATCCAGCGCGCGGCCCGCACTTCTTCGGCGGCCATGTGTCTTAGCTGCATTTGATTAAGTGTGCGCTCAAGCCGCCGTTCTGACAAAGGCCCTAGAGCCTAGATGGATATAGGCCTTTAGACCTAGGCCCCCAAAACCGTCCGTAGGCCGTTCGGCCGGCGGCCTAGGCTCATGGGCGGTTGCCGCCGGAGTAGTCTCCGTAAAAGACGGTGCCGATGCGGACGATCGCGCCCGGATGCGGCGCGTTGATCATCTTGCCTTTGCCCACATACATCCCCACGTGATGCGGCGGGGTGCCGAAATAGACCAGGTCTCCAGGCAGGAGCTGAGCGTCCGCGACCCGCGGGAACTTCGCGGCCTGCATGGAAGCGGAGTGCGGCATCGCGACCCCTGCCGCACGCCAGGAATACATCGTCAGGCCCGAGCAATCGAAGACGTCCGGACCGGCGCCGCCGAAAACATACGGCTTGCCCATCTGGGCATAGGCTGTCTTCAGCGCTATCTGGGCC
>Ga0118677_10009213_pt1 | contig 15512 bp, 15 predicted proteins | sample AliMusrvi5mmetaG_FD_86154 | JGI IMG/M metagenome (GOLD analysis project Ga0118677, IMG submission 86154)
ACGTGTATGGCCAGAAACCGCTCGTCCATCAGTTGGAGGAATTGGTGATGATGGAAAAGGCGATCGCCGCGCGGCCGGAGTTGGTCACGCAGGTGGGCAACCAGCGGATGGCCTCAGCCGGGCGGCGGGCGGCGGTGGCCATCCTGCGTGGCGGCATGCTTGGCAAGGCACTTGAGGCCCACGTTTGGGTCAACTCGCCGAACGAGCGCGATTATTTCAACCTCGCCCGCGTGATCGGCGAACCGGTTGCGCCGCCGACCCATCTCGATTGGAACCTGTGGCTATGCGCGTGTGAGGAAACGCCCTATCGGGATGGCATTGCGCCGGTTGTCTGGCGGTCGTGGTGGAACTACGGCAGCAATGGCATGGGCGATTGGGGGTGTCATGTGTTGGACGTCATTTTTTATGCGTATGACGAATTGGTTTCGCCCATCGCGGTGCAGACGCACTGCGTGGCCTCGCCTAACCCGCAGTTTCACAGCCACCCGTGCCATTCGACCCTCATCTATCAGGTGAAATCAGAGGCGTTTGCCCGCCAGCGGTTCGCGATCCATTACAGCGACTCCGCGCAGGCCGCCCCGCGCGCCGAACTGGGACTGCCCGCCGGAAAATGGCCGGACACCAACATGACCGTAGTCGTCTGCGAGGGTGGCGTGCTGTGCCTGACCGCCGAGGGACGGTTGGAAATCTGGCGCGATGGCAAGATGACCTCCGGCCTGCAGATGCCAGGTTTGCCGGAGTTCCCGCGCATGAACCACTGGCACGCCTGGGTGGACAATTGCATCGGCAAAAATACCGAGCTGCTTAGTCCCTTCAAGGATGCCATCCGGATGACCGAGGCCACCCAACTCGCCGTCAAGGCCACCCGTTTTCCCGGCCAGGAATTGCGCTGGGACAAGGCCACCCTGACATTTTCCAACAACGAGGAGGCGTCCAAAACCATCGTCTGCCGCACCTACCGCGAAGGTTTCGCCCCGCCGCAGGTGGGATAGCGAAGAGACGGTCATAGATCACCGCTACAAGGCGGGCCATGAAGAGCTGCCGGGAAAAACTCCGACTTTGCAAGTTGGCGGAGCCATGCTAAGCAAGAGCTTCATGGCTGACGTATCAACTGGTGTCTTTGGGAGGATCTTGGTTCAGATCATGGTGGCGGCGACCATCGGTTTCGCGGTGGCGTTGGTGTTCATCGCCTGCCCGCAGGATTTGCAGGACCTGCGGAAAGGGGAGGTCATGCCGGTGCGGAACATCAAGGCGGTCCTCACCAACGCGATCGAAAATGGCAATGCGGTCACCCTCAAGGAAGCCGAGATCAACCAGTGGCTTGGCCGCGAGTTGGTGGTCAAGCAGGGCGGCATGCTGGCGGACATCGCGACGCTCAAACGGCTGTGGGTCCGCTTGGAAAACGGGCGGGCCGAGGTGGTGATGGAGCGGACGATTCTGGGTCAGCCGTTCACGGTTTCCATGTTTCTCAGAGTCGTGCAAGAGGAAGGGGACAGGGGCGTGAAAGTGGAGTTGCAGGGAGGGGAGATTTTCGATGGTTTGTCCTTGCCGGTGCAGGGCGGACGCTTCGGGAGCTTGGTGGTGCCGCAGGGGTTTCTGTTGCTGGTGAGGCCCTCCTTCCTGAAATTGCCCGAGCTGTTTCACGACGAGATTCACCTCGCGTTGGAGGAAATGGCCAGGGTCAGCATCGAAAAGGGCCAGCTCGTCCTGAATCCGCGGGAACCATCCAACGATGCGCTGGACCCCTTGTTGCCGCATTGATTGCCGCATGATGAAACGCCTTCTGGCCTTGGGATGGTGGATCGCCCCCGCAATGGCGGCGGACGAGATCCCGCGCGCCTTGCCGGTGGCCGAAACGCCAACCGACACCGGCCCTGCCGCCCCCGCCGCCCCGGATTGGGTCGTCAGCCGTACGAAACAATTCCGCGTGACCGGCAGCGAAAGCCTGATGCGCGGCACGGTCGCCTGGATGGCCGATGAAACCAAGGAAGAACTGCTCAAACTAACCGGCGACAAAGATGATTGGAAGGTGCCGGTCCTCATCAAATTGTTTGGCAAACCGGGGGATCCGCTGCCCGCCCGCACGGTGAACATGCAATTGCTGGTCGTCGAGGGAATCAGCGAACTGCGGCTCGACGTGCATTTGAGCCGCGGTATCGAAGGGGAACACTTCAAGCGGGCGGTCACCTCGGCATTGCTCTACGAACGCGCGCTGCGGAAACGTCCCGCCAGCGAGGTGGACCGGCCGCTGTTCGTTCCGCCCTGGCTTTCCGACGGGTTGCGGGAAGCTGTCGCCTGGCACAACGACCAGAGCGACCGCCGCCTCTATGCGGCGCTCTTCAAACGGGGCGGATTGTTCAAGATCGATGATCTCTTCGCGGTGAACGAGGGTGCGTTCGAGGAGCTGGACGCGGCGATGCGCGCCGCCTTCCGGGTGTCTTCCGGTGCCCTGGTGATGGCTTTGTTAGAGCAGCCGCAGGGCAAGGAGGGATTCCGCGCTTTCCTCAACGGGGTGGCCGCCTACGAGGGGGAAATGCCAGGCCTGTTGCGCCGGCATTTCCCCGAACTCAATCTATCGGAAACCAGCCTGGCGAAGTGGTGGGCGCTGCAGTTTGCCGCCAAGGGCGGGGTCAATCTGTTGACCGATGTCCTCACGATCCCACAGACCGAAACCGCTCTTGCCGAGGCACTGTATCTCAATTTCCGCACTGCGGAAGGCATCATCCGGCAAAAGGAACTGACCGCCTGGCCGGAACTGGCGGCGCTCAAGGAACCCGAGCGGATCGCTGCGGTGCGTCTCGCCCAGGATGCGCTGGTCCGCCTCAGTTACCGGTGTTTCCCATCCTACCGGCCGTTGCTGGCGGACTATCAAAAGGCGCTGGGTGATATCGCAAAAAACAAATCCAAGGACATCCCCAAACGGCTTGCGGCGTTGGAGGAAACGCGCACGACCATGCGGACCAGGGCGACCCGCGCCCGCGACTACCTCGATTGGTTCGAAATCACCCGGGCCCGCGAAACCAGTGGTGCCTTCGACGATTACCTCCGACTCAAGGATCGTCTCAAGGCCAATCCCCACCACCGCAACGATGATCTATCGAAATACCTCGACCGCATGGACCGCATCTTCTATCGCGAGGACAAAAACGCGCCCCTAACACCGCTGGACCCGCAGGTGCCGCTGGACCCGCAGGCACCGCTGGACCCGTTGCCAGACCTGCCCCCGCCGTGAGGCGGGATCGTGGATCATCACGGGATCCCTGGCAGTTGGAACTTGGCGATTTCGTTGTCGATGATGCGTTCGCACTCGTCGATTTGGAGTTGGCGGCGGCCGCGGGCCTCGTCGGCGAGGCGTTCGAGGGTATCGATGTCGTAGAGATAGACTTCCTCGATGTCGCCGACGGCGGGGTCGATGTCGCGCGGCACGGCGATGTCGATGAAGAACAGCGGACGGTATTTGCGCGCGTGGCGGGCTTTTTCGACATCGGCGCGGTGGACGATGGCATGGGGCGAGCCGGTGGAGGAGATGACGACATCGACGCGTTCGAGGACGTGTTGCCACTCGTCGAAGCGCACGGCGGCGCCGCCCATTTCGGCGGCGAGTTCCTGGGCGCGGTCGAACGAGCGGTTGGTGACGAAGATCGAGCGGGCACCACGGGAGACGAGGCTTTGCGCGGTGATGCGGCTCATTTCGCCGGCCCCGAGCACCATGACCTCGCTGTCCTTGAGGTGGCCGAAGATTTTTTCCGCGAGATCGACGGCGACATTGCCGACCGAGGTGGCACCCTGCTGGATGGATGTTTCAGTGCGGATCTTCTTGCCGACGCCGAACGCGCGTTGGAACAGGCGGTTGAGCACGCCGGCGGTGGCACCGGCATCGAGGGCCGCCTGATAGGCCTGTTTGACCTGGCCGAAGATCTCGGTTTCGCCGAGCAGCATGGAATCCAGCCCGCCGACGACCTGGCAAAGGTGGCGGGCCGCCGCAGATTGTTCGAGGCGGTAGAAATGGGCGGCGGCCTCGGTGTGGAGGCGGGTCTTGGCGGAGAGGTGGCTTTCGAGCAGGGCGAATGCGGCGGCGGCCTCCGGGGCGACCAGATAGAACTCGGTGCGGTTGCAGGTGGAAATGACCACGCCTTCGGCGACTCCATCGAGGGCGGTGAGTTCGTGGGCAGCCTCGCCGAGTTTGGTGTTGCCCACAGCGAAGCGTTCGCGCACTTCGACGGGCGCCGTCCGGTGATTGAGGCCAAGGCAGAGGAGTTCCATCAGATGAACGCGAAAACCCCGAGTGAAAGAATGAACCACGTCACCGCCAGCAGCGCCAGCCGCCGGCCCGTCAATCCCCGCACCGTTTGCACGCCCAGCAGCGCCACGTAGCCGCTCCAGACCGCGAGTGCGGTGAGCAGGTGGCCGATCGCCTCCTTGTCGTGGGGCATCAGGAAACCGGCAACCACCCCCACGGTGAGCAGGCCGGTTCCCAACCAGAGCAGCCGTTGCAGGGAAACCAGCAACTCCCGCACTGGCGGCAAGCTGCGGAACAACCCGCTCTGCAAGTGGTGCTCCTTCAATTGCCGGTCGAGCACCAGGAACATCACCCCCGCCACCGCCGCCAGGGCCAGCGCGCCATACGCCAGCACCGAGGTGGCTGAGTGCATCTCGTGCCACGCGTTGCCGCCCGAAACCTTTTGCGGGTCGGCTTGCAGCACGCCCGGCAACAGAGCCACCGCCTGAAACACCACCACCACCGGCGCGCTGAATACCCCCAACAGCGAAATCCGGTAGGCCGGCCCGATCAATAGATAGAAAACCGTCAGCGACCACGACAGGAACACCAGCATTTCCCCGAGGTCCTTGAGCGGGCAAACACCCCGGTGCTGGCCGCGCGACCACAAAAACACCATCTGGCAAACCAGCGCCGCTCCCATCCAGAAAACCGTCGAGCGACTGCGCCTGCCACGGTGAACCGCCAGCATGCCCCGCACGCTCCCGCACAGCGCGAGCAGGGTGGCGGCGATCAGTATCCAGCGGTCCATGGCTTATCCATGCAGTCCCAACGCCCGTTGTGCAAGACCGCAAAACGGAAAAATCTCTCGCATCCACGGAAAAAGTCGGCTAATTTCCAGGCATGGCAATTTCCGCGAAGGTCGAAAAGATTATCCGTGAAGTGGAAGCTCTGAACGATCATGAACGTGACGAGTTGATGCATGCGCTGGCTTGGACGGATGACGACACCCTCAGCGTGGAAGGTGCTGAGGATTTCCAATCGAGGGTCCAAGACATGCCTGCGGGACAGGTTCAGTCTCCCCCTTTTGACGAAGTCAACTTGGAATGGCGACAGGAAATCCGTCGCCGTGCCTGTGAAATTGATGACGGAAAAGTTAACCTCGTGGAGGAAGAGGAGTTTTTCCGTAAACTTCGCGCGATTTGACCATGCGTCTGCGGTTGCATCCCGAGGCGTCTTTCGAGGCAATCGAAGCGCGGATTTGGATTGGTGAAGACGATCCTCGCCAAGGAGTGGTGTTCGCCGATGCTTTGATGGCGAGTTTCGGAAAACCCGGGTTGGCAAGTTCAGGTATTCCGTGATTTTCCGCATTCGTGACGATGAAATCCAAGTCATGGCCGTGATGCATCAACACCGCAAACCGGGATATTGGAAAGATCGGTTGATGCCTTGACCTGGACCGTGCCATTTCAGCTTTTCCCCCCTGCCTCCCCCCCGTAGTGCGAACCATGACACGGTTATCACAAACGGGCACGCTATGCGAGCCTTCCCGATTCGTGCGACACTCACCGGTTGAAAGAAGCCAAAGGATCTCTGATTCGAGAATCCCCAACCCTTCCTCCCGCCATGAAAACCAACTCTCTAGCAGCTATTCCGGCAACCGCCTTGGTGCTGAGCGCACTCATTTCTCCTCCCCAGGTCCAGGCATCGGATCCCTCCATTCCTGTGGGTTCCCTGACCGCAACGCCGACCGTGGTGCAGACCGGCACCAAACCAACCCTGACCTGGAGCATCAATTATCCGTCAGTCGTGAAGAATTACGTCACCATTACTCCGCCGGGTGGTGGCACGATCACGCCCAGCCAGAATCTGATTTGCGACATCAGGATCCTGGGGCTTGGCGTGACCACCCAGAACTCAAACGGTTCGATCAATTACATTGAAACCAAGGGCGTAATCAAATACAACGGTTCATCCAGTTGGACTACCCTTTACGATGGCAGGGAAACCGACACCATCGTCCAGCAACAGGGGATCATCAAGACGCTGAGCGTCACGTCGGCCAAGGCGATCGATCTTGGGGGCCAGTATTATTACAACAATGCCTGGAGCACGCTCCGCACCTCGGGAGTTACACCAAGTTATGTTTGGTCTCTGGTCAACGGAGACGCGTGTCCTAGCAGAGTTCCGGATTACAACGCGCCGTCTTTGGAAACATTCATCAAGCCCTATCTTGATTCTTCCAACAAAGTGCGGATCGGTCCCATGGACGTGATCGTTTTCATGGAATTGACCCATACCAATACCGCCGACGTTGGATACGACCAGCAGGACCTGGTGTTGCTGATCACGTTCCGTACCTCCTGATTTCCAAACAGGCAGACAACACCCGAACAACGGCCACGGCAACAACCTGGACGGCGTCGATTGCTCGAATCCCGGCCAAGGCCACGGCGGTCCCAACGGCACCATCGACCCCTCCGGCGGCTTCGATGACGAGAAGAAGTAGAAGCGGAAATGAACTGGACCGCGAGTCTCCAGACTCGCAGGCGAAAGAATCGACCAAGCGGAGGCGGCGCATGCCACTGGATTTGGGCACCACTTTCGCAGGCGAGTCTGGAGACTCGCGGTCCTTTGGAATCGCCACTCCTCACTCCGCGCCCGGCGCGCGGCGCAGGGATTTTTTCACGGACAGCAGGCGTTTGTCGGCGACCGAGCGTTGTTTCGAGCGCTGCGAGCGGCGGCGTTTCTGGCGGCGCAGCTTCTCGATGGCCTGAACCTTGGCGCTGGCCTTGCCGTCGCGGATCGTTTCAAGCTGATCGCATAACTCGCGGCGGGCCAGAAAACGATTCAACTCGCGCGACCGGTCAAGCTGGCACTTGACACACAACCCGCTCGGCAAGTGCTTGAGAAACACACAACTCGATGTCTTGTTGATCTTCTGCCCGCCCGATCCTGACCCCCGCACAAATTTTTCCAGCAAATCGTCCTCGGTCAGACCAAGGCCCGCCATGCGCACCTCCAGGGCGGCGATCTTCTCAGAGGTGAGCGGGTTCTGCATGGGATAGGGTAGGGGATGCGGGTCGCGGGTGGCAAGGAGCGATCACGACTTTTTTGAAGAAATGAATATCCAACTTAGCCAAATCCACAAGTAGGATTCATGGATCTTCGTCGCGGATGCGACGGCATGATGGCAGCCGTGGGATTCATCCCACGAAACGGGGTCGTTATCAAATATTCGCGTCGCGGCGCGACGCTTGAAAACGTGGGATGCCATTTCATCCACCCATGTATTTCAGCCGTCGCGCTGCGACGGGGTTTTTTGAGGAGGTCACCCGACCGGGCGTTGAAACGCCCGGCTACCATCAGTCATCGCTCCGCGATGGGAAATGTGCCGCGTAAATGGCCAAACCCTAGCGCGGGCATTCTGCCCGCCGCCTTCTTCCTGCCCGGTTTCTGCACTGACTAAGCCAACAGGATTCGGTGTCCCGCCCACATCCGCCATGGAGAGCGAAAGTACCGCGCGTCCGCTCGTTTCTTTCACCTCCCATGGCATTGGTGGGCACCCCGCCCACCCTCCTTGAGCAAGACCCCCGCGATCCTCACCTACGCGATCACGTCAAAAATAATTCTTGTGTTTTTTCCTGAAGAATACGGAAAGATGACCGGAAAATGCCGGTCCAGACGCGAATCGACAGCTATCTGATCGTTAGAAAGATTTGCAATGCATTGAAAACAAATGTTTTGCGAGTATCATTCCGTGCTTGAAAATTTTCCTATTGGGGTGTGGATTTTTCTTGTGGAGTGGCTTGGGAATTCATAAGCTGGCACCCGAGTTGGGAGGGGTGGCCCTTCCGGCATGACGATATGAGTGCCATGAATTCCTTTTGGCCAGCCGTTTGCATTGCCAGCACCGTCCTCATGGGGACGGCGGCGGGTGGGCGTTTGGCGGAGCGCTTGGCCGGGGTGCACGAGCGGTTTTTGGACGACCGGCGGGCGGCGTTGCCGTCGTTGAGCGATCCGTACGGGGTGCCTCCGGCGGCGCGGGTGGTGCTGGAGAATTCGCGTGACGCGGCGCGCCCGGATTCGGAGTGGAAGCGCAACGTGGTGGCCACCGTGTTCTGGGTGGGCGAGGCGGCGGGCGAAAACAACCCGGTGCCCAACACCAGCAGCGCCTGGGACCGCAACTGGCAGGAAAACTTCGGCGGCTACGACCATCCCGAACGCCGTGACGGTTGGTGCCCCGCCGGTTTCACCCCCCGGCTCAACCCGTTTTACGTTGCGCTGCCCTACAACGACGTGGCCAAGGGCGGCACCCACCGGCCCGAGGCGTCCGAGGTGATTCCCTGGTTCTGGCGGAGCTATCGCGGCGACGGCATCTCGGTATGCAAGGACCGTTGGGTGGCCATCCATTATGCCGGCCGCGTCTGCTACGCCCAGTGGGAGGATGTCGGCCCCTTCGAGGTCGATCACTGGCAGTACGTCTTCGGCAAGGACGATCCCCGCCCCAACCGCAACCAGTCCGCCGGCATCGACCTCAGCCCCTCAACCCGCGATTTCCTCGGCCTGCGCAGCGGCGATTCCGTCGAATGGCGCTTCGTCGAGGACGATGACGTCCCCCATGGTCCGTGGACCGATTGGCGCGGCCTGCCCGCCAAGCCCCAACACTGAAGCATCTATCAAATTCCCGCAACCCGCCATGAAAACCAGTCATTCCGCAATTTCCCGTGACTTCCCCGTCAGTATCATGACAGCGCATTGAATTTCATCTGATCCCCACCCTATCCCTAACAACACCATCCCTGACCATCCGCCATGAAAACCATTCCCTTGGCCACCCTGACCGTATCCTTCCTCGCGCTCGGCACGCTCGAGTCACCGCTATCCCTCGGTTCAACGGATCCTTCGATTCCCGTGGGATCCATGACCGCGTCCCCGACCGTGGTGCAAACCGGCACCAAACCCACCCTGACCTGGAACATCAATTATCCGTCGGTGGTCAAAAATTATGTGACCATCACTCCTCCGGGCACCGTTACGCCCCTGCAGAATCTGATCTGTGATATCAGGATCCTGGGGCTTGGCGTGACCACGCAGAATTCCAACGGCTCAATCAATTACATCGAAACCAAGGCCCTGATCAAATACAACGGTTCCGCAAGTTGGACGACACTCTATGACGGCAAGGAAACGGATACCATCATCCAGCAACAGGGAATCACCAAGACCTACACCGTCACGGCGAACAAGCCGATGGATTTCGGCGGCCAATATTACTATAATAACGCCTGGAGCACCGCCCGTTACTCAACCACCGGCTATGTCTGGGCGTTGGTCAATGGCGACACTTGCCCGTCCAGGGTTCCGGATTACAACGCGCCTTCATTGGAATACTTCCTGAAAGCCTATCTGGATTCATCGAACAAGGTCCGGATCGGTCCCATGGATGTGATCATCTTCATGGAGCTGACCCATACCAGCACCGCCGACGTGGGTTACGACCAGCAAGACTGTGTGATGCTGATTTCATTCCGCACTTCCTGATCCCATGACCAACACCAAATTTGCACAATGGGCGGGCGTCGCCATGGTGGCGGGCTTGGTCGTCATCAGTCATGCCGAAGGCCCGCCGATGCGCGATGCCACAACCCACGAGCAACTGATCCCGAAGTTGCGGCAGGCGCAACAGAACGATCCGATGAAGAAAATGGCCGTGGTCCCGGGTGCCGATCCGGCGGATGTTTACAAACCGAAGGATATCCTCAGCGAGTCGGATATCATCGCATTCCAAGGAGTGGCGACACTCGTTCCCAAACGCGCGATCATCCTGATTCCGAAAAACTATCAGGACCGCATCGCGATGTTGCCCGGAGCCAAGATGGTCAGTTGGGCGGACTTTTACGTCGCGAACCGCGGTTGGATTACGACCGTGGAAGTCAGCCGGACCCAGGCCGAAGGCAACGTGCCGCTGACTGATGACACCCAGAAGCACCTGAGCGAATGCGGCAACCTCGTGATCGCCACCTATATGGGCGGGCCGATCTCCATGTTGCCGCTCAAGGAACCCAAAGTCCCGGACCCGAAGGCACCCAAGACCACCAACCCCAAAACACCCGTTACGACGGAACCCGCAAAACCATGAACTCACTGATAGCACGCTTGATCCTGGTCCTGGCCGGAACCTCCGCCTGGACTCTTGGCGACACGATCATCACCTACACGAATTTCATCCGCCAAATCCAGCAGCCGAGCGGTGTCGTCTGGGACATGTCGGTGGCGGCAACCAGCCCCGCCGGCGGATCCTTGTCCGCGCTTGGCATCGAACCGGGCGGCGCCCGTTACGAATTGTGGACGGTGGCCAACACCACCCCGCTGACCAATTACCTGCTGGATACGAAATATGTGAGCACCTATATTCCGGGTGCCACGGTGGCGATCCGTACCGGAGATACTACCTATCCAACCATTCCGCGAACCCGGTGTGACCAACCGTTCTACGTCGATATCACCATCACCGGTTTGCTCAGCGGTGCGACGGATCCTACCGCCTCCAAAAGTGTCAACCTTTTGCGCTATGTGCAATCCTACGGCGTGGGAGGAACCGGTGTCGGCATCGACCGCAACCAGGCAACGTTGCTCTCTACGGCGTCGATTGTCACCAACGGCCTGCAAACCCTGACCTACGCGCTGACCTCGATACCGGGATCGCCCCTGACAAAAATCCGCGGTGAGGAACGCTTCTCGGTTTTCTCGATCGCGGACTATCAGGCACCCTCGACCCAACTGGCATCCCAGTTTGTCCAAATCTGGCCGGTGACGGACGGAACGATCGCCGGGATCACCGCCGGGCAAGTCATCCGCACCACGATGCCCCAGGCTACATTGACCTTGAACGACCTCTATCCGAGTTCGAGATCCTACGCGCAGATATACAAAGGCAACCCGGTTTTGGGTACCGTCGGAACGGTGGTGCCGGGATCGAACCTGGTCATCAACGACACGGTTCCCTCGAACCGCGTCCTGTTGTTGAACAACTATGATTCCGTGTTCTATGAAGACGGCGTCTGGACCATGGAACTTCTCACGGTGACGCCTTTCGGGACCGACCGTCTGGCCTACGTCACATTCACCCTCGACCGGACCATTGAGGCGAACGGCACCTTTACCACCAACGAGTGATCACGGTTTTTTCAATTCTTCCAGCAATTCCTTCCGGTAATTGTCATTCCGATAGATCAACGAGAAACGAGCATCCCTGGATTTCCGCAGCAAGTCCTCCACCTCGGTGTATGCCAGCAGGAGGAACAATCCTTTGACAGGTTCCCGATGAAACGATTGTGTCCGCGTCACGAACTGGTCCTCCACCAAGCGCTGCTGCTGGTTGGTGAGGAGCGGTCCGTGCTCGGTGACGAGCTGTTTGCGCAGCTCCGCGAATCGGGATTCCATGAGGTCGGCGGAGGCTTCGCGGTCGAAGTAATGCACGGTGAGTTCATAGAGCTTGCCGCCGAGGAAGCGGCCCTCCACAGCCCCGGCCTTGGTGTCCGGCAGGAAACCCTTGCGCGGTTCGATGCGCAGGACCCGCAACCCCGGTTGATCCCCGGGCAGCGAAATCGTGACGTCCAACGCATGGCGGGATGCCCAGGCGATCAGCTTTTCCGGCGAGTCGCCCCAGTGCAGGCCGAAGGGCGGTGCCAGCACGCTCTGGTCCGCAGACTGTCCAGCCACCGTCAGCAGGAGGAAAATCCCGGCCAGCCATGCCCAATGATGAAAGCGCCCGCGCACGGCACCACGATTGCGGGTTTTCTGCCCGTCCGCAAGGCGCGATCACGGCGGCGCGGAACGTTCCTGGTCGAATCCATGATGGCGCTCTCGATCCTCACGGTCGTGGGACTGACCCTGCTCAAGCTTTCCCTCAACGTCCTGCACCCGCGGCAGTGGATCCTCCAGCAAACGCTCACCGACGCCTACCTGACCTACGAACGGGCCTACGCCGAACGCATCCCCTTCGCCGACCTGCTCGCCAACAACTCGCCCTGGCCGACATTCCCAACCACCAACACCACCGTGGTCGAGGTCGGCCGCCTGCCCGGCAACCGCCAGGTGCTCGGAACCCTGACGCGAACCCGCATCCCGGACACCAATAACTATCCGCTCGACGGCGGCACCGGAACCACCACCACCAACCCCGCCGCCATGAAGGTCTGGAAAGCCGAAAGCATCCTCGTCTATACCATCGGCTCCCGCACCTACGCCAAATCCCGCACCGTCCTGCGCAGCCAATGAAAAGGATCAGACTTTTCCTGCGCCGCGGTTTCACTCTGATCGAATTGTCGATTGCTATCATGATGGGGCTGCTGACCTCCGCCATGGTGCTGGCACTGTTCAACCAACAGCTCGCCTTCCTCAAGGTCTATCAGGCACAGAACTTCCTGGCCGAGGACGCGCCGCTCATCAGCCTGTACGTCAGTCGCCTGGTCGGTAAGGCCGACCGCTTCCGGCTCCATGACAACGTCTCCGACGCGCTGGCTGGATTGAGGCCCCGGCTGACCGCCTCGCCGGTGGTGTATATGACATTCCGCCAGCCCGACGGGTCCTTGCGCTCCTCGATCTTGTCGTTTGAAAACAAAGGCGCGGGACTGGGGCTCTATTATTATGTGGTGCCGACCAGCGGCGTGCTCGGCACGCCCCAATGGTATGTCTCCAAAAAACCGGCCTCCATCTCGTTCGCCATGCAAACCGGCGTGCTGCGCATGACCATCACCGGCCCGGCCAACGAACAAATCACCTACTCGGGAACCATGCAGCAATGAGAAATAATCAATATCCAACAGCCAACATTCAATATCCAATGACCAAATGAAGAATTGAAGAAATGAAGAAATGAACATGACCCCCACTAGCAAGCGGTTCGCCAAGCCCGGCTACGTATCCTACGTCCTGGTGCTCACGACGTCCGCGATCCTGACGATGCTGATGGTGGCCACCTATCAGCGGGCGACCAACGGCCAGGCGGTCCAGCGCAACGTCCAGTTGCGGCTCGATTACGGCGAAAAGGAGGACACGATCCTGCGCTCGATCGTGTCGCTGGTGCCCAACCGCGCGATCCGCTCGATGCAGAGCGCATCCGTCACCAACGCGGCGACATGGAAACTGAGCTGGCAGGATATCTTCACCGACGCGCTGGTGCTGGCCAACGCCCGCACCTCCATTCCAAGCAGCGTCGCGACAGCCCTCAACATCCCCAACCTCAATCTGGGGAATTCGGGCGATTCGACGCTGGCCACGCCCAGCGCGATCTTCAAGGCGATTTCGGCGGAAACCGGCTATGTCTCGGTCGGCATCAACCGCAACCTCACCGGTTACCCGGGAGCCCTCTACACCGCCAACGCCACCACCATCGCGCGGGACCCGGCCTATCCGATCATCTCGTCGGACAAGATCTACAATACGCTGGCCCAGACCTGGCTGAACTCGGCGACCTCCAATGGCAACGGCACCATCGCCTACGGTCTTTCGGCCACGACCTATCCGAATTTCAACCTGCTGAAATATCCGAATATCAACTTCGGCTATGCCAAACCCGGTGACCCGTTCGTCGGCAAACGCAATTGGTGGGCGTTCTCGCTGGATGTCGCCGCGCAGGATTTCGCGCTGACCAAACTGCCCCGGCCGGGCCGCGATTTCGTGCTGTCGATCTACGAAATCCCGTCGCAACTGGCAATCTCCGCGGCGTCGTTCATGGAACTCGGCCAGTATGCGTCAGGGGACGCCTGGCAGAACACCACAATCACCGGCGGAATATTCGCCGGCAAATCCACGGTGGACAGCGCCAGACTCAGCGCCCTGTCCAGCCGCAGCGGCATGACCGTGTCTGCGGATTCGACCATCGGCGGCCAGACCTTCGCGTCAAATCCCTTCACCCCCGGTGTGCGGGAAACCTATCAGATGACCCAGGCCGATTTTTTCCCGGTGTCCCTGGCGTCGGAGAGCGGGCGGGCCGCCTTCATCCCGCTCAACCGCGGCACCGATTTTTTCGACCGCTTGGCACAGGCCACCGAAAGCAGCACGCTCTCCCCCACGACATGGAACAATTACACCATCGGCGCCTTGCAATGCGACATGCGCCTGGACATCACCCAGTGTGTGAGTGCATCCAACAAGACACCGACCGCCCTGCGCTTTTCCTATATGAAAGGCGGCGTCATGCAGACCCTGACCTATTCACTGGTCACACCGGTGGACACCAGTCTGCCGGTGGGCTATCTCCTCGCCTGCGCCGAGAACGGAACCTATAATTTCGGCACCGCCGTGGTGGACCTGGCGTACGGCAAGAGCGGTTCGTATGCCTATCAGACGGCGCAGACCGGCTCGATCACCTTCAACAACGCCCGCTTCGGCGACCCGCTGGTGGGCACCGTCAAGAACGGCTATTACCGACCGAGTTTTCCGTTTGAGGTGAAGACCATGACATCAGGGAAAATATGTGTCGCGATCTATCCCCAACGCTTTGCCAACTTTCTCATCGCGCTCAACGCCGACAGCACCGCGGTGAACAATTCGTTGGTGGTGAACGTGGACTACACCGCGGCCACCGGCAGCACCCTGCTCATCAAACCGTCGATTCCCTGCACGGATCTCGATTACGGACTCATCCTGAAGGAATGCGCGAACCTGACATCCTTCACCACGGGATTTTCGCTGGTGACGAATCTGCGGACTTATATCGGCGAGGATTTCAATACCGTGCAGGCGACCCCGCCGACGGGTTACACACCCGCCTCGGGTGTGTATTTTCCGCCTTGTTCACTGTTCGCGCCGGAAAAACGCTTCGGGGTGGATTTGGAACCGTTCTCCGTGAAGGTCGGCGGCCAGATCGGTTCCGTGGCCAGCGATACGATCACCACGCCGATCCGACCGCTGGATTCCAAGACCGTAAGCGGAACCGCCCTGGCGTCTAACAGGATTGTCTTCAACCTGCGGCCCATTGCCCACCCGGCCGAGCTGCCGCCCATCAACATGATGAACTGGCTCATCGTGCTCGAAGAGCGGCGCAAGGAGTATGTCGGGTATTGAGGCTCCATGGGTTGCCATTGAGGGACTAGGGTTCAGGGGCTAGGGGCTAGATAAGAATTCGCCACTCTTTGGCCAGCGTTCAGCTTCTAGCACCGCTCCTCTGACCTCTGACCCCTGACCCTACAAAGGAAAATGGGAACCACTGATTTCACTGATTATACTGATTTTGAATCCGTTATGTCGCCGTGTCCGTTCACCCAGAAGGTGAACGTCCTAACTG
>Ga0118677_10009214_pt1 | contig 15512 bp, 13 predicted proteins | sample AliMusrvi5mmetaG_FD_86154 | JGI IMG/M metagenome (GOLD analysis project Ga0118677, IMG submission 86154)
GGGAACAGAAACGCAACGCCGCCAAGAAAACAATTGACTGGCAATTCACCAACAAAGATGCCAGAACTAAGTTAAAGAAACTATATCCATCAATAAAAAGTTGTTAAGGTACTAGAAATTAGGATTTTGAAAATAAATTCCATGATATTTGTTATTAGTTATTTGGACAATTGGTCATCCATTTGTGTCAGTTGGCCTCGACAACTGTATTTTCCAGCGTCATTTCCTCTTTTTCTTCCTTGCCGATGGCGGAAAGGAGGATTTGGCGCTGATTTAGATTGGCCGGGCAGGCCTTGATACAACGGCCGCAACCGGTGCAAAGAAAATGTTTTTTGTCGGTATAGGCGCGGACAAACTTATGGTGATACCAATTGTAGAGCCGGTCGGATCGCTCCGGTCGGGAGTTGTACCCGCCACTGATTTGGGAAAAACTTGAGGAAAAACAGGAATCCCATTTAAGGCAGGTGATAGCGGAGCCGTCGGTCTGATTTTTGAAATCAGTCCGGGTGCAAAAACAGAGCGGGCAAACGGCGCTGCAGGCGCCACAGCCAAAGCAAGCGCCGGCAATCTTTTGCCAAAAATCGGCCAGATTATTTTTATCGTCGATGGCGGCGGACAATTCTTTGGCCTCAATTTTTTCTTTGATGTTGAGTGAGATTTTCTTTGGCTCGGCCACCTTGCCGTCATGCTTGATGCCACACTCTTTCAATATTTTTTTGCCTTTTTCCGTCGCGGCGTAAATGGCGAAACCGCGTCCCTCTTTTTGGATATGGAGATCGAAATTGTCTATTTTGCCATCGTCAAAGGTAGAGCAAAAGCAAAAGTCATCTTTGTGGCACTGTGTCGAGACGACCAAAATATCTTCGCGCTTGATCAGCAAATTTGTATCCCTAAATTCCTTCAAAAATATGGTCAAGGCTTTTGCATCACAGTTTGGCAGGCCGATGAGGGCAATCTTCTCTCTCCTCTCCTTTTCAAGGAGAGGTTGGGTGAGGTTTATCTTATCAGTGATTGAATCATTTTCATCTGACGGCACCGTTCTGCCATTTGGCCAGAGGATTTTTTTGAAAGGTATTGTCACTTTTGGGGTTGGGATCGGAATATCCCAGGGAGAGGCGAGCTCGCCAAAAGAAACCTTGCCGTTTTCATTTTTTGTGCCAAAAATGCGGTGAGATCTTTCGATATACGAAAAAACTTGATGGAGCTGATGTTCATTTACAATTGCTTTCAAAAATCCTCCTAATCCATATTGTAACCAAAATACGACAATATTTAAACCCTTAGGAAGCATTTATGAACTGTAAATACAAAAACAGCCCCAATCTGGGGCTGTTTTTAATAGCACAGCTAAATATTTTACTGAGCCTTTGTTGTAAACTGGCCTGTGCTGAACACATTATTGCGAGAGCTGTATTCTGTGACGGTCGGGCCAGACAGATGTGTCGTGTTGTGCTGAGCATGATTGGGCGAAGGATTTGGGTCAACATAGCCAAACCACGGGTTCGGTTCAGTTGCACCAGCAAAGTAACAATAAGTGGTAGCCTTGGTAAGGCCGGTAGCGGTGGCGCTAAACGTATTTTTAGTATCGCTGGTTGGCAATGGCAATATCGCAGGATAATAGGTGCCTGTATTTTTGCTGGGGTCAGCATTGACAATGGCGCTTGTGTAGCAATCTTTGGTTGGACTTTTTTTCCAGACCCAAAAGCCGGTCTTGCCTTGATCTAACGATGAAAGTGGCGTGCCACCGAACATACTGATGCTGGCCTTCAGGGGGGCTGATGTTGCTAAGGATTCAACAGCAGGTGAATCGACCAAGGCAACCGTTAGCCCCGGCCAATCTTTGAGCCAATTACTATAAATCTTGGTGGTCGTACCGACGGGAGTAGCATAAGCTTGGATGCAATAGGTTTGCGTATCAGACGTAGCAAAAGGATGGATCGTATCAGTAGAGAATAATCCTGACGAAAATGTATAGGCCGGTTTGCTTGTTACTGCCACGCCAACTGGCGGAGTTCCCGTGCAGGCTGCAGTGTTGGAAGCAAGTGTATAGTAATTAAATCCCGGAGAATCATTTTTGCTATTACTGTCCGATATAGAGCTAGTTAGTACCGTGCTTGCGGTACCTAGACCGGTTGCCAAGGGGGTTTGGACCGTAATTTCACTATCAAAAGTCACATAAACTTCCTGCCAGCCACTTTTCGCCGTCACATTATTGGGAAGGGTTTTTGATGGAGCCATTACGAATAAATCTAAACCGTTGTAGGCGGTGATGTTACTATAGCTGACTGGATATGTACCTGGAGGAGTTAGAAATGCAAGTGTCTTGCTGTAAGGGGACGGTCCCTCTATTGACGATTGAGTTATGCCGTTATAGGTAACCTGAAATTTGCCTGGGTGAGATTTATAATCATCATCTATGAAAAAGGTTTTTGCATAATTTGTTTTTGTGAATGGGACATTGATTGTTTTTGGCGATCCTGCGCTAATGGTTAGAGACATATCGCTATAGATATTACCGCGAATACTTTGCTCGGGAATATTATTCTTATCGAAATTAGGAATGTAGCAGTCGTTTGTTCCACACTCAACTCTAATTTTTATCGTATAATTTCCGGGTACATCACTAAAATGAATAGAGCTATCACCAGCTGTGGCATTGTCTCGGGACTGATCCTTTTCGTCAATAATATTAAAAGTGTCATTGTACGGTAATCCTATTGGTTTTAGGGTTACTGCTACCGGTGTCGTTGACTGTGACACCACATTCGCTATGCCGGCAGCTTGCCTAGCGTGCGACACTAACTCATCTGCCGAAAACTTTATTTTGCCGGTCATATCCAGATAAGTTACTGTGCCGGCGGCAAGAATGATTACCACAAGCAGAATGGTGAGCAGGGTCTTGGTTCTCTTGCTCATTTTATTTATCCACCCAAAAATGCGCGAAAAGCCTTTATTTTTCTTCGGCTTCGCTAAATCGACTGCCGAACCCTGTTGCAACTCATCCATTTTTCCCTCCGCTTAAAAATGCTTAAAAATTCAATTATAATAGACAACTTCCGAAATAACAGCACCTTAATAACAAATTACCCCTTACCCCAGTAATCAGCAGTATCTGTGGGCAACTCTTTCGTTGTGCAACCCACAAGCAATGCTCATTAGCAAATCCGGTATTTCTTCTCTGGTATTTCTACAGATATCCGATACGCTTCTATTCCTTTTAACGCCGGCTATAGCATGTTCGACCCTGACTCTGACGCTGGAAATGATACCATTGATGACTTTTTCCTGCTCAGTTAACTCTTTGCCTCTTGGTTTTCGTTTAGGCATATATATCAACATGTTAAATATCTGCAATCCTAGAAATCCTAAATCGGTCAGCATTTTGATTGGATTACGGCATTTGATATCCTCATCTTCCATGCAGGTCTTGTCGTGAGTTTTACCATACTGAGTTTTGCCAAGGAAAAGCACCGCATTGGTTTTTGGGTGAGTGATGATGATGTTTTTGACCGTGTGACGTTTCTTTTTACCGGAATATTGTGATTTCTGTTTATCCTTGTCCTTTGATCTTCTGACCGGTCGCTCTGTCCCATCTCCCAATATCCCCAGTTCCACTAATTCAGGGAAGTCACGGATCAATTCATCAAAGTTTCTGCCTCTTTTCGGTCTTTTATGAGCATAGTCCAACGCTTCATCAAGGATTGGCAGCAATCTATGGATCCATTCGCATGATCTGCTTTCTGCCATATTAAACAATGCTCCTTGCATAAACTCTAATGGATATATCCGGACATAAACCAGAATGAAAAGTAATTTATCTTCTAAAGAATGGATCCGAGTATGTCTGCCACCACCATACGCTCGTTTTCGCTCTTTGGAGAGAAATTCATGTTGAACGAAGGATCGGTAACTACTTTGAAACTTATCGGATACCTCGTCAAATTCTTTCAATGTTAATCCTGTTAATCTTCTGAAATGATTTGGTCTTTTTGACCAAACTTCATAAGTGATCACAATCCCTCCAAGATGTTTACTTTTATGTTTTTACCTTAGCTCATTTTATCATATTTGAGCTTAGGTGTTTATCAAAGTGCGTTATTTCGGAAGTTGTCTAATTTGTTTGTTCTTTATCTTTATTTTACCCCCCCCATTTTGTGTGTCAAGGGACAGGCTTCGCAATCTTTTATGATAGATTGCCACGCCTTGGAAGCACCCAATGGCTCGCAATGACAGCGACGAGTGAACAGTCACATATTGAGAGGGAGAGAGAGCCACTGATTATTGTTTTTTGCGTCTCGTATTTTATTTATGATACAATTGGATTACAAAACTACGAAACCATACAAAAATTGCAAATTTGTATTTTCGTAAGAGATTTGTTTCGCCAGCTGGCGAATTTGTAATCATTTAACGAGTCAACAATTGACCAATTAACAGATTAACTAATCAACAAATTAACGAGTCAACGAACATGAAACTACTTCAAGATGTCAAAGTCGGGGGCAAAACGGTCTTTTTGCGGGTTGATTTCAATGTGCCGATCGAAAAGGGCGAGATCAGCGATACCAACCGGATCAGAGCCGCTTTGCCGACAATTAAATTTTTGGTTGAAAGCCGTGCCAAAGTCATTATTGGCACCCATTTTGGTCGGCCGGAGGGCAAGCCGTCGGCCGAGACCTCTATCCTGCCGATTGCCAAGGAGCTGGAGCGGATGCTCAATCTCAAAGTGATTATAGCAAAAGGTCTGGTTGATGAGGAAACAAAAAAGCTGGCTTCAGACCTAAAGCCGGGTCAAATTTTAGTTTTGGAAAATCTGCGCTGGGATCCGAGAGAGGAAAAAAACGATTCCGGATTTGCCAAAGAATTGGCCGGTATGACGGAGTCGGCCGACAAGGAGCCGGGGATTTATGTCAATGACGCCTTTGCTGTTTCTCATCGCGCCAACGCCTCAGTTGATGCTATTGCCAAGCTGTTGCCGAGCTACGCCGGATTATTATTGCAGTCCGAGGTGACTCATCTGCAGTTGCTCTTGTCCAATCCGGGTCATCCTTTTGTTGTGATAGTCGGCGGTATAAAGATTGAAGACAAGGCGGGTATGATCGAAAAGCTGGCTCCCAGTGCCGACAATATTTTGGTCGGTGGCGGTGTGGCCAATACATTTCTAAAAGCGCAGGGCCAAGATTTGAGTAAGTCGGCGGTTGACGAAGAGATGGTTTCCGCTTGCAAAGCGATGCTAGAGAAATTTGGCAACAAAATCATTTTGCCGATGGACCTGAATAAAAAAGACCTCGGAAATAACGAGTTTTCAGTCATGGACATCGGCCCATCGACGATCGAAAAGTTTAGCGCCGTTATCCGCTCGGCTGAAACGGTGCTCTGGAATGGCAATCTTGGCTACACCGAAGAGGCTGAATTTCAAGCCGGCAGTAAAGCGGTGGCCAAAGCGATGCAAATGTTGCGTGGCACGACGGTTATTGCTGGCGGCGACACGGGCGGTTTTGTCAAAAAAGAGGGACTGGACAAGGGGATTTCCTTTATCTCAACCGGCGGCGGCGCGGCTTTGGAATTCCTGGCCGGTGAAAAATTGCCGGGAATCGTGGCATTGGAGTAGGATCTCTTATTATATTATTTAAAAGGTGAAAAGGAAAAAATGGAAACCATATCAACAGCTCCTGATCAAAAACAATTTTGCCCTCATGGAAATTTCAAAGGACAGTGTGACCAATGTGCTGGTATAGATAAAGAAAGTGGCGCAGAAGAAGAGGTGGATGCAAAAGCACTGATATCTAAAAGCGTTGATCATCTTGAAAAATTAGTTTCAGGAGAGCGGACGGTCAGTACGGGGAATAACAAAGAAACACTATGGGCAGCATTATCTAGCGTTGTTATCAAAAATGCGGATCATTATCTCGATGTGAATGATTGGAGGCACAATAATGACGCGATCAAAAGCTTCGGAGATAATCCAGGCGGGTACATGCAAAATGTCGGAGAAGAATTGATTAAAATTATTGCTAGCGATTTGGCAGTTGACTCCTTGTTGATTGATGGCCACAATCCACTCACGAAGAATGAGATGGCTCTTCTAAGAAGAGTAGCGGCCGAAGTCGCTGAGAATATGATTTCTAGCGAGGTAAAGATAAATCGAAATGCTCAGTTGCGTTCGGGCCAAGGGGTCGCTGTTGAAGTTGAGATTCCGTACGAGATTGAATCTAGAGACCGGAAAGATGATCAGGGCAATCCGATAGTCATGAGAGGATCAGAAAATCGTTATATCGCAGGATACTATCAAAATAAATATGGCGACTCTCCAACATCGTTTTTTAGCGAATATGATTGTGAATCAATTGTAACGGAATTCGCCAGATTGCTAAAAGAAGCCGGCGAAAAGTTACCGGGAATAGAAGCGCTAAGCTAGAAGAAATATGTCAGTAGAAAATACTCCAACAATTATTCATCCCGAGAAACCAAAAAAACCGGAAGCAAAAATAGAGAACTGGGGTTATGTTGATATTCAAGTTGATCCTGAGTGGCTCGAAAGATTTTTTATTGAATGGTCAGTTCCGGACAGAATTGTCGATAATTTAAAAATCATATTCAGAGAGGCCTACTATGCAGATCGTAACTCTGGGAATGCACCGATTGCAGGATACTTTAATCCCGAGAGTCAAACAATTGAAATCTTTACTTCTCTCCAGTTAAACGAAAATAGTAATTTTATTATTAATGCTCCGTTACATCAAGATATCATTAAGGGGGCACTGTTACATGAACTTAGGCACCTCGTCCAACTCTCTAAAGGTGAGGCACTTCCGAATACAATGAACGCCACTCAAGATGAATACTACGCCAATCAACAGGAACAAGACGCAGAAAGTTTTTCAAGAAACCGAATTTCGGATTGGGGACAAAAACTGATTCAGGTAGGTGATGTTAATATGAAAACATCCCAGTTCGAAGAAATTATGCAGCGCCAACAACAGGGAATTGATTTATCACTTCGCGACTTTTGTGACTTTGAAAAATGTTTTGAAATTCGTCGAGATGTTCCTCACTCTGACTGGCGAGCAAAAGCCGATGCTGTGATTCTGGGATTGGAAAATGGCAAGATTGATCAGGAGCTGCTTGAACTTGAATTGGCCAACCTTATTCGTCTTGGCGATCAGCTTGCAAACGATCATGTACTTGGTCTGCACGAATATAATATAATCTTACAAAAAATAAGAGAAGCGGCGACCACTAAAAATCATTATGAAGTTTGATATCACGACAATCGGTGATGCCTTTGAGGATGTTTTTGTCGAGCCGGCAATAAATGTCAAATATGACCGGAGCTTTGCATCCGGCCGTGGCATTTGTTTCGAGTTTGGCGAAAAGATTCCCTTAAATTCGGTCCAATATGAAGTTGGTGGCTCGGCCTGCAACATTGCCGTCGGCATGGCGAGATTTGATTTCAAAACCAATTTTGTGACGGCGATCGGCGAGGACTCACCGGCCGAAAAAATTCTGAACAAACTGATTGACGAAAACGTCGTCATCCAGAGCATTATCCAAAACTCTGAAATCAAGACCGGTTTTTCGGTCGTTTTTTCCATCGACGGCGAGCGGACAATTTTCGCTTACCACGCTCTCAAAGATTATTCCAAACTGAAATTGAAAAAAAATCTGCAAAGCCGCTGGATTTTTTTGACTTCGCTTGGCCAGAATACGGACGAAATCGAGAAAAATATTATTGCCAATGTGGCGGAGCAGAGCACTCTTTTTGCCTGGAATCCGGGCGCGATTCAAATCTCTAAGGGCGCGACGCACTACCGTCATTTATTAAAATGTACCTCGATCTTATTTCTAAACCGCGAAGAAGCGATCAAATTTGCCAATTTTTCCGATCGACCGGAGATTCATGAAGTAATGAAAAAACTCTTCCATCTCGGGCCAAAAATGGTGGTGGTGACCAACGGCAGAGAGGGAGCTTGCGCTTTTGACGGCAGGGAATTTCACGACGCTAAATCGGATCCACTAATCCAACGGATTGATGCCACCGGTGCCGGCGACGCTTTTGCCACCGGTTTTCTGGGCCGTTTAATTAAATCCGATTGGAAAAACCCGATTTCACCGGATGAAATTAACGATGCCCTAAAGTGGGGTATCAAAAACTCCGAATCGGTCATCGGCTATATCGGCGCACAAATGGGATTGCTAAGTAAGTCTGAAATTACAAATTAAATATTGTGCATACAAAAGTTTGCAGACGAAGCAGTCTTGTGGTACTATTCTAACAGATTATTCTGCGATTCAGATAGGAGGTATGCGATGACAACATCGGTAATATCAGGACCGGGTGTCGATTCGGGCATTCCGACGCAAGCGGAGAGAGTCAGGACATGGGAGCTGATCAACTTTGGCTTATTGTTTTGCCCCGAAGAAGATACCCGTGATTTCGACTGGGATATGACCGAAGCCTTGACGGCCAAGCCAGTGGAGCGCACGGAATGAATAGGGTTATTTACTATCCGTCGCCGTCCCGAAATCCATCGGGACGGCTATTTTAAATCTTTAAAAATTACTTTGATTGTGATATGGTTGTGCCAGTTGATATCATGTAACGAAGGAGTGATAAGAGATTGAGTTTTTTTATTTAACCTCATCTAACTTCTTCCTTCGACTGCGCTCAGGACAGGCGCTTGTAAAGGAGAAGAAACACTATATATTTTTAACGGAGTTGAATATGCAAACAAAAATGGAGAAGCAAAAGAACAACAGGGTAAAGCTGAACATCACTGTCTCAAAAGAGGAGATGATTCCGTATTTTGAGTCGGCTTACGAAAAAATGGCGCCTTCAATTACGATTCAGGGTTTCCGTCCGGGCAAAGCGCCACGTAAATTGATTGAAGCCGAGATTGGTATCACCCGCATTATGTCCGAAGCGCTCGACACTGCGGTCAATGAAAATTACCTTAAAGCGCTTGAAGAAAATAAGTTTCAGCCGGTCAGTTCTCCCTCGATCGCTATCTCCAAATATCCGCTCTATGGCCAAACGGCCGAGGCGGTCAAGGATGATTTTGAATTTACGATGGAAATAGAAGTTTTCCCCGAAGTTGTTTTGGGCGATTATTCAAAATTAAAAATCGACTTGCCGAAAAAAGAGGAGACCAAGCCAGAGGATGCCGAAAAAGTAATGACCGAGCTGCGCCGCCGCAAAGCGACTTTTTCTGATCTTGAGGGTGCGGCAAAAATCGGCGATCTGGCTGAAATTTCTTTTAAGGGAATGGTCAAGAAAGTGCCGATTGATTCAATGACTTCAAAAAATCATCCGGTTATTCTTGGCGACAACACTCTGATTCCCGGATTTGAGGAAAATATTGTTGGCATGAAAAAGGCAGAGAAAAAATCTTTCAAAATCAAATTTCCAAAGGACTATCACGCCAAAGAACTCGCTGGTAAAGAAGCAGAGTTTGAGGTCGAATTAAATTCTCTCAAAGAAGTGAAGTTGCCCGAGCTTGATGATGTTTTTGCCGCCGATTTTGGCCAGCCGAATATCAAGGAATTGAAAGCGGCGATTAAGAAAAATGTTGAAACCGAAGCGGAAAGCCATTACCGGGCTGAGCTGGAAAACCGCGCTATCGACAAAGTTTTGCCACTGCTCAAAGTCGAGATTCCGGTTGTGATGATTGATAAGGAAGTCGAGAGAATGATCGAGGGCTACTCCGCCCGTTTGGCCGAGATGAAAGTCAGCTTCGAATCATATTTGGAGAGTATGAAAAAGTCGGCCGAGGAGCTGAAGGCGGAAATGCGTCCACAGGCGGAAAAAAATATCAAAGTTGGTTTATTGCTCGGCAAAATTATTGAAGAGCAAAAAATAGATCATCACGATCAAGAGGCTGGTAAAAAAGCGATAGCGCATTTGGTCAAGGCATTGACCAAATAAATTTCTAAGGGTTCTTCCCCTTTTAAAGGGGAAGTTAGATGGGGTTTATTTCTAGATAAACCACCCCCTGCCCCTCCTTGAAAAGGAGGGGAAATATTTGATAATTAACTCCGAAGGAGTTGTATGAGTTATCTGATTCCCACAGTTATCGAAAAAACATTTGAGGGCGAGCGCGCCTACGATATATATTCGCGACTTTTAAAGGACCGAATTATTTTTCTCGGTGGCGGTATCAACGAAGAAGTGGCCAATCTAATCATTGCCCAGCTTTTGTTTTTGGCGGCCGAGGATGACAAAAAAGATATCCAGATGTATATCAATTCGCCCGGCGGTGAGGTTTACTCCGGTATGGCGATTTATGATACAATGCGTCATATCAAGCCAAATGTATCGACCATCTGCGTAGGATTAGCCGCTTCCATGGCCTCATTTTTACTTGCCGGTGGCGAAAAGGGCAAGCGTTTTTCTTTGCCAAATTCGCGCATTTTGATCCATCAGCCGATCGGCGGGACGCAAGGTCAGGCCTCCGATATCAAGATTCAGGCCGAAGAAATCTTGAAAATTCGCGATGAGATGAATCACATTTTAGCTAAAAATACCGGCCAAAAAATCGAAAAAGTGGCCAAAGACACCGACCGCGATTTCTATATGCGGGCCGATGAGGCTCTGAAATATGGTATTATTGACAAGGTTATAAAATAACCCTCACAATTTCTAATTTCTAATTCCTAATTTCTAATCAAATCTCAATTTCCAAATCCCAAATATCCAAAATTGTAGCTCAAGCTTCAGCTTGTTAATCTGCCAATCGGTGGAACCGCGCTGAAGCGTGGGCTACAAAAAAAACAGGAAAGGGGAATGCGATGAGTAGACGACCAAAACGTTATTTTGAATGGCATCTGAAACGTAGGGTTTTGGCGGAAATGGTTAAGAATGGTCAAATTCCTGCGTGAATAACTGATGAGCGAGGTCAATATTGTGACCCGCTTACTTTATCTGACCAAGAGCTGGTATCAATTATCAGAAAACGCCGAAACTGGTCATACTTTCCAACTAGTGATTGGAATATTTCTGATGAAGTATTCAGAATGTTGCTACATTGATGGGCTTGGGGTACGAGCCTGGCCAAATTGAGGGGAGACAGCACGATGGATAAACAGAATTTTGACAGGCGACAAGAGCCAGTCTCAATCATTGAAAAAGACTTGGGCGAGAAGGAAAAGAACGCGTTACACCACGCGAAAAACGCTCGCCGAATTGAGCAAATCATAGCTTCACGGGCGTGGATCTCTGATGGATCGCCCATTCATTATGTTCGTAATCAGTGAGAGTGCCGAATTGAGGGGGAGGAGTCTGAATCGAGTTGGCCATGCCAATCATTCTCGTCAATCAGGCGCCAACTGCGCTTAGAAGTAGCGCAAGGGTTACCAGCGACTTTCATCGGATGCCTTGCAGCAACCGATTCGCCGAATGGCAACCCTCCCTCAACCATCTCTGAGGTGTAGAAGTGATACTCTACACCTCTTTTTTTATTCCAACCATATTTTTGATATACTGTACATAACATCCTAAAGGATGGTCTACGATTATATAGGAGGGTTGATGAGAGAGAGCGAAGAAAATTTTGCTACGCGTGAGCAGACCGGCAAACTAGGGAATTCCAAATTCCGCAATGTTGGCATGGTTTCGCTGGCTCTGGCAGTCGGCGGGGTTTTGGCCGGTTGCCAGGAAAAGGATATCTCGACGCCGGAAAATCATTCAAATATCCCGGTCAGTCCGGTTGAAGCGATCGCTCCATTTAATAGCCCAAAAGAGCTTGAATTGATTGAGATAAAAGCAACCGAAATGGCTCCGTTGATCAGGGAAAAGCAGGATCCGGAAGAGGCGATGGGACGGCTCGAAAACATTGATACTCTGATCAGGGGAATTATTAAAGAAGTGAACGAAGAGGACGGGGTCGAGGTGCCGATAACGTTGTTGCAGGGCATACTTTTTACCGAGAGCGAAGTCAGGGGCGATGCAATTTCTCCCGATGCCGGACATATCGGTCTCGGCCAAATCAGCGCCGCTATAGCCGAGCAAAATAATTTAAGAGTTGATCAAAATTTTGCAAAAAAATTTCTTCATGAAAACAAGGTCGGAAGGAGAGAAATTTTGGCCGATTGGCGCATCGCCGACGAGCGGTTCGATAAGCGCAAAAACATTTATGCCACAGTCAAAGAGCTATCAAGGCTTTCAAAGCTTTACCATGGTGATTGGCAATTGGCAATTTGGGCATATCATGCCGGAGAGGGCAATGCTCATTCGATCTTGACTGAATATATTGAAGCCAAAACCGGTCTTAAATTTGGTGGCGGTAAGAAAATTTACGATTTCGTCCGGCAACATCGGATTAGCTATGGAAGCCTAATGGAGGCCTATCTGGGCTCCGATCAAAAATTTGATGGCGTACGTGAATTTTTTGATAGTCAGGGCGATGAAAGCCGAGATTACTATTTTCGCGTTTTGTCAGCTGCCTCAACCGCTGATCGCTATTTTAATCACAAGGCGGAATTTGCAAAGGAGCGCGCTCATTTCCGCAGTGATGAGATCCAGTCGGTAGCTCAAAGAATTATTTTGGACAAAGAAGCGGAAAAATTTGCCAAAGAACATTTTATAGAAGGTAAAGAATTCAAAAATTCCGGCGACATCGAGTCGGCGATTTTTCGTGGCGAGATGGTAAAACCTCCCGTCTGGGCGCCCAGTTTGGGCTATACAATCAGGACCGACTTGATTGGCGAAGCGCTGGAAGCGCAAAATGTCGGTGGCGAGGAACAACGGCGGGAGGTAAAGGACCGTTTTCTTCACACCAGAAAAGAAACCTACGGTTTGATCTTGGAAATCGCCCAAAAATTTCAAGCAATTTCTCCGGAAGCGCCACCACTGGTGATTACCAAATTGAGCTCGACTCTGGCTTATGAAAGGATGACCAGCAAAAGCCAGATAAAAAAACCATTAAACAGCTGCACCGGCTACTCTTTCGTCATCGGCGTCAATGAATCGTTCGACAATCCGGAGACACGGCGAGACTGGCTCAAAAGGCTTTCGGGGATTCTCTGGGAGACACAATTTATAAATAAGGAAGTGATTTTCCGCGTCTTCAAAAAATCGATTCAGGTCGATCTTGGCAGTAAAAGTGCGGATAAATATTTGCATTACTTCAACGAAAACAATCCGGAAAAAAGCGGTAAATTGGAACATCAAAGGGGAAACTTCAAATTGCCGTTCCTATTTTCAAAGTCATCAAGAAGAGCGGGTTAGGTTATTGCAAAAAAAGCAGCAGGAAAGCGGAGAAGCGGGGTAGCAAAGTATTTAGAAAGAAGCGGAGCAGCGGAGTAGCAGGGAAGCGGAGTGATTCTAATCAGAACTCTGCTTTGCGGCCTGCCCTGCCATTCGACTCTGAGGCCGGAGCGGCCTCATCGCTCAGGCTCGAAGAGAGCGAAGTCGGTGGGTTTCTCAGACCCACTGCTACTGTTAGTATTTGAATAAATGCCGTGATTGCGCTATATTGGACTCAGCGAACTATTCAAAAAGATATTTTTTGTTTTATTACAACATTAAATGATTAATTCCCCCACTATCACACACTAGTGTGTGATAGTGGGGGAACAATCTTGATTAGAAATATTCGTCATTAGTTATTTAGAATAATTAGTCATCCATTTATAGAGTAAACGGAGTTTACAATGAATATTCAGCAAATTTTTGATTTGGCGGTCGAGATCGGGATCGATAATGATCCGCGCGGCCGAGCCAAAATCAAAAAAATTCTCAAAAAGCGCAAGGAATTTTTCGAGGAATTGCCCGAGAAGAAGCAAAAAGATTTTGATATTGAAAAATTAAATAATCCCTATTCTGATTCGGGAATTTTGTGCGGTGATCCAAAAAAAGAAATAAAAACCGTTTTGGTCGGCATTGATATCGATAGCGCTGAAATATTGCTAGTCAAGGAGCTTGAGCGGCAGGGCACCAAAATTGATTTGGTGATTGCTCATCATCCGGAGGGCAAGTCGCTGACCAATTTGCATGAAGTGATGGATATCCAAACGGAGGTGCTAGAGCGTGCCGGCGTGCCGGCAACGATGGCGGAGAAAATTTTGGAGCCGAGAATCGATGAGGTTTCCCGCTCGATCGCTCCGATCAACCATTATAAACCGGTCGATGCCGCCAAGTTATTGGGCGTTCCTCTGATCAATATTCATACTCCGGCCGATAATTCGGTCTGGAACTTCGTTGATAAAGTTATGGCTAAAAAGAAACCGGAGACAGTTGGTGAGGTCATTGAAATATTAAAGGAAATTCCGGAGTACGCTGAGGCGGTCAAGCTAAATGCCGGACCGGTAATATTCTCAGGCTCCGAAAAATCCCGTGCCGGCAAAATTGTCGTTTCCGGTATGACCGGTGGGACCGGCGGAAGTGAGAAAATTTTTGAAAAAATGTCCCAGTATGGTATTGGTACTGAGATCGGGATGCATTTAAATGAAAAAAGCCGCGAAGAGGCGGCCAAGCACTATATCAATGTCGTGATCGCCGGGCATATGGCAAGCGATTCGCTTGGCCTAAACATCATCATGGACGAGCTGGAAAAACGGGGTATCAAAATCATCCCATGCTCCGGATATATACGTTATTCCAGAGTGAAGAAATAGTAAAGAAATAGGACTGTGTCAATACTTAGTTAAAATGTCCGGTTTGAACTTTTTAGAAATGTCCTGTTTTTGTTAAATTTCTAATGTTTCTGTTTACCCAATATTTCTTCCATGGATGGCTTGGTTTTGGCTTGTGCGCCTTACTCTGATTACCGGTAAGGACATAAACCTTTTCTTCTTTTCTCTGTTTTCTCAATGCCTCAATATCTTGTTTGTCGATCTCTCTGAAATTCAGGTAGAAATCACTCTGTCTGATTTTAGTGTCGCCGTTTAAATATTCCTCAATTACTACTTTTGATTTTTGTAACACTGTTTTGGGTTGTGTCTCATCCAGTTGAAACCATTTGTTTTTGAATCTGACCGTAAAGTCATTATTGACCATTCGCTCCGACCGTACAGTGAATATCTGATTAAGGTCTTCTTTTGAATTTAACGGTGTGTGGAAGTCGCCCTCCTTCTTGGCCGGCAGACCAAACTTGGCGTTGTACTTGGGGAGAAACTCCTCTTTCAAATACTTATTGGCATCAGCGATGTTACCGATGTTTCTCAACCTTAATTCTTTAACCAGACGATCCTGAAGGGTACCAAAGCCATTTTCAATCCGGCCTTTGGCTTGTGGACTCTTGGCATGGATTACCTCAATTCCCAACTCTTTGCAAACTCTCTCAAACTGGGTCAAAACTTCCGGATTGTCAAAGACGGTTTTGCTATTAATCTTGTAAACACTGCCGCGGTCAAGGTAAATACATTTTGGTTTGCCGTATTTCTGAATATATTCCAGCCAGAAGGTAAACACTCCCTCGATATCTTCATGTTCGGTGAAATGGCCATAAAGGGTATTGGTGGCATCGTCCTTGGAAGCAAGGAGACAACAGACCTTCCCTCGCAGTTCAAACCAA
>Ga0118677_10009216_pt1 | contig 15505 bp, 12 predicted proteins | sample AliMusrvi5mmetaG_FD_86154 | JGI IMG/M metagenome (GOLD analysis project Ga0118677, IMG submission 86154)
GGGAATCGCGGCATCCAGTGCGAGTTCGCCGTGGCCGGCGGCGAGACTGCAGGCGCGCAGATGATGAAAGCCGTTGCGCAGCGAGCGATGTCCCGGCGCGCGGCCGCTGCCGGCGTGCGCGGCGCGCGATTGCGCAACGACGATTTTATTGTTGTTCAGTTCATCCGGCTCTGCAGCGAGCTGCTGCACCAGCGCATCGACTTCCTCGCCGCCGCGCGCGAGCGGCGGCGCGATTGTGTTGCCGTCGGCGCGCGCCGGCAGTTTGACGCCGAGCTGTTTCAACAGCGCGGTCTCGTCCATCATGAACCAGCCTTCGACCATCTGGCCATTCAAAAGGCGCAGCCAGGCGATTTCATAAACGTCGATTTTGCGACCGGTCGGCGCGATGCCGAAGAAAGGGCCCGTGTGCGTGCCGGTAACGCGGAACAGCAGGCCGACGCGGTCGCCGTCGGCGATCACCTGTTCCATCACATCGACGCGATCGGGAAACGCATCGCGCAGATACATGCCCGGATGGGCCCAGCCCTGCTCGCGGGCGTTGCTGGCGAGATGAAAATTGCCGCCGCGCGCGCGATCGTAGTTGGCGGCGAGCACCTCCCGCTCGACCTGCGGCATGACGGGCGTGCCCTGCGATTTTTTGAAACGAAGGGCAATGGCAACATTGGCGGCAAGCTGGCCGCCGCGACGGGGATCGGCGTGATTCATGGGCGTCTTTCCGGGTTGAGGGTTATTCGGGTTTGATGCCGGCGATCCTGACCAGCCGCGCGATGCGTTCGTAATCCGCGCGCATGAACGCCGCAAATTGTTCCGGGCTGTCGCTGCCCTGCGGCGGCAGGCCCTGCTCGGCGTACTGGCGCTTCACATCGTTGTCGGCGAGCGCCGTTTGAAATGCCGCATGCAGCGCGCGCACGATCGCGCGCGGCGTCGCCTTCGGCGACGAAGAGCCGGTCGATCTGGCCGTCATGCACTAATGCACTGGCCGGAACCGCCAGCATTTCGCGCTGGCCGAATTCAAACAACACACGTCCGAAAACGCCGCTGCGCAGGCCCTGTAAGCCAGGCAGATCCACTTTGACGATGAAGCTGTGCGAGCCAGCGTCGAGCGCCGGAGCAACTTCGCCTACGCGCGCGGCGAACTCTTTGTCAAAGGCGTCGAGATGAACCCGGACCGCCATGCCGGGGAGTATCTTCGCCAGCCTGCTTTCATCGACGGAGGCTTCCAGCCGGTATGCTCCGCCTTGCTCGACAACGGCAATCGGTGTGCCCGGCGAGGCCAGCATACCCGGCTCCGCTTTGCGTTCAATCACGGTTCCGGCGAAGGGGGCGATCACATTGGCATAACTCGCCTGAAGTTTCGTCTGCGCCACGGCCTCGTCTGCCTGTTGCACTTTGGAGTCGAGTTGATGCCGTTTGGCGCGCGCCATCTCGTAAGCAGCTCGCGCCGTCTTGAGCCGCGCTTCAGCCTCATCGAATTCCTGCGCCGTGATCGACTTGTCGTCGAATAGCGACTTCATGCGGCGGTGGCTTGATTCGGCCAAATCGAGTTGCGCTTTCGCGGCTACCACGCCGCTATCGGCCTCGGGCTGTGCATCCTGCGCCTCGCGGCGCCCGGCCTCGGCCTGCCGGCGCGAGGTCTCGATATCCCGGGCGTCGATCACTGCGATCACCTGTCCGGCTTTCACACTGTCACCCGGCTGCACGCGCACTTCGAGGATCGAGCCCATAGTCCTGGCCGAGAGCACGGATGTGACGCGGGCGCGTACCGAGCCTGTCGCCTCGTACAACTCGGGGAGCTTTACAATTGAAGCCTTTCGAACCGAGACAGCAACGGGTGGAGCGTCTTCCGCCTTCTTCGCCGACTCGCTTGTGCCGGGGCCGCAGCCTGCCAGGACGGCCAAGAGAACTGTTGCGGGCGTGGCCCACAGGGTCTTACTTGAGAACATCGGAATCTCCATTCAAAGTGCCGCTAGCGGCTTCGAGTTGCACGGCCGCCGTGCGCTGGTCGTAAAGCGCCGCGAGGCGGCGGGTCTTCGATTCGAGCAGCGCGGTCTCCGAACGAAGCAGGTCGGTAACCGTGGCGAGGCCATTCGAGTAACGGTTGCGGATAATGCGCAGGCTCTCTTCGGCCTGAGCGATGGTGTCGCGCGTCGTGGCGACGCGTTCGCGCGATGCGCCAAGGTTCGCTTCGGCACGCCTGATCTCCAGGCGAACTGCCGCGCTCACCTGCCTCTCGGTGGCGGAGGCGGCTGCTTGCATGTGATGGGCCTCGGCGACGGATGCCCGGGTGCGGTTGCCGTCAAACAGCGTCCAGCGGGCAGAGGCCATGAACAGCCAGTTGGCGCCACCCTTGCTTGCGAAGTTCTGGCGGTCGGCTTCGAAGACTCCATGCAGTCCGATCACGGGCCAGTACTGCGACTTCGCGGAGGATTCCTGAACTGCGCCGAGGTCCTTACCGAGCCCTGCCAAGAGCAGTTCGGGCCGCGTGCTGGCGGCCTGGCTTTCGCGGTCGGGGCCAGCGTCTGCTGGAAGCTGCGTCGATTCCATCGGAGTGGTCAATATGTGCTCGTCGTCGAGCGGCAGGCCCAACGCTTCATTCAGAGCCGCATGCGCAATGCGCAGATCGGCGGCGGCGCGGGCGCGGTACTCACTCATTGCACTGGCATGAACTTGTACGCTGAGGACGTCGGCATCGGTCGCCACGCCCGCGCGTTGCAGGCTGCGCGACCGATCGAGATCCGCGTTTGCCGACTTCAGGGATTCCTCAGCGAGGTGCAGCGACTCCGCAGTCAGGGCAACCCCGTGGTAGGCGCGGGCGACTCCCGCGATCAGGGCCAGTTCGACGCGGCGGCGTTCTTCTTCCGTCATCTGCTTACCAATCCGCGCCGACTGAACTGCCCCGCGCGTCGCGCCAAAGTCGTAGACCACCTGATCGACGCTTACTTGCGATTGGAAGTTTGAAAGCGCGTCGGGCCGGTTCAACGAGGAGAGATTGAAATTGGCCGCGGTGAACTGATGCTGGGTCAACAAGGACCCGAAAACAAAAACAGGATTATTGCCGCCTTGGAAGCCCTCCATGTAGGTAGCGCGGGGCAGCCACCCGGCGCGAGCCTGTGCGATGCGCGATTCGGCGGCCTGGACGCGAGCCGCTGCGGCCTCCAGCGAAGGGTGGTGAGTCAGCGCCAACTTTACAGCTTCGGGCAGCGTGAGCGGCGCCTGGGCGCAGAGCGTCAGCCCTGACGATAGAAACAAGATCAGTTTTGGGATGGGCATGGTCGTTGGTAGGCAGGCTTGCGACTTCGCCATTGTGGATGCACTGGCGGCCACGAGGTGACACTACGGAGAGCATGTCACCTTTGGGCCGCGGCTGCATCCCGATAAATGAAGGACATTTTTATGGAACTGACGGTGACTTATCTCGGTGGTGTTCAGTTTGAAGCCGAAGCCCGGGGCCACAAGATTTACTCGGACCAGCCGACGGCAAACCATGGTTTCGATGAAGGGATGACGCCTCCCGAACTCCTGCTGGCCTCAGTAGGCACCTGCGCGGGCTACTACGCCGCCGAATATCTGAACCGGATGCATCTCCCGGCATCGGGACTGCGCATCCGCGTGACCGCCGAAAAAGCAACGAATCCGGCGCGGCTAGGGAAGTTCGTCATCGTCGTCGAGACACCCGGTGTGGACGACCCGGAGCACATCGAGGGAGTGAAGAAAGCCGTTGCGAAGTGCCTGGTGAAGAACACGCTCGCCATGCCGCCGGAGATCGTCATCGAAGTGGAGTCGCTGGTGCCGGTCAAGGCCTAAGCAGGGGACTACCGGCCGCAAATTCATTAACGCGGCCGCGAAGCCGATAACATGGTTACGTGGCTGAATTCGTTAATCCGGAAGTGGAATGGGCAAAGCGTTTGCTCGAAGGCGATGCGGCGGCGTTCACGCCCTTTGTGGAGAGTTTTCAGTCGAAGGTATTTCAATACACGTGGATGATGTGCGGGCAGCGCGAGGACGCCGAAGAGGTGGCTCAGGACACGTTGCTCAAGGTCTTCGAGAGCTTCGACCAACTGCGCGAGCCGGAGCACGTGAAAGCGTGGGTTTTTCGCATCGCGAGGAACTACTGCCTGATGAAGCGGAGGCGCAGCGTGTTCGCGCCGGACAAGGAGTTTTCGCTAGACGAGCTGATGCCGGGCCGAATGCCGGGAAATGACTCGCCCGGGAGCGCTGCGTCCGACCGTGTGCCCGATCAGCGGGAACTGCCCGAGCAGCGGTTGTTGCGTGCTGAATTGAACCACGAGTTGGAGACGGCGATGCAGGAGCTGCCAGCAAACTACCGCTCTGTGGTGCTGTTGCGCGACGTGGAGGGGTTATCCACGACAGAAGCGGCGGAAGTTCTCGATTTGAGCGAAGACGTTGTCAAACAGCGGCTCCACCGGGGCCGCCTGGCGTTGAGGAAACGATTGGCCGGCTATCTGACGCCTGCCGGAAAGGTCTCCGAATGAGCCCCGTCAAACACGAACACGGCCCGGCCGATCCACTTCCCCCGGAGGCCTGCCTGGAGGTTTTCGAAAAGCTTTCGGAGTATCTCGACGGCGAACTCTCCCCACAAGACTGCGCACATATTCAGGAACACATCCGGGACTGCGAACCGTGCGTCGCCTTCGTGGAATCGTTGAAGACGAGCATTCGCGCCTCTCGCGAGCTTCGATCACAGGAGACAGTGCGAGAGTTACCGGAGGCGACGCGGGAAGAACTGAAGGCCGCCTGGAGAGCGGCCTTGCAGCGGCGAACTGGATGATCTGCGCTCGACGCCAGTCGCCATCGAAAACAGCTCACTGGCGCCTACCTCAATTGACCAGAGGCATACTGCAAGGCCGAATATTGCGACTGGTAGTCGTACTTCGCACCCAGGCTCTCGATTTCGGCACGGGTAAGATTCAATTGCGCCTGTGTCAATTCGACAATCGACGATAGGCCCAGGTTGTAGCGGCCTTGCGCCAGTGCTAACGCGAGCGAGGCTTGCTTCACGAACTGCGCGACCACGTCGAGCCGTTGATATGCGGTTGACGCGCTGGCCCATGCCACCCGGACGTCGCGGGTGACCCGCAATCGGATGTCCTTGGACCTCTGGTCTTCCGCAGCCGCACGGTAACGCGCCGCTTCACGCCGAGCGTTGAACAAGTGGCCGTTGAATATGGGAATATTCAAATTCACGGCGGCCCCTTCGTACTCAGTGGGTATCTGCCCTGCGTTGATAAGAGGCAGAAACCCGGCAACGGCCGCCAGACTTACGGTCGGACGGTTCAGGTCCTTCTCCGCTTCCGCGAACCGGTGCGCGGCATCGCTGGAGAGGCGCAAGCTGGCCACCTCCGGCCGGTTCTTCAAGGCTTCGTCAATCATGGGCTGGGGCTGATCGGGCGGACTCGCGGGGAGTGGCTCATCCGTCAACTCAAAGCTCGCCGGCTGATCCGAGCCGATCGCGCGGGCCAGTTCGGCGAAGGCCTGCTGTACGCCATCCTGCGCGCGAATCAGAAGCAGTTTAGCATCCGACAGATTCACTTCCGTGAAGCTGACGTCAAGCTGGGACTTCAGCTTGTTCTGCATCAGGGTTGTCACCTGGTCGAACAACTGCTGTCTTGCAGCCACGGTCTCGCGAGCGACCTTCACCACGGCCTGCGCCTGCAGAGCGTTGAAGTAGGCCTGATTCACACGCAGCAGCACATCGTAGCGCGTCGCCTGGTAGTCCTGCTGCACCGCCTGCGCCTGCAACTTCGAACTGGCAACGAGATTGCTGGTGCGGCCGAGATCGGTAATGAGTTGAGAGACGCTGATTCCCTGGCCGAAGCGGTCGAACAGGCGGGAGGCCGAGAGTGATCCGGCGCCAAAGCGCGCATCATGGTTCGACTGGGAGCCAGTAAGGTCGGCGCTCACAGACGGATAGTAGGCCGAACGCGCTTCCCTGACCCGCTCTCCTGCCGCCGAGGCCTCATTCTGCGCGGCTTGCACCTGAGGATGACTTGCCAGCGCTAGGTCCTCCGCTTGCCGGAGCGAAAGCTTCCTGGGAGGAGCCGATTGCCCCTCGCACGGGAGAGCGCAAAACAGGGCTCCGAGAGCAATCGTCAAAGCAATCTTACGGAATGGACTCACGCTTGTACCCTCTGCTTCCGCCCATAGACCAGCAGATAGGCTGCAGGCACAATAAAGACCGTCAAGAACACCGAAGTGGTAAGGCCGCCGATGATGGCGCGTGCCATCGGAGCGTACTGTTCCGAACCTTCGCCCAGCTTCAAGGCCATCGGCAGCATGCCGATGATGGTCGCGAGCGAAGTCATCAGAATCGGACGCAGTCGCACCCGGCAGGCCGTAATTACAGCGTCCCCCACTGAGAGTCCCTGCCCTTCGAGAGTGTGCGCAAAATCGACAATGAGAATGCTGTTCGATCCTGCGGTCCCCACCAGCATCAGAACGCCCATCAGCGACATGATGTTCAACGTCGTTCCCGTTAGCGGAAGAACGATCAGGACCCCGATCAAACCCATCGGGATCGCCAGCATGATCAGGAACGGATCGATGAATGAACGGAACTGCGCAACGAGAATCAGGAACAGGAGTATGAACGAGAGCGTCAGCCCCATGGCGAAGCGCTTGAACGACTCGTTCATGCCTTGCACCATCCCACGCATGTCGATGCGGATGCTGGCGGGATAATGCAACTCCGGAATGAGCTTGTTGATCTCGCTCGACACCTTGCCCAGATCCTCTCCTGAAGGCGTCACATAGACGTCGGATATGCGCTGAATCTGATAGTGATCGGCCTCCGTCGGCGTTTGCGTGTTCTCGAGCTTCACGACCGTATCGAGCGTCGTCGGATGCTTCAGTCCCGGAGCGCGCAGCGGGATGTTCATCAGATCCACCATGTTGTGGATTGAGGCCTTGCCGGTCTCGTAATATTGGACGCTCAGGAAGTAATCGTTCCCGGTCTGGTGGTCCACCCAATAGTTCGGCGCGATCATCGTATTTGAGTTGAGTGCGGTAATCACGTTGTCCACAACCTGCTTCGGATTGAGGCCGAGTTCGGCTGCATGGACACGATCCACGTTGAGCCGCACCGCGGGATAGTTCATGTCTTGGGGGATATAGACGTCGCCGACCCCGGGCAGACGGCAGAACTTGGCGGCGAGTTCCTGCGCGACCCTGAATGTCGTTGAGAGTTCGCGGCTGCTGACTTGCACATCCACCGGAGCGGGCATGCCGCTATTGAGAACGGCGTCCACCATTGAGCCGCTGCTGAAGAAAGTTCGCAGGTCGGGGTATTCCTGCTTGATGGCTTCACGCACACGATCGATGTACTCAAAGCTGCTGCGCTCGTGTCCCTCGTTGAGTGCGACTTGAATGGTGGCCGTGTACGGCCCGGCATTGGTCGTATAGAGCGCCGAGAAGTCCGGCACGATGCCGATGTTGGAGACCACCATCTTGAAGTCCCTGGGTCCAACGACATGCCGGATGAGATCCTCCACCTTGGCGACGTACTGCTCGGTGACTTCGATCCTGGTTCCAGTCGGAGCCTTCAGATTGATCGTGAATTGGCCTGCGTCGGTTTGCGGAAAGAAGGCCAGGCCCAGGAATGGATAGATGCCGAGACTCAATGCGAACAAGCCGAGCAGGGCCGCCACGGTAAGCCCGGGACGTACCAGGGCCCGACGTACCCAGCGCTCGTAGATGTCCAGAAGGCGAGTGAACCCGCGATTGAATGAGGCGTTGAAGCGGCCGCCAAGACCTGGGCCTTTCGCTTGCTGGTCCGCACCGTCATTCCCGTCGGCGTCGGGCGCGTGAGCGTGAGGCGCGCTTTTCATGTACCGCGAGCAGAAGAGCGGGATGACGGTCAACGCCACGACGAACGAAGCCACTAACGAGATGCAGAACGACAACGCCAGTGCGGAGAACAGGAACTTGCTGACACCAAACAGGAAGGTGACGGGGAAGAAGACGACGACTGCGACGAGCGTTGCAGCCAGCACCGCCATTCCTACTTCGGCGCCGCCTTGCTCGGCGGCAACCGCAGGAGAAGATCCCATTTCGAGGTGCCGGAAGATGTTCTCGAGCGAAATAACAGAGTTGTCGATGATTCTAGAAAACGCGAGTGCCAGCCCGCCCAGGATCATCGTATTCACCGTGCTTCCCATGAGCGAGAGGATCACAAAGGTCGCGAGCGCGGAGAGCGGGATGGAGAGGAACACTCCGAAAGTCGCTCGCACGCTGCCCAGGAACACGAGGATCATCAGACTGGTGAGAATCAGACCGATCAACCCCTCATGCAACAGGGTCTGAATGGCTTGCTTGACGAACGCCGACTGGTCGAAAACGACGGCGGTCTTCAACTGAGCGGGTACGTCAAACAAGCGCCCGATCATGTCCCGGATGCCGTCCACCACCGCAATCGTGTTGGTGTCGCCTCCCTGCTTCATGATCGGCAGATATGCCGAGCGCTGGCCATCGACACGAACCACGTTGTACTGGATCTGGTTGGCATCCTTCGCCTCTCCGACATCGCCGACCAACACCGAACTGGCGCCAACGGTCTTGATCGGCATGTTGTTGAGATCCGCGATGTGATCGACCAGGCTGTTCGAGTAGACGTAGTAGTCGAACGGCCCGATTTTCACGTCACCTGCGGGGAGAATCAAGTTGTTCTTGTTGACGGCGTCAACGACATCCATCAGGCTCAACTGCCGTGACAGCAGCTTGAGCGGATCGACGTAGACCATCACCTGGCGATACTTGCCGCCGAACGGCGGAGGGATCACGGCGCCCTTCACCACGGCGATCTGATTGCGAATCGCGAATTGCCCGATGTCGTGAAGCTGCGTCTGGGTCAGGCCTTCACCTTTGAGCGTTACAAGGCAGACGGGTAGGCTCGATGCATCGAATTTCAGCACTACCGGCGGCAGGGTGCCCGGGGGCAGGCGCTTCAGATCGGCCAGCGCCAGGTTGGATAGCTGTGTCACGTCCGCGTCGGCGTTTGTACCGGGCTGAAAGAACACTTTGATGATGCTGACGCCTTGCAGCGAGCGTGATTCCATGTGGTCGATACCACTCGCCAAAGTAAAGAAGCGCTCCAGCGGGTTGGTGATGTCGGTTTCGATGTCGCCTGGCGGCATGCCTGAGTAGAACGTGGCGACGACCACTTCCGGCATGTTGATCGTCGGGAACAGATCGACGGGCATTTGCGCCACGCTCGTGATGCCAATGACCAGCAGCACCAGGCAGATGACAATGATGAAATATGGGTTGCGGATGGAGAAACGTGGCATGGATCTTCTGTCAGGCGGTTCGGCCTAGTGCTCCTTCTCGCCGTGGTACCGCATCACGTCCACGACTTGGGGCTGCACCACCTGGCCAGCCTTAAGACCGCTGCGATCGCTGACGGCGATCATCTCGCCTGCCTGCAGACCGGAAACGATTTCGGAGTCTGAATCCGTCTGCAGGCCGAGTGTTATGTTGCGATCCTCGACCTTGTTTGCCGGGGTGATGACAAACACCGATGCTTGATCGCCCGCGTGGTTCACGGCCTGTAAGGGAACGAACAGTGCATCCGGCTTGCGCTCCAACCGGATGATCGCCTCGGCATACATGCCCGGCATCAGAATACGATTGGTGTTTGGCACGTCTACCTCGGTATGCATGGTGCGCGTGTCCTCCTTCACGTCCACCGAGAAGCGCGCGACCCTGCCCGGCAGCTTTCGCTCCAGTGCCGGCACCGTAACGTCCACGGGATCGCCAATGTGCACAAACCTGACATAGGTCTCGGGCACGGGGATGACGAGCCGGAACAGGTCGTCCTGAGAGAGCCGCACCAGCGGCATCGCTTGGGTACTGGAGTTCGTGCCTGCCTGCATCAACATGCCGAGATTGGCAAAGCGCTGCGTGATAGTCCCCGCGAAAGGCGCGGTGATCTTTGCGTAGTCGAGCAACACGCCGTCGTGCTCACGTTTTGCTTGTGTTCCGAGAAGATCGCTGCGAACAGATTCCAAGTTCGATTTGGCCGACTCCACCGCGGACTCCGCCGCCAGATCCTTGCCCTTGGCGTCGTCCACTTCTTGCTCGGCGACTAGGCCGGGCTTGGTCGCGGACACGGTTGACAGGCGAGTCGCTTGTAGATGCAGCACGTGATGCTGCGCCTCGGCGCGATCCAGTTCATGTTGAGCGCGCGCGATGCGGTCAGATGCGTTGCGAGTCATCGCATCGTCCTGCCGCAATTGCGCTTCCAGTTCCGGAATCTCGAGCACCGCCATCAACTGGCCTTTGCGTACACGCGTGCCGTAGTCCACCAAGATGCTCTTCACGAAGCCGGACTCTTTGGCGTACACGTCTGTTTCCTGAAACGGCACCAGTTCGGAGGAAACGGTAAGCCTACGTTCCAACGTCTTGCGTCCGACCTTGATCACACCCACGTGCGCGGCGGCAGATCCGGCCGTCGCATCCTTGGCTTCGGCCGATGAACTCCTTCCGCAGGCGCCCAGTCCAACGAGCGCGCAGGCAGTTAGAGTGACCAAAGCTATGCGCAACGCAGGCACTCGCGGCTTCCCTCGCATTGCTGTATTCAACCATCGACTGGCCTGGTTCATAGAGTTCTCGCTCTGTTCATCTGCTCCTCCATCGGTGGCGGCGTTTGCTCCAGCTTTAGGGCTAGCGACTGAATGGAAAAGCCGGGCGATCTGCAAAGCTCGATGAGTTCGCGCTCCGTCTTTTCAATCTCTGCGGCCTGAACTGGCACTCTGGAGGCTATAGAAAGCGGAATAGTGTGCACACCGTGCCGGTCTCCATGCACCAGGTCGCCAGGTCGGATCTTCAGCCCTCCGATCTCGACCGCATCCCCGAATTCGACAATGTGAGCGTAGGCATGCGAGACAGCAACACTCCCGGAGAAGAGATGGAAGCCAAGCTCCTCTACTGCCCCCAGATCGCGTACAGCTCCATTGGTGACACATCCGACACAGTGCAAAGCAAGGGCGATGCTGGCGTGGATCCCACCGACAAAGGCCCCGATTCCGGGCGTGTGATCCACGTCTTGCAACACCATCACGCGCGGTTCGGGAATCGTCAACAGGTAACTCCACCAGTCCATGCGGTTGTAGTAACAGCGTCCAGCCATCGGCGGCGCCGAGGACCGGATCACCGCCGTCGCGGCATAGCCAAGCATCGGGGGGAGTTGCGGGAAGCGGCAACGAGCTGTGTCCTGGACAAAGCCCTCATTGCGCAATCGCACCTGAAACTGCTCGATGGCATTGGACGCCGAACAGGTGTCCAGGACCCGTAGACTTTCGAACTTGGAGTGGGACAGAGTTGGCATGGGATTTGGCATCTTTACCAGGATCAGAGAAGGAACAGAGCGGGCTGGACGGCGGGACTCATCACGGTCAAACTCATGGCTGCCTGCGTCTCCTGATCGCGCCAAAGGTCGCGAATGATCTGGGCAAGGGCAACGGGGAGCCACTCGGAGATTAGGTACGGGGGGGTGAGTGCCGTGCCTGCCAATGACGTTCCGCTGCCCTCTGACTGGCCAAGCCTAGCGAGCCAGCTATCGACAGCTTAGGCGAGGTGGCGAGGGAAGCGACATACAGTGGGAACGGGATTTCTGGCCAGAAGTCGCTGTATTTGTGAAGGTCGGCACGAGAGCCCCAGTTTGCGTGCCCCGGACGGGCAGAGTCCTAAACGCAAGGCCCCCCAGTGGTCTATGGTGATCGCTAACATACCGCCGCTTCAGGCGAAAAACCATGGAGTCACGGTATTCCCCTTACTCGGCTAGAGTCCGCAAGATCGGATAGGGATGGATGTTGCCCGCCGGCATCCGACTCCGTCCGAATGCTCCCTCCCGAAGGAGAGCCTCCAATGTTCTGGTTGAAGCTACTACAGGCGACATGGATCGGTTTGCCCCACCGCAGGAGTCCTCAGCCGACGGCAGGCGACAGATCGCCGCCAAACAAAGAGAGCATTGCGCTCTTGCTGATTACGCAGGACGATGCTCTGCGTCATTCGCTGTGTGCTCTTGGCCACGTGTACCGCTGGGAGGTGATCTGCGCCACCACCCGCGACGAGGCGATCTCAATACTCAAACATCGGCAAGTTCCGCTTGTGATCTGTGACGAAGAGGCTCCCGAGGATTGGAGGAAGACGGTCAGGACCATCGCCTTTCTTCCGCAGTCGACCTGCATTCTGCTCGCTTCCCGCGCGTCGAGCGACGCACTTCAGCGCGAGTTGGGAAGGCATCACGGCTACAACGTGATCGCCAAACCACTGCGTTTCCAGGAGGTGGCTGATCGCGTGTCTTTCGCTTGGGCCTGGTATACCTCGGGCTGCGCGTCCTGGTGGGGCCCGCCGCCCTGCTAGACTCACGTTCCGCCGGCCTGCGGAAGCGACGGCAAAGCCCACGGAAACGGCCCGCCGCTGTGTGCCCGGCGAGATGCGCCGCCCACCCTTGCCTTTATGCCGGCGCGTCCAAGTTGACTCAGTCATGGTGAGCGGCTTCAACTGGTATCGATGCTAGGCATTCTGCTTCGCGTTCAAAGTCCGTTCGGCGGTCAGCCATTGTTTCGCAATCAGGTCAGAACACTGCTATGGGTGGGATTCGGTGGACTCCTCCTTTTGATGGGAGTCCTCGGCGTGAGCGGCATCACGTTCTTGTCGCGGATCGACCGGCGTCACGAGGCTACAAGGCTGGAGTTCGTCGCCCGCACCCGGATCACCGAGAGTCTTCGCTCCGATGTGTATCTCTCTGGCACCCACGTTCGTGACTTCCTTCTGGAGAGTGACGGGGCTAGCGGATTGAAGAGTGGGAAAGCCTATGTGGCCATAAAGGCCCGTGTAGACGAGGAAGTGGCGCGTTATCGGCTCAGACTGGAACCCCAGGAGGCAGCGCAATTCCAGTCGCTCGAACAGGGTATCCGATCCTATTTCCAAACCCTGGACCGGGTCGTCCAATGGCCATCCGCTGAAAGGCGCAAAAAGGCAGACGCCCTTGCACAAACCTACATTCTCCCGATGCGCAGTTCGACACTTGCCCTCTTGGACCATGTCGAGCAATTGAATCGGAGGTGGCTGGAGGAGCACAGTCGAGCTACAAGCGAACTGCTCACTCTCTTCCGGAAGAGACTGTTGTGGTTGGTCGCGCTCATGCTCGGTCTCGGGTCGCTTGTTGCAGGCGTGAGCCTGCGGCGAATGCTGGAATTAGAAAAGGAGTCCGGAGCTCGATTTGCGGAAATTGCGCGCGGCAAACAGGAACTTAGCGACCTTTCCGCCCGCGTCCTCGAAACACAAGAGAACGAGCGTCGCCGGATCGCGCGCGAACTCCACGATGAGGTCGGCCAGTCGCTCTGGGCCATGGGCCTGGGAATCGACAATCTGGGCGCTGCCGTGAAGTGCGGCGATACTGAACTCGCCCTGCACAGGCTCGAAGAAATGCGCGAGATGTCCAATGAGAGCGTTCGGGTCGTACGCAACATGTCACTACTGTTACGCCCGTCCATGCTGGACGACCTGGGGCTTGTACCCGCCCTCAAGTGGCTGGCACGCGAAGTTTCGAGGACATCTGGCCTGCACGTGGATATAACCGACGAACAACTGCCACTCCAACTACCTGAAGAGCACAAGACCTGCGTCTTCCGGGTAGTGCAGGAGGCTTTGCGCAACACCTGTCGCCACGCCGGTGCAAAGCACGCTCGAATCCTGGTGCAGGCCAGTGATCGGCAACTTCTGTTGTCGGTGCAGGACGACGGTTCCGGCTTCGATCCCGTGAGGGAGAAGGGTTTGGGACTACTCGGAATGGAGGAACGGGCCAGTCATCTTGGGGGCGTCTGCTCAATTGACTCCAAGCCGGGTTGCGGAACGATCATCAGCCTGCAACTCCCGCTGAAAGCCAATCCGACCTAAAGTACGTCTCCGCGTAGATGGATCAAGTAAGCAGGCCTTTGCGGACCGCATAGAGAATCAGTTCGGGCAAGCTATGGATTCCGAGCTTCTGGAAGACATTGGTCCTGTGGGTTTCAACCGTTGCCACACTCACGTGAATCATCTCGGCGACTTGGCGGTTGGTTGCTCCGCTCGCGAGCAATTGCAAGATCTCCTTTTCCCGGATGCTGAGCAGATCGTAGCTATCCTCGACGCCCCGGAACCGCATCTCACGTACGTATTCCTCTACCAATAGCCGGGAAATCTCAGGGCTGAGATAAGCTTGTCCAGCGGCGACCGCGCGGACCGCGTTCAAGATGTCGCCCTCCGGGGACGCCTTCAGAAGGTAGCCTTTCGCCCCCGCCTTTAATGCGCGCAAAACGTAGCCTTCATCGGAGTGAATGCTCACGATGATGATTCGTGTGGAAGGTGTCTTCTCGGTAATCTTCTGTGCAACATCGATACCATTTAGGCGGGGCATGCTGACGTCGAGCATCACTACGTCCGGCTTCAATTGCTCGACGAGTTCCAGGGCTTGGTACCCGTCCGCAGCTTCCCCCACAACCTCGAACTCGCTCTCCCTAGACAGCAAGGCACGTAGTCCGCTGCGAATCAACGGATGGTCGTCGGCGATCAACACGCGGGTAGTGGACATTTATTATCGCCGAGCTTGGTCTGCCTTCCAGTCTAATCGCTGCAACATGAGTCGGGAGGAGAGTGCTGCGAACAAGAGCAGTTCGACTTAAGGCGTTTAGAAATATTGCCGCCCGTCGGCCACTCGACCGGAAGCCCTCATGAGCGCCCACTCTCCTTGAGCTGTCCCAACGGGTTGAGTTCGATCTTTCGCTTGTGCAATCAGCTCTTTACGTGCGCGACGCCATCTTGTCGTACGCTTCTTATCGTGTCGCCCTCCAGATGCGGGTCCCCAGGCACGAATGCTTCCCGATTCTCTGGCGTGATCCCCCATACAGGAGGCCTCCGGATTTGCGCGATGGATTCGCTGCGGCGGCGGGCGCCAGAATTGCAGACCCGCTCACGTGCAGCGGTTTTCCGGCTTTACGAGCGGTAGAATCAACCGATTGCAGACCGTCAACCGCCGGTATTTGCGCATTTAACCGTCCTTGCCATTTGCGGCTAACGCTGCCGGAGTACCCTCTCATCTGCATTCGGGTTCCACCAGGCTGCGCAACCTGAGGTATACCAGGCCCAAGCAAAGAGAACACTGTCTCCAACCTCTTCCCAATTGAACGGTTTCGCGATCACGTCGTAGGCGTGACACCTGCGGGCTTCCCGCCTAAGGACTTCATCGCAGAATTGGGAAGCAACGAGCACGCAGGACGGCTGCGGTAGAGAGACGATTCTCTCAACGACTGTCCTCCAGCCTTCCAGCGCCTCTTCGTCGCAAATTGTAAGTGGGATCCGCCTCAGCTTTAGAATGTCGATCGCCTCATCGCAGGACCTAGCCCAACAGACATCCCACCGATTCAAGATGCCGAGCACGCGAAGCGACTCTCGGAGAGGGTAGCTTCTAGACACCAGGAGCACCGTCATCCGACGCCGATTGGATAAC
>Ga0118677_10009217_pt1 | contig 15504 bp, 4 predicted proteins | sample AliMusrvi5mmetaG_FD_86154 | JGI IMG/M metagenome (GOLD analysis project Ga0118677, IMG submission 86154)
CCGTGCTACTTCCGATAGGAATGGTGCCGGTCAACGTTCCGCCCAGCGAACCGGCGGTGCCGCTGGTTAGGCTCAGGGTCACGCCGGTATTGCCCGCCACGTTGCGCGTGATACCGCCCACGTCCTGCACCGTCACCGTGACGCCGTAGGCCGCACTGGCAGTGGGATTGGTCCCGCCATTTACGGCGGTGATGACCAGTTTGGTCGGTGTCGGGTCGGTGACCACCAGGGTCACGTTGCCGCCACTGACCACGAGATAAGCGGTGTGAAGGGCGGCGTCAATGGCCGTGCCCGCCACCGTGAGGGCGCCGCCGCTGACCACACTGCCGGTGGTTTGTTGGATCAGGGTGTAGGTGCCGTTAGCCAGGGGCGTGGCCCGGTTGACGGTGAAGGCGTTGCCGCTGAGCGACAGTTTGCCTTGGGAGACATACAGCGCGGGATGCGAACCATCGTAGTTCAAGGTGATGGGCCTGCTGCCCAGGCTGACCGTGCCGCTGGCACCGCCCTTGATCGCTGCGGCGGATGTGCCAACCACGGTGCCCGAGCCACTTGCTGTTAGAGTGGCGGCGGAGCCGAGGGTGAAGGTGGCGGAAGCGCCCAACCCGGATACATCCATGGTGGCACCGGCCGCAATGCTGATGCTGGAACCAGCCGCCAGCGTGCCGGCCGCGCCCAGCGCCAGCGTGCCGCCGCTGATGATTGTGGCACCGCTGTAGCTGTTAGCGCCGGGCAGCGTGAGCGTGCCGGTGTTGGTCTTGGTCAGGCTGGCCGTACCGGCAAGCGGAGTGTTGAGGGTGATGTTACCGGATGAATTTGCCGCCAACTGATTGTACACCGTCAGCGATCCACCGGTGAGCGTGTAGGTGCCGGTGTGGCCGCCGAAGGTGAGGTTGTGCGCCACGACGGCGCCCAGCGTGAGCGTGCCCCCCACTCCTCCCGAGCCAATAACCGCATCATTGCCATCAACCCAATTCACGTTGGCCGCGCCATTCCACCAGGTGCTGGAACTGTTGATCCAGGTGCCGTTGCCGTCGGTCTGCCCGCTGCCCGTTCCGTTGGCATCCCACGTCAACGCCGACGGTCCATTCACCGTGATATGCGCCACCACCGAGGTGCCGACCAAACCGCCGTCATCCGTAGCCCGGGCAGTCAGGTTGCACGCGCCCAGTGGCACATTCGTCCATGTGAAGGTGTAGGGCGCGGTGGTGGCGGACCCGATCAGGGCAGAGTCGTTATAGAAATCCACCCTCACCACCGTGCCGTCCGAGTCTGCGGCGGTGGCGGCCAAGGTGAGCACTGGCGGAGCGACGAAAACCGCACCATCAAGAGGGGCTGTCAGACTGACTACCGGTGGCTGGTTGACGTAGTTGATGGTCACGTTCACCGTAATCGTGTCAGAACCGCCGTTGCTGTCGGCCACCTGCACCGCGAAACTATCCATTCCGTAGTAATTGGTGAGCGGCGTGTAGGCGATGGCCATGCTGGTGCCGGTGCCGCTGGCGCTTGCCGTGCCGTGGCCGGCAGTCGTACTCACTGCCCAGGTGAGGGTGTCACCGTCGGGATCGGCGGCATACAGGGTGAGACTGAAGGGCATCGGGCTGCCATTTTCGCTCATCACCACCTCGGCCGGGCCGGTTTCGGTGATCACCGGCGGCTGGTTGACGTGCTGGACCGTCACGTTCACAGTGATCGTGTCGCCGCCCCCATGACCGTCGGCTACCGTCACCACAAAACTATCAGAGCCATAGTAGTTGGCCGCCGACGTATAACCAATCGCCTTGCTGGTGCCCGTTCCACTTGCGCTCGCCGTGCCATGGGCGGCGGGTGTGCTCACTGACCAGGTAAGCGTGTCGCCATCGGCATCGCTGGCGTGCAAGGTCAGGGAAAATGGCGTGGGGATGCCATTCTCGCTGAGGGTCACCGCAGCCGGTTTGGTATCGCTAATGACCGGCGCGGTATTCTGGACATTAAGCAATCCGGTGCCTGTGATATAAGCGGGCAAGTTGGCCGCGCCATACGAACCGGCGGGCTGGAGGGTTCCATTGATGGATAAGGAACCGACCCTGAGGCTGCCGGAGTAATTGAGGGCCATGGTGCCACCGGAGTTGATACAAACCGTGGCGTTGGCCGGCAGCATGTTCGGGACGGCGCTGGCAACGGGGATGATGTCGATCGCCGTGGCCGAGTCCACTCCGCTATCGGTTCCCTGGAAGGTCACCGTGTGGGTGCCCGCCGTGAGCTGCATGTTAGTGACCGAGTAATTATTGAATGTCCCATTGGTGAAGGTGGCCGCCGGCCACGAACCCACCGTCACGGCATCCACTTTGAGCGCCAGAGCCGAGGCCGGTTTATTCGGCCGGTTGGCGGCGAGGAACGACAGGTTGTAGAGGCCCGCAGACGGCACGGTGAAAGTCTGGGAAAGCGAGCCCGCCCTCTGGATGAACCCGGCATAGGCGCCGTTGATCGCGGCACCGCTGGCCACCCACGGGGTGTTTTTGGCCGCAATGCCGGCGTTACCGTTAGAAAACACCCAGGGTTCGGCACCGATGGGATTGTAGGCCCAGGTACCCGAACCCGCACCGAGCACACCGTGGGTTTCGAACGAGGCGTTGGTGAGCAACGAAGCCAGCGAGTTCGTGCCGGACAAGGCGAGCTCGAGCGTGCCGCCATTGACGACCGTGGCGCCCGTGTAGGTGTGAGATCCGGTGAGCGTCAGCGTGCCGGGCCCCGCCTGGGTCAATCCGCCGGTGCCGGTGATGGGTGTGCTGATCGACAGGTTGCCCGACGCGTTGGAAGATATGTTGGATTTTACTGTTAGAGATCCACCCGCCAGCGTGTAGGTGCCGGTGAAGTTGCCGAAGGTGAGGTTGTTGGTCACCACGGTGCCCGGTGTGATGGTGCCACCCGTGCCACCGCTGCCGATGAGCGCATCGTTGGCGTCGGTCCAACTCCTGTTAGTCGAGCCATTCCACCAGGTGCCCGACGCCGTGCTCCAGATGCCGCTGCCATCGCTCGGTCCGCTGCCGCTGGCGGTGGCATTCCAGGTCAGGGGTGCCGGGTGGCCGGGCGCGGCTGCATAGGTGGTGGTGATGCCGTATTTGGCGGACAGATAGTTGCCGACCCGGAGTTCGTCCGCGGCGGAGAGGGTGGTGGAGTAACCGATGATTTCGGCCACGTCGAAGGCACAGCCACCCCCATCGGCCCTGCCGATCTGATAGGCTGCGGCGCTCGTGTCGTTGTCGTTGACGACTATCTTGAGCAGCATGAAGTTGGTGATGGGCGCAAGATCGAACCCATAGTAACTGACCTGTGCTGCTGGAATGACGGCTCCATTCTTGGTCACCGCCAGCGGCAGTTGGTCATTCCAGAGCGTGGTCTTTCCGGGTGCCAATTGATAGCTTGAGGCCCGTCCCGTCGTGCGCCCGAGGAAGGCACCGCCGCCGCTCCATGTCGGATAGGGCGAGCGGACCACCACGTATTGTTCTTTGACGAACAAATTGCCGGCAAGGTTGAGCCAGTCAAAAGTATCCCGGAAACCCGCCGTAGGTCTGGAATTGAGCTGGTTCAAGGCGAGGAACGGCAAGCCGTTGCCAAAGCTTGCGTGATGCGCGTTGCCCGACTGGTCTTCCCACTTGGTGAGAATGCCCATGGCATTGGTGATGACGCCGCGCGAGGCGTCAAACCAACAGGCAAGTCCCGTACTCACCGGCACCACGTCGTTGGAAACCGTAACCACCGTGACCGCCGAGGTGCTCACCACCCCCAGATTGTTAGTGACCCGCACCGTTACATTATAAGTGCCAACCGGCACATTCGCCCATATGAACGAGTAGGGCGGCGCGCTGGCGGATCCAAGCAACGTGTCGCCGTTGTAGAAGGCCACGCTGGCGATCGCGCCGCCCGCATTCGTGACATCGGCGTTCAGCGGGATCGGGCCGCCCGCAGGATATCTTGCGCCGTTGGCCGGAGCGGCCAGGCTCACCCCCGACGTGGAATACAGCCACTCCTGTTGGATGATCCGGTTGTATTTGCACGACGGGGTGGTCCAATACAGTCCCGTGGTGGCCGGGCTGGAATTCTTGTAGTATTCCATCTTCAAGTCATACTTTTGACCGGCGATCAGTGCGATGTTATAGCCGGCAGCCGGGGCGGTGTTCCATTGGGTCACATGATCGTTCCAGTCGGCTATCAACTCCACGCCGTTGAGCCACAGGCGGGTGCCGTCGCCGGTGCGCGTGGAAAACCGGTAGTTGCCGGTTTCCGGCGCGAGCAACTGCCCGGTCCAGCGCACGCTGTAGGTATCCGCGCCCATGGTGCTTACGGGTGCCGCAGTTTCCCAGTCGAAGTTGACGGTGGTATCGGTGCGCCGCGCGGTGAGCGCGGTGAAATCCATATTGTTAAAATACTCACCCTTCAAGCCGGTGCCGGCGTCGCCCACAATGATATTGACCGTTGCAGGCGCGGAATCCGCCAGCACCGTGCCGACCTTGAAGGTGAAGCTGTCCACCCCGCGGTAACCACTGGTCGGGGTATAGGTCAAAGCCGGCGGAGTGCCGGCAAGCGTGCCGTGCGCGGGCTGGGTCAGGATGGTATAACTCAGCGCGGCATGGCGGCAGTCCGAACCACTCAGGGCGATGGCCTTGGGAGTGGTGGTGGCCACCACCTGCGGGGCCGCATACGGCAGACCGTAAATCAGGGTCGGTGCCGTCGTCGCGGCGTCGATCATGCTGTCATAGAGGTCAGGCAGCGTCCATCTGGCGGCCTCGCCATAGGTCTCCAGGGCCGCCGTTGACTGGCTGCCCAAATCCGCGGCGTTGGCCAACGCCAGATCCATACCCTCGACGATGTTCCACTTGGCCAGGGTGCGGATGCCGCCGTAGCGTGCCAGTGGGGCATACATCAGGTCCCCCGGCGCCGACACGTTCACGACCTGGAAAATCTCCGGGATCAGCGCCTCCACGTCCGTTAGAGACAACTTGTCGGTGATGAAACTGTCACCGGGGCCGCCCAGCGCCCAGCGCATCATGCCGCTCGGCAGTTGCAAGCCGGTCCGCACCGCCGGATAGAGCAGGCTCTTGTCGGCGTTGCTGGTGGCGACCGCCAAATCGCCGGTGAACGCGGCTTGCGCCAGGTAACCATTGGGAAATTGCAGCGGATCACTCCAATCGATCGGCACCGCGGGTTTGCCATTGGCCGCCATCGCGGTGAGCATCGTGGCCAGTTGCGGACTGGCGCCCGCCCCGAAGTTGTTGAGGGCCCTGGCGGCCATGGCACGCACCCAGATGTCCGGATCGGAAAGCCGGCGGCCCAGGGCGGGCAGCGCGGCGGTGGTCTTGAGCAGGCCGAGCGTTTGGCAGGCTCCCATGCGGGCATTGGCCTCCGGGCCCTCCGCTATAACCATGAGACTGTTCACTTCCGCCGTGGTCAGGGTGCGTGTGGCCAATTCCGTGGCGGTATATTCCCGCACCACCGGATCATACTCGTTCAAGGCTGTTAGCAATTGGCCCGTGGTATAACCCGTGCACGTCTGTTTGAAACATCCGGCGGCGATGGCGTTGGCAATCCTGGTGGCGTCGAGGGTATGAGCCGGGTTAGCGTTCTTGCCGGTGATGTAGAGACGGCGCAGTGGCAAAGAGTAGGTTAGAACATAGCTGGCCGTGGGGCTGACCCCGGAATAACTACTCGCTCCCAGGTAAGTTCCGTCCGCCGTCGAGCCCGCGCCGTATTGCTCGCCACCATCATACACGAACGAGCCATCGGAGCGGCGTTCCAGGTCGAGATGCCAGCGCACTTGCTGGAGGTAGGCGGCGACGGCTGCCGGGCCGCCCATGTTGGCGCCGAGCGCGCCCCACAGGTAACTGAATCCCTGGCCGGTATGGCCATATTCGCGGCCGTTGTACTCCGCGGTGGTCAACCGGGCGTAGTATTCCGCTTCCACATTCCGGTTGTCCTGCACTCCGAACAACACCGCGCATGACGCGTCCTTGCCGTTGGAGGCGTGGCCGTTGAGATACGGCTCATGTTCGCCATAGGGAATGCAGCCCTTGTTGACATAATAGGCGAAAAAGTTGGACCCGCGTTCGATAGCCGGATCAATTTCGGGATCCAGCGCCATGCCTGCGGCCAGCACGGCCTTTTTGCCCATGACGATGGCCAGGTTGGCAATGATGCCGCACTGGTTGACCGGGCCGTACCATGGGATCGAGCCGTGCAAACTTCCATCGGCCGTCAGGTTCGCACCGCCGTGGCCGTAGGTGCCAAACAGGCTTTGGGCTTTGGCGAGAGCCACGGTGTATTCATTGAGGCCGTGCAAGACGTTGGCATCCGGGGTGCCATGATCCACACTGTTGAGGTAGTACTCGCTGAGAAACACCCCGATGTAACCCCAACCCCAGGTGTCGCATCCTGATAGACGAAGCGATGTCGGAGCCAACGCCCTGGCAAAAGTTTGCAGGCGGCTCTGTACCACGGCGTAATTCGCATCCCCCGGCAGCACGCCGCCCAGCAGCCCCAACCCCTTGATCGCACCGGCGTAATCCAGGCTCAGGAATGACGGGTCAGCCAGCATCTGGTTGACCAGATAATCGCGGGCATGCGCCAAAACCAGCGCGGATTTCGCGCAATTGTACGGGGCGCTGTCCGTGTAGGATCCCATCACGGGCAGCGTGATGGTCACATCGGTGGTGCCCCCCGCCCGCCAGCGCTTGAGTCCCAGCACTCCGTTGTTAGATTCCTTTTCAGCCTCACCGAGAGCCCAACCGAAACTCTTGCGCGCGTCACTGGAGAACATCGGCACGGTGCCGCTGCCCGCGCAGGCACCCAGAATCACGTCATCGACGGCCAGCACGCCGGCCGCCGGTGTGTTGGGACCGACCACGGTGACGAGGATTTGGCGGCTCAATGCGGAGATGGTGCCTTCGTTGCCGCTGGATGAGCCGTTGCCGTCGCCGCCGTTGAAAATCAAGCCGCGCATGCCAGTGGGCCCGAGATTGTAGGTAAAGGTGCGGTCGATGGAGCCAATCACCCCGGTGGCGGTATAATCCGGCGGCACCGCCCGCAGCACCGCGGGCAGCGCTGCAAGGAATGTCATCACGGCATAGAGGCCACAGCGCACGGATCGGTCGTTCATTTGGAATCCTAATCTTTGCAAGCAATTCACTGGGTTTTCAGAGCCCCGGTTCCCTTGATGGACTTGGGGGTGTTAGCTGCGCTGTAGGTACCCGCAGGCTGTGATTTGCCGTCAATGGTGAGTTTGCCGATGTGCATTTCACCGTTGAAATTCAGGGCCAGGGTCGCTTCGCTTGATAGCGTGACCTCAGTATTACTCCCGAGGCTGCGCACCGTGGCAAGTGCCAGGGTGCCCGCACTCACAGTGGTTGGGCCGGTGTAGCTGTTGGTTCCGGAGAGTTGCAGGGTTCCGGCACCGCATTTCCTGAGCAGAAACGCGCCGCCACCGGGTCCCTTGGAATCCGATAGGTCATTCGGAATCACCACCGGGGTCTTGGCGTTGGCGGTATCCAGGCAAACAACCGCACGTTCCATCAAACCGTTATCCCTGACTGACGACGTCAGGTTATGCAACAGGGTCCCGACGTGAGCGCCAGTCAACTCGTCCGGGCCGCCGACGTTGAGCGCCAGCGTGGCAGAGGGGTGAACGGTGATATGCGCCGGCGTCCAGCGCGCCGGATCCGCATGATATAGCGATGAGGCCTTGAGAACCCGCAACGTGCCCCGCCTGACTATGGTCGGGCCGTCATAGTTGTTGCTGCCGGCAAGGGTTACCGTCCCGCTGTTAGTCGGGCCGCAGCCACCGATACCGCCAATATGCGTGAAGCCGCCCGGCCCGTTCATGCCGCCACCGAGCACGAAATCCGCCGTTGACGTAATTTTGGTGTTGCCGTTCAACATGATGGGACCATTCCATCTGTCCCCGAACCCGTTGCCGGCATGGATGGTGCCGCCATTCAAAATCAGCGGATTGAATCCGCTGACTCGTTCCAGATCGAGCGAGCCACCCGCATTCAGCGTGATCGGGCCGGGTCCAAGCCCGTCATTCGCCACAAACATGCAGAGCGAGCCGTGGTTGATAATAGTGCCACCGGTATAGGTGTTTTTCGCATGGGTGACACGCAACTGCCCGTCGCCGTTCTTGACCAACCCGCCTGTGCCGGACACTTGGCCGTCCAGGGTCACATCGCCGTTGCGCATCACTTCCACAATCAAATTGGCCTCAAGCTTGACCGGCGCGATGATCGTGATGGAGCCCGGGGCTACCTGCTGAATGTGTGGTTGGGTGGCGGTGGCGCCATTGGCGGCGAACGCGATGCTCCAGCCCTCCACCTTCATGTCTGTCGCACTGGAGTTCAGCTGATTGAGCACCAACCCATCCTGCAGGTCATTGACTACATCATATTTTCCCGGTTGGGTGAAATTGAGGACATAATCCTGCCGACCGGCGGGGCTGGGGGCCGTTCCGGTGGCCAGGTTATTGGTCCACTTCGAAACGTCACTCCAATGGCCGGGAATGGCACTTGACCAGATGAAGACGTGAGGCTGGCCGCCCATGCTCACAAGCGGCTTGTTTTCCTTAGCCGGATTCCCGGCCAATTGGGCGATGACCGCCCCCCCGCCCGGCTTGGTCTTCGTAGCCGACACGGGCGGCGACGCATCCTTGAAATCATCGGCCGTGAGATCATCGGCCGTGGCGGGTTCCGCTCCTGCGACCATGATCCCCGCCGCCAGCATGGCACTCATCGTTGCTCTTTGGATGATAACCCGGTTCATTTTTCATGTCTTTCCGTGAGGTTTTTCAACAGCTTCGCTTCTTCCGCGATGAATGGTGTGCCATCCTTGCTCAGCAAATCGTGAAACCAGACTTTCGGCTCCGGCGCGCCGGGCGGGGATCCCCACGGATAGATGGTCTGCGTTTTGCCGGCAACCAGTCCCCAATTGCAGCAGCCCACCCCCTCTTTCTTGAAGATTGGCAGGCACGAGGCCACATCGCTGTTCCCGCGCCGCATCCACTCGGTGCAAATCACCGGACGTCCCAGTTTCTTCAAGCTGGCGATCTGGCCGGCCAAATGACCGGCATCTTCGTAGTTGTGAAACGTGATGACATCCGATGCAGCCTCTTGGAAATCGTTGAAATCCTTCAAGCCTGCCCAGACGCCTGCGCTCAGCGGTTGGGTCGGATTGACTTCCCGCGCCCACTGGAAAGCCTTCTTCAACAGCGGTAGCGACTTGTTGCCTTGGCCCGAATTGCCCGGTTCATTGTATAAATCCCACAGGAGTACGCGTGGATCCTTGGCGAATGTGCCGACAATGTCTTTCAGATACTTTTCGAGCCGGGGCCAGGACTCGGGTGTATTCACCACATCCCTACCCGGACTTTGCAGCCAGCCAGAATTGTGAACTCCCGGCTGCGGCTCCGGCTGTTTCCCAACCTTGGGGTTTACATTCCAACAGTCATCAAACAACACCAGGATGGATTTGATGCCCTGCTTGTCCGCAAGGCCCAGGAATTGATCCATGCGCTTCTTGAACCCGGCGGCATCCGCCTCCCACGCCAAGTCATGCAGATAAACCCTAACCGTATTGAATCCAAGCCCGGCAGCCCACTTGAGTTCCCGTTCGATCGTGACCGGATCGAACGTATCCGCCTGCCACATTTCCAACTGGTTGATCGCTGTGCTGGGAATGAAGTTGCAGCCCACCCGCCAAGGCTGTTTGGCATGCCATTCGTTGGCCTTCTCTTTGGACCATTGGTTCAGCTCGCCGCCGGCACCTGGCTCCGTCTCCTGGGAATAGCCTGCCATCGCACAGGCCAAAACAAGCCACACTGTCATTAAAGTTCGTCTCATGTGGTGTCCCTTACGTTCACTTGGTCACGGCTGTTTCGGTGAAAATCCCGACGTGCACATACTGGCCGTCGCAGGTCTGGTGAAGCCAAGTTGTTTGATGGCCTCAATGTCGTAGCGCAATGCCGCATCCGTCGGCGCCGTGTAAATGCCATCAGGCCAGAATCCCTGATCCAACACGCCGTTGTGCGGGACGAACCGGTTGTTCAACAGGATTCGGGTGGTGCCATCCTTGTCCGGGCCAATCGACACCTTGCGCATTCCAAAGTAGCTGGTGACCTCGTCCAGCCGCAGAGTGAGTCGCTGACCTGAGGAGGTCGCACGCAGATCGTAGAGGAACGGCGAATCGGGCGACCAAGGTTTAGCGCCGGGGATCTTGACCACGAGTTCCTCATTGGCCCAACCGCTGGCCGAACCGATCTTGGTCTTTCCATCATACACCTCGACTGTGGTCTGCAGATTGCCATCGTCCGTGCCAGCGACGGCAGACACCGTGATGCGCACCGCCCCTTGGTCAACATCCGGGACAATTCTCAGTGATTCGATGTGCGTCGCCGCCACCGGTTCCAGCCAGACCGTCTGCCAGATCCCGGAACACGGGGTGTACCAGATGCCGTCGGGGTGATCGACTTGCTTGCCCTGGGGGTAACTCCGGAAAATTTCATGCGGCGCAGGTAACAGGACCGGGCAAAGCGGATCCAGAGGAAATCAGGTGTGCTTGAGGTAGTGATTTGCATGAGGGAAATTGCTGTTTGGTTTGGTGTTTCAATCAGGGTCGACTGGTCCAAAGTCTGGCGTTTGCTCTCCGGGCTTGCCGCTTCCGCACCCAGGATGGAATCCGGGGCACCCGAAGATCCTATGCCCCGGCGGCGGTGTTGTCATGTCGCCTATCGAGGCGACACAACGGGAATCCTGTTGGACCCGGTCTGAAACCTGCCAACCGGCGGCCTTGTAGCAGGTGCCCTCGAACTGCTCGATGTCGATGAGCGTCTCGGCTAACAGGAACCAGTAGCCATGGGCTTGTTCCCACGCCGCAGGCAGGATCTTGACGGCCAGACCCAACGCACGCGAGGGAGATTGGGCATCCGTGCTTTGCCCAGCACGAGGAAGCGGCTGTCTTGCACGATGAGACCGATGCGTTCGGCCCGGTGGCTGTCGGTCCAGCCGATGGCCACGTCGTGGTTGGCGAGTTTCAGGGCAGCCGGACCCCATTCCAGCAGCGCCACCCAGCGCCCCTGATCATGAACCGCCTGGACCAGGGAGCGGCCTACCGGACGGGCGGCCCCCAGGGAGTGTCCATCCTCTAGCAGGCGGGCGGCGCGAGCCAATTCGTCGCCGCAAACCGTGGCTACTTCCAACTCCCCGAGCACCACTGCGGCCGAGTCCTCGGCAAACACGATTTCGATTTCAGAGTTCATGTCAGCTGTAACTGACTGGAAATCGCCCGAGTTGTTTAGCCCAAAATCCTTTTCCCTACAGCCACAAGCCACCAACCTTCACAAATGAAATCCCTTGCACAATTCACGCCGATTCATGTCAATTTACTTGACACCCGCCAGAAAACCGGGCTTAGTCGCCCCGCGTCACGCACTAAAGCACCCGTAGATCAATTGGATAGATCGTCTGACTACGAATCAGAAGGTTAGGGGTTCGAGTCCCTTCGGGTGTATCTTTCATAATCAAGGAGTTACGAAAGATCACTGCTAGACCGAAAAAACCTGCTTGGCCACTTCTTGGCCACTTTTGCGGCGGAAGGGTGCACGAATTCGAAGCGCCGAGGACTGATGGCTGAGCGTACGGAGAATCCGGTTGGCGGATATTTTTCCAAGTGCCGGAAATTTTTTTCGCGTTGATCGGTCCGTTGGGGGTGTCGCGGAGTTTCTCACAATGTCGCAAACTCTAGCAATGCGCTATTGAGTTTGGAGGGAAATTGGACAGCATCGGGCTGCGCTTGATGAACTCGTGTTTATCGCTCGCGTCCAGATTGGGTAATGCTTGTGTCGGCATTTGCCTGAAATGGGCGGGGTCGTCCGTTATTCCAGGGGTTTCCAAGCGACCGCCCGAACCAACCGCCCATGCCCCATAGCTGGAAAGCTCTGACGCAGTCCCAATACCCTTGGGAAGAGGATGCATTGAAATTCATCCGGGACGGGCTGTCCCCGAGTTGTCCGATCTGCGCGTGGACGAACTTCGAGTTCATGGCTCTTTCGGGCGCGATCTACGAGGTGGATCTGGTCATCGCCGGTCCTTGGGGGATTTTTCTCACCGAGATCAAGAGCCGGCCCGGGGAAATCACCAGTAGCAGCGGCTCATGGGTCTGGAATGACAAGGGCAACCGCTGGACCGCCGACAACCCGCTTCCTCTGGCCAACAGGAAATGCAAGGAACTGAAATCCTTGCTCCAACGCCAGCAGGCGTTTTCCAACGACACGGTTCCCTTCATCGAGCCGCTGATCTTTTGCTCCCACGAAAGCAACACCCTCCGTCTGCCGGACGAGCAGGGACACCGGGTCTGCCTTCGTGATAAGAAGACCGGCAAGGTCCCGGGGATCATCGCCGCTATTTCACGACGGGAATGCCCGGGCCTCCGCACGTTCACCCGTCCCCCGGTCGAAAAACCGCAACTGCGCGCCTTTGTCCGGGCGATGGAGCAGGTCAGCCTGCGCCCGTCGAGTTCGTCCCGCCGGGCCGGCGACTATCGGTTGGAGGAACTCCTCAATGACAGTCCCACCGGCACGTATCAGGATTGGAAAGGACGGCACGCGACCATCGATTCCGGACCCAAGCTGATCCGCATATACCAGGAGGGTCTCCAGAGCGAACAGGACCGGGCCATCCTGCGCCGTGTGGCCGAGAAGGAGTTCCGTATCCTTGAACGCCTCGATCACCCCGGCATCCTCCGCGTCGATACCCTGACCTCCACGGAATCCGGTCCCGCCCTTGTCTTCCGGTGGCAAGAGGGGGCGCAGCGTCTCGATCACTATCTTGCGGCCCATGAAGGCGACCTGCCGCTGCATGTGTCGCTCGGGATTCTCCATCAGATCACCGGTGCCATCGCCTATGCCCATCGGCGGAAAATCGTCCACCGCGCGCTTTCGCCGCAGAGCATCCTCATCCGGATGGATCCTGGGAACGATGTCCCTACCGTTCAGATCTTCAACTGGCAGTTGGGATTGCTTGACGCGGGAACCACTCAAGTAACGAGAACCAGATTCTCCACGTCGTTGCATGCCGGCCAATTGGTGGAGGAATCCTCGCTGGTTTATCTCGCGCCAGAAGCCGTGGCGGGGCAGAGTCTGGAGGGCGAGGAACTCGACAGTTTTTCCATTGGCGCGCTCGCCTTCCGCCTGTTCAGCGGCAAGCCGCCGGCGGAATCCCTGCTGCAACTCGACGAGAAACTCCGTGGCAATGGCCATCTTGATCTCTGTTCGGTCATGAATGGAGTGTCGCATGAAACGAATGCGCTGATCCAATTTACCGTTACCACCCAGCGTGACCTGCGCTTTTCGGCCGATGATATTCTGGAACAACTCGGCAAGATCGAAGACGAACTCACCCGTCCGGACGCGGAAGCGGTCGTCGATCCCCGAATCGCCGGACCGAAATCGAAACTTCAGCACGGCCTCACCGTTATCCGCGACCTCGGCACCGGCTCCTGCTCGAAGGTGCTGTTGGTGGAAGACAAGGAGGGAGTCCAGAAAGTTCTGAAGGTAGCCTCCAAGGATGACTACAATGATCGCGTCCGCCAGGAGTTCGAGGTTCTCCGGAAAATCAACTACGCCCACGTCGTCAAAGCCTTTGACCTGCTCGATTTCGCCGGCGGCAAGGGCTTCACCATGGAAGTGGCCGGCGATGTGTCTCTCGCAAGGCGCATCCGCGACGATGGCCCGGTCGAAATAGAATTGTTAGAGCGCTATGGCGAACAGCTCCTCCGGACGCTCGACCACTTGGAACAGCTTGGCATCAGCCATCGCGATATCAAACCCGATAATCTCGGCATCCGCTCGGTCGCCAAGGGTCCGCTGCAACTGGTTCTCTTTGATTTCTCGCTGGTCGGCACGCCTGCGGAAAACATCCGGGTCGGCACTCCCTACTATATCGATCCTTTCCTGCCGGAACGAAAACTCCGGCGCTGGGATTACCACGCCGAGCGATTCTCCGCCGCAGCCACGCTTTATGAAATGACTACCGGCAGCCATCCGCGATGGGGGGACGACCACTCGCTTCCCACCTATCAAAAAGAGGAGGTCACGCTCGATTTGGAGCGTCTCCCTGAAGGATTGCGCGATGACCTGGCCGCGTTCTTCCGCAAAGCGATGTGCCGCGATGTCGCACAACGTTTTGATAACACGCCGGAAATGGTAGCCGCTTGGAAAAGGATCTTCGCTTCGGCGGACAAACCTTCCCTCGCCAAGAGTGGCGACAGCCCGCCCCAGACGAATGATGCCACGCTCCAAGAGGTGCTGGATTCCGCCACCGCCGATACTCCGCTGGTGGTGTTGGGCCTCAGTGCCAGGCTAGCGAATGTTCTGGATCGTCTGGGCCTCCACACGGTCGAGGATTTCCTAGTATATCCGATCGGGAAAATCCTCAAACAGCGGGGTGTCGGCAACAAGACCCGCCGCGATGCTGAAATCCTCCATGCGGCATTGCGGAAACGTTTGCCGTCCCTCGGCAAGAAAGATCGCACCCGAAGAATCAAGGAGGCCGCGGAAGAGCCTCAAGACGGAGTGGAATTCGCCAGTGTCGATCTCATCGCCAAGCAACTCCTCATCTCGGCGGGCGGCAAGCAGGGCAGCCGCGAGCGCCAGATCATCGAACAATACCTCGGCTGGAACACCACCGCTGACGATCCGGCAGCCATGAGCTGGCCCAGCCAATCGGATCTCGGCGGCGTCGTGGATGTCACCCGCGCCCGCGTCGGGCAGATCGTCATCGAGGCACGCAAACGGTGGCTCAAGAATCCTACGGTTACGGGGCTGCGCGAGGAAATCCATGCCCTGCTCCTTCGCCACGGCGGGGTGATGACACACGAAGAACTGGTACGCATGGTCATCCTTACCCGCGGTTCCACCCTGCCCGAGCCGGAGTGCCTCCAGATGGCGTCCATCGCCACGCGGGCCGCCGTCGAGGCCGAACGCCACTTGAAAGCCCCCAGGTTTCAGGACTTCCGCCGCCAGAATTGCATCTTCATTTCCCTCGATTCCGCACTTGTCGATTTCGCCCAGCAGCTTGCCAAGGCCGCCACTGAACTTTCAGTGCGTGACCCGCTTCCCACGCCGGTGCGGGTCGTGGAAACTCTTGTGAGGATCGCATTGCCGGAGGTGGACGTCCCCGACCTGCGCCCCCCCGACCAAGCGCGGCGCGTCAACCTCGCGGCCGCCGGAGCCGCCAGTGTCGCGGTGAACAGCCGGCTCGAACTCTATCCGAAAGGCATGGCTGCCCGCCGGGCGCTCAAGTTATCGCAAAGCGCCCTGCTTGGTCAGCAGGATCTCAGCCCCGACGATATCCGCGAGCGCGTCAGAAGCCGCTATCCCGAAGCCGACCTCCTTCCTGGCCGGCCAAAGCTCGATGACCTCCTCGCCGAACTCGGCTTCGCCCTCGACTGGGACCCGAACGCACGCGATGGCAATGGCGCCTACCGATC
>Ga0118677_10009219_pt1 | contig 15504 bp, 12 predicted proteins | sample AliMusrvi5mmetaG_FD_86154 | JGI IMG/M metagenome (GOLD analysis project Ga0118677, IMG submission 86154)
GACTTCTGCAACAAGAAATTGCACGACGTATTACAAAACTGTATGATGTGCAAAAGCGATTCGGCAACCCTGAAAATCCAAGACAGTCTCGGTAACAGTTAATTATGAGATATATCGGAGCACAAAAAGCACGAGTAATATTATTATGAACGTTGACTTGAATATGTTTGTACAGTAATCTCTGACTTAGTAAAGAAGTTCATTTGTCAGAAATGTAGAACCAAAAAATAGTCTCCAAGGAGGGGACAAAAAATGCAAAACGCACAAAATGCATCGGGTGGTGGTTCCGATCTGGGGGTTGCAAGTAGGGATGGTAGCGCTGCTCATGACCAGTTACCGCAGCTGGTCGGTATGGCTGTCCGTCACGTCAAGGTATACGTCGAAACGTGCGAGCTTGGTATTCGTGAGGAAGTTTTTGATCCTCTCGATCGCCATTGTTCAGTCGATATGTCGACAGTCGCCACGTATTTTGATGAACTGGTGCCCGGAGCAGAGAGGAGTGGTCTCATTCGTACTCCTTTCTCTCGCGAGATTAATGCGGGCAGGTTTTTCCAAGATCTCCGCGTATACAAACATACCGGAGTCAGCGGGGAGTTGGCACAGACTCTCGCGCATAACAGGGTCGCTGTGGCTGCAGGACAATTTGTGTTCATGTTCAACCAGGTCACGAAATTCGGCGTAGTTCCCTCCGGTTACTTTACGGATACGGGCACGAACGTTGTACCGGTTTTGACGGGGCTAGGCAGCAATGCCCGCAAAAAGCTTGGTCTTCCAGCAATTTTCTTGGAGATCGTGTGGAACAAGCCAAAGCTGGCACGGTGGAATGTGAGTTTCTCACACGCAGACTGGCACACGTTCCATCCGGGTGATGTGCTGGTCTACTCCGACGCGTTTCTCGATTACGCTCAAAACCTGGTGTGATCAGGCGTGTTATCAAATTGATAGGTTTTATTTACATGTAGTTCGTTAGTACGTGCGATTTACCAAATTGGTATATCGCACGTTTTTATATACCAGTTTGATATTTGTGTGTGTTTGGCGCCTGTATTTTTTTGGATTACATGTGAATGACATGTGGGCACTTTTGGCACTTGACTGTAAGTCGGTGAATATTGTATTGTGCAGGGGGTTTTGTAAGAATCTTTGATAATTATGTCAACCAAAGGAAAGTAAAAAAAGGGGAATTATGGGTATCATTTCTGAAGGTAAGTCTGGGGGGTATAAGCCATTATGGCAAAAATACCGAAAAGAGTTAATGTTGGAGAAGACGGGTATCATCGTCAAGCCTTCGCCAGCAATGTCGGTACGTAATTGTCTTGAAGATGGGGTGCTGTGCATCCAGGGTCGAGATTTTTGGAGCAACATTTTCAAGATTACTCCACCGGTCATTGGCGGCGAGCTTATCCGTTGTACCATCAAGCAAGGTGGTAAATATACGGACCTACTCTACTCGTTCTTCATGGCGGCGTGGCGTGATCGGGCGTACAAAGAAAGCGTACCAATTCCAGAGCTTGGTTATGATCTGGAGGCTCGTGGTATGGTCTTGAACTTGTACAGGCTGGACAGGCTGTTTCGTGAAGATCATGCCGGAGAAATCAATGCTCAGCTGAACCACGTTGGTGGTGAGAATCACTTCTTGGTTCATAGTGGCTACACTGACCCGCACGTTTCACCTGTTTGCTTTGTGACCATTTCGAGAGCGACGGCAAATCCGCTCACTTACGCTGTGGAGTCTGAGCCACTACAAGGTGCGATGGGGACTATTTCCAATGAGGGCGATACGTTGTATTTCACCGCTCCTCCTGAGGTCGAATCCTTTCTGTAGCCTTTGGCAAGTTTGAGATTTTGTATGTGCTCGTAGTCTTTCTGTTATCGTGCGACGAACATTGTTTGGGTATATCCCCTTCAACATGTCGCACGATTTTTAATGCACGTCTTTAATGCGTAGACTTGTTTTTTCTGTTAAAATATAAGCACTGTGTTCGTCGAAGATACCCAGCTCTATAAATTTATTTCTGATTCTGGACTTGTATCCAAGACTGATCTTGAGGATGCTCAAAAAGAAGCCGCTACTTCTGGCAAGAGACTTGGTGACATACTTGTTTCTGCAGGTAAAATTACCGTCGATAATCTCCATCGCATGCAAGCATATGTGATCGGTATCCCCTTTGTCGATCTAAAATCTCAAAAAATATCTTTTGATACACTTTCTCTTATTCCAGAACCGATCGCACGTGGTCATAATATTGTAGCTTTCAAAAAAAGTGATGCCGGACTAGAAGTAGCCATGTTGGACGTTAATGATCTCTCGGCGATTGATTTTATAAAGAAAAAAGTAAATCTAAAGATTCTTCCAAGATTAACAGATACTGATTCCATTAAAGAGGTTTTGGTACAGTATCAGAAGAGTTTGAAAGCCGAGTTTGGTGACATATTACAGAAGGAGACGGCGGCACTTGGTTCAGGGACTTCTTTGAAAACCTTGGATTCATCAGAGAGTGATCTACGAAAAATCGCGGAAGATTTACCAGTTATCCGTATTGTAGATGCGCTTGTGAAGCATGCTGCTATTCAAGGGGCTTCCGATATACACATTGAACCTATGGAGGATCAAGTCTTGGTACGTTACCGCATTGATGGTCTTCTCCATGATGCTATGGTTCTGCCGAAACAGGCTGGACCCTCTATCAGTGCACGCATAAAAGTGCTTGCTAGTCTGAAACTCGACGAGAAAAGACTTCCACAAGACGGGCGATTTAAGATGGATCTCAATGGTGAGCAAGTTTCTTTTCGTGTTTCCATCCTACCAACATATTTTGGTGAGAAAATCGTTATGCGTCTCTTGCGAGAGAGTATATCTGGCTTCACTTTGGAGTTTTTGAATTTTCATGGAGAAGGGCTGGAACGTATACATCATGCACTCAATCTCACGACTGGAATGATACTCACGACTGGCCCAACAGGCTCTGGTAAAACCACGACACTTTATACAATGCTCGATGTTTTGAATACTCCTGATGTAAATATTTCCACGATTGAAGATCCTATCGAGTACCAGATGGCTCGTATTAATCAGACTCAGGTTCGCCCTGAAATCGGTTTTTCTTTTGCTCAAGGAATTCGTACTCTTGTCCGTCAGGATCCAGACATAATCATGGTTGGTGAAATTCGTGATAATGAAACAGCCGCTTTGGCAGTGAATGCTGCTTTGACTGGTCACCTAGTTTTGTCTACTCTCCATACGAACTCAGCAGCTGGTGCCATTCCACGACTTTTGGATATGAAGGTCGAACCATTTCTTCTGGTTTCTACACTCGATATTGTGATTGGACAACGTCTCGTTCGCTGTTTGACAGAAAATAAAGAAAAATATCTTTTGTCACATGAACAATTTGCTCAGCTAGAAAAAATCGTTGACATGAAACGTGTCCTCAAGGCCCTAAAAGACGAAAAAGTTATCGGTTCGGATGATGCTTGGGAAAATATTTCTTTCTACAAACCTGTACCTAGTGCTTCCGACGACGGTTTCAAAGGACGTATCGGTATTCATGAAATATTGCGTATGACTCCTAGTATCAAAACCTTGGTAATGAGGAGCGCAACCTCGACAGAGATAGAAGAGCAAGCAAAGAAAGAGGGGATGCTTACTATGATAGAAGACGGTATTTATAAATGTGTATTGGGTCTGACGACTATTGAAGAAGTTTTGCGCGTTGTATCAGAATAGGGTTATGTTTATTGTCTTTTAAATTTTTAATAATATGCCACATTTTATTTACAAAGCAAAAAAGCCAAATGGTGAGATTTACTCTGGCGAAAAAGATGCGGCGGATCGTTACGAATTATACAAAATGATTCGTGAAGCAGGTGCAGAAGTTATTACTGTGTCTGACAAAAAGAAAAATAGCGGGTTGAACATGAAACTCTCTTTTGGTTCCTTCTCTAGAAAATTCAAGATTGCGGACAAGATCACTTTCGCTAGGAATCTCGGCTCAATGCTCGAAGCTGGGTTGTCTTTGTCTCGTGCTTTATCGGTATTAGAAAGGCAAACACGTGCCGCTGGTCCCAAAGCTATTTTGGGTGAAATTATTGATGATGTCGATAAAGGTGTAACGTTCGCTGGTGCGCTCGAGGCTCATCCAAAGGTTTTTCCTCAGCTATTTGTTTCTATGGTCAAAGCTGGTGAACAAGGTGGAACACTTGCAAGCTCACTGAAAATTTTGGCCACACAAATGGAGAGTGCTTATCTTCTAGAAAAACGCATACGTGGTGCCATGATGTATCCGGCTGTTATTCTGTCGGTCATGGTCATCGTCGGAGTCCTGATGTTCATCATCGTGGTACCGACACTCATGAAGACTTTTATTGATCTCAATGTTTCCTTACCTATAACTACGCAGTTTTTGCTTACAATAAGTAATATTATCTCCAATCAAGGTTTATATGTTCTTGGTGCACTTATCTTGATTGGTCTTTTGATGCATGAATGGCTTCGCAAACCTTCCGGAAAGTATGTTGTACATGGTTTGATTCTAAAATTACCGATAATAGGAAGTCTAGTTCAAGAAGTGAATACTGCTCGTGCTGCGCGTACGCTTTCTTCGCTCATGAATTCTGGGGTTAACGTCGTTGAGTCGCTAGATATAACAGCCTCGGTCGTACAAAATGTGCATTTTCGTGATGTGATGGAGAAGGCTAAGGACGCAATCAAAAAAGGTGAACTTATGTCCAAGATTTTTGCCGATCACGCAAATCTTTATCCACCATTCTTCGCGGAAATGTTGAGTGTTGGTGAGGAAACAGGGAAGATAAACGAAATGCTTCTGGGTGTTGCGGTATATTATGAAAATGATGTTGAACAAAGGACTCGAGATATGTCTACGGTTATCGAGCCATTCCTTATTGTCCTGATCGGTGGCGCTGTGGCGTTCTTTGCTATCGCGATGATCTCGCCGATGTACTCATTGGTGAATGCTATATAACTTATTACTCATGAAAGTCTTCACAAGGAATAATTTTCCTACATACAATAAAAAAAAGTTGTCTTTTTGTGGTTTTTCACTCATCGAAGTCATCGTCGGTGTGGCAGTTTTTTTGACTGTTGTTACTATGGCTTACGGAGCCTATTCAAAGTTATTCCAGCTTGCTCATACAAATCAGTCCAAGCTTCTTGCGCTGGCTCTAGCTGATGAAGAATTTGAAATAATTCGTAATATGCCATATGTAAATGTTGGACTGACGAACGGAATTCCCCAAGGAACTTTGCCTCAGACGCAGACGATTGTCCGTGGCAGTACGGCTTTCACTATAACTTTGACTATACGCAATCTTGATTTTTCTACAACTACTCTTCAGGCTAGTAGCAAGCTCGTTGAGGTGGAGATTGGTTGCAGTACATGTCAAAATTTTCAAACAGTTTCCTTGACTGGCCAAGTTGCTCCAGCAAATTTGCAATCAGCTTCTACTGGTGGAGCTCTGGCGGTGCAGGTTTTGGATGCCAATGGTAATCCGGTTTCTGGTGCGACTGTAGATTTGACTAATACTGCCAGTTCTTCTGTTCAAGATCATGATGTAACAAATAATGGTGGTGTTCTAGATATCGTCGGTGTGCCACAAAGTCTAAATACTTATCATGTTGTAGTAAGCAAGACTGGTTACTCAAGTGAACGGACATACGCCACAAGCTCTGGTAATCCAAACCCAACAAAACCTGATGCAACAGTTCTCACTCAACAAGTTACGCCTATAACTTTTTCTATTGATCATCTTGCTTCGCTTAATATTTCGAGTGTGACATCGACTTGTGCACCAGTGGCTGGCCTCCACTTCACTATGGCTGGTGCAAAACAGGTTGGCGTGACGGGCGGTGGTTCTCCTGTTCTCAAATATAGCCAAAATTTGGTTACAAATGGATCCGGACTGTTGAGCTTACCGACTCTCGAATGGGACACTTACTCTTTGATACCGACTGACTCTTCTTATGATGTCGCAGGTATCACTCCTTTGAGTCCATTTGTTTTGAACCCAAGTAATTCTCAAAATGTTCAGATAGTTGTTGCACCAAAACAGACAAATAGTTTGATGATGACTGTTGTAGATAGTGCTACACAACTTCCTCTTTCTGGTACGACGCTGCGTTTGACTGGTACTGGTGGAAATAGTGGTGTCGACAGAACTCTCATTACGGGTCAGGGTTATATGAATCAAGCAAATTGGTCAGCTGGTAGTGGTCAGGATTATTTTACTAACACAAGCAAATACTTTGCAGATGATGGCGCCGTCGATACATCTTTAGCTGGTACTGTTAAATTGAAAAATGCTTTTGGCTCATACACTTCTTCTGGACGCCTAGAATCTTCCACTTTTGACACAGGTGCGTCTAGTAATTTCTACACACTTTCTTGGACACCGACTAGTCAAGCTACTACGACTGGCGCAAATAGCTTGAAATTTCAGCTTGCCTCTAATGCAGTAGTCACTTCTACAACGACTTGGAATTATCTTGGGCCAGATGGTACAAACTCGACTTATTACACAGCGAACAATTCCTCAATTGCTGGCATTCACAATGGGAATGAGTCCATGAGATATATGACGTTTCTTTCCACTGCGGTTGCGACATCAACGCCGACACTTTCCGGTGTTTCTTTTACATACACATCTTCTTGTATACCACCTGGTCAGGTTTTGTTTAGTGGGTTACAGACTGGCTCATATAATGTAATGGTGTCACATGCTGGTTATACGTCTTGGAGTGGTTCCGTAACTGTCGCATCAGGTTGGCAAAACCAGACGATAAGTTTGGGACCGTAGTATAATAAAGCCATGAAAGGAATGACACTTGTTGAAACCCTCATAACTATAAGTATTTTTATAACCATCATGGTTGCCGTGGGAACTTTTGAGGCGAGTGTCTTTTCGTATCAGAGATCGGTATCTGGTTCGCTAGAAACTTCGACGAATGCGCAAGCTATTTTCAAAACGATTATGAAAGAAATTCGTGCCATGTCTCCTAGTGCAACTGGAACATATCCAATAGTTACAGCTGCCACAAATACGATCTCTTTTTTTTCTGATATAAATAATGACGGCTCTCAAGAGCAGGTTACTTATAGTTTGATGGGAAACACTGTTTATAAGGCGGTTATTGTACCAACAGGTTCACCGCTTTCCTATTCTCTGGCAAATCAAAGCACCACTTCTCTTGTGTCTAATGTTAGAAATTCATCCTCTACTCCTCTTTTAGAATATTTTGATAATACCTACAATGGTTCTGGTTCTTCACTTACACAACCCGTAACCCTAAGTGCCATTTCTTTGATTAGAATGAACTTAACTCTGGATGTTGATCCGAACAAATCACCTACACCTGTCACTTATTCTGCCAATATGAGTTTGCGCAATCTCAAGACAAATCTATGAGTGAAAAAAGATGTAATAAAAATCGTGATAATAGAAAAAAATTTGGCGATATGGGAAATCGTGGCGATATTCTCATAAGCGTTCTTGTGTTTGCATCGATAACCGTGACTATGACAATTGGTTTGGTGAGTTGGGGGGCAACTCTCATAAAAAGTGTTCGCATGTCTACTGCACGTGAGCAAGCTTTTCAGATCGCTGAAGCTGGTGTTAATTATTACCAATGGCACCTAGCACAATTTCCTACTGATTTTCAGGATGGTACTGGCAGTGCTGGTTCTGTTGGTGGTGGCAACTATGGTCCTTACGTTCATAATTTTCAGGATAAATATGGCGCAACAATTGGTTCGTACTCTTTGACGATCACTCCTCCACCTATTGGTTCGACGAAAGTCGTGATTACTTCCAAAGGTACAGTCAATCAAACTGCTTCAAGTAGTTTTGCATATTCTCGTACAATTCAGACGATATTGGCTGTGCCATCACTGGCACAATATGCAGTTGTAGCCAACGATAATATGCGATTTGGATCAGGCACGATCGTAAATGGTTCTATCAAATCAAATTACGGAATTCATTTTGATGGAGTTGCTAATAATATTATTTCAAGCGCACAGGCGACTTATGTAGATCCAGATACAAGTCAAACAGCATTTGGTGTATACACTCAAGTTTCACCGGCTGATCCACAACCCCCAGCTTCGATACCAAGCCGTCCAGATGTGTTTAGTGCTGGTAGGCAGTTTCCAGTTCCTGCTGTAGACTTTTCTGGATTGCTTTCAAATTTACAACAATTACAAACAATTGCTCAATCAGATGGTGTCAATTATACGCAGTCGCAATATAGTGGTAGTTCTGCACAAGGTTATCATGTTGTACTAAATACAAACGGAACTTACGGTTTGTATGTTGTACGCACTTTGGTTAGTGCACCGAGTGGGTGTACAAATAGTTCGAGTCAGACACAGTGGGGGACGTGGAGTATAAATACAGAAAGCCTGATTGGTACATATTCATATCCTGCACATGGCGTCTTGTTTTTCCAAGATCACGTTTGGGTTAGCGGACAAATAAATGGCGCACGATTGACGATCGCTGCCGGTAAATTTCCTGATCAGGTTGGTCAAGAGCCGAATATTACCGTGAATTCAAACTTACTCTATACTCATTATGATGGCACTGATGTTATTGGTCTGGTGGCTCAAGGTAATATTAATATTGGTCTTGTGAGTCCAGATACTTTACGTATTGACGGTGCACTTATTGCAGAAAATGGACGTGTTGGACGTTTTTACTATGGATCAAGTTGTAAAATTAGCGGGACAAATTATTACACACGTAGTTCATTAACCTTAGACGGTATGATAGCTACGAACAAGCGTTACGGTTTTGCTTATACAGATGGTACTGGTTATGACACACGTAATCTTACCTATGATGCAAATCTTCTTTATAGCCCACCGCCGTCTTTTCCTTTGGCAGGTTCGCAATACATTATGATTTCGTGGAAAGAGATATAAAAAAGAGGCCCGCGGGGACCTCTTGAAGTTTTGTCACACTTTGCAATTACTGTGCTATGACGTGTTTAGTACTTTAACTCACCTTTGCAAGACCTGATGACAACCTGACATTTGTTGCCATGGTCACCTTTTTCGATGCGACCAATCACTTGAGCCTTGATGCCGCAAGATTTGGCGGCAATGTCAATTATTTCGTTTGCAAGCGTTCGGCTTGGTACTGCCATCTCCAGTCTCCACCCCATGTTGTACACCTTGTACATCTGTTCCCACGTGGCACCGGAAACTCGTTGCAACATTGCAAAGACCGGTGGTGTGGGAAAGATGTCATCCTTCATGTACACATTTCCGGGTTTACCAAACTTCATAATCTTGGTTTGACCACCACCGGAGCAATGAATAATCCCGTGGATGAAGCGTCGCGGAATGTGTGTGAGGACTGTCTTGATGAGTGGCAGGTACGTGCGCGTCGGTGACAACAGTGCCTCACCGATGGTGAAGTTGATATCCTCTGGTAAACGGTCTGTCAGTTTGTACGGTCCGCGGTATACCAACCCCTTTTCCATTTCTGGTGCGTAGGTTTCCGTCATGTTTCGATAGATATCGCACAACGCATCATGACGACCGTTTGTTAAGCCGTTTGACCCGATCCCGGAGTTCAGTTTGGTTTCCCAAAAAGCTTGTCCAGTCGAGCTGAAACCAACGAGAATATCGTCTGGTACCATATTCCCGGCATCGATGATGTCTTTTTGTTTGAGTCGAGCAACGACGCTCGATCCAACGTCGAGAGTCCTGACGATGTCACCAACGCTGGCTGTTTCGCCACCACCAAAATGGCAGCCGATTCCCAGATTGGTCAGCATTGTGCAGAAATGGTCGGCACTGCCGATGATTGCCTCGATCATGTCTGAGTTTACCTGAAAGGCGTTACGACCGATTGTTTGGTTGACGAGAATATCATCGACAACTCCACAACAACCGACGTCGTCGACGTTCATGGTAAGTGCGTCGACAGCAATACTACCGGCAATTTTTGGATCGGCGTGAGCCTGAGCCATGAGCCAAGCTAGTCCAGCTTTTGTTCCAGCTGTGTCGGCGTGAATTATGTTGCAATGTTTCGCGCTGCCACCGAGGAAGTCCGGCAGGATCTTACAAAATGCCGTCGGCACCAACCCTTGGTCAAGATTTCTGGTGGCGCGATGTACATCTTCTTTTCCAGACGAAACACCGCGCTGTGCGTAAACGTCAGTTGAGGTTGCTGGTGCAGACGATGTCTTCGGTGATTTTTTCATTACTCATTCTCCAATCTCGTTCTGTTGTTATTGATTTGTTTCTTTTACTATTACCTAAGTTGAATACTACTTATTTTAGTGAAATTGTCCATTTGGCTACACGCATATACTTTTTGTAACCAAACTATTACATTACTTATAAGCAGAAAGTTCTTATCTGATTAAAATATTTGGAAATAAAAATCCGCCCTTTGGTTTCGAGCGGATTTGTGAGAATTTTTCATCTGGCGGTGATGATGAGTGGCATGTGGCATCTGATGCATGTCGGCCAATTGAGTGGTGGCTCTGTTACACCAGAAGTTGTCCATTCACAGAACATGCAATATTTTACGCCGTGTATCACAGCGTCGCTGTTTCCCTGTAGACGGACAGAGCCTTCAACGATCACACGTTGTACCAGAAGTACGTATGGTAGTAATTCTGGACGACCAGCATCATCACAAGCTTTCTTTATTTGGTGGATCTGTGAAAGCTCGCGTTCGGTGTCCCGAACTGGTTTGCCAGAGTGGCGTTTGAGTGCACCGATTTGTTGGATGCAATCGGCTCGCTTAAGCAGCAGTTGAAGCCAATTCGCATCGATTTTGTCGATTTCTCCACGCAATGTTGCGATTTGAGCACGTGTTTGGTCTTCCATGATGTCCTCCTGTCTTGAAAAAAGAGCCACAACTTCGTATTCCTCCAGCATCTTTCACTATACTTGATCCTGGAACACAACCTTCCGCCACAAAGAACCATTCTTCCATCCATTCTTCCATGATGTCCTCCTGTTACCTTGTCAAAATTAGAACTATTTAAGCCTTTATACCATGATGTTTATCGTGATACAATGTTTTATGTAAGTTAAAAACAACATTTTATGAATCATCACAAACTTGTAGTTGGTAATTGGAAAATGAATCCAGGTTCAGTTGCTGAGGCCAAGAAGCTCGTAAGTCGGATCAAGAAAGCTTCTGCGAAACTTTCAAATACCGAAGTTGTGATATGTCCACCATTACCTTTTATTGTTCCTTGTACTAGAAGAAGAAAACCTGTCGGAATGTTCATGGGAGCCCAAACTGTTTCTTGGGAGACGGAAAGTGGACCTCATACTGGGGAAGTTAGTGTCATGATGCTTCGAGACCTTGGGGTAGAATATATTATTGTCGGACATTCAGAACAGCGCAAGAGAGGTGATACGGATGAGACAGTATCACGCCGTCTGAAAGCAATACTCGAAAGCGGCCTTACGCCTATCCTCTGTATTGGTGAAGCATTGCGAGATGAAAGTGGTGCTTACTTAGAAAGTTTGAAGAATCAGATTAAGGCTAGTTGCGCCAACGTTTCACACAAAGATGCCAAGAGAATTGTTATTGCTTATGAACCAATTTGGGCGATTGGCGCCGCTGAAGCGATGAAGGCTGAGGATGTCTACGAGACGTCATTATTTGTTAAGAAAGTTTTTTCAGATCTATTTGGTGCGGATGCCGGTCTTAAGGTAAAAGTTTTGTATGGTGGTTCTGTTACATTCAGAAATGCGCACGATATTATGGCTATAGGTAAAGTCGATGGTTTACTCGTCGGTCGAGAAAGTGTGAATGCTCCAGGATTTATTGAATTGATCAAAGTAGTCGATGATGTTAAATAATTTCTTACGTCCAATTTTCTAAATAAAAATTTCATCTATGAAAACTCTCCGTGATATTAAATATTTGAAAGATGTGCGAGTGTTGGTACGAGTAGACTTTAATGTTCCAGTGAATATACCAGCTGGAATGTCTCTTAAAGACGCAGTTGTCGTGGACGATTATCGTATTCGTGCAGCTCTACCAACTATAGAGTTTTTACGTGGCAAAGGTGCAAAAGTTATTTTGATGAGTCATATTGAATCTCCTGATGGTGAGAAGAGTTCGTTGGAACCAGTCGCAAAAAAGCTGGTAGAATTAGGCGTCCCTGTAATTTTTTGTAAAGATTATCGTAAGGCGGCTAGTGCGATCGAAGCCATTAATTCAGGCAACAAAGATGTTGGAGGTGTCGCTGGAAGTTGCATTCTCTTAGAAAATCTTCGTCAGTTTCCTGGTGAAAAGGTCAATGATGCGAAATTTGCTGCAGAACTTTCTTCACTTGCTGATATTTATGTGAATGATGCTTTTCCTGTATGTCATCGCGAACATGCGTCTGTAGTCGGTGTATCAAAACTCTTGCCGAGTTATGCGGGTCTACAGCTAGAACGAGAGATTTTCAACCTTTCCAAAGCCTTCAAGCCCGCACATCCTTTTGTCTTTGTGCTTGGTGGTGCAAAGTTTGAGACAAAGATCCCGCTACTTGAAAAATTTTTGCAAAGTGCAGATAATATTTTTATTGGTGGAGCATTGGTTAGCCAAGTTTTGAAAGAAGAAGGATTTGAGACGGGTATTTCTTTGGTTGAAAATAAAAATTATGGTTTAAAATCCAGACGAAAACTACTCCCTATTTTGGGATAGTATGAAATAATATCATAAAATTTAGATTCCTCAGCAAAAAATAGTTGTCCGCTTATTTTTGTTATGTTTGCTGTAAGATCATCAATACCACTGCTAAAGGAGTTAGCAGTAAAATAATACACTGGTGGATCGTTATGTCCAGAATCCCAGATAACATTGTAAGCATTTATCTGACTTATTTCAATATGAATAGAATTATTTTCATTTGTACCTGCTACCTGATAAGTACCGTCATAAATGATATTAGTTATATTCATACCATCTGATGAAATAGTCCCTGAAATCTTGTATGAAAGGCCTAATCCATTACAAGAACCTGAGTAATCCATTGAGAAACTATCACCATTCCATGATAAATTCGGCATTGACGGAACGTAGTTCGCATTATATTGACAATCAACCGAATATTCCATATGGGTAGCCTTTGTGTTTGTTGTTTTACATTCCATAACCACATTCTCAAATGCTTTATGAAGACGTTTCTTTATAGTATCATTTGGTAATCCATGATAAAATTGAACTACATTACTCTTTACTCCGTTTACTGTGACAAAAACATCGTTTAAACCTAAATTTAGGCTTCCTTCAAGTATCAAACCGCCAAGAGTACTAAAATATGTTGAATCATAGTAATCAATATTCATTTTTTTGCCGCCTATATTAATTTCGGGCTTTGATGTTTTATTTCCAAGATTTGAACCATAAATTGCCATACTAATACTTTTACCAGAGGTCTGATCATAAATAATATAACTTTTCGGCATTATTCCAGTAATAACCGGATTATTGTTAATTTGTCCAATTTGAACCGGTGAATTAGTTTCCGCTACCGATATCCCTGTAGTTAAATCAAATAACTTAGCAGAAATTTTGAATGAGCCTTCCTTAGAATATGTATGATAAACAGTGCTGTCGTTTTGCATATCGATAGTATTGCCATCCCCGAAATCCCATGAATATTTGTACTTGGAAGGTTTTATACCGATATTTTTACAGAAGAATTTGTATTGTTTATTAACAACCCCGGCAGTGTTGATTGGTGCTCCCCCAGACTCGGCTGACTCTATAGTTAATGAAAGTTTACCGGACAAAGTAAACCATTGAAAATTAATGTATCTGGAAGTATTATTGCCATTTGGCCATCCTGCAGTATATAATCCCAATTTTTGATTAGCTATATCTTTTGAATACAATGCAACCTTAGGGACTAATGTATTACTTGCATCAAAATTGTTTAAAGCAGTGCCTTTCTCGTCCAGAATATACAATGCGGTTTCATTATCCGGATAGGATTGAAAACAAGTGGGGCACACAGCTCTGACTATGATACTGTCTTCTTTTGTTTCCAATACATCCGGCAAGGTGACCCAATTATTCTTAGTATCCTTATATTGTAATTGTATATCAGGGAATGTACCGTTTCCAATTGTATTATTATCGAATTCTTTCCATAGCTGTTCTACTTGTGCAAAGTCCACATAAGCCGATTTTGCGACATACATAATCGAATTAAATGGAACACCCAAATGTTCATCATCCGAGCCTGAATTGTAAGGGTCGAATGTTCCATTGGTAAATGTGATGGTCCTGTCCGGATTAGCAGGATAATTTGGGTCGGCAACGTTTAATAAACCATTTCCCGCTTTGTAAACAACCATAGCATGTCCAATATTTTTATTTGTATTGCGAATGCTTACCATCTGAGGTTTTCCGATTATTTTAATGCCATAAAGGAAAGAAAAGTAATCCAAACTATCTTTTGTGAATTTTTTTAAACCTACCTGCTCAAATTTGGTTCTCCAATTTTCTCTCCTGCCATTAGTATCATTCTGTTTATAAGCATATTGTACCATGCCAGCCAACCGAATTCCTTTCGGATTATCCTGCCACATTTCATCAGGTGTGTTATAACCAACCTGGTCGTAGGTTCCATATATTTTTGATTTATGTTCTTTTAATTTTCTTACAGAATAATACCACATTTCAGATAAGCATTTACCGGAACACATCCCTCCTGGTGTAATATATGGGCCTTTGTTTGGAAATTCCCAGTCATCTTCACCTGGTTTAAATCCTGAATCATAAACACCATTTAATTGATCGAGTTTAACCGCTGCAACAATTATATCGGCAAAATTCTGAGTTGCCGAAATTTTTGTTGTTTTTCCGTCAGAAAGTTTCTTGCCGTCAAAGTGACGTGTTCCTATATAAATTTCTTGCGAGGTGACTGCTCCTGCTGGAATTCCTTCCAGTTCTCCGGTTTCCGAATCATAATAAAATGCCATTGGAAAATAGCCATCAGGTAGTTTGATTGGAATTTCCACAGTCATTATTGAATCAGAATAACCACCACCATTTGATATGCGAATTATTGGTGAAAGGGGTAAAAAATCAGACCCAAAGTTGATTTTCTTGATAGGCGCTGTCGAAATATCGAATGTTTTGGAATCTTTTAAGCCTGCATTTGGCACTTCGATGGAAAGGCCGTTAAGCGAATCGGTAGAAGTATAGGTGATTTTTCCACCGTTTGTACCGATGTTTTGTGTTGAGATCTTAACAAAATTTCCATATTCTATTTTATCACTTAATCTATTCAGCATCATCCTGATTACATTTCTACTGAACATAAATTAGTTCCTCTCAAACAACTCTTCAAGTTTTTCCATCTGCTTCTTGGATAATGGCAAACCTGCATTTAGATGTGATCGCATCTTGATAATAAAATCTGCTTCCCAGTCATTCTCAATACTACCATTGGCAACTTGATCATATAGCTTGTTAGCCAGTAACCTGAATCTAGGGTGATCTGTTAACATA
>Ga0118677_10009221_pt1 | contig 15502 bp, 14 predicted proteins | sample AliMusrvi5mmetaG_FD_86154 | JGI IMG/M metagenome (GOLD analysis project Ga0118677, IMG submission 86154)
CTTCTGGGCCGGCGCGGGCTGGCACACCTCCCACGCCGTGCAGGTCGGAGTTGGCGGCCCAACCGCGTTTGTAGGTCTGTTGACCGTAGTCGCCGTCGTGCAGGTCGGTTCCCTCTTCAGCGCAGACGCGTGGAACAACGTCACCTTCACCGCCGGAGAGATAGAAAACCCGCGCCGCAATCTTCCCCTCAGTCTCGCCCTCGGCACCGGTGTCGTCCTGCTTCTCTACATCTTCTGCAACTTCGTCTACCTCAGCGTGCTCCCCATGGCCGGTTCGCCAATTGCATCCACCATCGCCGGCCGCGGCATCCAGTTCGCCACGCAGGACCGCGTCGCCACCGCCGTAATGGAGAGCGCATTCGGCGCAATCGGCGCAAAGCTGATGGCCGCCGCAATCCTCGTCTCCACCTTTGGCTGCGTCAACGGAATGCTTCTCGCCGGGGCGCGCGTCTACTACGCCATGAGCCGTGACGGCCTCTTCTTCAAGTCCGTTGGCCGTCTCGGCAAGCGCAGTGGAGTCCCCGTCAATTCGCTGTGGGTGCAGTGGGCCTGGACCTCCCTGCTCTGCCTCTCCGGCAGCTACGGCCAGTTATTGGATTATGTAATCTTTGCCGTGCTCGTCTTCTACATCCTCACCATCGTCGGCCTCTTCGTTCTACGCCGCACCCAGCCCGATACCCCCCGCCCCTACCGCGCCTTCGGCTATCCCATTCTTCCAGCGCTCTATATTCTGATGGCAACATGGATTTGTGTTGTACTCTTGCGTTACAAACCCCAGTACACATGGCCCGGCCTCGTCCTTGTGCTGCTTGGGATACCGGTGTATCTGCTCTGGAACCGCATGGGCGCAGGGTCAACCGCCGCGGCAGAAGACGCAAGTTAATGGAATACTGACGAGAATTTGGAGATCGAACCGCGAATGTCGATGCTGCTTAGGACCAAACCGCTGGAAGCAATTATGGGTGAATCCGTCGAAACTGGCGAGCACACCCTGAAGCGCACGCTGGGCGCGGGCAGTCTGATAGCCCTGGGTATTGGCGCCATCATCGGCACCGGCATCTTTGTGCTCACCGGACCCGCAGCCGCCCGATACGCCGGCCCCGCCGTGGTCTACAGTTTCATCGTCGCCGCCATCGGATGCGTCTTCGCGGGTCTTTGCTACGCGGAGTTTGCCGCCATGATCCCCGTCGCCGGATCGGCTTACACCTACGGCTATGCCACTCTGGGCGAAATCTTCGCATGGATCATCGGTTGGGACCTAGTCCTTGAATACGCCTTCGGCGCGGCCACGGTCTGCTCTGGTTGGAGCGGTTACGTCCTCAGCCTGGGCCAGGACTTCGGCCTGCGCCTGCCGCCCGAGTTGGCCGGAACTCCCGGCTCCGTCTTCGTCCTCTATAACGGCAACTGGGAGTTCCTCGGTCGCGTGGCAAAGAAGCTTGCAGTGTTGGGCATTGATCCCGCAACCTTGCCGCAGCGCCACGGCGATTTCAATCTCGTCGCCTTCCTCGGCATCCTCTTAGTCACAACAATCCTTGTCATAGGCATCCGCGAGTCGGCAAACTTCAACAGCGTCATTGTCGCCATCAAGCTTGTAGTGCTTGTCATCTTTCTCGCCATCGGTGGAGCAACGCTACTCCATCATCCAGAGCTTCCGCGAGTTAACTGGCATCCTTTTCTGCCGCCCAACACAGGTGCCTTCGGGTCATTCGGGTGGTCGGGAGTATTGCGCGGAGCAGGCGTAATCTTCTTCGCGTACATTGGCTTCGACGCAGTATCCACCGCCGCTCAGGAGGCCAAGACACCGAAACGCGACATGCCGATCGGCATTCTCGGTTCGCTCGTGCTATGCACCGTGCTGTATATCCTGGTGGCGCTGGTTCTCACCGGGCTGGTCAACTATCACTATCTCAATGTGCCCGATTCCCTGGCCGTCGGCATCGACGCGACGGGCGTCAAGTGGGGCAGCCTGCTGGTGAAGTTTGGAGCACTGGGCGGGCTCACCAGCACCATGATCGTGATGTTGCTCGGCCAGAGCCGAGTCTTCTTCGCTATGTCGAAGGACGGCCTGCTGCCAAAAACATTCAGCAACATCCATCCACGTTTCCGCACACCGTGGATCTCTTCCATCACGGTCGGCTTGGTGGTCGCGGTCTTCGCATCCACCATCCCACTGGACAAGCTAGGCGAGATGACAAGCATCGGCACTCTGCTCGCCTTCATCATCGTCTGTGCAGGCGTGTTGGTGCTTCGCTTCCGCCGTCCAGAGCTGGCGCGTCCCTTCCGCGCGCCATTTTCTCCGCTCACACCCATCCTCGGAATCCTCATCTCACTGGCCATGATGCTCGGTCTTCCCGGCGAAACGTGGCTTCGCCTGGTCATCTGGCTCGTCGTCGGTATGGGGATCTACTTCGGCTACAGTATCCGCCACAGCAAACTGAACAAGTCCGCACCCTAGGCACAGGCGCACACCCCTCAGTTTTCTGTCGGCAGCTTCTCCACGTGGTCCACCACCAGCCGAGCCACCTTTGCTCTGCTCTTTTCCAGCTTCAGTCCAAGTTTTTCCAGCGCAGAGGAGACAGTCACGCCGCCCTCCGGATCGGTTGCCTCACCACTCCCCCCACCACTCCCCGGCCTGGTCGGCAGATTGATCCCCTGACTGCTCAGGCTCGACATCAGGTCCATCAGTGAAAAATCCGCCGCCGCCTGATAGTTGCCGGTCACGGCCGTCATGTCTACAATCTGGCGCCCCTGTCCGGCGCCCAGCGTATTCATCATCACGGCGAATCCCTTCATGGTGATCGAACTGGCTCCCATGTGCATCGAGGAACTCTCGTCGTCATATTTCAACGTAAAGGTTCCCCTCACGCCCATATTGTAGGTCGTCGATCCGTCCGCATTTTTCAGCAGGCGAATCGGCCCGTCCGGAGTGTCCTTCTGCGTCTCGCCATCCTTCAGCGGCTCGCTCTCGTCCAGCGCCACGGGCTTCTCGGTAGACTCCTTCAGCTTTGATCCACCCTTGCCAATCACCAGCGCCAGCACCGGCTGCTCCTGCAACTCGTTGTGTGTCGTTAGATTAAATCGTTCTTTCAACAGTGCGCGCAGCATCTCCGGCACATCGTCTTTCGTAGCGCCATCCGGCAGCCTCGCATCTATGTCGAACCGGTCCGTCACCATCCAATCCGGTCCGCTGATCTCATATCGCTGTAGCTTGTAGGCGTACATGATCAGGTCCTTCAGCGACTCGTAGGTGAATGTCGCTCGCGATCCATTGATACGGACCGAGTTCGGCAGCTTGCCCGCCTGCAGTCCTGCAATCATCGCCTTCATATCCGGCTCAGGCGACTGCCGCACCGACGCCACGTCAAACGTCAGATTGCCCACGGCTGTCTGCCCATATGCCGCTCCCGCCAGCATCATCAATCCGACTACCATCTTCCATACAATTCGATCGCGCATCATCCCTCCCAGATTTTTAATCGGATGAAAACCGGCCCATGATGTCCCTTACAACGCTCCGCCCAGCAACTCCTTCAGCGCCGACACATACTTCACCAGCGCCTTGCGCCCCAACGGAGTCATGCGATAGAGCGTCTGCGGCTTGCGTCCGGCGAAGCGCTTCTGCATCGCCACGTAGCCCGCCTCCTCCAGCTTCAGCATCTGCGCGCCGAGGTTCCCGTCGGTCGATCCGGTCTTGTCGCGCAGCCATGTGAAATCCGCCTCCTCCACGCTCACCAGCAGCGACAGCACCGCCAGTCGCAGCTTTCCGTGGATCACGGGATCGAGTTCAGGCAGCTCAGGCATTCGTTTGCTCCTCTGTCGCCGCGCTTTGCCGCTCCAGCCACATCGCATACAGTCCGAACAGAATCATGCCTAAGCACATCTCTGCGATGAAAACATCAAAGACATACGATCTCGGCACAAAGAAAGTAGCGACCCCGCCTGCCAGCCAGACACCTGCCACAATGCCTTGCGCCATCCAGCGCAGAATCATCGCGCTGATGGCGTGCGCCATGCCGACGAACATCAGGATCGCCGCGACGTAGGAGATCTGTCCCGCCTTATGCTGCACGATGGCCGCAACCACATACAGCAGCACCGTCAGGCCCATCATGCTCCATACCGCGGCCACGCTTCGCCCACGCACGCTTCCTCCGCAACTGTGGCCGCTCTTGCGGCGCAGCGCAAGAATGATGAACTGAAGTACGAAGCCCGCGGAAATCGTAATCGGCCACACCCACCTGAAATCGGACTGTAGCTCGCCCCAGACGACGCCCGCCAAATCGATCAATCCCCATAAGAAAAATACCCAGCCAAACCGCACAGTGGACTTCCGTCCCTCCGCGATCATCTCCTCCATCAGCGCTACGCGTTGCACCAACTCATCCCGCGTCGTCCCGTCTTCCCTATTCATGCTTGTCATACTCGTTCCCCTTTCGCGCAGCAGCGCCTAGGCTCTCTACCCATCGCATACAGCCCGAACAGCACCATGACGATGCCCATCTCAATCAGCATGATGACGTTTGTCACCCTGCCCGAATTGCATACAAAGATTGCCACAGCTCCAGCCCAATAGACGGCGGCCACCAAACCCTGCACCCGCCACCGCAGAAACATCGCGCTGATGGCATGGGCCATGCCGATCAACATCAACAGACCGGCGATGTACGAGAACTGCCAGTCGAAGTGCGTCATCATTGCGCTCGCGGTATAGATCCCCACCGCCAACCCCATCATGCCCCACACCGACATCACGCGGCTACACACGTCGCTACGGCTATAGCCATTGTCGCTCTTCTGCATCGTCTTGCCGGCCATGGTCAGCACCACACCCGTGGCCAGACAGATAGGCCACGCCCACCTTCCCCCAAATTGCCGAGCATAGCTCTGCCACGCCCACGCTGTCAGATCCACCAGTCCCCACAGCACAAAGATCCAAGAGTTCCATCCCGTATATTGCCGCCCATCCGCAATCATCGACTCCATCAGCGCCACACGTTGCACTAGATCGTCCCGTGTAATGCCGTCTTCCTGCTCGAACTCTGCCATCGCATCGTCCCTCCACAACAATACTCTGCATTATAGAGTTCTCTATGTCAAGATGTTTTTCACATTTTTACCTCTGGGGGTCCCATCCATTCCGCACTCTTGCGGAATGGGTGGAATTAATATCGCACGAAAAAATTATTCAAGGAGTCAGGCTTGTCCCGCCAACACTACATTCCCGGCCGGTCCGCGAAGCTCCCCTTGCGCACATAAATCCGATAGGCCACCGTGATAGGAAAGCTGTGTGCGCTGCGCAGGTCGTAGTTGTCCGCAAGATACTGCGCGAACTGTGGCCATCGCTTCAGCTTGTCGAACGACGCCGCATCCATAAACTGCTCGTCGCTGATCACAATCACGTCCGGCGGACGCGCCACCAGTCCATCCCAAAACCTCTGCCGCTCCTTATGCACCACGGCGAACTCTGTATCCGGGGGAAACAGCAGGTTATCCCCAGTCATCCCTGTCTGTTGCACAATCTGTAGGTGGTATAGCGCGTTCATGCAGCCATCCACCATGTCCAGGCACTGCACGTTGTGCTGCAGCCCAGCTACGCCAATCTGCCGCAGGTCGCTCACCAGCGTCTCGGTAAATATGTTGGAATAGAAGACTGTCCGCGCGCGCCCCGCAAACAACGGCGTCAGCCCGAAGATACCAATCGCCAGTCCGGCGACACCGATTGCACGTGCCACGCCTCGTCGCCGCGCCGCAATGCTCAGCTCAATGGCGAACCAAAGCAGCGTCATCGCCACCAGCGGATAGCGCTGGTAGTAGTATCCCTTTCCCTGCACAAAGTAGCTGAATGCTCCAAACGCAACCCCTGCCGCCAGCGCCCATCGCTCCCAGTTCCTGCGGTCCGGGTTCATCGCTACGGCAGCCAGGCCGAACGGTACCAGCAACCGCATCGGCCTCGGCATGCACTCGCGCAACAGATCGAGATAAGACATGCGATATAAATGCGAGTAGTAAGCAGTCACCTCGCGGTTCATGCTGATAAAGGCGTCCAGAGCGTGATAGTGCAGCAGAAATCCAAAGAACAGCGCAGCCGGCACCGCCCCACCAAGCAAGCCGCAGACCACGAATCGCGCCGCGCTGTCACCCCGCTTCCGCAGCGCTACAACCGCCATCAGCAGCAGTACAAGGCCAAGTGGCGCAATGGTGGGCTTCACTGCTGTCGCCAGGCCAAAAAATAACCCTCCCAGCGCCATCCATGCCGCCGTCCGCCTGCGTACCGAGTGCAACAAAAATGCGAGCCCTATCACCATCAGCGCTGCCATCACCGCATCACGCTGCCCTGCTCCCTTAGGCCCATCCGCCGCATGAATCACCGTAAACAGAACGCCCGCGAACAGTCCCGCAAGCCAGTCATACGGCCACGCAATCGCAACCATCGCCCCCGCTATCGCAACCATCAGAAAAATATCGTAGAGGCGAAATCCAAGGTCACCCGCGCCAAACACCGCCATGCCGAAGCGTTCCATCCAGTACGCGCCCGGCATATTCATGTCGCCAATCTGCCGATAGGGCGCAAATCCATGGTCCGTCAGAAAATTGACGTAGTGCATCACCTGCGCATCCTGCATCAGAGGCCAGCGCAGGGTATGCACGATCATAAAGATAAACGCCCCCACCAGCGTCGCCACCGCCAGCGCGCGCAGCACACGCATCATCGTCTGCCCCTCCCGCCAACTGCCTCGAAGCCCTTCATGCACCCCCACACCCCTCATTGCTCTTGTCTTCCGACCATCTTACGCGACATAGCCCATGTAGAATTAGGCGATTAGCGGAGACACCCCTATTGATCGCACCGGCACAAAAACGAAGTCTGTCTTCCATGCTTGCCGTTCTCGTTCTCGGCCTCTCCGCGGTTTATTGCATTCCCTACTTTGTTCCAGTGCATGACGGCCTTTCGTTCTCCTATCTGGTTGGCTTCAGCAATCGGACCGCAATCGTCCTGCTGCTGATATTCATTCTTGGATTTGCTCTCTGGACTCGCGGCATGGGGCTCCGCCTGCCCGCCTCCGCACCGCAACCCAACGACTCCTTCTGGCGCATGGGAGCGATAGCCATTGGATGCTCCGTCCTCTCCTGCGCTCTAATATGGATGCTCGCGGGGGCACTCGGCCCCCTCATGGAATCGCAATATTTCCTCGACCGATATGCCATGTACGACATGGGGGGGCGTCTCTTCCGGGACTTCGAGTACGATTACGGCCCACTGATGTTTTATCCGTCCGTCTGGATAGCGCGTCTCTGCCATATTTCTCTCGGCAATGGCTATTTTCTGACATTGACCGTGCAGTGGGCGCTCGGCACCTGGCTCTTATGGAAGGTGGTTGAGGTTGCGGCGCGCGGCACCAACCATGGGCGCTCCATTTTCCTGCTCTTCTGGGCCTTCTTCATGACCGGGATTCCGGACAGCGGCCAGAACTATACCCCGCTTCGGTTCTGCGCTACCCTCGCACTTGTGCTGGCTGTCCACGCTCTCTTCCAGCGCGGAGCTTCCGTCTTCGCCATCTTTGGACTGGCCTCCATCGGCGCTACGGCACTCCTCCTTTACTCCCCGGAACAGGGCATCGTTTTCTTGATTGGGACCATTCTCTTCTTTGTCCTCTGCGTCCGGCCAGCTCGACCCTCTTTGCTCGTCGGTCTCGCATCCTTCGCTCTCGTCATGGGCCTGGTCTTATGGACGGCGCACAGAATTGGAGTGCTCGACAATGTCGCAGCCGTCGGCGGCGGCGGCCTCAACTTCCCACTCCTCTTCAGCATTCAATCGCTGGTACTGCTGCTTCTTCTGCTTGTCGCAGGCTGCGTCTTCATCGCCGGTTTTCGCACTCAAGCCTCGCAGAGCCCGCTCCTCTATCTCATCTGTCTCTCGTTTGTCTCCGCTCCGGCTGCTTTCTCGCGAGCAGATAACGGCCACATCATCCTCAATACCCTGGGCGCTTTGATCGCAGCCCTGGTGGTCCTTAGTCAGTACCGCAGAATCTGGCGCTGGGTCTGGCCAGCCTTCGCAATCGTCCTTATCCTGGCCACCTACGGCAAGCTCACTTTGTACAAAGGCGTCCTTCGGACCCAGGTCCATGACGCTGTCTTTGTCGAACAGTATTATTCGCCGGAGGTGGACAAGGTCTACAAGACGATCTACAAACTCACCCATAAGAATGCTCAGTTCAGGCTCGACCAGCTTAGGGCGTCTCTATACCAGAACACTGACCGCTACGCAGTACCTCTCCCCGCACATGCGGTTCTGCTTGCTCCGTTCGGCGCCCAGCGCAGACTTACCCCTCTGCCGGACGGCATTCGGATTGTTACCGGACGTTATCCCTGGCTCTTTCCCATTGGCTTCCCAGCCGTCATTCCGCAGAAGATCGCCGAGATCGAGTCCCATCCGGACTTGCCGCTCCTTCTCCACTCCAATGACACTCCTGTATGCGAATACGATCACAGCGAGGAACGACTCGGTCTACAGAAGTTCTTCCTCGCGCCCTACATGCCCCCACTGCGCCAGAGCGTTCACGTTGGCCATCAGCTCTGCGACTATATAAAGGCCAACTATGTTGTCAGTTCCTATGCCTCGCCCGTGCCCCACCAGTACATATGGGTCAGGAAAGGCAGCGCATTTGCGTCGCCTGCCGGAAAGTAGTCGTTTAGCGCGGTAATATCGCTCGTTCTGCATCTAGACAAAATAGATGAGGTGCTGACCTTGAATCTGAATTCCGGCCGTCAACGCGTTCAGGCATCCATTCTGCTGTATCTGCTGATATGTGTTGCCTTGAATCTTGCTGTCTGGTTCTGGTTCGCGCTGCATTTGCACGGCCCACATATCTTTCCGCTGGGAGGATACAGGGACCGCTTCAGCGACCTGCTGCTTTTTTCCGGCAAATATCAGGTCGCGAAAGACCCGCGGATGGGGAACTACAATGCCCTCAACGGCACCTTGTTTCCCAAAAACTATCCTCCCTTCGGCGTCGTGATCTACCTCTTCCTTCTCCAGGCGTGCGCTCCCTTTGCCGTACCCGTTCTGCTAGCGACCGTGCTTGGAGCAGTGCTCGTGGCCTGCACCATGCTCTGGCGAAGGGTGCGGTGTCTTGAGGCTTACCGCTGGTATATGGGTGCTGCAATCTTCGCCACCGGACTCTTTGGCTGGGGCACCTTGCAGGTCTTTATGCGCGGCAACATTGAAGGCCTCTTGTGGATCGCGGTCTCTATCGGCGCGGCCCTCATCGCGCGTCGGCACTATCGCGGCGCAGCTGTGGCCTTTGCCATCGCCACCTGCATCAAGCCGTATCCCGTGCTCTGGCTTGCCCTCATGGCACGCCACAGAAAGTACCGCGAGGTCGCCCTGGGGCTCGTTACCGCCGCCGCCGTCACCCTCGCCTCGTTGCTTGCCATCGATCTCAACCCGATGCGCGCATGGCGCTTCATCGCTGGAAAAAACACCTTCTTCCAGGATTACATCGTTGCTTTACGCCCAATCGGCGAGATGACCGGCGACCACTAGCTCTTCCAATCCATCAAGACGATCGCACGCGTCCTGCGCAACCATGGATTCAGCTTTCCGCCCATCGATTACACCGTGCAGTCGAACAATCCTCTCGCCTGGACGCTCTATAGAATTTATCTGCCGCTGGCCGCGCTCATCGCTCTATTCGTGCTCTATAAAGTCTGGAACAAGCCTGTACTGAACCAGGTCTTCGCGATTTCCTGCGTCACGCTGGTCCTTCCCCTGGTTGCTGGAGACTATACCCTGATTCTGCTTCTCATCCCCATGGGCTTCTTTCTTATCTTCCTGCTGGAAGACGTCGCCCAGGGCAAGACCACATTGTCCACGGGAAATATCCTCTGGTTCCTGCTGCCCTGTGCCTGGGTCATGGCCACCGAGCCGCTGCTCACGCTACACGGCGTCTTCAAGTGCATAGCGATTCTTGTGCTGCTCGCCGCCAGCATCTCCATCCCACTTCCCAGCACACTCTTCGGTGAGCGAACAACTTAGCCACGCCCTACCGTGTTCGTATCAGAATCCATTCGTTGTCCCGCCAGTGCCCATTGCCATAATCGCTCGTATACATCGCCCGCCAGCTCCCGTTGGCCAGCTTCTGCTCGATCAGCTCATCCAGATGCCGTTGTTCCAGTGGTTCTCCGTGGTTGTATGCCTGCTCGTGGATGCGCAGCGTAATCATCTGCCGCTGATACAAAATCCACTGTGGCGGCGATGCCTGCAACTCACCCATCAGGCCCTGAATCGTCTCGTTGCTCGTCGTGTCGAAGAACGTCTGCACATAGTCATGCCACGGCGGAATGGAGCAAAAGTAATTGGCATAGGGAAGCGGCAGTGACAACAGTTCACGCTGCGTGCCGCTCGCTCCCACCCGTGCGCATACCGGCTCAATCATCCCCAACAGATCGCGGTCGATCACCATAGGCCCGTACACCGGATGCCTGTACAACTCGCGCCCCATGAACAGTGGCTCCTCCCGGTAGGTATGCCACGAGTACGGAGTATGGAACCTATAGTTCACCGCACTGCACAGCAGCAGCGCGGCAACCGCAATCAGCGTGGTACGAAACCAGTCCGCTCGGATCCGAATTGGGGAGCAGATCGGCAACAGCACAATCAGCAGCGCCACCGGTCCGTAGAGCCCCAGATGGGTTCCAGCAGAAGACATCGATCCCGACGCAAGTTGCCCCAACGGTACCAGCAGAAGTATCTCGCGGTGGTCCCACGCATGCGCTCCTCCCAACCGCAGCATCCAGCGCAGCATCCGCGCCAGCACCAATACACCCAATCCATAGCCAACCAGTACCGCTACAGCCGATAGACACATCACCAGCGTGATATCCAGAATCGCGCCGTACATATTGTGCATCGCGCGCAAAATCAGCAGCACTCCAACCGCCGCCATCGCAAGCTGCTGCCATCCGCGCCTGCGAATCAGGGGTCGCAGTAGAAACGCCCACGCCAATGCGATGGCCAATACATGCTCAATCACCCTTTCGTACTGCCGGTCTTTCAGCCAGATATAGGTATTCACCGGAAGATGCAGTGGGAAATGCAGCACACTGTCCGCTCCGCCTTTGCTCCGCACCGCGCGAAAGATGGAGTACATCGCATAATCGCGCAGCGAATCGCCGGTTAGGCTCACGATCAACGCCGCCGTCGCTCCGCTCACCAGCAATAAAAGAACCACTCCTCGTAGTCGCTGAGTCGGTGCCAGGCATGCGATTGCGATGGCTACAGCAACCAACAGTGCCGCGCCGTCGTTCACCCGCGTCGTCAGCGTCAGTCCGCAGAGCGCTCCAAGCACCCCGCACAGAAGTAGCTCCGTCCTCGGTGTCGATGCCTTCTGTAGCCGTAACAGCCCTAACAAGCAATACAAAACAAAACAATCCGACAGTACATGGTAGTCGTCGAATCGGTATGCCTCAAAACTGATGGAGACGAAAAAGCCGCACCCCAACAACACCGCCTTCTCGCCATCCGATAGCTCTGAGCGACGCACCAGCAGCAAATAACCAACACAGTACGCCACCAGATGCAATACCGCCGGAACGCGTGATGCGATCCATCCTTTGCCCAGCAACGCAAGGAATGAGGCCGTCTCCAGCACGAATAATGGCTGCAATACCAGATGAAGGTCCCGGTAAAGATGCTTCCCACTGCGCAGCAGAGTGGCATACCAGTACCACCCGCTATCTCCTGATCCCTGCGTTCCTGCGATCATCGCCAGCCCAAACAGCACGCAGAATAGAAACATCAGGTTCTGATACCGCGTACCTGTGCCTGCGCCCTGATCGAGACCATCGCGCATACGGTTTGGCTTCTCCGCCATCACGTCCCTGACTCTTCAGTCGGCTTCACCGTCCACGGCACGCCCATCGTCTGCGCCAGCACCAGCACCGCAGCTCCCACCATCGCGCTCGCCACAGCCGCAACCTGCGCATTGCTCATCGAGTTGTGAAAGTAGAGCTTCGGGTTGATGCGCACAAACTCCACCAGAAAACGCCCAATCCCACTTAGCAGTAGGTACAGGCCGGTCAGCCAACCCACCGGCCTCGCCCGCTCACCCAGCTTCCACAGCAGCCAGAACACCGCCAGCGAAAACAGCAACTCGTAGATCGGTGTCGGCTGCACCAGTGCGTTAGCAGGAATGGGCGGCACCAGCGCGTTCTTCGCCATATGCACGCCCCACGGCAGCGTAGTGTTGATGCCATAGTCGCCATCGCCCGCCAGAAGGCATCCGATGCGCCCTATGCCATAACCCAGAGCCGAAGCTGGAGCCGCCAGGTCCAGCATCCGCACCGCCCCCAGGCGCGCTCCAGGCACAGGACCAGGATCTGTCAGCGACTTCCAGCCGGGCCCCTTGAAATAGGTCCCATGTCCCAGGCCCATCAACACCGCAATGGCCGCCACCATGCCGCCGAACCACGCAAACCCGTCGCGAAACCATGCCAGAAATCCCAGTACAACCAGCATCGGCTGGTGCCATCCGGGTGCGCCAATCGTGCGCAACGCAAACTCCAGCCCACTCACGTCCTGCAGTTCATGCCACGTCTTGGCCCCAATCACCCCAGCCACCACCACCGTGGCCACAATATTAATGGCGTCCGCATCCACGCCATTACGCGTAAAGTTTTTATAAAGCACAATGGTCGCCGTCACCGCTGACAGCCACAGCAGCAGCCCAAAAGTGCCTGGCTGGATTGGCCCAAAGATCAGGTGGAACGGCAGATGGTACGGTCCAATTGCAGGTAGATAGGGATACATAATCCTCGCTTCCCCTCAAAGTATATCTGCCTCAACCGCCTCATCCGAAATACTTGTGGCCAGCCGCTCGACCGTCCGCCGCGTATACGCTACCCTGTCTCTATGCCCAACAGCCAGATGCCGCCCAGCACACCCACTGTCTTCCCGCCTGCCTCCGGCATGGATGTCCTCTTCTCCGCAAAACAGATCGCCGATCGTGTCGCCGAGTTGGGCCGTCAGATTTCAGCCGACTATGTCAACCAGCCAACCGGTCAGCCCGTTGTGCTCATCGGAGTGCTCAAGGGCGCGGCCATCTTCCTCTCCGACCTTGCCCGCGCCATCACCATCGACAACACATTCGACTTCGTGGCTGTCTCCAGCTACGGTCGCGCGCGCGTCTCCTCCGGCGCTGTCAAGCTCATCAAGGACATCGACAATCCCGTCGAAGGCCATCACGTCATCCTGGTCGAGGACATCCTCGACACCGGCCTCACTCTCAGCTATCTGCGTGGCCTCATGCTCCAGCACAAACCCGCCTCGCTCAAGATCGCCACCTGCCTCGACAAGCCCAGCCGGCGCCTCGTCCCCATCGAGGCAGACTACGTCGGATTCCAGATCCCCAACGAGTTCGTCATCGGATACGGCATGGACTTCGCCGAGATCTACCGCAACGTCCCAGACATCCGCCTCTATCCCAACAACCCCGCCCACTGAGGGAAGGTTCTCTTAAAAGAACAACTCCGGCGACACCCTAAACCGCTCGCTCAGCCGCTGAATCTGCGCCTTGTTCAGTTCGCGCTTACCATTCATCACCTCCGAGACAATGCTCTTCGTCCCGAAGACATCCACCATGTCCTTCTGCTTCAGTCCGTGCTGGTCCATCAGAAACGCGATCGCCTCTAGCCCCGATGCCTTCGGCAACTGGTAGTTCTTCTCTTCGTAGTCTTCGATCAGCAGCGTCAACAGGTCGGCCATCTCAGCTTCGGCCTTGTTCCACCGCTTGTGGCGCTTCTCCAGTTCATACAGCGCCGCAATAAAAACCTCGTTCTGCTCCTCAGTCCGAATCACGCGCGGAGGCACACTCGTTAGCAACGCCGTGTACGCCGGACTCACCGTCAGTGCGCTCATCTCTTCCACCCTCCTCGGTCGTACTCTGCATGGGTCAACACATGCCGGATGTATAGCCGTCCCGTCCTGTAGTTGATCTCGGCGATCAGGCGGAACGTATTTCCCTTGATGTTGAACACCGTGTTCTTCCCTACCCTATCCGCGGTTGGGTACATCATCCGCACGTCCTCCAGCGATCGCCACTCCGCCTTCTTCGCAATGCGATACCACACATCTAGGGGCGCGTAGAGGTCGCTATGCTCCAGTCCAGCCTCCACTAATTTCTTTCTGCTTATGACGTGCAATGCGCGCCTCTCAATCCATATAATTCGCATTTTGCGAACTTGTCAAGCCATAAGTGAACCAGGCAACTCAAGTATCGCTTCCCCGCATCTGGTTTTCCTGTCGCAACCCGCGGCGTATCGCATTAAACCAGTCGCAACCGGCCTATGATAGAACTGTGCGGGCGAGAACCATCCGCCCCAAGGGAGCTTCATGACCAGCGTCACCGCATCCACCACCCCCAGCCTCAAGATCGCCGAACACACGCCCTTCAACGCCACTGCATTTGCCGCACATGCGCTCTCCTCCCCTGCCGCACTGGCCGCCGTCCTCGACCATACGCTGCTCAAACCCGAGGCCACACGCGCCCAGGTCATCCATCTCTGCCACGAGGCTGCCGAGCACCGCTTCGCCTGCGCCATGGTCAATCCCGCGTGGGTCGCCTGCGCCGCCGAAACTCTCGCCGGAACCGGCGTCCCGGTCGGTGTCGTCATCGGATTTCCCCTCGGAGCCTCGCTCGCCGCTTCCAAGCGCGACGAGACAGCCCGCGTCCTCAAGCTCGGCGCACACGACATCGACATGGTCCTCAACATCGGCCTGCTCAAGTCCGCCACCAAGCCGGACTACGACGCCATCAAGCACGAGATTCATGCCATCGTTGAGATAGCCCACGCCGCTGGGGCCATCGTCAAGGTTATCCTCGAAACCTGCCTGCTCACCTTTGAAGAAAAACTGCGCGCCTCCGAACTCTCCCTACTCGCCGGCGCAGACTTCATCAAGACCTCCACAGGCTTCTCCTCCGGTGGCGCCACCGTCGACGACATCACCCTCATGCGTGGCGTTGTCGGCTCCCGCGCTGGAGTCAAGGCCTCAGGCGGCATCCGTTCCCTCGCCGATGCTTCCACCATGCTCCACGCCGGGGCCTCTCGCATCGGAGCCTCTGCCAGCGTCAAAATCATCGCCGAACTCGCCAATCATCCTTCCGCCACGTCTTGATCTTCCATCGTCTAAGATGTGCCTTGCCCACGCACAATCCCGGCGACTATCATCTCCGGCATGTCCGCTACCAGGTTCTCCCGTCGCCGCATCCTGCAGTCCGCCCTCGCCGCCGCACCCGCCGCAGCCCTCGCCTCACGGTTCTCAGCCCGCAATCTTCTCGCGCAGAGAGGACCGGTTCCCCAGGGTCCGCATCAGCCTGTCCACATCGCTCCCGGCCCCTTCAAGCCCACATGGGAGTCACTCACCGCCTGCACCACCCCCGACTGGTTCCGCGACGCCAAGTTCGGCATCTGGAACCACTGGTCCGCCCAATGTGTCCCCGAGCAG
>Ga0118677_10009223_pt1 | contig 15499 bp, 14 predicted proteins | sample AliMusrvi5mmetaG_FD_86154 | JGI IMG/M metagenome (GOLD analysis project Ga0118677, IMG submission 86154)
GCACTGGTCCAACGGCGAACACATCACCGGGTTGGCCCCGACGCACACCCCCGCCTGGCAGGTGTCCGTCCGCGTGCAGCCGTTTCCGTCGTCGCAGGGCGAGTCGTTCGCCTTCGCCGGGTTCGAGCATGAACCCGACACCGTGTCGCAGGTCCCGGCCGCATGGCACTGGTCCAACGGCGAACACATCACCGGGTTGGCCCCGACGCACACCCCCGCCTGGCAGGTGTCGGTCTGCGTGCAGGCGTTGCCGTCGTCGCATCCCGAGTCGTTCGCCTTGGCCGGGTTCGAGCATGAACCCGACACCGTGTCGCAGGTCCCGGCCAGGTGGCACTGGTCCGGCGGTGGGCATACGACCGGGTTGGCCCCGACGCAGGCACCTGCCTGGCAGGTGTCGGCCTGCGTGCAGGCATTGGCGTCGTTGCACTGCGAGCCGTCCAGCCTGCTCGGGTTCGAGCAGGCTCCCGACGCCGTGTCGCAGGTCCCGGCCGCATGGCACTGGTCCAGCGGCAGGCACGTCACGGGGTTGGCGCCGACGCAGACGCCCGCGGTGCACGTGTCGGTCTGCGTGCACGCATTGCCGTCGTTGCACGGCGTCGTGTCGCTCACCGGGGCGCATGCCTGCAGGATCGGGTCCCAGGCTTGGCAGGGGGCGTTGGGGCAGGACGGGGCCGCGGTGCAGGTGGCCTTCAGCACGCTGACGGTGTTGTCGGTCACAGGGGGACTGCCGGTCGGGGTACCGTTTGCCGTGACGAAGTCCCGCATCCCGTCGCCGTTGAAGTCCGCGATCGCCACGCTGCGCGGGCCCGGGGACGTCATGACGTCCAGCGCATGGTAGAACGTCCCGTTTCCCTTGTTCAGCAACACGCTCGCGGTTCCGGGGGTCCCGTTGGGCCCGGCCGACTGGTAGGTGACGAGCAGGTCCGGGATGCCGTCTCCGTTCACGTCGCCGACGGCCAGGCCGTACAGGTTGGGGTAGTCTGTCCCCCCGATCGTGTAGACGGCCCACGGCGCGAACGTCCGGCTCCCGGTGTTCAGCAGCACGCTCACCTGGCCACCCAGCGACGTCGTCACGACGTCCGGCTTCCCGTCCCCGTTCAGGTCCGCCACCGCGACGTTCACGGGGCTGGCCGCCACATTGAAGTCGATCTTCGCCATGAAGGTCCCGTCGCCCCTGCCCGGCAGCAGGCTCAAGGTGTCGCTGCCGTAGTTCGCGACCACGATGTCCTGCGCGCCGTCCTTGACCACGTCGGCAATCGCCAGGGCATACGGGATGCTTCCGGCGGCGTATGAGACCTTCGCAGCGAAGCTGCCGGTCCCGTCGTTCAGCAGCACGTCCACGAGGCCCGACGCCAGGGCGCTGACGATGGCCAGGTCCCCGTACCTGTCCCCGTTCAGATCCCCGATCGCGATGCCGTTGGGCGCCGCATCGGTCGTCCAGGACGTTTCGGTCGCGAAGGTCCCGGTCCCGCTGTTCTTCAGGACGTTGACCTTGCTCGTGCTCGAATTGATGACGGCGATGTCCGGGAACCCGTCGTTGGAAACGTCGCCGACGGCCAACCCGCTGGGCGCGCCGCCGGTCCCGTAGTCGATCTTCGTCGCGAACGTCCCGTCCCCCTTGTTCAGCAGGACGCTCACGGTCCTCAGCGGGCTGGACGAATCGGCGACCGCGAGGTCCGGCAACGCGTCCGCGTTCAGGTTCCCGGTGGCGACCACCCAGGGGCCGTATCCGGTCCCGTACTGGACCCTCGGTCCGAACCCGAGCGTCCCGACGCATTCGCAGGTGCCGGCCGCCGCGCACGCCATGTTGGTCCCGCACGCTCCGCAAGGCGTGCCGCAGCCGTCGTCCCCGCACACCCGGCCCGTGCAGTTCGGCACGCACGTGTCGGTTGCCGCCCGGGCCACCGCCGCCTTCGCCGCGCCCACCGCGGGCTCCCCGGTCCGGCCGTCCCCGGTGTCGCCGGCGCCTACGCACCCGCCCCCCGGCAACGCGAGCCCCATCGCCGCCAGCACCAGCGGGGCCAGCACTCCGGCTCGCAGCGGGAATCGCACCATGTCCGCCCCTCCGTGGCGCAGGCCGGCTGCACCGTGGCATTCACCCGATCGATCCGGGAATCCGGGCCTGAATCCCCCTTCCGTGCATCTGCGGATGGGTTCAACGCCCGATGAGGCCTATTGTGCGGGCGCGGGGCCAGGGGATCAATAGCGGCGCGAACGTCGAGGGAGCGAGCGGCGCGGCGGCTCGACCTAGGTCGGCGGGATCGGCGATACGGCGTCCGCAGGGGCCGGAGCCGAGGGGGCCGGTCCAGCCGCGGTCGGGGCGGGTGGACGGCGGAAGTCGATGTCCACGTCCACCTGCACGGTCCACAGCATCAGCGACTTGCCCGGCTGCAGGTCGCGATCGAAGAAGAAGATGGGCCCGGTCAGCACGTCGATGGCCGGCGTGAAGTACAGCCCGATGGCCACGCCGCCGCCGCCGATGATGTTCCTGCCGGTCTGCACGTCCCCGACGAAGTTGATCTTGTTCAGCCCGGGCCGGTTGATCGGGATGTCCGGGCTGGTGTACGAGCCGATGAACCCGCCGCGCCGGATCGTGCCGTCGCTGCCCGCCCAGTCGGCCTTGCTGCCCAGGCCGTAGTAGGCGCCCGCGGCGATGGTGCCCAGGGACTGCTCCCCGACCACGAAGGTCTTCCCGACCTCGGCGTGCCAGACGTCGTAGTCGCTGACCCCCTTCTTGATGCCGATCCCGTACACGCCCGTCGTGATCCCCGGGAACCACCGGCCGAAGGTGCCGTCGCCGAAGGCCCCTTCCGGGATGCCCAGCTTCGCGTTGAACTGGATCGCGTTCTTCACCGGGCCGGGGAACAGGAAGTCGAAGCCGACCTCCAGCTGGAACTCCTTCCAGGGCAGCAGGCCCATCGTCAGGCCGGTGTCGATGGCGTACGAGCCCTTGTTGCCGAAGTACGTGTCGTAGGTGATGTGGGGCACCGCGAACGGCTGCAGGTAGGCCGTGGCGGGGGTGAACAGCGCGGTCGACGGGGTCGCCATGGCAACGCGCGTCGTCACCGTGGCCAGCAGCACCAACGTGCAGGACAAGGCCATCCCCGCATGTCGCATGGGGTCCTCCTTTTTTCGGTCCGTGGCCCCGACGCGTGCGTCAGGCGGCCGGGGGGCGATGCCTCATCGGTTCGGGGGTCAGCGCCTCGACGTCCGCCTCGCCGGTCCGGATCCGGATCACCCGTTCCAGGGGACGGACGAAGATCTTCCCGTCCCCGACCTGGCCCGTGCGTGCGGCCTTCAGGATGGCGTTGATCGTGACCTCGACGAACGGCTCCGAAACGGCGATGTCGATCTGGATCTTTTCGTGGAACTCGTACACCAGCGGCGAGCCGCGGTAGGTTTCCAGCAGCACTTTTTCGCCCCCATGGCCGGCGACCTTGAAGATTGTCAGACCGGTCACTTCGGCGGCGAACAGCGCGGCCTTCACGTCTTCCAGCTTCTCGGGCCTGAAGATTGCGGTGATCAGCTTCATTTCGTTTCTCCTGCCGGCGTCCATCACGCCGTCACTTGGCCCCCAGCGGAACCATGACTCCCTGGGCGTTGGGCATCACCATCACGGGCGTCTCCAGCGTCCTGCCGTCGCCGGGGTAGGCGGGCGCGGACACTTCCGAATAGTCCAGCCCCATCATCTCCTCGGCCGCGGTGACCCGCATGCCGATCGTCGCGTCCAGCACCTTGAACAGCGCCATGCTGCTCAGCCCGACCCAGACGAAGTTTGCGCCCACTCCGATAAGCTGCGCGTAAAGCTGGCTGGCATTTCCGTAAAGAAGCCCGGTGACGCCGACGTCGGCCGCGACGCCGTTGAGGCCCTGGCCGTAGGTGCCGTCGGCCAGCAGGCCCACGGCGATCAGCCCCCAGGCGCCGTTGAAGCCGTGGACGGCGATGGCTCCCACGGGGTCGTCGATCTTCAGGCGGTTTTCCACGAACAGAGCGGCCACCACGACCAGGATTCCCGCGACCGCGCCGATGAGGATGGCCGCCGGTGCGTTGACGAACGCGCAGGGCGCCGTGATGGCCACCAGGCCCGCCAGCATCCCGTTGGCGCTCATCGACGGGTCCGGGCGGCGGTACATCCACCAGGTGAACAGGAACGACGCGAACGCGCCCGACGCCGACGCCAGCATCGTGTTGACGGCCACGACGGCCAGCCGCAGGTCCGTGCCCGACAGCGTCGAACCGGCGTTGAACCCGAACCATCCGAAGGCCAGGATGAAGCAGCCCAGGAACGCCATGGGGAGGTTGTGGCCCGGGATCGCGACCGCCTTGCCCTTCACGTACTTGCCGATGCGCGGTCCCAGCACCTTGGCGCCGACCAGGGCCATCATGCCGCCCGTCATGTGCACGACGCCGGAGCCGGCGAAATCGACGTAGCCGTTGCCCAGGCCCGCGACCTTGCCCAGCTGGGACAGCCAGCCGCCGCCCCAGGCCCAGCAGCCGAACACCGGGTAGATGATCATCGAGGCGACGAACGCGTAGATGACGAACGCCGACAGCTTCCAGCGCTCGGCCATCGAGCCCGTCGGGATCGTCAGCGCCGTGTCCATGAAGACCATCTGGAACAGGAACACGGCGAATGCGGACACGTCGTACGACACGCCCGTCAGGAAGAAGCCCGTGCCGCCGAACAGCCCCATCACCGTGTCGCCGACCTTCGGGCCGATCAGCGAGTTCATCGCCTCGGGCGGCGAGATCGACGATCCCATCGCCGCGCCGGCGCCGCCCATCTGCACGGCGAACCCCATCAGCCAGTAGCCGAGGATCCCGATGCCGTACACCATGAAGTTCATCATCATCGTGTGGGACGCGTTCTTGGCCCGGGTGAAGCCCGTTTCGGCCAGCGCGAACCCCGCCTGCATGAACATGACCAGGAAGCCCGCGATCAACATCCACACGAAGTTCAGCGACACCCGCGTCTGGCCGACGGCGGCGCCGATCTCGGCGAGCGTCGGGTTGCCCGGGTCCACCGCGGGTACGTTGGCGATCCCGCCGGTGGCGGTTCCCGAGGGATCCGCGGCCAGCGCGACGGCAGGGAGCAGCAGCAGCGCCGCCGCCAATGCCCAGGTCCGATGGGTGCGAGTCATTCGATGTCCTCCAGAGTGATGGGTCCGGTCGATCGAATCCCATCGCAGGAGGCGTGCCACCGGCCGACGCGAAGGGAGGGAACCCGATGAACGCCTTGCGGGACGGCGGGTTGGAAGGACTTTCGGACCTCTTCGCGGCCCGGCGCTGACCTACGAAAATGTCGGATCTGGGAGAGGATGTGACAGGGTTGTCGGATTCCCGGTGCGCTGTCAGCGGGCGGCCTACTGCGGCTTGGGTGTCGATGCCGCCGCGTCGGGGGACGTCGGGGCCGCTGCCATGCGGTACCGGTCCGCGTCCAGGCCGTGTCGCCGGGTCTTGTAGTTGAAGATCCGTTCCGTGGTCTGCACCAGCCGTGCAGCCCGGGCCCGGTTGCCCCGGGCCGACTTCAGCGCGTCCTGCAGCAGGTCGCGTTCGAAGGCGGCCACCGCGTCGGCCAGCGATCTCTGGGGCAGCGTCCCGGACACCTCGGCGGTCTGCAGCGTGGGAGGCAGGTGGTGGGAGTGGATCGCCCCCCCTTCGCAGATCAGGATCGAACGCTCGATGCAGTTCTCCAGTTCGCGCACGTTTCCCGGCCAGTGGTACGCCATCAGCATGTCGATGGCGGATGTCGAGATCCGCCGGACGTCCTTTCCGTGGGTGGTCGCGTACTTCTGGACGAAGTGATCCGCCAGCATCGGGATGTCGGTCTTCCGTTCCCGCAACGGCGGCAGGAAGATTTCGAACACGTTGAGGCGGTAGTACAGGTCCTCGCGGAAGGCGCCCGACCGGGTCGCCGTTTCCAGGTCGCGGTTCGTCGCGGCGATCACGCGGACGTCGACGCGGACGGGCGCGATGCCGCCCAGGCGCTCGAACTCGCGTTCCTGCAGCACGCGCAGCAGTTTCACCTGCGTGGCAGGCGACAGCTCGCCGATCTCGTCCAGAAACAGGGTGCCGCCGTCCGCCAGTTCGAAGCGTCCCTTCTTCTGGCTCCGGGCGTCGGTGAACGCCCCGGGCTCGTAGCCGAACAGCTCGCTTTCGATCAGGTTTTCCGGCAGCGCGCCGCAACTGACCTTCACGAACGGCTTCCCGGCGCGGGGCGAGCCGAAGTGGATGGCGTGGGCGATCATCTCCTTGCCGGTCCCCGATTCGCCGCGGATCAGCACCGTCGTGCTGGCGGGCGCGGCTTGCGCCACGGCCTGGTACACCTGCCGCATCGCGTGGCTGGTGCCGATCAGGTTCGGCAGTTCGTACCGTTCGCGCAGCTCGTCCCGCAGGAGGCGGTTTTCGTCCATCAGGCGCTGGCGATCGGCCGATGCCATGCGGGCGACCTTCATGGCCTGGCCCACCATCGACGCGGCGATCTGCAGCACCTTCAGGTCCCGATCGTAGTCGCGCGTCGCTTCGTACCGGACGCCGATGCCGAGGGCGCCGACGGGGCGCGCGTCGATGAAGACCGGGACGCACAGGAACGAGGATTCGGCCTTGTGCCGGCGGCCGGACGGGAACATTCCCGTGCGGTCCAGGAACAGCGGTTCCTCGCTGACCTTCGGCACCACGATGGATCGGCCGCTGGACACCACGCGGCCGGTGATGCCTTCGCCGACGCGGTAGCGGGCCCGTTCGATGGCGACCTGGCTGAGGCCGCACGATGCCTCGATCCTCAAACGGCCCGCCTCCTCGGGGTCGACCAGCGTGATCATGCCGACCGTGCCCCCGAGCGCGTCGGCCAGGACGTCCAGCACGCGGCGCAGCGACGTCCGGAGGTCGAGCGTGGACAGCGCGACGTTCAGGTCCAGCAACAGCGCCAGTCGGAGCGGGTCCTCGCCAGCGGCCATCGAGCCCTCCGGGACGAAGCTACGAAAATGTCGCTGCAACGACAGGTTGCTTCAAGAATGTAAGCCTTCCGCGTGCCGGCGGTAAGGGTGGCGGCCGCAGGCTGATGGAATTCATCCGAAAACGCGGGCCGCGAACCGGTTGACAGCCGGCGTCAGGTCCGTAGAGTGGCACCGATCGACGCGGCCGTTCCAGCGACGCAAGGAGGCTCGAAGGTGTGTGGGGTCGCCGGTGTCTTCGGTGTGCAGCACGCGGAAGTCCAGGTGGCGGAGATCCTGTTCGCCATCCAGCACCGCGGCCAGGAAAGCTGCGGGATCGCCACCCGGAATCCCCGGGGCAACATCACGTCCTACAAGGCCATGGGCCTGGTGAAGAACGTGCTGGTCGAGGAGGTGCTGGCGCGCAACGCCGGCGACGTGTCGATCGGCCACGTGCGCTACCCGACCGCCGGATCCAGCGACATCGCCAATTCGCAGCCCCACGCCATCGACCTGGCCGAGGGGCCCCACATGGCCATCTGCTCGAACGGCGACATCATCAACTACGGGGAGATGCGCGGCTGGCTGGAGCGCGAGGCCGGCTTCACATTCAAGAGCGACAACGATGCGGAGCTGATCGGCCGCCTGATCGCCTACCACCACGTGGTCCAGCGCGAGCCGATCGAGGACGCCATCCGGAAGACCCAGCAGGAACTGAAGGGCGCCTTCGCCACGCTGGTGATCCTCCGCGACCGCATGTTCGCGTTCAGGGACCCCCACGGCATCCGGCCGCTGGTGATGGGACACCTGGATTTCCAGGGCGAAGGCGCGCCCCCGTCGGAAGGCACCGTGTTCGCGTCCGAGTGCTGCGGCTTCGGCATCATCGGCGCGCGCCGGCTGCGCGAGGTGGCGCCCGGCGAAATCCTGTGCCTGGCGAGGGGCGAGCCGGTCACGACGGTCAGCGTCGTGCCCAAGCGCAAGCGGCATTGCGTGTTCGAGCTGATCTATTTTTCGCGGCCCGACAGCGAGGCGTTCGGCGAGCGCGTCTATGACGTCCGGGAAAAGATCGGGGCGTGCCTGGCGGCGAAGGACGCCGACATCCCCGGGGGCGACGACCTGGTGGTGATGCCGGTGCCCGATTCGTCGAACTTCGTGGCGCTGGGATACGCGGCGGCCAAGGGTGCGCGGTTCAGCATGGGCCTGCTGCGAAACCATTACGTGGGCCGGACGTTCATCAAGCCCAGCCAGAAGTCCCGCGACGAGGGCGTGCGGCAGAAGTTCAACCCGCTGCCCGGCTTCTTTCCGGGAAAGCGCGTGGTGCTGGTCGACGATTCGATCGTGCGCGGGACCAGCCTGCGGAAGATCGTCCGCATGGTGAAGACGGCCGGCGCGCGCGAGGTGCACGTCCGCATCGGCTCCCCGCGGGTCATCGGCTCGTGCTACTACGGCATCGACACGCCGACCCGCAACGAGCTGATCGCCAACCGCATGTCCGTGGCGGAAACCGCCGACTACCTGACGGCCGATTCCCTGCGATACATGGAAATCCCGGATTTTGACCGCGTACTGGCCTCGCGAGACGACTTCTGTTTCGCGTGCTTCGACCTGGACTACATCTACCCGCCGGAACAGTTCGGCTTGAAGACCAACGTGCCCGGCGGTCGCGAGTAGGCGGGCGGGGTTCGGGGTCGAGGCGGCGTGCCTTCGCAGGCGATCCCGGGGCAGAGGTCTGCGGTCAGCCGGCGGTCGGGTAGTCCGTGTAGCCCTTCGGCCCCGGCGTGTAGAACGAGGCGAAGTCCGGCGGGTTCAGCGGCAGCCCGGCCTCCAGGCGCGCCACCAGGTCGGGGTTGGCCAGGAACTGGCGCCCGAACGCCACCAGGTCGCCCCGGCCCTCGTCCAGCGCAGCCTCGGCCGTCGACCGATCGAAACCGCCCGCAACGATGTACGTCCGCGGCCAGGCCTGGCGCAGGTCCGACTTCAGGGAGGCCGGGACCTCCGGCGCCCCCATGGCCGAGTGGTCCACGATGTGGATGTACTGGATGCCGGTGGCGGCCAGGCGCTGCACCAGCGTGTGGTAGGTTTCCGGGATCCCGGGGTAGGGCTTCATGCCGGCGTTGGCCCCGTAGGGCGACAGGCGAATCCCGACCCGCTCGCCGCCGATCGCGGCCGCGACCTGCGTCGCGACTTCAACGATGAAGCGCTGCCGGTTTTCGACGGACCCGCCGAAGCGATCGGTGCGCTGGTTCGTCTGGGGGCTCAGGAACTGCTCCATCAGGTAGCCGTTGGCTCCGTGCAGCTCGACGCCGTCGAAACCCGCCTTGATGGCGTTGCGCGATGCCTGCACGTACTCGCCGATGGCCGCGACCACCTCGGCCTCCGTCATCGCCCGCGGCGCAGGGTGGGCCTGCATTCCCTGCGCGTCCGTCCACACCTCGCCTTCGGCCGCGATGGCGCTGGGAGCCAGCAGCTCGCCGCTCGCCGGCAGGTTCAGGGGGTGGCCGACGCGCCCGGTGTGCATCAGCTGGATGAAGATGTGCCCGCCCTTGCCGTGGACGGCCACGGTCACCTTCCGCCACCCTTCGATCTGGCGATCGGTCCAGATCCCGGGGATGCGCGGGTAGCCGGTCCCGTTGGGCGAAGGCGACACGCCTTCTGTGATGATGAGGCCGGCCGATGCCCGCTGGGCGTAGTACTCGGCCATCAGGTCGTTGGGCGTGTTGGCTTCCACGGCGCGGCTACGCGTCATGGGCGCCATCACCAGGTGGTTCCTCAGCGTCAGGCTTCCCAGGGTCGCGGGTTCGAACAGCGTGCGATCGTTCATGGCGTCACTCCTTGGGGTGGTTGGGGGCGGACCCCTTCGCGCCGAGGCCCCGCCCCAGCTTGCGACACAGGGCCCGCAGCGATTCCTGCTCGTCGGGGGCCAGCACTGCGAACACGTCTGCAATGGCATGGGCGTGGTGCGGGAACAGGTCGCGGATGTGGGCCTGCCCCTCGTCGGTCAGGTGCACGGTGACGGCCCGGCGGTCGTCCTCCCGGCGCACCCGGCGCACCAGGCCGCGCCGTTCCAGGTTGTCCAGGACCAGGACCAGGTTCCCCGGGCTGGTGAGCAGCTTGCCGGCCAGGCCGCACTGTCCCTGGGGCCCCAGGTGCAGCAGGGTTTCCAGCACGCCGAACTGCGTGATCGTCAGCCCCTCCTGGGCGCGCGTCGGGCCCAGCGCCGCGGTCACGGAATTGACCGCCCGCATCAGGGCGATGAACGCGTTCAGCGCCCGGACTTCGACGGCGGTCCCCTGGAAACGGGTGGGCATGAGCGTGGCCTCCCGGAAACAAGTTCAAGATTGAATCATTCGATGTCGATGTCAAGGGGAGGGGGCGCACAGTCAATACGGCCGCGGTGTGCCAGGGCGGCCCCTGTGTCGGGAAATCCCCCAGGGCCTCCTAGGGAATGGTCGGATTGACCCGACGGGCGACCGGGTCATGCTGGAGGGGACGGCCACAGGAGGAGGATCCCATGAACCCGCAGGGTATCGAAGACTTCGTCGATCGCCAGGTCCGGGTATGGGAAGAGCAGAACCGGCTGGGCGACAAGGAACAGGTTCCGCTGCCCGGCCACGTCTGGGGACAGGTGATCGCCATGTCGCGGGAGCACGGCGCGCTGGGCGCCCGGATCGCCCGCCTGGTGGCCCAGAAGCTGGAGTTCGCGTACTACGATCGCGAGATCGTGGAGCGCATCGCCTCGACGGCGAATGTCCGCAAGGCCGTGGTCGATTCCGTGGACGAGCGCGTGCTGGACTGGTTCCAGGAATGGATGTCCGACGTCTTCGGAGGGCGGAGGCTGTCGGGCAACGACTACGTCCGGCACCTCTCGACCGTGCTGATGACGATCGCCTACCACGGCCGCGCGGTGATCGTCGGCCGGGGCGCCTGCTTCCTGTTGAACCCCGCCACGACGCTGCGGGTTCGCGCCTACGCCCCGATCAACGTGCGGGTGGCTCGCGTGGCGGAGTCCCGCGGCCTGTCGATGGAGGAGGCCCGGGCCGAGGTGCTCGAAAAGGACGCCGGCCGGATCGACTTCGGAAGGCGGCACTTCGACATCGAAACCAGTGACCCGCGCTGGTACGACCTGATGTTCGACACCAGCACGCTGCCCGCCGAGACCTGCGCCGGGATCATCGAGACCGCGTTCAAGGCGCGATTCGGCCAGCACTCCGTCAGGCCGTGAAGTGACCTCGCAATCGCCGGGATCGACCGTTCCACCCCCGCTTCCGGCTACAATCGCCCCGCGAGCGGAGGAGCGCATGGCGAAGCGACAGGAACCGATCCGGAAGACGGCCCGGGAGATGCTGGACGACCTCCGCTCCGGTCACCGCGAGGCGTCCGTGAGCGGGCCCGCGGCGGCACTGAAATACCTGCTCCGCACCCTGGAGGGCCAGCAGAGCCTTCCGAACGGAGTCAAGGCGGTCGTCTGGGACCTCGTCGCATCGGAAAAGGCGGCGCTGGGGGACTGGGCGGGAGTGGACGAGGCCGTGCGGACCTTCCTGGGGTACCTGCCCGCGATGGAGGAGGCCCTGGGGCACGGCTTCCGGGCCGCGCTGCTGGCGACGACGGCCCTGGAGCGCGGCGTCCAGGCGCGAAGCGAACTGGGGGACTTCCCGGGCGCGCTGGACCTGTGCGACCGTGCCATCGCGCTGGACCTCGGCGCCCACTGGGAAGCGAAGCGCGAGAGCCTCGACTGGGCGCGGTAGATCCCCTGCCCAACCCTTGCTGGAACGCCTCATGCGGGCCCTCGGCTTGTCGCGCCGGCGCGAACGGGCAGGACTCCACCGGACCGGCCGGGGCGCCATCGACGCCTCCGCCCTTTCGGCCAGAAACCTCGCCCACAAGAAGGATGCCTGCACCCTGCAGGGCCAGCCCCTGTACACCTCGGCGACGTGGGGCGACCCGCCGTGCACCACAACCGGCTCGCTGGGCCACTGCACCTGGGCCGTCACGAACACCTACGACCCGTCCAGCGGCAACGTGACGTCCCACACTGACACGGCGTGGACGGTTCCCTGAGCCGGACAGAACGAACTTTCGCCCTTCGCGGCCCAGAGGCTGGAAACGCCAGTTGCCCCAGGGTCCACCCCTGGGGCCAACGCGCCACCCGCAAGGCACACGCGGCACGAAGCGAAGCCGTGCCGAGCGACAGGTTGAACCGAAATGTAGCGGTGCTGTGAATTCAGATGGTTACGAGACGAATCCTCGTTTTGTCGCCGTTCTGCCGGGCGAGCGTTTCCGGGCCCTATCCGCGGGAAGGGGTGTCTTGCTGATCAACTCCCCCAGGCGACTTGGATCCCTGTCCAGCAGGCGCAGGAGGTTCGCCATCGCGCGCGTGACCCAGTCCGATCCGCTCTCGTACTTCTGGAACGACCGCGGTCCTCCGCCCAGGAGCGCTCCAGCCCTCCGTTGCGACAAACCCAGGCGTTTGCGGATCTGCGTGACTTCCTCCGGCGTCAGGATGCCGTCCACCTGGGCCCTCAGCCGGACGAATGCCTCCTCGGTGACCGCCATGTCGTCTCCGTCGAGAACGACCTCCTTGCACCCGGTGCAGTACCACCCGGGCTGAACCACCTCGACCGCGCGCCCCTTGTAGACCACATCGTGAGGGTGCGCATCTCTGACCATGTCGCTCCCGCACTCGTGGCACCGCATTGTCTTCTCCATCGCCTACTTCTCCTTGAACGACAGCAACCGGAACGCAGTGATCCTGTCGTCCGTGAACTTGATGTAGAGGATCATCCCGTCGCAAGGCACGTGGTATACGTCTTGCCACGAGGCGGAGTCCCCGTCGGCCGTCATGGACTTGTAGAACTGCAGTGACCTCATGCCCTGGATGACCTCCACGACCTTCACCCTGGTGAAACCTATCGACAGGGCGTCCGTGGCAGCGGTCAACGTCATGTAGAGCGCCTTCTCCGTCGAGAACGCCCTCTTGAACGCCGCCAGATCGTGATGCGGTTTCCGCTTCTCCACGTCCGGATTATGGCACCTCAAAGGTGCCATGGCAAGACCGCCTCCAGAAGGTTAGAGAGGATCCCCGGAAGACTCTGGGCCAGCACGGTCTTCCCGAAAACTGATGTCGCGGGACACGAGGAACCCGTGACTTCCCCACCCGGAAGCGTACACGCGGCACGAAGCGAAGCCGTGCCGTGCGACGCCGAGCGTGAGGCGCGAGCAGCGGGCGAAGCGAGCGCCGCGAGACGCTTCCACGCGAGGCTGATACGGCCCGCGGACTCGCCCAAGGGCGAGCCGTCGGCCGTATCAAATATTGAACCGGAAATGCACGATGTCGCCGTCCTGGACCACGTAGTCGCGGCCTTCCAGCCGGTACTTGCCGGCCTTCTTGGCGGCGGCCTCGCTGCCCAGCGCGATGAACTCGGCGTACGCGATGACCTCGGCGCGGATGAAGCCCTTCTCGATATCGCTGTGCACCGCGCCGGCGGCCTGGGGCGCGGGGGTGCCCTTGCGGATCGTCCAGGCGCGGCATTCGTCCTCGCCGCTGGTCAGGAACGACATCAGGCCCAGGGCCTTGTACACCTCGCGGATCACCACGTTCAGCGCGGGCTCCGTGATGCCCATGGCCTCCATGAACTCGGGGCGCTCGTCTTCCGGCAGTTCCTGGATTTCCGCTTCGACCTGCGCGCAGCAGGCGAACGTCGGCTGGCCGGCGACCGGCAGCCCGTAGCGGGACAGCACCGCGACCCGGTCCGCCGCGGCATCGGCTTCCGCCACGTTGGCCACCACGATGACCGGCTTGCCGGTCAGGAACGCGTAGCTCCGCAGCAGCGGGTTGGCGCACAGTTCCGCGTCGTCCGCCAGGCGCTTGCCGTCGTTCAGCAGCGCCTGGCACTTTTCCAGCGCGTCACGCTCGTCGTTCGGCATCCCGGGCTTGCCTTTCTTGCGGTCCATCGAGTCGCGTTCCAGGCGCGCCTCCAGCACCATCAGGTCGGCCAGCACGAACTCGCCGAGGATGGCGTCGACGTCCACCGCCGGCTCGCACAGACCTTCCTCGTCGAAGGCCCGCGCCACCAGCAGGAACGCGTCCATCGGCTTCACGAGGTTCAGGAAGGCGGCGTCCAGCGTCGACTGGCCGGCCTTACGTTCCGCCGACGCGTGGGGCGCGTTGGCCTCCACGACCTCGATGACCGCATACACCTTCTTCTTGGGCTGGAAGATGTCCGACAGCCGGTCGACGCGCACGTCGGGGACCTTCACCACGCCCAGGTTCAGCGCGCCCTTCTCGCGGTGGCCGCCCGCGCCGGTCAGGGCCCGGAACATCGTGGTCTTGCCGCTCTGGGGCAGTCCGATCAACGCGACTTTCATGCGGGCCTCCGGGGTGCGGTGCAGCCAGGCCGAGGGCGGACGGGGAGGCGGAGTCGCCTCCGGCGGTTCACAGATACTCGGTCTGGTTGCGGTTCTTCAGTTCCTCGACCAGCTGCTTGACGTCCTGGGTGCGGTCCGCCGGACACACCAGCACCGCGCCTCGCGTCACCACGACGACCATGTTCTGGATGCCCAGCGTGGCCAGCAGCCCGGCCGACGAATACAGCACGTTCTGCTGCGAGTCCACCGCCAGCACGCGGCCGAACACGAAGTTCTCGTTCTCGTCGGTCGGGAACGCGGTCAGCGCGCGCCAGGTGCCCACGTCGCTCCAGCCGAACGAGGCGGGGATGACCACCAGGCCCTCGGCCTTCTCCATCACGCCGTAGTCGACGCTGATGGAGGGCATTTCCGACCAGACCTTCAGTACCTCGTCGCTTTCCGGGGCCGCCGCGCCCAGCCGCGCCAGTGCATCGACGCCCTCGGCGAGGCCCGGGAGGTGCATCCGCACCTTGTCCAGCATCACGTCGGCCCGGAAGATGAACAGCCCGCTGTTCCACAGGTAGCGGCCCGCCTTCAGGTACGACACGGCCGTGGCGTGGTCGGGCTTCTCGACGAACGCCTGGATCGACCGCGAGCGATGCTTGGCTTCGGGATGGTCCGGGTCCTGCTCGAACTCGCCGAAGCGGATGTACCCGTAGCCCGTCTCCGGGTGCGTCGGCGTGATGCCCAGCGTGACGATCTTGCCCTTGGTGGCGTGCTGCTCGGCGCACGTCATGATTTCCAGGAAGCCTGCCACGTCCGACACGAAATGGTCGGACGGGAGCACCGCGATGATGCCGTCCGGGTCGCGGGCGGAAACCACGTCGGCCGCCACGGCGATGCACGGGGCCGTGTTGCGGGCCACGGGCTCGATGATGAAGTTCTGGCGGGGGATGTCGGGGAACAGCGACATCAGGCGGGGCGCCAGGCCCAGCGACGTCGCCACCAGGATCCGCTCGTTCGGGACCAGCGGGCGGATGCGGTCGTAGGTCTCCTCGACCAGGGTCCGATCCGAAAACAGCTTCAGCAATTGTTTCGGGTGGTCTTCGCGGGACAGGGGCCAGAAGCGCGTGCCCTTGCCCCCCGCCAGCAGCAGCGCGAACAGGTGAGCATGCTCGTCCATGGAGGCACCTCCGAGGAACGCAAGAGTGCCACGGTGGCCG
>Ga0118677_10009225_pt1 | contig 15496 bp, 10 predicted proteins | sample AliMusrvi5mmetaG_FD_86154 | JGI IMG/M metagenome (GOLD analysis project Ga0118677, IMG submission 86154)
GCACCGAACCCACATACGTGAAATCGCCATTCCAGGCCTGCTGCTTGTTGTTCGAGACGGTGACAGTTCCGGCGCTCGTGTTGTCGAGGGTGGTGCCGGCAATGATCGTCAGGAGGGCGCCTCCGCCTGTTCCCAAGGCGCCGCTATTGTTGATATTCAACTGGCCTTGCTGGAGCGTCGTACCGCCTGTGTAGGTATTAGCCGCGCTCAGCGTCAGCGAGCCACTGCCCGTCTTGGTTAGGCCCCCGGCGCCACTGTTGCCGATCGGGCTGGCCAGCGTGATGGCGTTGCCCTGCGTGTCCAAGGTGGCGCCGCCGGTAAAAGTCATCGCCACCGTTGACGGATCAAACGCGGCATTGAACTGCAGGCCGCCGCCGTTGAAAGCCAGAGCGCCGGAAGTGATTTCCGCCACGGTGCTGGCGTTTACCAAGCCGCCATTGAAATTGAAGGTTCCCCCATTCTTGGCCGTCGATGAATAGAGAAGCGTCAGTGTGCCGCTACCCAGTTTGGTCAGCGTGACCCCGGCTACCGCCGAACCGCCAGCACCAAGTGCTGAGGCAAACGTAACATTGTTGGTTTGCGTATCCAATGCAGCGGCGGTGCTAGCCAGAAACGCCAACTTCGCGGAGATATCTTGAGTATTGCCAGCAGCCCACTGGAGGGTGGCGCCCGTACCGGAAACGGTGATCGGACCGGTCTTGCCACTGGCCGGGTTCCCGAGCCCGCCGTTACGAAATTGAAGCGTACCCCCATTGATTGTCGCGCTCATCGACGTGCCGCCTTCTCCCCACGCGGCAGAGGAATCCCCCAACAGAGCCAGTGTGCCGCTGCCGAGTTTCGTTAGCGTTGTAGCCGCGCTTGCCGGGATGGAGATAACCCCGCCGATAGTCAAGGTTCCGGCATTGACGGTCATCGTTACGACTCTAGTGCCGGTGGGCATGGTCACAGAACCAGTGCCCAAGTGAAGGTCATTATTGCCGACGAAAGTAATCGACTGGTTAGCAGGATCGAACGCCAGAGCGTTGTTTTGAGCGTTTGATATGGCGCCGCCGCTGGTATTGTCGATCGTGAGCGGATCGGCGGCTGTTTGGCTGAACGTAAGTGTACCCGTGCCCAGCGCCTTGGCGTGATTGATGTTCACCTGGCCAACGAACATCTTCAAGCCGCCAGAAAACGTGCTGCTGTTGTCACCACTTAGCGTCAAAGTGCCATAACCCCACTTGTTCATCAAATTCGCGTAGGTTATAGGTCCGGCTAGTTCTAACTCTCCGCCGTGAATCGCCGCAATGCGGTTAGCGGTGGTGTCGAAGGGAAATGCGGAGGCGATCACCACTTTGCCTGGTCCATTCTTCACAATCTGCGAGAATGCGACGGAAAAGGTTATATTCGACAGCAGCAACGTGCCTGAGCCCATGTTATGTAGAAACAGTTGATTACCACCCGTGGTAATGGTCCCGTTTGTAATTGAATAGGAAGACGACCCTCCCATCATCAGAATAGCCTTGGTTGTACCCAGATTCAGAGTATAACCACCCAGGTCTAACGCGCCGCCGCCTGATGTATTGTCCACCGTCAACGTATTTATCGTAGTGTTCGCTGAACGACTGATATTGTTCAACGTGTGGTAATCCGTGGTACTCACGACAGCGCCAGAGCCGCTGGGCAGTAACGTGGTCGCTGCACGGGTAACGGTTCCGCCGCTGACTCTCACAAACCCGACTGATGTGGAGTCCTTCAACGTCGCTGTTCCCAGCGTCGTCGGCCCCGCCGCACCGCCAGACACTGTGGCACCGCTCGAAACATCAATGTTTAGCATGCCGGCCGCGCCAAGAGTCCATGTGGTGCCCAAAGTCAAGGTCAGCGAAGCGGCGCCATTCCTATTCAAAGTGATGAGGGGACAGGTGTAAGCTGCTACGTTAAGAGTACCCGCAGACGTGAACGTCTGGGCCGTGACTTGGCCCGGCTTTCCTACAATGGTCAAGTTGCCGGTCTCGTAGGGCGTACCACTCGCCCAGCCCAGGGTGAGCGCCGAAGTGTTATCGATCAAATTGGCATAACCCGAGGTCATATTGCTGAAATCCAGCAGCAAGGTACCGCGTTTCACAAGGGTCGGACCTGTGTAGGTATTGACCGCCGAACCGTTCAACGTCAGCGTGCCGGTACCAGCCTTTGTGATGCCATAGGTGGCGCCACCGAGTACGCCTCCTAAAGTAATATCCCCGCCCCCGGCAGTGGTAGTAATATTACGAGTGGCACTCAACGTCATCGCATTACTGATCGTTTGAAGGCTCGTGCTGTTGTTTGCGATGTCGCCGCCAAGGGTGAAGGCATTGTTGGTAATTATGAACGCACCGGCACCAGCGTTGAACGTGATGCCAGCGTAGGTGAAGCCGGATTGATCGCAATTCGGGGTCAACCTATTGCTTCCAGCGAAGATAAGCCCACTACCCGTTACCGGAAGCGCATCCCAGTTTCCGGCGGTGGTGAAGTTGTTGTTAGCGCCAGCGCCACTCCATGTGCTGTTCGCCGCCTGGGCCGATACCGCGCGTAACGCCAGCACCACCGCGATTGTCAACCGAGACACCCACCATCGGTTTGTCGAGTTCATGCCCCCCCCTCTCCATGCGTCTACAAATGCCCCCTCACTTCACCCTTAACATCGTCCCTGGTGTCCGTGGAACAATGCTCAATGTATTGGTGCCTTGAACAACCAAACGGTGGTCGGTGGGGTACACCGTCCAATTGGCCGGCGATCCGCTGATGCTGCCGCCGGAGAGCGTGAGTACCGTGGCGGAGTCCCCCGAGGCCATGGCCGAGGCGTTGCTGAATGTCATTTGGGCAGGCAAAGTCAGATTGCCGGTCACGTTGATCGTGGAATTGGACGTCCAGACCAGGGTGGCATTGTTCGTCAGCACCAGTCCGCCGGGAAAACTCAGCGCGCTGTTATAGACCGACATCGTGCCGTAACAAGCGAGGTTGCTGGCGATTGTTGCCGTCGTATTCGAGACCGTCAGCCAGCCGCCGACACCAATCGTCACCTTGCCCCCGCGATACGTCGTCGTGCCATTCACCATCGCCAGGCCCGCCCAGTTGGTGGGGCCATAGACCGTGTCGAAGGTGTATGCCTGGCCGTTGGTAAGATTCATCGCCCCGTTCAGCATGAAGGTGTTGTTGCCCACGAACGTCGCATTGGACAGCGACGTCTTGCCGGGTTGGTTGGCCAGCACGTTGGCGTTCGTGATGCTACGGAACGAGATCGTGCCGTTCAGGATCGTGAGGTTGTTGCCGTTGTTCGTGGCGATAACCGTGATGCTGGGTGAGGCCGTGGCGAACTGAAGGATGGCGGCGTTGTTGGTCACATAACAGTTGGTGGTGAGCGCAGAGCCGATAAGTAACCCGTTTACAAGGGTGCCAACATCGAGCAAGCCGCCTCGCGTCAGGGAAATCCCCGTTCCGCTAAAATTGGTAGTGCTGGCTGCACCATTATTGCCTACCTCGATGGCTCGCCCGCCACCCAGAGCACAAGCCCACAGTTGTCCGCCGCTGTCGATATTCAGAAATGACCCTGAAGAGAGAAGCATTACGGTTGATATATTGGTAACCACCGCGCCATTGTTCACGATCATCCCGTTGCCTGTGCCTTGCCCCGGTGCGCTCAGCGCATTCAGTCCAATCACGATATTATTGGCGCAATTCGTCGTCGCGCCTATGGCGTTCCCGCAGAAAAGGGAATTTGGACCCGTTATGGTGACGACGCACCCATTCTCATTGGTGGCATTCGCTATCAACAACGCGCTCGCGTTACCGGACGGGGAACCGGCATACACGGTTCCGCCGTTGGTGACGACGAGTAAGTTGGTCATGGATTGATAGCTAACCCCTATCGATAGAATGTTCGCGTTCGACAGGGAGCCGCCATTAACGGTTATGGTATTATTAGTGCCTTGGCCGTTGCCTTCTTGCAGGTTGAGTCCTCCGGCGTTCCACACTGATCCCGCGAGGATGTTCACCGCGGAGTTGACTGATTTCGCGCCGAAGGTAATCGTTCCGCCATAAGTGGCCAGGAAGAGGTTGGTGATATTTAATGTATATTGATCACCAGCGGCAAGCCCAAAGTAATCGTTATTACCGTTCACCGTGGCCGTGGAACTGCCATTGCCAGCCAGGGTCAATGAGCATGGTGGTGTCCCGGATAGTCTCACACTGCCAAGCGCGTTGCTGCCGGAGTTGAAGCAATTGATCGTGTTGGAGAGGCCGGAAACGATGAGGGCAATGTTTGTACTGGCGAGGAATTGGCCGCCCGCGTCAATCTGCAGCACGCTGTTCCCCTTCAAGTTCAGCGTGTTGGTGACCACCAGCGTGCAGTTGGTAATGTCCAGCGTCGTCTGCCCCAAACTGTTGCCGATGGTCAGAGCGTTAAGGCCGGGAGTGGTGATGCTGTTGTCCAGCGTCACGATGTGCGCCGCGCCGTTGTTGGTCAGGTAGACCGTGTCGCCGTTGTTCGGGTAGGCATTGGTGGACCAGTTGGCGACATTCGTCCAGGTGCCGCTGTTCGTGCCATTCCAGGAAATCGCCGCCGCCGAGGCATGAAAACCCAGCACGCCCACCCCGACGATCGCGATCCATTCCTTACGTAATCGCCACATGACCCCTCCCGTTTCTCTTCGCGTCACCCGCAAGCGCACACGACACTGCATGAGGGTAATTATCGCCGGTTACCCAGAGAGCGTCAATGTACGGTTAATGCGGTTGCTTAGCCATTCTTGCGCAACGCACAGGCGAGGCCTGCAACCCGGACGGTGCCAGCCGGCCCCAGTTCTTCGCGGTGGCAACGACGTGATGGAGCCGGCGGTCCTGCGCCGGTAATGCGCCGCCGCTCTGAATGGCTAAGAAGTAGCAAGATTGGCGTATTGTCGAACGGCAATTCTTGACGTAGCCTATTGCATAACAGAACCGCCGTATTGTGGATTGACCGCGCGCCATTGAACGCGACCGACCAATACGAGAAAGAGAACATCCCATGTATCGCGCAGGACAGGAAGAGATCGACGAGGTAACCAAGGTCATTCGGGCCAAACAGTGGTTTCGCTACGGTGAGCCCGCTACCGGCCACCTGCAGGAGGTCGACCGGTTCGAAGCCGAATGGGCGGAAATGATGGGCGTCAAGTACGCGTTGCTCCATTGCGGGGGGGGCACGGCTTCCCTGACCTGCGCTCTGGCCGGCGCCGGAATCGGTCCGGGCGATGAAGTGATTGTGCCGGCCTACACCTGGATGGCCACAGCCACGGCCGTCCTGACCGTCGGGGCCATCCCGGTGCTCGCGGATATCAACGAGACACTCAGCCTGGATCCCGATGACTTCGAACGTAAGATCGGACCTCACACGCGCGCCGTCATCCCCGTGCACATGGCCGGCCGGCCGGCCGACCTGAATCGCATTCTGGCCGTGGCCCGCAAGCAGGGCATCAAAGTTATCGAGGATTCCTGCCAAGCTATCGGCGGAAGCTACAGGGGTAAGCGAACCGGATCGTGGGGCGATGCAGGAGCCTACAGCTTCAACATGTTCAAGATCATCTCCTCCGGCGGAGAAGGCGGATGCCTGGTGACCAATGACCGCCGTCTCTACGAGATTGCCTACGCCTACCATGATTCGGGGACATCCTTCCGGCCCCGGGCCTGCGAGTTCAGCATACCTGTCTTCGTGGCGCAGCAATACCGCGCAGACGAAGTGACCGGAGCGCTGGCCCGCATCCAGATGCAACGCCTCGATAAGATCATCAGCGATCTGCGGAGGATCCGGCAACGCCTCGAAACAGCTCTGGCCGGCGTCACAGAACGTCTCCTGGCCCCGAACAACGATAAAGACGGAGACTGCGCAGTCATGGTGGCACTGCAGTTCAAGAATGAGTCCGCCGCCCGTCAGTTCGCCACTGCGCCAGAGGTCAACGGCAAGGTTCTGATCGATATGGGCAAACACGTCTACACCAAATGGGAACCTCTGCGGATGAAGCGGATCTCGCACCATCCGGACATGAATCCCTTCAACTTTGCCAAGAACCAGGGGTTGCGGATAGACTACAGCGATGAGGTCTGTTCGCGGACGCTCGACATCCTGCGGCGTTCAGTCTACGTGCCCTTGGACCCGGACTGGACCGAAGCCATGATTGCCGCCAAAAGCGCGGCGCTCGTGTCTGCGGCCAAGAGTCTGAAATCGGTATAGGCATGGCGAACCGCACAGGGGGAGTTGGTAACATGGGCATGATCGAAACAGAAGAGCAGTTGGAGAATCTGCTGAGCGAACCGACGCCGGGCGTCATCGAGACCTTGCGCAACCTGCCCGGCGCCATAGCCGTGCTGGGCGTTGGCGGCAAGATGGGCCCTACTCTGGCGCGTATGGCGCGGCGGGCCTTGGATGCCATTGGGCGCCGCGACCCCGTCTACGGCGTGGCGCGCTTTTCCACGCCAGGCACGGCTGAAAAACTGCGGTCGGTCGGCGTCGAGCCGATCGCCGCCGACCTGCTGGACCGCGAAGCCGTGGCCGGCCTGCCGGACGCGCCCAACGTGATCTTCATGGCCGGCCAGAAGTTCGGCACGTCGCAGGGACCTGAATTAACCTGGGCCATGAACACGCTGGTGCCCGAGCATACGGCCGAGCGCTACGCGTCGTCACGCATCGTTGTCTTCTCGACCGGCTGCGTGTATCCGCTTTCCCCCGTGAGCGCCGGCGGCGCATGCGAAGCGGACCCGCTGGGACCGCCCGGCGATTATGCCAATTCCTGCGTCGGCCGCGAACGCATCTTCTCCTATTTCTCCCAGCGTAACGGTACGCCCATGACAATGGTGCGGCTCTACTATTCCACCGAGCTGCGCTATGGGGTACTGGTCGATATGGCCCACAAAATCATGCGTGGTGAGGCGATTGACGTGACTATGGGGCACGCCAACATGATCTGGCAACGGGACGCGAACGCGCAGTCGATCCAATGCCTAGCCCACACGGCCAGTCCGCCTTTTATCATCAACCTGACCGACGGCAGAATCCAGTCACTGCGCGACTTGGCGAATCGTATGGGCGCGCAGTTGGGCAAGGCGCCGGTCATTGTCGGCCAGGAAGCGCCCACCGCCTGGGTCTGCGACGCTTCCAAGGCGCGCGCGCTCTTTGGCGCGCCATCGGTGGATGTCGACCAGATGATCGTATGGATAGCTGACTGGGTGAAACGCGGCGGCAACACGTTGAACAAACCAACTCACTTCGAGGTGCGCGATGGCAAATTCTGATTTTCGCTCCATTCTGCAACGCGGCGTGGTGATCCCCGCCCATCCCCTGGCCCTGAACTCGGCACGCAGGCTCGACGAGCGGCGGCAACGCGCGCTCAGCCGCTACTATCTGGCCGCCGGCGCCGGTGGGCTGGCTGTCGGCGTGCACACGACGCAGTTCGCGATCCGCGATCCCAAGATCGGCCTCTATCGTCCCGTGCTGACCCTGGCGACCGAAGAAATGAAACGCTTCGGAAAACCGGTCGTGCGTATTGCCGGCATCTGCGGGCCGACCCAGCAGGCGGTGAGCGAGGCGACGATCGCCCGCGAACTCGGTTACAACGCCGGACTGCTGAGCTTGGCGGCGCTGAAGACGGCTACGGTGGACGAACTGATCGCGCATTGCCGGGCCGTGGCCGACGTGCTGCCGGTCATGGGATTCTACCTGCAGCCCGCGGCTGGCGGACGGCTGCTGCCCTATTCCTTCTGGCGTCGGTTCGCCGAGATCGAAAACGTCGTGGCGATCAAGATGGCGCCCTTCAACCGCTACCAGACGCTGGATGTGGTGCGGGGCGTGGCGGAGAGCGGGCGTGAGGATATCGCGCTCTACACCGGCAACGACGACAACATCGTGGCCGATTTGGTCACGCCGTTTCGCTTTCTCCGCGATGGCCGACCTGCGGAGCGGCGCATCGTCGGCGGCCTGCTCGGCCATTGGGCTGCGTGGACGAAACGCGCGGTGGAACTGGTCGAAACCTGCCACACCGTGTCGCATCAGCCGGGCATCCCGGCCGACGTCCTGCGTCTCGGAGTGGAGGTCACGGATAGCAATGCCGCGTTCTTTGACGCACCCAACGGCTTCGCCGGCTGCATCGCAGGTATCCACGAAGTGTTGCGGCGCCAAGGATTGCTGGAGGGCGTCTGGACGCTCGACCCGAACGAAACCTTCGGTCCGGGGCAGCGCGAGGAAATCGACCGCGTATACGCGGCCTATCCGCATCTGAACGACGACGCCTTTGTCGCGGCAAATCGCGAGGGTTGGCTCTCGGGCTGAGGCATCGCCGGTGTAGGCATATGCCGAATCCTTACGCCTGACACAGTTACGGGGAATGATCCGCGGATGAATACTCTGAAAGTTGGCGTGGCCAAGACCGTCATTACCCCGCCGGTGGGAACCCGTCTGTGCGGTTACGGGTTCCGGCAGGAACCCTCTACCGGCGTTCTCGACGAATTGTACGCCCGGGCCATCGTTTTCGAAAATGGCTCAACCAAACTAGCGCTGGTGGTCTGCGATCTGATCTGGGTTCCAAAAGACATTGTCGCCCGCAGCCGCCGCCGGATTAAGGAAGTGTGCGGCATTGACGAATCGAATGTCATGATCGCCGGGATCCACACCCATACCGGACCCGATCTGGACCAGTGTCATCCTTCCTATCTGGATTGCGTAGTTGAGAAGATCTGCGGCACAGTGGCCGCGGCGCTCCACCGTATGACAGAAGCCCGGATTGGCTGGGCCCAGGGATCCTGCCTCGCCGGAGTCAACCGCCGGTTACCTAATGCCCCGCACGGGGTCTACAACCTCTATTCCGATCCAGACGGTATTTTCGACCCAACGGTGGCGGTCTTAAAGATCGATGGCCTGTCCGGCAAAGAAATGGGTGTGCTGTTCAACTATGCTTGCCACCCGGTATGCCTGGGATGGAAGGAACTCAATATTTCCAAAGATTTCCTGCATTTCACCCATGACGTGCTGGAGAAAGCTGGCGACAGCAATTATGTATCCTTCTTCCTCCAAGGCTGCTGCGGCAACGTAAATCCACGATGGCAGTGGGACCGGCCAGACTTGTCGCCCGCGCCGCCGCCGGCCTGGCCCGAAGAGTTTGCCCGACGCCTGGCGGAGACCAGCCGGATCGGACAGCTTTTGGGCGCCGAAGTCCTGAAGACGTTGACCTCCATTACCCGCTACGAAACGGATGTGGAACTCGGGGCATCAAGCCGCAAGGTCACGCTCCCGGTGCGCAAAGATATGCCGGATCAAATGAAGAAGGTCATCGCCAGCATGACAGGCAATAGTCAGAAACGCCCAGGGCAGCAAGGCGATGCGTACCACCAGGTTGCTGCCGGCAAAAATGAGTTCGAAACAGAAGTGCAGGTATTCCGGATCGGCGACTGTGTCTTGGTTGGCCTGCCCGGAGAAGTGTTCATCGACTACCAGATCGAGTTACGGAAGAGAATCAAATCGCCCATGGTCTTGGTATCCGAACTCGCCAACGACGCGATCTACTATGTGCCTGCGGCTTATGCGTATGAGCAGGGCGGCTATGAAGTCAGGGTAAGCATGCTGCCGCCGGAAGCCGGGAAACTCCTGGTGGACAGCGCCGTGGCGCAGGCTGCACTCCTCTAACAGTCTGCAGCCGACAGATTACTAACATGCGTCCTTGGAGACGCTCCTGAGTCTCGAGATGCCGGGTTATGGAGCAGTGCCGGACACCGCAGGCGCATTGGTGGTAATGCTTGTGATCTTTGTGAACACGGTCTCTTTTCTGCCCTTCTTGTCAACCTGCTCAATGGCGATCCCCATGAGGGTGATCGGACGATCCACATAGTCGCTCAACCTGACAGGGGATTCTTTGACAGCCGCGCCGCCCAGTATGACCTTTTTCGATGAGGCAGCGACAAAGGTGTAATTGGTCATCGGTCTGCCGTTGGTATTGGCGACACTCGTCGCATTGGTGCTGCTCGCCACGAACATGTGCCTGTGTTCTCCAAGCGCATTGGTTTCGGGCAAGTCGACCAGCATGCCGGCCTGCATGGATAATGTGCCGGACACCGTCAACGGCATGCGTTGGGCCTTGTCCGTAGCATCCTGGGCAAGCAGAGTGGGTGCAATCAAGAACGCAGCAATAACCAGCGTACTCGCAAAGAGTATTCGTTTCATCTCGGCATTCTCCGTGTCTGTTTAGTGTCTGGACTCCGTCATTTATTGCTATGGTGATCCTTCCGTTATGTCGTTGTCAAAACAGTTCTCCGCGAAAGCTAAAACAGCAAAGGAATAGCACGAATTGCTCATTGCCGCTGTTTGCACTATCGCTAAGAATAACAGTATCAGTCAATCATTCCGAGGACCTGTGGTTATGAGATCATTTCCGGCCTTCTTGATCTTGCTGCCATCTTTGAGTTTCGCCGCCTTGGATCATCCCCGCACCTTCTTTGCGAAAGATGACTTACCAGCCATCAGGGCCAAGGCCCAGACCGCCGAAGGTCAGGTCATCTGCAAGCCGGTGCTGAACGCGGTGCTCGCGAAACCCCGCCGGCCGTTGCTGGATGATCCGCCGCCGAAGTACACCGAAGAATACACTACGAACAACGTGGATAATGATGTGGGATCGCTGGGCGCAATCATCCAGAATCTGGCTTTTGCGTACGTGGTCACGGGCGACAAGAAATACCTGAACAAAGAGCGCGAGTATTTCAAGGAGATCGCCGGTTGGCCCACCTGGTATAACGAGTACGCCCCGCCCAAGTCCGCACAGATCGACCTTTATTTCGGCAAACTCCTGGCCGCGGTCAGCCTCTCCTACGATTGGTTGTACGACGATCTACCGCCGGATGAACGCGAGGCGATCCACAAGGCGCTGGCCAATTGGGTCGATTACGGCGTGAAATGGCTGCAGGCGGACCGAAAGACAGGCTGGGAAAAATTCGCATATAATCACTGGGCGGTCATCGAAAGCGGCCTGGGCATCGCGACCTTGGTCCTGGAGGGCGAAGACCCCCGGTCGGACGGCTGGATGAAGGAAATCTACCAGGATCGACTCCCGCGAGTGCAGGGCCTTCTGGTCGGCATCAAAGATGGCACCTGGTGGGAGGGCACGCAGTATCAGGGGGAGGAGTTTTCCATGCTCCTGCCGTTCCTGTATTTATCGGCCAAACTGAAGGATCCGGCCATCCTGCCAAGAGACTACTTCTGCAACCTGGGTCTCTGGCGGGTTTACAACTACGTCAACGATTCCAACAATCCGTTGACGATGTATTCGGACCAGCCGTATCGGAGAGGCAAATGGTCGGCCTTGCCTGATCCGTTGCTGCGTTTTTCCGCAAGACTGGGCAATCGGTATGCGGAATGGCTGCACGGGATTTACAACTCGCCGGAACTGAGTTCCGGCCGGGACGACGGGGCCACGCGTTGCTCTCAAACGGCGTTTGAATTCTTCTTCTGGGACCCCTCGGTCAAGCCGATGGCTCCGGACGATCCCTCGGCCCCGCTCCCCTTGAACCACACGTTTAGCGACCTGGAAGTCGCGATCTGGCGCACGGGTTGGGGAGATCAGGATCTTGCCTTTGCGCTGAAGTCCGGCCCCTACAAGGGCGGCAGATATGCAACGGACCGCTACAAGAACAAGGAGTACCCGTTTGAAACCTGCTACAACATGAACGGGCATTTTCATTCGGATGCCGGCACCTTCTACCTGAACCGGGGCAGCCGGATCCTGATCTCGGAAGTCTCGGGCTACGGGGTCATCGAATCGAAATACCATAATGTGGTGCTCGTGGATGGCCAGAACCAGTTCTTCTCTGATCTGGTGAACTATTTTGCCGATACCGATGCCCGGCTGGAAAGCGTGCGCGAGGGCCCGGACTTCAACTTTCTGGTGTCCGACCAAACCGCTCGTTACCGTGGTTTCTCGAAGGCGGACCGGGCACCCACGCCGAAAGTATTGACCAAGTACAAACGCTATGTGCTCTTTTCCCGGCCGGACTATTTCATCATGGTGGACGATATCCATTCCGCCTCCAGCCACAAATACGACTGGCTCTGCCATTTCTCCGAAGCCGGCAGCAATGCCCAGTTGACTGCTGCGGGTGACGACTGGCTCAAGGCGCCGTCCGGCGATCAGGTGGTCGGCCTGAAAGTCCTGGCGCCGTCAGGCTACAGGTGGGAAGCGGGAATTCACAGCGACAAGCCTGACAAGAGCAAGGCCGACATGAACCGTTATTATGCGGATATCACTCCGGCCACGAACACCGCCGATACGCGGTTTGTCACGGTGTTTTACCCGACCTATGCAACCAACTGGGCGGACCGCCCGGAAGTCAGTCTGCTGGACAATACGGCACAAGGCGTACTTATCCGGACCAAGTTCAAAGGCGCCAAGGCCGGTGCCACGCAGGACACGCTGGTCAAGTGTGTTGCCGCTGACGGCATGAGCGCCGGTCAGTATCACATGACAGGCGCCTCAGCCGGCGCTACCCGCGATAGCCAGGGCGCATTGCAGCAGGTGTTCCTCACCGATGGCAAGAGCTTCGCCGACGGCAACAAGACGCTGCTGGAAAGTCCGAAGAAAGCCATCGCGGTTGAGGCGAAATACGCCGGCCCAGCGCTGGCACTGTATAGCACGGATGATTTGAAGGATTTGAAGGTCTACGCGCCGGGAGTCGGTACCGACAAGGTGACCGTGAATGGCAAACCAACGGTGGTCACAAAGCAGGGCGATTATCTGTTATTTCAGTAGTGGTGCGGATTAACCAGAGAGCAACGGCGTCATGATACATGTCGCGATACCGGGTTACGGAGATCTTGAGCTCAAGCATGTCGTGAGCGACTATAACGGCACGCTGGCAGAAGATGGGATTCTCATCGAAGGCATTGCTGATGCCCTACGCGTACTTTCCGGGCGGATCGAGATCCATGTGATTACGGCCGATACTTTCGGCATCGCCCGCGCGCAACTTTCCGGCCTTCCCGTTACACTGACCATCACGCCGACTGAGAATCAGGCAGAAACCAAACTTGCCTATATCCTGAAGCTGGGCGAGACCAGTGTGGTCGCCATTGGAAATGGACGCAATGACCGGAAGATGCTGGCCAGTGCCGCCATCGGTATTGCCCTCATTCAGCAGGAGGGAGCATCGGCGGAGGCCCTTCATAGTGCCGACGTGGTGTGTCGAAGCATCCTTGAGGCGCTCGACCTTCTCCGGAACACCAAGCGGCTGATCGCTACATTACGATCATGAGCAAACTTACCATCGGAAGGGCCACGAACAAGGCCCTGGCCTTCTTTACGGGCCGCGGTGTGTGGATCAAGGGCAACATCCACCTGCACACCAATGCCAGCGATGGGACGTGGTCACTGGAGGAGATGGCCCGCCTTTATAAGAAGAACGGATACGATTTCATTGCCGCCACGGATCATTTCCACCGGTGCGCCGACCATGGCCACTTGGGCGGACTGCTCGTAATCCGGGGGATGGAGGTCGACTTCAAGGTGCATGGCAATCGGTTCTTTCATGTGGTTGGCCTGAATGTGAAACAAGACCTTCCCCGCAGGCTGTCGCCGCCGATGCGGAATTATCACTTCATTCGGAAGAATGCCGGTTTCTGTTCGATTGCCCACCCCTACTGGTCGGACCTCAAGCTGGCCGATATAAGGCGCTTCAAGAATGTCGATGCCATTGAGGTCTACAACACAACCTGCGAGGTCGAGAAGGGCAAGGGTTGTTCGGAGTACATGATCGATTCCGTGCTCTCCTCCGGGCAGAACATAAAGTTGCTGGCGGTCGATGATACCCACCAGTTCCGTAATGACTACTGCCAGGCCTGGGTCTGGGTCAAGTCCACAGCCTGCACGACGGCAGCGATCATGGATGCCCTGCGGCAGGGACGGTATTTCTCTTCGACCGGACCTCGCATCATCAAGCAGACGATCACAGGCGACCAAATGTGTGTAACCTCCACACCAGCCAGCCAAGTCCGGTTCATCACCAATTCCTATTGGGGCGATTGCGTCTTTGCATCCGGACGGAAAGGGATTACACAGGCTGACTTCAAGATTCGGCCACAAGTGAAATACATCCGGGTTGAGGTGATCGACGGGGCCGGCAAGAAGGCTTGGAGCAACCCGGTCTATTTAAGGGCGCTTCTGGGTTTGTGGGGGGAAATCGGATTGGCCCGGGCGTGATCTGGATGGGCTAGCATGGGGAGCATCGGGTATAGTGCGGGCATGAAGGACAGAGCGCTTAATGGGCATTATCAGCAGATTCTGGGCGACACGAGTCCGTGGGTGGTGGACGAGGTGCGGTTGGCGGTGAGTCCGGATGCGATCTGGGCCTGTCCGCAGTGCCACAGCCGGATGCACATCAAGGAGTGGCGCACCCGGCGCTGGCGGCACATGGACACGTGCCAGTTCAAGACGATCCTGGAGGCGGCGGTTCCTTTGGTGGAGTGCACTGAGCACGGGGCGCAGACGGTGCAGGTGCCGTGGGCGGAGGGATCGGGTCGATTTACGCTGTTCTTCGAGCGCTTTGCCGTCCAAGTCCTGGAAGCGTGCTCGACAGCGCGGGCCGGCGAACTTCTGGGGATTAGTTGGGATGAAGCCGATGGGATCAAGCAACGGGCGGTGCGGCGGGGCTTGGCGCGGCGACAGATCATCGGTCTGGAGTACGTCTGCGTGGATGAGAAGGCCGTTGGCCATGGCCAGGACTACGTGACCATCGTGACGGGGGTCATCAATCGCAAACCGCAGGTGCTTTACGTTGGAGACGGCCGGGATGAGGCCGCCTTCAATGGCTTCTGGGAATGGCTGGGGCCGGAGGCCTGCGCCCGCATCAAGGCGGTCAGCATGGACATGAGCCCGTCGTACCAGAAGTCGGCGCGCCGGTACTGCCCGGATGCCGAGCTGATCTTCGATCCGTTCCATTTGATGAAGATGCTCAACAAGGCCGTGGACGAAGTCCGCCGACAGGAAACCGTGATGGGGAGCGGAGCCGTACAGACCGCGCTGAAGCAAACCCGCCAGATGTGGCTGTGGGGCGAGGAGAACCTGCCCGAGCGCCACGCCGCTCGATTCGAGGCTCTGAAGGGCAGCACCTTGAAGACGGCCCGGGCGTGGCGCCTCAAGGAACTGTGGCGCACCTTCAAGCGTTGCCTGGACGTCGATGACGCTCATGCCTTCTTCCACAAGTGGTACGTGCTGGCGATGCAATCGAAACTGGAACCCGTCAAGAAGGTGGCTCGAACCTTCCAAGCCCACCTCGCCGGCATCGTCAGCCTTTTCAATCACGGCTTCTGCAATGCCTTGGCCGAAGGCGTCAACAGTCGCATCCAACTGCTCATGCAGAAGTCATGCGGCTACCGCAACCGTCAACGTCTCAAGACCGACATCCTCTTCCATTTCGGCGGCCTGAACATGGACCCACTCGCTGCTCAATGAAAAATCCCCCCACAAACCCAGAAGCGCCT
>Ga0118677_10009226_pt1 | contig 15494 bp, 6 predicted proteins | sample AliMusrvi5mmetaG_FD_86154 | JGI IMG/M metagenome (GOLD analysis project Ga0118677, IMG submission 86154)
CTTTCTCCGGCGGCGTCTATGTGATGCCGGGCGCGGCCCTTCGCTTCGGCACCGGCCTCGCCGCCAACGCCACGTCCCAGGCGGGCACTGGCAACCTGTTCATCAATCCGAACGCCAGCATCCAACTTGAAGGCGCGGGCAACATCAACACCGTGGCCGGCCAGAAGATTGATCTTCGCAGCACCCCGGCCGCCCTGGCCATCTTGCAGTTGAACACGGCGTTTGACCCTACGGCTCTTTTGACCAGCACCTCTTCGGGATTGCTCGTTGTTCCGGCGGCGATGGGCATTTCGTTGAACCTCGCCACGATCGGCAATGGCAACATCCAGCTCGCGGGTTCGGCGTCGATGACTTACAGTTCGCCGACTCTTGGCGCGGGTGCGGGCAACCTGTATCTGCTGGGTGGCAACGGCTTCTCCTTCGCCCTCACGACCGCCAACAACAACGTGCTCACGGATGTGGTCACGGCAGTGGCGGGCGTCACCACCGTTGGTGCGGCCAGATTGCAGATCGGCTCGCCCATTTCCACCGGCGGCACGTTCACATTCAACAACACCAACAATTACTCCGGCGGCACGGTCATCACCCGTGGTGCGACCGCGACCTGGAACACCAGCAATCTCACGGGCGGCACCAATACCCCGCTGGGTACCGGACCGCTGGATGTGTTTGGATCAGCCACCGTCGCTACGACGGCTTCGGGCGGAGCGGGCCTGGGAGGTCTCTACAACCAGGGCGGCAACACGGTCACCATCCATCCGGGTGCCACCATCAAGATCGACGATTCGGCCGCCACGGCCGCCGGAGGCAACACCGCCAATGTCTGGGGTGGCGGTGCCATCAACCTCAATGGCGCGACTCTCTCCTATACCAGCGCGGGCATCGTCGCTGGCGGCACCAGCAGTGAAAGCTTCACCAACTTCAGCTTCAACGGCGGAGCCAGGGTGGTGACCGCAGTCACCAGCATTGACAAAACGTCGTTGACTGTCTCCAACAACTTCACTCGTTCGGCCGGTGCCTCCCTGGTCTTCCAGCCCAGTACGGCGGCCTTGTTCGGCGCGGCTTCCGCCACCAACAACTCCCAGCAGTTCGTCATCTCCACCGTCGGCCAGCAGCCGACCCTGACGAACGGCATGGCTCCCGCCTATATCATTGACGGCACTGGCAACCAGTTCGTCACCTATGGTGCCACTGGCTTCATCGATACCACGGACACCCTGACGCTGCTCCCCGCCGGCGTCGCCGCGGGTACGGATCGTGTCGGTCTGACTGCCGCCACCACGCTACTGGACAACCCCGTCATCTACTCGCTGCGCACCAACAACAGCATCAGCAACGGCCCGGGCCAGTTCAACACCCTGACCGTGAGTGCCAATGCCGCTGGTGGTGGCCTGCTCTTCTACGGAACCTCGACAGTGCAGCCGAACATCAAGTCCGGCACCATCGGCCAGTTTGAACTGCCGATCTACAATTCCGCGGCAGTCACCCTCAGCGGCGACATCTCCGCCAACGGCATCACCAAGTTCGGCTCGGGCACCCTGACCATCACCAAGGACCAGAGCGATGCCGCGCGAGGCATCGGCAACGGCTACAACAAGGGCTGGGTGATCAATGAAGGCCAGTTGACACTTGGAGCCTTCGGCTCCCTGGGCAATACCGGCACCGTCGCCAATCCGAACACGGTCACCCTCAATGGCAGCGCCACCAGCGCGGCGCAGTTGAACTTGGCGATCAATCAGGGCAACACGCTCAACAACACCTTCACCTCGGGCCGCATCATCGCACTCGACAATGCCGTGATCGCCTGGGATCCAGGTGCCAACGACCGCACGCAGACGATCAATGACGTCCAGGTGCTGACCACCGGCGGCACGTCCCTTGATGCCGTTCTGAAGATCACCAACGCCAGCAGCCGCCAGCGCAGCATTCTTGAAACCGGTGTGCTGTCGCTGACGAATGCTCCAAGCTTCAGCAATGGCGGCGTTCAGATCAACGTCGGCTACGGCAGCAACGTCTCTGAAGGCACCAGCTCCGGCGTCTCCGTAGCCACCCTCTCCGGTACCGCCCGCCTGACCAAGTGGGGCGCAGGCACTCTCTATGTCCGCGGTGATTCCACCGTCGGCAGCACGGCGGCGGACGGCACAGCTTACAGCGCATACAGCGGCAACGTCAGCATTGAGCAGGGGGCTCTGCAGATCCTCAACGTCAATGCGCTGGGCAGCGGCACGGTCACCGTCAAGCGTGATGGTACTCTCGACATCAATGCGGTGGGCTACACTGGAGCACCGACCTATCTGGCGGGCTCCATCGAACGCTGGTCCGCGGACGGCGCGCGCAGTGGCGCAGGCACGGTCAACCTCGGTGCGGGTACGTTGCAGATTGCCAACGACCAGAGCTCCGGCACAGCGACCATTCAGATGAACGGCGGCTCGATCGAAGGCTTCCTCAATAAGGATTCCAACATCGCACAGACGAATACCACCCAAGGCGCTGTCTATCGCACGATCAGTTCCGGCTACAGCTTCCAGCTCGTCGGCAATTCCTTCCTTGGCCAGTCCATCACTGGCGGCATTAACGGTCTCGACAACGGCGTGACGCCTTCGGTCTTCGTGCCGCTGAGCAATGCACTCACAGGTGTGCTGCTCGAAATCAAGGGCACCATCAGCGGCACCGGCTCGCTCACCAAGCAGGGCTACGACACCATCACCATCTCGGGTGCCAACACCTACAGCGGAGGCACCTTGGCCAGCCAGGGCTGGCTGCGTGCGGGAGCGGTCAATGTTCTCGGCTCCAGTGACAACACCGTGGGCAATATCGGCAAGGGCAACCTGGCCACCACCGGCGGCGGTGTGTTTGACCTCAATGGCTTCAGCCAGAGCGTGGGCCGCCTGACCTCGCCATCAACCGGCCTGACCGCCGCCACGACCAACCTCACCGGCAGCGGCTACATCACCAACACAGCGCCGCAGCTCAACACTCTCACGGTGGGCAATGGCGCGACGCTTGACTCCATCTACGGCGGCGTCATCCAGTACAACATCAACCTGACCAAGACGGGCTCGAACAAGCAGACCCTGACGAACATCAACACCTATGCCGGGGCGACCAACGTCACCGGGGGCATCTTGGAAGTCACCCACGCCACCAGCGGCGTGCTTGATGGCATCAGCGGCACTAGCAGCCTGACCGTGGGTGCCGGAGCCACCTTCAACATGCGCACGGGCGTCAACGCCAACGAGGTGCTCACCCTTGGGCCGGTCACCGGCACCGTTCTGACCCTGGCTGGTACGAGCCGGGTCGGGGTCGAAGTCGGCACCGGTACCGTCAGCAGCCAGCTTGCGCTTAATACCGGGGCGTTGGCCTCGGTCACCGGTCAGGTTGCCATTGATGTCTATGGCATCAACGGCTCGGCCCCGAGCGGCACCGCCACCGTGATCAGTGCGCCTTCTGGCGGCCTGATCTCCGGCAATAGCAGCAGCGGCAGCTACGTGCTGGGCAATGTTTACAACAACACCAACTTCACGGTCACCGGGGTCAGCTCCACCGACAACTTGGTGCAGGTGACGACCTCACCGCTGACCGCTCTGAGCGCCGCCTTCTGGAAGGGCGGCCTCTCGGGCAGCGTCAATGTGTGGTCAGCCTCCAATGGCACCACGGCGAGCAACTGGACCACTGATTCGGCGGGCACGGTCGCTACGGCTCTGATTCCTGGCTCGACCGCGTTGGTCACCCTCTCCGCCACCGGAGCAAGCAATCAGTCCAGCATGGTGCTCGGCAGCAACATGAGCATCGGCGGCCTGACGATCAGCGACACCAGCACGATCCTCCTGCAAAACACCGGCGGCTTCACCCTGACGCTCAATAACGCTGCGGCGATCACGTACAGCGCTGCCTCCGGTAGCGCTACCTTCAACAGCCCAGTGGCCTTGATCAGCGCTACCCCGACCATCTCCGTGAGCGGCAGCAACACCCTTACGCTGGGCGGCCAGGTCAGCGGTGCTGCTACTTCCCTTACAAAAACGGGCACAGGCACCCTGTTCCTCACCGCAGCCAACACCCAGGCTGGCATCACCGCAGTGGCGGCCGGCATCCTGAGCATCAGCAATGGCTTGGCGCTCGGAGGCACTTCCACCACTGTCGCCGCCAGCAGCTCGCTCGAGCTGTCGGGCAACATCGTGGTGGGTCCCAATGAACCGCTCACCATCAATGGCACGGGCAGCGCCACCAACGGCGCACTGCGCAACCTGAGCGGTAACAACACCTACGGCGGCTTGGTGACCCTCGGGTCGGCTTCCACCATCCAGTCTGATGCCGGCACCCTGACACTGTCCAACGTGGGTACCATCACCGGTGCCAGCTTCGGCCTCACGGTTGCGGGAGTGGGCAACACGACAATCAACTCGATCATCGGGACGACCACCGGTACGCTGATCAAGAACGGCACCGGCCTGCTGACCCTCAACGGCGCCAATACCTACACCGGTGTATCGACCATCAACGCTGGCACGGTCTCAATCACCAACGCGGTCGGCCTTGGCACCACTGCGGGAGCCACCACGGTGGTTGCAGGTGCCACCCTGAACATCACCAATGCGGTGAGCGCCGAGCCCCTCACCATCAACGGTGCGGGCGACACGACCGTTGCCAATGCCGCCTTCACGGGCGGTGCCTTGACCGCAACTGGTATCGCCACCCAGTCCGGCACCGTCGCCATTGGGCCGGCCAGCACCATCGCCGCGACCACCGCGCCGACGCTCTTCACTGTCAGCGGCGTGATTTCAGGTAGCGCCAATCTCACCTTCGCAGGCCTCGGTACCACGATCCTGCTCCCCGGCACGGCGAATCTTTACGTCGGCACCACAACGATCAGTTCGGGCACGCTGCAACTGGGTGTGAGCGCTATCGACAAGATTCCGGACTCCTCCGCCCTGACTGTTTCCTCTGGCGCGCTGTTCAATGTCAACGGCCAGACCGAAACCATCGGTTCGCTCGCCGGTGCGGGCAATGTGACGCTCGGGGCTGGTGCGCTGACCGCTGGCGGCAACAATGGATCCACGACCTTCTCTGGCATCCTGAGCGGTACGGGAACGCTCACCAAAACGGGCACGGGCACGATGATCATGTCGGGTAACAACACCTACAGCGGCAAGACCGTGATCGGCAACGGGGCCTTGAGTGTCGCTTCCATCAACAGCGTCACTTCTCCCGCCCCAAGCGCGAACAGCAGTCTGGGCGCACCTTTGACAATTGCGAATGGCACGATTGACTTGGGCGCCACCACAACCGCCGGCACGCTCCTCTACACCGGCACGGGCCAGAACACTGACCGGGTCATCAACCTCGCTGGCACCACTGGGGGTGGCACGATTGATCAGTCTGGCACGGGTCTGCTGAAGTTCACCTCCGCATTAACGGCCACGGGAGCTGGTATCAAGAGTCTGACGCTGCAGGGTTCAACCGCCGGCACCGGTGAATTCAATGCCGCCATCGTCAATGGTTCGAGCGCCACTGGTGTGACCAAGGCTGGCACCGGCACCTGGACCCTGTCGGGAGCGAACACCTATACTGGCAGCACGTCGGTGAGTGCTGGCACTCTGGTGCTGTCGGGCAGCACGGGCGGATCGCTCGCTGGCACGGCGGTAAGCGTGGCCGATCTGGCTACCTTGCAGGTAAACGGCAACTCGACAATTGGCACCAGCGGCGCCGCAAGCCTTGCCGTGAACAGTTCAACAACGGGCGGCATTCTGCGCCTCCAGGACGGCACCATCAATACTCTCACGCTCAGCAGCACCACGGCCGGAGCCACCATTCTCACCTTGGGTGGTGCCTCGACCGCTGCCTCCGTGCTCTTGGACTACAACGCCACCACCAACTTGGTGGACACCATTGTCGCCAACCAGAAGCTCGCCCTCAATGCGGGTGGAGCCAAGGTCGGCCTGAACAACGTCGGCAGCGGCATCCTTGCCCTCGGCACCTATGACCTCATCACGTTCGCGACCAGTTCCAGCGCCACCGGCTCGTTTACGTTTGACGGCACGAGCACGGTTGCCCAGGCCGGTTTGGGAGAAAGCTATAACCTCGTTTGGAACACCGGCTCTGCCGCCACCTCCGGCAACTTCCTTGCCAGCACTGCGAAGCTGCAGTTGAGCGTGGTGAACAATGCCGCCGCCAACGCATACTGGGGTGGCGCACGGTTGGACAACAGTTGGAAGACGCTCAGCGGCGCAGGCAACCTTACCAACTGGCTCAACGCGGCAGCCGGCAGCGATCTGCATCAGATCCCCGGCGGTGCAGGCGCTGTGACGAATGTGTTCTTCACCGCCAACACGGCCACGAACCTCACCACCACGCTGGACCAGAACTTCAGCATCAACAGCCTGACCTTCACTGGCGCCGGCACGACGGCTGATTCGGCCAATGTGACCATTAACAGCGGCGTGGGCACCAATACCCTCACCATCGGTGCGGGCGGCATTGCGGACCTCTCCACCTCCGCCGCACACACCATCAATGCCAATATGTCGCTTAGTGCTGCTCAGACTTGGAGCAACCTCAGTGCCGGCCTCCTGACCCTCGCTGGCAATATTTCCGGCATCAATACGAACCTGCTCGTCACCGGTTCCGGCAACACCCTGGTCAGCGGCAACCTCGCCACCGGTACTGGCACCCTGACGAAGAGTGGCAGCGGCAAATTGACCCTCAGCGGTACGAACACGAACTCCGGCGGGGTGACCATCAGTGGCGGCACGGTGAGCGTGGGTGCCAGTGGGAATCTGGGCGACGGTTCCGTGACCAACGCCCTCACCCTCGCGGGCGGCACGCTGCAGAGCACCGGGGCGAGTGTGGATCTCACTGTGAATCGTACCATCGCCTTGGGCACCGGCGGCGGCACCGTCGATGTGACCGGCAGCAACTCGCTGACGATCTCCGGCGCGGTGAGCGGCAGCACCAACCTGACCAAGACTAACACCGGCACGCTGTTCTTGAACAACACCAACACGAACTCCGGCGCGGTGGCCATCAATGGCGGCATGGTGAGCATCGGCACCAGCAACAACCTGGGCAATGCCTCCGCGACCAACACCCTCGCCCTCGCTGGCGGCACGCTGCAGAGCACCGGGGCAAATGTGGATCTTACCGCGAACCGCACCGTTGCCCTGGGTACCGGCGGCGGCACCGTGGATGTGACCGGCAGCAATGTGCTGACGATCTCCGGCATTGTGAGCGGCAGCAGCAGCCTGACCAAGACGAACACCGGCACGCTGTTCTTGAGCGGCACCAACACGAACTCCGGCGCGGTGAACATCAATGGCGGCATGGTGAGCATCGGTTCCAGCTCCAACCTGGGCGACGCCTCCGCGACCAACACGCTGGCCATCGCTGGCGCCACGCTGCAGAGCACCGGGGCGAATGTGGATCTCACCGCAAACCGCACCGTCGCCCTGGGTGCCGGCGGCGGCACCGTCGATGTGACTGGCAGCAATATCCTGACCATCTCCGGCGTGGTGAGTGGCAGCACCAGCCTGACCAAGACGAACACCGGCACGCTGACCTTGAGCGGCACGAACACGAACTCCGGCGCGGTGAACATCAACGGCGGCATGGTGAGCATCGGTTCCAGCTCCAACCTGGGCGACGCTTCCGCGACCAACACGCTGGCCATCGCTGGTGCCACGCTGCAGAGCACCGGGGCGAATGTGGATCTCACCGCAAACCGCACCGTTGCCCTGGGCGTCGGCGGCGCCACCGTGGATGTAACCGGCAGCAATGTGCTGACCATTTCCGGCGCGGTGAGTGGCAGCACCAACCTGACCAAGGCGAACACCGGCACGCTTGTCCTGACGGGAACCAACACTTCCTTCACCGGCGCGCACATCGTCACCGGCGGCACGCTCAGTGCGTCCAGCAGCAACAATCTGGGCGACGGTTCGGCAGGCAACTCGGTGACGCTGAACGGCGGCACCTTGCAGAGCACTGGCACCTTTGATCTGGGTTCGAGCCGCACGGTCTCCCTGGGTGCCAGCGGCGGTACGGTGGATGTGACCAGCGGCAATACGCTGCTCATCTCCGGCACGGTGGCAGGCAGCACCACTTTGACCAAGGCGAATTCCGGCGAGCTTGATCTGTCGGGAAACAACACTTCCTTCACCGGCGCGCATGTGGTTGCTGGCGGCATACTCGGTGTAAGTGCCAGCAACAATCTGGGTGACGGCTCGGCAGGCAATTCGGTGACGCTGAACGGCGGCACGTTGCTGAGCACTGGCACCTTCGATCTGGGTTCGAGCCGCACGCTGACTGTGGGTGCCGGCAATGGCACAGTGGCCGTCACGGGCACCAACACGCTGACCGTGAGCGGCACGATTGCCGGCTCCGGCAACACGTTGACCCTCAGCGGCCCAGGCACGGTGATGGTGACCAACAACAGCGGCACAAATGCCTCCGGGGTCGCGGTGAACGTGACCGGTGGCATCCTGGGCGGATCGGGCACGATCGCTGGAGACACCACGATCAACGGTGGCGTGGTGAGCCCCAGCGGCGGCGTTGCCGGTGCGACCAACACCCTGACCTTCGGTGGTGCCCTCAGCCTCAACACGATTGGTACGTCTGCCACCTTTAATGTGAGCGGCGCTACGGCCGCTTTCGATCCTTCGACCACATTCAGCACACTCGATCCCAACAGCGCCATCTTTACCGGACTAGGCACTGCTATCAACGACCTGATCAAGCTCTCCGGCACCAACAGGGTCTTGGCCATGAGTCCGAGTGCGGTCATCAAAGTCAAGGAATTTGGGGCCACTCCATACGCCTTCAAGGCCGGCGACGTCCTGAACCTCTTTGATTGGACGAGCCTTACCGCGATGAGCTATGTTCCTACCTCGAGCAACTTCGATTTCAGCAGTCTGACGCTCAATCCAGGTACGACCATCGACTTGTCCCAGTTCGCCCGCACGGGAGCGGTTGGCTTCACTCCTGAACCCAGCCGGGTGCTGCTGCTTCTGCTGGGCCTGCTGGGGATCGCCCTGCGTCGTCGCCGTCGCAGTTGCTAATGGATTGAATATGGGCCGGGCATTCGGTGTGGCGGCGTGCGCAGCACCTCGGACAGCGTGCAGCAGGCTGCCGCTTTCGGTGATGGCAGCCTGCTGCCGGTGAACGAGTAATTCCCGCCCAATGGTAGGGATTGTGAATCGTCCTTGCCTGCCCGTAATCCAAGGTACAGCGCTCGCCTCCACAGCACCGCCTCCACGATGATTGATTCCTTATTGAGGCTCGCCGCGCAATAGACTGACAGGTAAGGCTGTGCGCGGAGCGTTCTGGAGTGCGTGCGATTCATCGCCGCTTTTGTCGTGCCTGGTGAGCCTGCGATGTTGCGCAGAATCAGCGGAGTCGATGGCTTTGGGCGTGGAGACGCTTTGCTTTTCGACACGGATCAAGACGTAGCCAAAGCGGCGATGAATCGCCAGCACTCCAGAACGCTCCGCGCGCAGCATCGTTATTGGGACTGATCAATGAAACTGTGTCGCCCTATTATGCGATCCTCAATAAGCCGGGAATGGCTGATAATCGGGCTGGGTCCGTCATTGGCTCCACAAGGCTTTCCGGTACGTAGGCGGAATCTCCTTTCCGATACAGCCGTTCCGAACCGGAACGCGTGGTGAAACCAAGCGCGAACCCATCTCAACTACCTTCCATTCCCGGATTTAGGCTTATCTTATAGGTTGAGCCGGGCCGCGCTGTGAGTGACTGCCACCTATATAACAAATCGGCAGCATCAAAAAGATGCTGCCGAATCTAATAACCTTTGGATGTCGTGGGCGGGTAATTGGTCAAGACAAGGGCGTTCGCCCCTTTATCTTGCCGGATGAGGCATTACGCCTGAGCCTTCTGCTTCGCCCAGCGTGCTTTTTGCGCGGCGACGATGGCGGCGCGTCCTGCGGCCGACATCTTGAATTTCTTCTTCGGCTTTGCCGCGGCAGCCTTGCCCTGGGGCTTTTCTTGTCCTGCTGCCTTCTCCAGAGCTGCGGCCCGCTTGGCCAGTGTGGCGGCGGAAAAGGTATAAGGTCTGCGTGCACCGGCACCGCGGGTGGAACCGGCAGCGACGGATTTGGCCACGGCGCGGGATTCACCCAGGATTGAGGCAAGTTCGGCTTCGAGTTGCTGGATCTTTTCGGCGATCTTGATGGCGCGGTGAAGTTGGACGACGGATGGAATGGAGGCTGACATTAAAGAAGTATGCAGGGATAAGATGAATTGGTCAAATGCAACGGGAATACGCTCTGCATTTTGCCTTGGTGGAACCAATGTCCTTACAAGTTAGGCTCGTACCATCACGGGGCCAAGACCTTTGCTTTTGGGACGCACATTGATGTGCAGCCGGCGTCGTGACCCCACGGCATCGGCGATGTCGATTTGCAATCCCCCTTGATGAGTGGACCAGAAGTCTTCGTCGGCGGTGATTGGCAGCGGCTCGTTGTCACCGATGCTCCTCGTTGCTGTTTCAAGTTCCGGCTGCAAACCCAGGGGCCGGCGGTCGCTGACAAAGCGGCCCACGCTTATGGTAAAGGGCGCGTCTCCTGTCACCCGCAGGATTCGGGTTTCACCCACTGCAAGGGGGGTTTGATCGCAATCGACATCAATCATGGTCTGTGTGGTTCGGTTTGGTGGGTTGCTCAGCAGAGAACCATTCCTGGGCTCAGTAACGTCCGTTAGCATCGTCTTGGACAGGCAAAACTTCTCACAACGTCGTTTATCTGGTGCCCTTGACGGGTCTGTGATCAGGAACAGGGGCTCAATTCCGCCCACTCTTACAGCGGAATACCGGTAAATGCAAGAATGCGGCTGTTGCGGCACTACTGCTTCTCATCCCAGCACGCCCTCCCCATCTCGATCATGAATGATTCGCCTTCCCCCACGAATGTCCGCCAGCGAATCATCCTCATCAGCATGGTGATGTCCTTCATCCTGTATCTTGACCGCATCTGCATGGGCGAGATCGTGAAGTCAGCGTCCTTCAATCATGACCTGCACCTGAGCAAGGAGCAGATTGGCACTATTCTGGGATCCTTCTTCTTTACGTACGCGCTCTTCCAGGTGCCTGCAGGCTGGGCGAGCGACCGCTTTGGGCCGCGCGCCACGATGACAATTTACATTGCGCTGTGGTCTTTGTTTACCATGCTGACGGGCTTCATGACGGGGTTTGCAGGCCTTTTTGTCGTGCGCCTGCTCTGCGGTGCCACTGAGGCGGGAGCCTACCCGACGGCTGCCGCGGTGATTCGAAAATGGATTCCTGTGGGCGGGAGGGCCCGGGCAAGTGGCACGATTGCGCTGGGCGGGCGAGTGGGTGGCACGCTGGCCCCTTTCCTCACCATCTGGATGATCGTGTCGATGGGCAACTGGCGGTCTTCCTTGTGGCTGGATGGCTGCGTGGGGCTGATCATTGCGGCGATTTACTGGAAAGTGGTGCGATCAAGCCCCGCTGAGCATCCGCAAGTCAACGCGGCGGAGGTGGCATTGATCGGCATGCCTGCCGTTGAAAAACCTCTGGGCGGGCGCGAACTGGGCCGTGCCTTGGGGCGCTTCGCTCTCAGCCGCAGTTTGTGGTGCAATGCGGCGAACCAGATGCTGTCGAATGTGGGCTGGGTGTTTTTGGTCACCTGGCTGCCGACTTATTTGGTGGAAGTGCGGGGAGTGGGGGAGGTCGAGGGAGGGCGCATGGTGACCTACGTGCTGGCGTTTGGGATGCTGGGGCAGGTGGTAGGCGGCTGGTTCTGTGACTGGGCCACTCGCCATTTTGGCCTGCGCTGGGGGCGCGTGCTGCCGATGTCGAGCTCCATGTTTTTGTGTGCTGGCGCATATGTGTGCTGCCCCTACGTGGGCTCGACCTGGGCGCTTGTCGCCTGCTGCGCCGTGGTTTCCTTTGGCACGGACATGGCGAATCCCGCCACCTGGGCCTTTATGACGGATGTAGGCGGGCGTGGCACGGCTGCCGCCATGGGCTGGGGCAACATGTGGGGCAATTTCGGGGCCAGCGCCAGCGCTCTGCTGGTGCCATGGCTGCTGCTGAGAGGGGGGGGCGACGGCAAGACCCTGGTTTTCTTCACGCTTGCCGGGGCCTTTGTGCTCGCGGGGCTGGTGGTCCTGCCCATGGATGCGACCAGGAAACTTCTGCCTGATGATCCTCTCTGACACCTGAGGTTTCAGGGCTTTTTCGAGCAAGATAGCGGGTGGGGTGTCAAATTTTTCGTCCTTCAGAAACGATTGCCGTGAGTCTCATGAGACCTCGGGAGCTGTGGGATGCTTGTGCCAATAAATCCACCTTCTCATCACGAATCGATGCAGTCTCGCTCTCGCCGCCATTTTATCGCTTCGCTCCCTGCCGCAGCGGCCGGGATGCTGTTATCACAACGCTCCAGCGCACGGTCATTGAGCCCTCCCCCCACGAATGGGAGGGCATCCTATGCGGGCCGCCTGCCGTGGCGGACGGTGTTTGTGGGGGAAGACAAGTTCGACGAGCTTTGCCGTGAGGCACAGCGGGGGAACTGGGCGGCATTGCCGCTGGGCCAGCGCACCAGCACGGTGTCGAAGGCGCTGCTCGGCACCCGATATGGCAGTTTTACGCTCGAAATCGATGATCACGTTGAAGCGGCGTCGGTCAATTTTCATGAGCTGGATTGCTGGACTTTCTATGAGGTGTCGCTCGCCTTCGCGCGGATGATTCACTCGCATCCCGCACCCTGGACGGGGCCGGAGTTGCTGCATTTTATTGAGCTTGAGCGGTATCGCGACGGGTGTTGCGATGGGCTGTACCTGAGCCGGATGCACCATCTCGAGGAGGTGTTCGCCAACAACGAGCGCCGGGGACTTGGGCGCAACTTGACGCCTTCGCTGGGCGGCCTGCCCATCCGCCGCGACATCAAGGAGATGCAGGTCGCCTGGCATCGCTATCGTTACCTGCGCTGCAACCCGTCATACCGCAGTGGCATGGCAGGGCTGGAGGGGCGCGTGTCGCGCCTGCCTGTCACCTACATCCCGAAGGGCAGTGTGGCACACATCGAATCGGAACTTCAGAGCGGGGATGTACTGGCCATTGTATCGAGGGACGAGTCGGCCTATACGTCGCATGTGGGACTGGCGTTGCGCGACGGCTCGACCTGCCGCTTCATGCATGCCACATCAAGCCGCGCCAAGGGCCACCGCTGCATCATCGACGGGCGCATCTCGCAGTACCTCGCGGAGAAACCCCAGGATCTGGGACTGATTGTGTTCAGGCCCTCTGAGGCATCAGTTTGAATCGCGGTTGGTTTTGTTTTGTGAAAACCTCCGTCTTGCGGCTGGCCGTGAGCTGATTCAACCCGCTTCGCCACCGGACTTGAAAGCGAAGGCGAAAATCACTGCGGCAATAAGGCAGAGAAAAGACACGATGTAGTTCCAGGCGATTTTTTCTTTGAGGAACGTGGAGGCAAAGACAATGAACACCATCAGGGTGACAGCTTCTTGAAGTATCTTGAGCTGGAAACCGGTGAACCTCTCAAAGCCCCAGCGGTTGGCTGGTACTGCAAAACAGTATTCAACCAGGGCAATCAGCCACGAGACCAGCACGGCCTTCCAGAGCGGCCAGGAATGGCCATACTTGAGATGGCCATACCAGGCGAAGGTCATGAAGACATTGGAGCAGACAAGAAGCAGAAGGGTGCTCATAGTGAAGGATCTGGATGGCGTTTGGTTTTGCTGATCGCAACGATTCTTTGCGCTGGCAGATGGTTTCGTCCGGGCATGACGACCTCGTTCAGCGGCTGCTGGGGGGCGGCCTGACGTGAGGCCGACCAAATTTCGCCAGTCAGGACATGGCGATGACCGGGCCGGACAATGCTGGCACCACATCCGGTGGGCCCCGCCTCGCCGGCGCTCTGCCTTACTTCCTGCCCCGGCCTGCGCTGCAGTACGTGTGGCCTTTGTACACTTCGCGAATGGCTTTGGGCAGCTCATGCGAGGCCGTGTGTTTGGCGAGACTGCCAGAGGCTCCGAGCTTCATGACTTCCTCAATGTAGGCATAGTCCGCGTATGAGGAAAAAACGAGAATCTTGGTCGTGGGCAGGAGTTCGAGTATCTGGCGCGTCGCTTCCAGGCCGCTGAGCACGGGCATGGCAAGGTCCATGATCACCACATCGGGCTTGAGTTTTTGGGCCAATTCTACTGCTTCCTGGCCGTTTTCGGCCTCGCCCACCACCAGCATGTCGTCCTCTTTTTCGAGCAGGCCACGCAACCCGCTGCGGATGATCATTTGGTCATCAGTCAGGAGGATGGTGATGGGTTTTGTCTTTTTGAGCATTGCGGGCTCATCCACCGGTAAGAGGGACATCATGGCTGGCCGAGAATAGGATGGTGCGGGCTGGCAAGCCATGGGGTGTTTACCCCAAAATAGTCAAGTGTGCCCAGCCATATCGCTTCCAAGGTTGGTGGCGCTGGCCGGCACAACCGGCAGGCGCACCGTGAAGCAGGCTCCCTTGCCGGCCTCGCTGTCGAGGTGGATGCTGCCTTTCATGGTTTCCACCAGGCGTTTGACGATGGACAGTCCAAGTCCCGTCGAGGGTTCGCCATCGGTAGGGCGCGCGCTGAGCCGGCCATAGCGCCGGAACATCTTCTCGCGATCCTCCAAAGTGAAGCCGGGCCCCTGGTCGCGAATGGTGAAGTGCGCCCATTCCCGCGGGCCGGCAGAGGATGCCAGGATGACGGTGCTGCCGTTCGCGGAGAATTTGATGGCGTTGGTCAACAGGTTGTCGATGACCTGGGCGAGGGCCTCTTGATCGGCCAGGACGTAGAGGTCGTTCGGGGGCAGGTCGAGTTTCAGCGCGGTGTTTTTGGATGCCGCTGTTTCCGCATGACGGGTGACGGCCTGTTCGAGCATGGCATTGAGGTTCAGAGGCGCAGGCACGACTTGGAGCCGCTCGGCTGACTGATTGGCGAGAAATTCGCGCACGCAGCTGAGCATGCGGTTGGTGGAGTGGGAGATGTTGTCCACCAACGGCGTGCATTTTGGCGGCATGTCTGCCAGGCAGCCTTGCAAAAGGGCTGTGCTCATATGGGTTCCAGCGAGATGATTGGCCAGATCATGGGTAAGAATGCCGAGCAGTTCATCCTTGTCCTCCGCCAGATCGCGCAACAGATCGCGTGCCTGCTTGAGGGCCAGATGGGTGCGCACGCGGGTGATCAGTTCCGCTTTGTTAAAGGGCTTGGTGACGTAGTCCACGCCACCGCACTCCAGCGCCTGGACAATGAGATTCTTGTCATCCGCCGCCGATAGAAAGATTACAGGCACCTGTGCCCAGCGCGCATCGGCCTTGAGCTGGCGGCAGACTTCGAGGCCATCCATCTCCGGCATTAGCACATCCAGCAGGATGAGATCCGGTGTTTGGGAGGCCAGACGCTTGAACGCTTGCGCGCCGCTGCTGGCCGGAATGATTTCATGGCCCATCATGGACAGTACCGTGCCGACGACT
>Ga0118677_10007326_pt1 | contig 15492 bp, 15 predicted proteins | sample AliMusrvi5mmetaG_FD_86154 | JGI IMG/M metagenome (GOLD analysis project Ga0118677, IMG submission 86154)
GACTTGTCGGATGCCGAACTGGCCGAGCGCAAAAAAGCCTTTGTGCCGAAGCCGCCCGCCTTCACGACCGGCGCCATCGCGCGCTTTGCCCGCAATGTCGGCCCCGCGCGCAACGGCGCCGTCACCACGCCGGGCGCGGCCGATGAGGTGCGCTGCTACGCTGATATTTAAGCGGGTATTTAAGCGGGCTTGCGCGCCTTCTGCGCCATGCCCAGCACGCGCAGAGCGTTGCCGCCCCAGAAGTTGCTGAGCTGGGCTTCGGTGTAACCGGCCTTGAGGAGGCGCTCGGTGATCTTGGGCAGGGAGCTGACATCTTCCATGCCGATAACGCCGCCGCCGCCGTCCCAATCGGCGCCGATGCCGACATGATCCGGGCCCACGAGGTCGAGCGCATGCGTCACATGCTGCATGTAGGTCTCAAACGTGGCGCGGGGGATGGGATATTGTTTCTCCAGCGCCCGGACGGCCACCAGCTGGTCGCGCGCCGCCTTCGCCACTTCGGCGGCGCTGGCGTCCGGTTTGGCCCGCAATGCGCTGCGCATCGCCGTCATCGCCTTGTCGCGCTCCGGATTGGGCGGAATGGTCACCAGATATTCGTTGTAGGAATTGATCTGAATGGTGCTGCCCGCCGCCGCCAGCCGCTTGATGCGGGCATCGTCGAGATTGCGCGGATGGTCATGCACGGCGCGGCAGCCGGAATGCGAACAGATGATGGCGCTGCGGGACAGATCGCTCATCTGATCGAAGACATCGTCAGAGGCGTGGCTGGCATCGAGCACGATGCCAAGATCATTGGCCAGCGCCACAAATTCCTTGCCCATGGGCGACAAGCCGCCCCATTTCTTGGTGTCGGTGGCGCTGTCGCCAAGCTGGTTGTTGAGGAAATGCACCGGCCCGGCCATGCGCACGCCCAGGCGATAGAACACGCGCAGCAGCGAAACGTCATGGCCCAGGATCGAGCTGTTCTCGATGCTTTGAAATACGATGCGCTTGCCCTTGGCGGCGATGCGCGCCGCGTCTTCCGGCACAAAGGCCAGCTCGAATTTGTCGGAATGGGCCGCCACCAATTCGCGGATTTCCGCGGCGCGCAGGAAGGCGGCGTCGCGCATCGCCAGCAATCCGGTTTCCGTCAGCGCCGCTTGCGGCGTGTAAATGGCGAAGAAGCCGCCATCCAATCCGCCTTCGACCATGCGCGGATAATCCACCTGGGTGGAATCAATGTCGCCGCCATGACGCTGCATCATGTCCCAGCCGGTGCGCGCGAAACTCATCGGCGTGTCGAGATGGGTGTCGAGGCAGATCAGTTTCTGGTGCAGGGCGGCGGGAGATGCCGCTGTGGCCGCCTTGGCCGCCAATGGTGCCACAACCAGCGCCGCCGCGCCGTTTACCATAAGTCCGCGCCGCGACAGTTCCATACCGCACCCCAACCCGCCGATTTCCCGCAAAATCTAGGCTTATCTTTACCTCTTGACCACAGGGCGGCTTGCCGCGCGCGCGATGCTTGGTAAATTGCCGCCGGACGTTTTCAGCGGGCTGGCATGAAGAAAATTGCATTTGTTCTGGGCATGCTGCTCACCTTGACGGCGCCGGTGGCCGCCGGGGGCGGTAAAGCCCATGAGACGCAGATGGCGCTGTTCCAGCAGCGCACCATTTTCCATTCCGGCATCACCCGCGCCCATACCATTGCGCTGACCTTTGACGACGGCCCCAACGCCCATACCGAAGAGGTGCTGGACGCGCTGAAGAAGCTTCACGTCAAGGCGACCTTCTTTATCGTCGGCCATATGGCGCATCGCCATCCCGCCACCCTGGCGCGCATCGCCGCCGAGGGCCACCTGCTGGCCAACCACAGTGCCGAGCAGGGGGGGGGTGATTTGATCCAAAAGATTTGTTAGATCGTATCCATATTGGATACCACCTGCTGATTGGTGACATCCTTATTTTGAAGGACGCGCCAATGTTACGCATCAAGCAAGGGCTCAATTACACGCCTGTCGGCGTCGAAGGTCTTGTCTGCCAGCAAAGTAACGGCCGCATAGGCATTGCTAAAACAAAGTTTTTCTTCGGCTGCTTGTTCATTGCGTTGGCTCAATCGACAACAAATGCAAACGCACAACTTTCGGACGCCTGGTCTTGCATAGGCAATTGCGGCGTTGCAATTCCAAATGGCGTCGTGTCCTCGCCTCCTAGCGGTAACAGCACTTATGAATTCATAACAACTTCCGGAGCGCCATCGGGGCAGGGACAAATTCAAGGTGTTGGTGGGACTAATGGTTCATACCTTAAGCTTTTCATTCCAAATGTTAATGCTGGTGATAATTTACAATTCAACTTTAATTATGTGACGTCTGATGGGGCGGGTTTCTCTGACTATGCTTGGGCGGGAATTTTGAACACCAATTCTCAGTCAATATCGGACTATTTGTTTACGGCCAGAACAGTCGTAAACGGTAATACTTCGCCCGGATTTCAGTTGCCTCTTAATTCCGCGACCCTGACACCTACCACGTCTGCCATAATACCTGGCGCTCCCAATTGGTCTGCGCTCGGTGATTATAGTGGGTCTTGCTACGCAGCCGGCTGCGGTTCAACTGGCTGGATCCATTCAAGTTATACTGTCCTAAATAGCGGTTCATTGAATGTCGTCTTTGGTGTTAGTAACTGGGTAGACACTGCATTTGATAGCGGCTTAGCAATCGATGAGATTACCCTGAATAACAATGAAATCGTATTTCAATCTTTTGTTCCATCTAATAATTTGTTTCAAACTAATATCGATCAGGCGAATCCTTTCTATTTGGCATCTAACCTCGGTGGTACAGTGCTTCCTGTATTTGAGGGCGGCACGCTGCGGATCGACAATGCTGCCACTTACGCAGGCAACTTTACGTTAGATACGTCTGTAACAAATACCATTGATGCCAATGGCAGAGCCGCCGTATTTTCTGGAATTTTCTCTGATGCCACCGCCGGTGGCAACATCATAATTGCCGACGGCGGGGGTGGCGGCGTTATCACATTCTCGAATGCAAACACTTATACCGGCTCTACCACCATTCAGGCGGGCGCCACGTTGGCGTTGTCTGGCGCGGGTGGCATAGCTTCGTCATCTTCGCTTTTAGACAGCGGAATATTTGATATTTCGGCGACTACTTCAGGAGCATCTGTCGCCAGCCTGTCGGGCATTGGTTCTGTTGTACTTGGCGCACAGACGCTCACGTTGACTGCTGCGAATGACACCTTCTCAGGTGTTATCGGTGGTACCGGTGGGCTGATCATTGCTGCCGGAACTGAGACACTCACTGGTGCCAACACCTACTCCGGCGGCACGACCGTCAACACGGGCGCTACACTTGTGGGCACGACGACCAGCCTGCAGGGCGCTATTGCGGACGCTGGTACGCTTACCTTCAACCAGTCCACCAGTGGCACCTATGCCGGTGTGATCAGCGGTGCTGGTTCAGTTGGCGTGACTGGCACAGGCACCGTCACCCTCTCGGGTGCCAATACCTACACGGGCGGCACGAGCGTCAACACGGGCGCTACACTTGTGGGCACGACAACCAGTCTGCAGGGCGCTATTGCGGACGCTGGTACGCTTACCTTCAATCAGTCCACCAGTGGCACCTATGCCGGTGTGATCAGCGGTGCTGGTTCAGTCAGTCTGTCTGGTACTGGCAAGCTGGCACTTTCTGGCACCAACACCTACTCCGGCGGCACCACCGTTACCGGTGGAACGCTTGTGGTAACCGGCAAGATTGGGGCGGTCACAGTTACGAGCGGCACGCTGCAGGGCACTGGAACTGTTGGGACCACGACAATTGCCACTGGCTCAACATTGTCGCCCGGCATTAACGGTGCGCCCGGTACCCTGAACGTCTCTGGGAACCTGACGATGCTGGCAGGGGGCAATTACGCTGTGGCAGTTACACCGACTGCAGCCAGCAAGGCGATTGCATCTGGATCAGCCAATATTAACGGCGCGGTCACGGCAACCTTTGCAGCGGGTAATTATACAGTCGGCCAGAAGTTCGCGATTGTTGAATCAACTGGCCTTGTGACCGGCTCCTTCGCGTCACTGACCCACGCCGGAGCGGCTCTGCCGGTCTACCTAACCGACAATCTCAGCTATACGAGCAATTACGTTTACTTGAACATCGCACCTAAATATCTAACACCGGTTCTACCCACTGTCTCACCGTCGAACCTGACCAATACGGCCACCGCAATTGATGCAGCCGTAACCGCTGGCGGTATACCCACTGGCGGCATGTTGGCGTTCTACAGCCAGACCGGCGCTGCGCTTGCTGGCTCGATCACACAGGCTGAAGGCCAAGTGGGCGCTAATGTTTCAACGGCCGTTACGCAAAGCTTTGCACCGTTCCTGAAGACCATGACGGACCAATGCGCTACAGGGTCCGATCAAGATGCATCAACTTCTTGTGTCTGGGGTTCCGTGTATGGCGGGCATACCGGCATAGCAGCCAACGTCACAACTGGTGCCGCAAGCCTGTCAGGCAGCAATGTCGGGCTTGCAATGGGCGGCCAGCAGAATGCAGCGGACGGCTCTGCCGTTCTGGGTGTCAGTGTTGCGATCGGCCAGCAGACTTTCTCGTCAGGCAATGGCACCGGGATCAGCCATGACCTCATGTTTGGTCTCTATGGTTACAAGTCCATTCTTGATCATGGCTACATCTCTGGATCTCTGGGATATGCCAACCTCGACGTCACAACCACCCGCACTCTCACAGTCGCAGGCACTGATGTCCTGACGGGCAAGGTTCATGCCCAAGAACTCGGTGGACGTGTTGAAGGCGGCTACCACGTCAGTCTCGATAATCAATCCCGCCTGACGCCGTATCTGGCTGGATCGCTCCAGAACATCGTCACGCCCGCCTACGCTGAGGGTGTGCAGTCTGGAACTTCTAGCTTTGCGTTGTCCTATCTGGCCCAGAACAATACACTGAGCCATACCGAGGCAGGTGCGCACCTTGATCGCAGTTTCCAGCTTGACGACGACACGAACCTGACAGCGCAATACACCATCGGCTGGTCCCACCAGTTGGACTACAGCCCGGTCAGCTCCGTCTCGTTCCAGTCCCTTAGTGGCTCGAGCTTCAAGCTGAACGGCATCAAGGCCGCCAACGACACGGCAGTTCTCGGCCTGAACCTTCAGGCTCAGAAAGCCAAAGGGCTCTCCTACGGTGTTCGCGTAGACAGTCAGATCGGCCCTGGGACGACCATCATCGAAGCAGCAGGCAACGTCGCCTATCGCTGGTAGTACGACACAGGCTCTGCGGACTCCGCTGGCTGCCATTCGCCTCGACTGAACCCTGTCTAGCCGAGCGGGCGGATGGCGCCGGGCGAGCCACGGAGTGGCTGTGGCGTGGGCTCCATCAAGCGACAGGGTTGGGCTACAGGGCCGTGACAATGTCACGCCGTTTTCGGCTTCCTACCCCGCCACCTAGGCCACTCCAGCACCCCCACTCGGGCCATCTCAGCCTCTAGGTTTCTAAGCTGCGCTAGCTTCGCACTACGTTCGGCCTTGGCTGGGAGGGTCTCCTGACAGGGTAACACGCCCGTTAGTCCCGGATTCACATCGGTTTGGTTGGGGGGTAATATCAGGCTCCGACGCTCTAACTGGGGCCTGAGAAGCCAAGATGACGAACGATATGCCCCGCCGGGGCCCGGGTCCTGATCCCCACACCGTGGATCGACCGAGCAAAATCGTAAGCAGGGTGACCGTAGGTAGCATTCTCAGATTTAGGGGGGTACCCGGTGGGTGGGTCTGGGTTAGGGCGATTTTGGGGACCGTAGAGGGCACTTACGTCTAGCTAGGAAGCCAAGTAGTCGGTGCCTTGAAAGCCCTGCGGATTGTTCTGGCGGGCCTAGCCAGCTGGCCTTGGTCGGGCGACATCAAGCAAAGAGGGAACAGAAGAGGGAACGCCCGTGCGGCGAAGTAAAAATCCCTTGGTATTGCTTGACTGTTGGCGGACAGGGTGAGATTCGAACTCACGGTGAGCTTTCACCCACGGCGGTTTTCAAGACCGCTGCCTTAAACCACTCGGCCACCTGTCCGTCAGCAGGGAATACTGAACGGTTAGCGAGGGCGCAATGCCTTGTGGCGGTAAAGATGGGAACTGACATCGGCCCCTGCCACTCGCCGCAGGCTCGTGGCGTTCGCCGCTTTCGCAGGTCCACCGGACCTGCTCACGCGCTTCGCGCGCCGCGGCTCACCCTGTCCGTCAGCAGGCAATACCCAACGGTCTGCCGGTGCGCAATGCTTGATGGCTTTTTTTGCGGAAAATCGGGCTTTGTCTTATAGATGAGGCGATGGCCATGACCACCGATACCCTCCCGCCCGGCGTTGAATATATCAGCCTGGAGCCGGGCGATCCGGCGCCGCAATTTTCGCAGCGGGGTCTGAGCGGGCATTTCAATATCAGCAATCTGGGCGGCGGCTTTACCGTCCTGGCGTTTTTCCTGACCTCATCCATGGGGGTGGGTCAGGCGGTGCTCGACATCATCGATCAGCGCAAACGTATTTTCGATGGCGAGAAAGTCCGCTTCATCGGCATTACCCTGGATCCGAAGGACGAGACGCGTCTGAGCGATGCGCCGGGCTTCCAGACCGTGCTGGATGGCGACGGCAAGGTGGCGCGGCGCTATGGCGTGATCCCGTCCAAGGCGCCGCCCGGCACCACCACCATACAGTTTCGTCCGCGCCTGATTGTGCTGGACCCAAGGCTGCGGGTGACGTCGAATATCGAACTCAAAACCGACGGCAGCGATGCGCAGCGCATCATTGCCGACATCGAAGCCCTGCCGGCGCTGGCGGCAGCTGAGCCGCCCCTCTCGGCGCCGGTGCTGATCGTGCCGCGCGTTTTTCCGCCGGAACTCTGCCGCCAGTTGATCACTGGTTTTGAGGCGCAGGAGCGTCCCGAAACCGGCGTGGTCAGCCAGACGATCGCCGAGGGCAGCACAGTGGTGATCGATCGCGATTTCAAACGCCGCCGCGACCACTCGATCACCGATCCGGCCATGATTGATACGTTCAAGGCGATGATAAAGCGGCGGCTCTTGCCGGAAATCGCCAAAGCGTTCCAGTTCCAGGTCACCCATATCGAGCGCCATGTCATTTCGCGTTATTCGGCACAGGAGAAGGGGCACTTCCGGGCGCACCGCGACAACAATTCCAGCGCCACGCGGTATCGCCGCTTTGCCACCAGCATAAATCTCAACAGCGAATATGAAGGCGGCACGTTGCGCTTTCCGGAATTCGGGCCACAAACCTACAAGCCGCCGGTCGGCGGGGCAGTGGTGTTTTCCTGTTCGCTGCTGCATGCCGTGTCCGAGGTGACGCAGGGGCAGCGCTATGCCTATCTGCCTTTCTTCTACGACGATGCCGCCGCCAGGCTGGTGGAAGAGAGCCGCGCCGCCTGGTCGAATGCTGCGATGGATCCCACGGCGCACGGGCTGACCCGGATTTAATGGCGCGGATTTAACGGGGGGCTTTCCGGGCGCTTTGCGCGGGAGAGGGACCTCTATTAGCCTCGACGCTTCAGCCACCGTGATTCGGACGTGAATGCTTTTATCGGGGCCTTTTCACAAAGGGTTTGTCATTGCCGGCCTGCTTTTGCTGGCAGGCTGCGCCGGCGCGCGGCGGCAAGGGCCGCCGCCACTGGAAGATCATACTGTGCAGGTTCCGGCCAATGCCGGGGTCTATAAGGTCGGCAATCCGTACCAGATTGACAATGTCTGGTATTACCCGCGCGAACAGCCGGACTATGACGAGACCGGCATCGCCTCATGGTATGGGCCGGATTTCTACGGCAAATATACCGCCAATGGCGAACTCTATGATGGCGGCCAACTGACTGCCGCCCATCGCACCTTGCCGATGCCGGTCAATGTGCGGGTGACCAACCTGGACAATGGCAAATCCATCATCGTGCGCGTGAATGACCGCGGTCCTTATGCCCGTGGCCGTATCATTGATCTGTCGCGCCGCGCCGCCGAGTTGCTGGATGTGGTGCAGAACGGCACCGCGCGGGTGCGCGTCACCTATGTCAGCCGCGCGGATATGAATGGCGGGCCGCCGCCGTCCGAGACCCCGCCCGAGGTCGCCAATGCGCTGCCCGCAGCACCCTCTGGCAAAGTGGCAAGTACGGCGCTGGGCGCTCTGGCGGGCGCCGCTGTGGCGCCGCCGGTCAAGATCGCCGCCTTGCCCGCGCCATTGCCCGCCGCGCCGCCGCCCGCTGCCGTCACAGAACCGGCCGGGCAGGTGGACAAGGTTCCCGTGCCAGGTGTCACCCACCTCTATGTTCAGGTCGGCGCCTTCAGCAAGCTGGAGAATGCCCAGCGCATGATGAAGAGCCTTGGCGGCGATCTGCACATCTCTTCGCTTCAACGCGGCGGTCAGACCCTCTATAGAGTGCGAACCGGTCCGCTTGCCTCGGTTCAGGATGCCGATTCCGCTTTGTCACGGATCAGCGGTACGGGCAGCGGCGACGCCCAGATCGTGGTCGATCAATAGGCGCCGACGACGCCGCAAACATCAACGGAGCCTCAATGCGCCGCATTTTACTTGTTCTTGCCATTCTCGCTTTTGCTGCCTTCTTTTTTGCGGAACAGGGGCCAGCCTTTGCCGCCATGGATACCAGCGCGGAGCATGCGCTGGTGATGGATGCCGGCACGGGCCAGGTGCTGTGGCAGAAGGACGGCTTTGTGGCGATGCCGCCCGCCTCCATGTCCAAGTTGATGACATTGGAACTGTTGTTCCAGCGCCTGGCCGATGGACGGATGAAACTTACCGACACGTTGCCGGTGTCGCAGCGCGCCTGGAGCACCCAGGGCTCGAAAATGTTTGTCGAGCTGGGATCGCGCATCGCGGTGGAAGATTTGATCCGCGGCATCATCACCCAGTCGGGCAATGACGCCTGCATCGTTGTGGCCGAAAGCGTCGGCGGCACGGTGGAAGGCTTTGTCGGCATGATGAACAAGCGGGCCGGAGAGCTGGGGCTGGCGCAGGCGCATTTCGTCAATCCCGACGGATTGCCCGATCCGCCGGGCCAGATGATGAGCGCGCTCGATCTCGCCAAGCTGTCGCGTCACCTCATCAACGGCTATCCGCAATATTATCATTACTTCAGCGAGAAGAGCTTCACCTGGCACAACATCACTCAGCCCAACCGGGACCTGGTGATTTCCACCTTGCCGGGGGCCGATGGCCTGAAGACCGGTCACACCGATGATGCCGGCTATGGCATCACCATTTCGGCCAAGCGCGATAATCAGCGCCTGATCCTGGTGCTGAACGGACTGCGCTTTCCGCAATATCACAATGATTATTTTCCCAACATCAAGCGCGCCGAAGAAGCCAGCCGGGTGATGGAAATGGCGTTCCGCGAATTCCGCTCCTATCCGGTGTTCACGGCGGGGCAGGGGGTTGGCCAGGTGGCTGTGCAGGGCGGCGCGCTGCCGACCGTGCTGGTGATGGTGCAGAAGCCGCTGGCGGTGACGATGCAGGTGGATTCGCATGCCGCGATGAAGACGGTGGTGAAAGCCGATCCCGGCCTGACCGCACCGATCGCGGCGGGCCAGAAGATCGGCACCGTCACCATCACGGCGCCGGAATTTCCGCCGCTGACGGTGCCGGTTTATGCTGCCCAGCCTCTGGCAGGCGCCAGTATCCTCCAGCGCATGATGGGCATGTTCGGCAAAAAATGACGGGTCACTTCATCACCCTTGAAGGCGGCGAGGGCGCGGGCAAATCCACCCAGGTCAAGCGCCTTGCCGCCGCCCTGACCGCAAAGGGCATCGCGGTGCTCACCACCCGCGAACCGGGCGGCTCGCCCGGCGCAGAGGAAATCCGCGCTTTGCTGGTCAATGGCGCGCCGGGCCGCTGGGACGCGCTGACGGAAACGCTTTTGGTCTATGCCGCGCGCGCCGATCACATCAAGCACACCATCGGGCCGGCGCTGCTCGCAGACAAATGGGTGATCTCGGACCGCTTCACCGATTCCACCTATGCCTATCAAGGCGCGGGCAGGGGGCTGGCGCGTGAAACCATAAGGCGGATTGACGCCGTGGTGCTGGATGATTTTTCGCCGGATTTCACTTTGATGCTCGATCTGGATGTGGAAACCGGGCTGGCGCGGGCGGGAAAACGCGGGCCGGCGGAATCGCGGTTTGAAAATTTCGGGCGCGATTTCCATGACCGGCTGCGGCAGGGCTTTCTCGATATCGCCAGGCGTTATCCGGGCCGCTGTGTGGTGATTGACGCCATGCAGGACGAAGATGCGGTGGCGGCAGCGATTTGGACAGCCGTCGCTGGCCGTTTCGGGCTATAAACCGCCCAAGGACACTATGATGGCCAAGCGAACAGCCAAAGCGACGGAGCCGGAATTTCCCCATCCGCGCACAACCACAACATTGCTTGGGCAAGACCTGGCTCTGGCCAAGGCGGCGCGCGCCATCCGCAGTGGAAAGCCGCCGCAAGGCTGGCTGATTTCGGGACCGCCCGGTGTTGGCAAGGCGACCATGGCTTACCGCATTGCCCGCTATTTGCTGGCGCATGGCGCCAAGGATAGCGGCGCGTCGGATTTGGCGGTGGCGGCCAATGACCCGGCGGCGCTGCAAATGGCGGCGGGTGGGCATCCGGGGCTTTTGCTGCTTCAGCGTGGCGTCAACGAAAAGACCGGCAAGCTGATGACCGTGCTCAGTGTTGAAGAAATCCGCAAGCTGGCGGGCTTCTTTGGCATGACGTCGGGCGCGGGCGGCTGGCGGGTCGCCATCGTGGATATCGCCGATGACATGAATGACAATGCCGCCAATGCGCTGCTGAAATTGCTGGAAGAACCGCCCAGCCGCGCCATGCTGCTGCTCTTGTCCAACACGCCGGGGCGGCTATTGCCCACCATCCGCTCCCGTTGCCAGAGACTGGTGCTGCGTCCGCTGGACGACCAGAGCATGATGCAGGCTTTGGAAAAGTTTCTGCCGGACGTGAGCGAAAGCGAACGCGGCCAGTTGGTGCGCCTGTCGGTCGGCTCCATTGGCGCGGCGTTGGCGCTGGCCGGCGGCGAGGGCCGCGAACTGGCCGCCGAAGCGGACCGGCTGATCGAGACTGCGGCGCAGCCCGACCTGGTGGCACTGTTGGCGCTGGGCGACCGGTTGTTTCGCATCCAGGACGGCTTGGAAAAGATCGGTGATTTCCTGATCGAGGCTTTGTCTGCCCGCATTCGGGCGCGCGCCCATCAAGGCGCGCCGCATCTGGACCGCTGGATCATGGCGCTGGCCCGGCTCAAGGATGCGTTCGCCCGTGCCGGCGGACTGCATCTGGAACCGCGCCAGACCTTGCTCACCACGGCGCGCGATCTGTCCCGTACCGTGCGTCAGGCGGGAGCTGTTTGATGCTGGTGGATAGTCATTGCCATCTGAATTACGCGGAACTTGGCGATATAAGTGCTGTGATGGAACGGGCGCAGGCTGCCGGTGTCGGCATCTGCGTCAGCATCGGCACCGAAATGAAGAATTTCCCCGCCGTGCTGGCCGTGGCGGAACGATTCCCGGATGTATGGTGCAGCGTCGGCGTGCATCCGCATGAAGCGGAAAAAGAACTGCTGGCCGATGCCGCGCCGCTGCTGGCGCAAGCTGCCCATCCCCGGGTGGTGGGCATCGGTGAGACCGGGCTGGATTATTATTACGAACATGCGCCCCGCGCGGCGCAGCAGGAGAATTTCCGCACCCATATCGCGGCGGGGCGGCAGACCGGCCTGCCCGTGATCGTGCACACCCGCGACGCCGATGACGACACCATCGCCATCCTCGAAGATGAAATGGCCAAGGGGGCTTTCACCGGCCTGATCCATTGCTTCACCGGCACGCAAAAGCTGGCCGATGCAGCCCTGGCGCTGGGGCTTTGCATTTCTGTCTCCGGCATCGCCACCTTCAAGAATTCGCAGCCTTTGCGCGACGTCATCAAAAGCGTGCCGCTGGACCGGCTGCTGGTGGAAACCGATGCGCCCTATCTGGCGCCCATGCCGCTGCGCGGCAAGACCAACGAACCCTCCTTTGTGGTGCACACCGCCAAGATGCTGGCGGCTCTGAAAGGCGTCAGCGACAGCGAATTGGCGGCCGCCACCACGGCGAATTTCCTGCGTCTCTTCAGCAAAGTTACCCCGCCGCATGCTTGAGGTCAGGATTTTGGGCTGCGGTTCGTCCGGCGGCGTGCCACGGTTGGGCGGCGAGGGTGAGGGCGGCTATTGGGGCACCTGCGATCCTGCCAATGCCAGAAACCGCCGCAGCCGTTGTTCGCTCCTGGTACGGCACAAAACCCAGGACGGCGAAACGCGGGTGCTGGTGGATACCTCACCCGATATGCGCCAGCAGCTTTTGGAAGCGCGTATCGGCCGGCTGGACGGCGTCCTCATCACGCATGCCCATGCCGACCAGTTGCACGGCATGGACGATCTGCGCGTGCTGGTCATCGCCAACAAGGGCGCGCGCATTGATGTGTGGACCGACCGCAGCACCATGGCGGCAGTGAAGGAGAAATTCGATTATTGCTTCGTCCAGCCCAAGGGCAGTGATTACCCACCCATCCTGACCGCCCGCGAAATTCCCGAGCCTTTTGTGCCGTTCGCGATTGCGGGGCCCGGCGGCGGCTTGCCGGTGCAAGCGTTCGGGCAGCAGCATGGCAATATCCGTTCGCTGGGGTTTCGGTTTGGCGGGCTGGCCTATTCGCCCGATGTGAACGCGCTGGACGAAGCCGCGTTTGCGGCGCTGGAAGAGCTGGATTGCTGGATCGTGGATGCCTTGCGGCCGACGCCCCATCCCAGCCATGCCCATCTCAGCCGCACCCTGGAATGGATCGCGCGGGTCAAACCCCGGCGCGCCATCCTCACCAACATGCATGTGGACATGGATTATGAAACTCTGTGCCGCGAATTGCCGCCCGGCGTCGAGCCGGCCTATGACGGCATGACCATCGCGCTGTCTTGAAGCACCGCTTTCTCAAACCGCGAAAGCGGTGTAAACTTCGCGGATGAAAGCTTTTCTCACCCTGATCGCCCTGACCTGCGCCCTCGTGCTGGGTTTCAGCCTGCCATCCGATGCCTATATCGTCGTGCTGGGCAACGACCTGGCGCATGACTGCTACACCATGGCCAAGGCGGGCATAAACAATGAGGAATCCGTCGCCACCTGTGACGCCGCGCTGGCCAATGCGCCGCTCAATCCGCACGACCGCGCCGGCACCTTCGTCAATCGCGGCGCAATCGAGATCGCCATGGGCCGGATCACCGCGGCCATGAATGATTACAATCAGGGAATCGCCATCAAGGCGGATCTGGCCGACGCCTATATTGACCGGGCAGGGGCTTTCATCTTCCAGAAGAAATTTCCCGAGGCCATGGCTGACGTCAATCACGGTATCGAACTGGGGCCGACCTATCCCTTTGTCGGCTATTACAACCGCGCCGTGGCCGAGCAACTGACGGGCGACTACAAGGCCGCTTATCTGGACTATAAGAAAACCCTGGAACTGGAGCCGAAATTCAAGCCGGCCGCTGACCGGATCAAGGATTTCTCGGTTTCCCGCGCCGCGCCGGAAATCCCGCCGGGCTGATGAGACGTTATGGACTTAACCAGCCGGCGCTGTCCTGCTGGCAAGGGGCCTGCAGGCATGCCATAACGGGGCATATTCGCGGCATACGGAGAGTTTCATGAAATCCGGACTGGTTTTGACGGCAAGCCTGATCATCTTTACCCCGCTCTTGCTGCCGTACGGCGCCTTTGTGACCAAATCCGCCGGCAATCCGAACTGGAATTCCTATGCCGGTCAGCCCGGCAGCACCTATGATGCCGCCGCCAACCCGGCCCAGACCGTCGGCACCGTGGCCTATAATCCCTATGGCCCGCTGCCGGCCACCAGCCCGGCGACACCCAGCGGCAGCGCCAACAGCGGCATGACACCAGCCCGATAGAATTTTCTCTTCTGCTTTTTTGAAAGGCCCGTCTTGTTTGGCGGGCCTTTCTTTTTCGGCGTTGGTTTCTGCGCGACCACAAAGAGCAGGGCCAAACGTCACCCGCGTGACTTTCGGGCCTTTTCCTGGCCGAAGCAGATCAAGGTCATCTGTTATTTTACATAATATTACTTATACGAAAAACTTTATAGCAGCGGACAGGGCTATCCGCTTGCCCCCGGTAGCCGCGCCCTCTCCAATCAGGCCATGACGAATCCGCTCCAGCCATCGCGCGACATCGAAGTTCTGCTGGAGATCATGCGCCGGTTGCGCGGACCGGATGGCTGTCCCTGGGACCGGGCGCAGAGCTTTGCCACCATCGCGCCTTACACGGTGGAAGAAGCCTATGAAGTGGCTGCCAGCATCGAGGACAAGGATTTCGCCGGCTTGCCGGCTGAACTGGGCGACCTGCTCTTCCAGGTCGTGTTCCATGCCCGCATGGCCGAGGAACAAGGGCTGTTCGACTTTGGTGACGTGGTTCAGGCCGTCACTGACAAGATGCTCCGGCGCCACCCCCATGTCTTTGGCGGCGAAGATGCGGCCAAGGACGCCGAGGGTCAGAAATTGACCTGGGAGGCGCTGAAGGCGGCTGAACGGGTAAAGAAGTCCCAGACATCCATACTGGACGACGTTCCTTTGGCCCTGCCCGCGCTTTTGCGGGCCGAGAAGCTGCAGCGGCGGGCCTCTACCGTAGGCTTCGACTGGGACGATGCCGCCAAGGTGGTCGAGAAGATCGCCGAGGAAGCCCAGGAAGTGGTGGATGCGGGCCTCGACCAGGCCAAGCGGGAGGAAGAGATCGGCGATCTGCTGTTTGTGATGGCCAACCTCGCCCGGCGCCTCAAAGTGGACCCGGAAGCGGCTTTGCGGGCGGCCAATGCCAAATTTACCCGCCGCTTCAAGTTCATCGAGGACGAACTTCAGGCGGCTGGCCGAACCCCGGCCGCTGCCGGCCTGGACGAAATGGAAGCGCTGTGGGTCAAGGCAAAGAAAAGCGGTCTGTAAATCCCCTCCACACGCCCCCTGCCCTAATAATTCACATCAATAGTCCGCTGTGACCTTTTGATAGGGCTTCATTTTCCCGGGAAACTGAGCCTCGATCCGGGATTCATCCTGTGGGCGGATTCTGAGTTTCAAGACGATGTTTCCACCCGTCTCCCGCCGCTCCACCACTTCGGCATGGCGATAAACCCAGGCCAGGCCGGCACCGTCATTGGCGTCCAGGCTCAGGCGCATCTCAATGTTGTCATGCGTCATCTCGGCTTCGAAACGGGCCAGCAATTCGGCCAGTCCCTCACCGCTCAGGGCCGAAACCACCGCGGCGCTTTTGCCACGCCGGTTGCCGTCCATTGAACCGCGCCACTGGCATTGATCCGCTGTGCATAGATGTTGAAATTTCTAACATTACGGCTATCAACCCATGTGATAATGGCTCCGCCACTGCCACCGCTGGTTATGGCGGGAGGGGGGG
>Ga0118677_10008391_pt1 | contig 15492 bp, 7 predicted proteins | sample AliMusrvi5mmetaG_FD_86154 | JGI IMG/M metagenome (GOLD analysis project Ga0118677, IMG submission 86154)
ACCGTGAGGTGAAAGCCTTAACAGGCAAACCGTTCCATTATTTGTGGACAGATACCGAAAACAGCGGCTATTCGCAGTGGGGCGATTTATTTAAGAAACACGGTGCCACGCTTGCAACCATCGAAGAGGCTGCAACTTCCAAAAATCTATCCAAGGTCGATGTCTATATCATTGTTGACCCGGATACAACCACTGAAGCCAAATCGCCGAACTATATCCAGCCAGCCGATATCAAGGCCATCAAGAAATGGGTTGAAAAAGGGGGCGTTCTCATGCTGCTTGCCAACGATGCACCCAATTGTGAGTTTACTCATTTGAACATGCTCGCTGAAGAGTTTGGAATCCACTTTAACCATGTTAGCCTGCATCCTGTCGTTAACAGGAAATGGGATATGGGCGCTTTTACCTCATTCCAGGATCATCCTATCTTTAAAGGCCTGTCAAAAATTTACATGAAAGAGATTTCCTCTTTCACACTGAAGGATCCGGCAAAATCCATCCTGACCGAAAACGGGATTATTTTCATGACGGAAAGCAAAGTTGGAAAGGGATTGGTAGTTGCCGTCGGAGATCCCTGGATCTACAACGAATACATTGATCATGCCTATCTGCCTGCAGATTTTGAAAATCTGAAAGCGGCAGAAAATCTGACACAATATCTGTTGAAAAGCACAGGCAAGGCGAAATAAATTATTGGCTGAATACGTTGGCAGGTAACTTTTCAGCTTTTGAATATTTGGCTGATTTGTATTTTTTAGTGCAGTTCATTTCGGTGGCCGGACCGTTCCGGAAACGGATTGTTATTACACATTTTTTTCACGAATGACGGAGAGATACGATTCGCTCCGTCAGTTGCTGTTTAAGGTCATGAGATTAATCCTGATCAGATTGCTCAAAAAATTGTATTTTAGTGCCTTGTGCAAATATTTCCAGATGAAGTTTGATGAAACTCCCGTAAAAAGACGACCCGGGTTTTCCAAAAGTGGCAGAAAGCAATTCTATTTTGCTTTCTTGTTGATTTTTATTGCTTTAAATAATCTAATTTCGTTCAGATCAGATGCTGTTGATGTGGTCAACAACCTTAGTTTTGATTTTTATTCACAGCAACAGGGACTTTCAAATAATCAGATTCATTGTGTTCTGCAAGATAAAAAAGGATGGATGTGGATTGGTACCTCTCAGGGTGTATGTCGCTTTGATGGCTATCGCTTTTCTGTTTTTAAATATGATGCAGACGATACAACCAGTCTGAAAGGAAACCTTGTCAGGATCGTCTTCGAAGACAGCAAAGGACAAATATGGGTTGGGACTGAAAATGGCGGACTAAACAAATTCAATAGAGAAAAGGAATCTTTCGAACAACTTTTCTATCATCAGTCAGGTGGTCTGCTGAAAAACGTTTCAGTAACCTCCATTCAGGAGGATGCGAAGGGTATTTTGTGGGTTGGGACAGAAACGAAATTATACAGGATCGAAAATGAAAATAAGATAGAAGAGCTAAGGCCATCCAACATTTCCAATTTCAACGAATATTTCAGGGTAATCCGTCCGGATAAATCCGGTAGAATTTGGCTGGGAACCAACAGAGGCCTTTATCTTTATCATCCCGGGACAAATCAGACGGAGAAGATCAGGCTGCCTGAATTGACAAACAACGAGGAGATTTGGGAAATTGCGCCTGAGGATGACGGAACAATCAGGGTCGGAACTTACGCCGGCGGGATGTTTGAAATCAATACCTCAACTCTGGTCACACATCAGGTGATTATTGACAGGGAAAACGAACGCAGCAACACGGTCCGTGCCATATCGAAGGCACCCAATGGTAATTACTGGATAGGCACCAGGGGAGGCCTGTATCTTTACGATAAATTGCTTGGAGTGACTGCAAAGTACATGCACGATGATCGCGAACCAAAGAGCCTTGTCAACAATTCAGTCTTATGCATCAACAGGGATGCTAATGGAAATGTTTGGATAGGTACGCGGCAGGGATTGAACCTGTTGATAGAAGAAAGAATCAATATTCTGGGTTATAAATCCATGCCTGGTGATAACAGATATCTGAACAATGGTGAAATTTATACATTCCTGTTGGATTTATATGGGAATATATGGGTAGGTACAGAAAATGGAGGTATAAACATCCTGAATAGGAAAACGGGGCAGTTCAGTTACCTCGAACCTAAAAAAAATATTCCTAATTCTCTCTCAAGCAACTGCATTAAAGCATTGCTGGACGATGGGAAAGGCAATATCTGGATCGGTACGTATTTGGGCGGATTGGATGTGTACAATCCGAAAACAAACATTTTCAAGCATTTCAGGAATGACCCTTCTGATCCCAACAGCCTGTCCGACAATCGGGTATGGAGCTTGTTGCGCGATAGCAACAACGACATCTGGATCGGTACCACCAGGGGCATCGATAAATTCAATCCGCTCACAGGAGGATTCATTCATTATCCCGAATTAGCCAATGGTCAACAGGTAAACTGGATTACGGAAGACAAGGATCATTGTTTATGGTTTGGTGCTGACAAACTGGTCATCTACGATCCAAAAAATCAAAAAATTTTAAAATACAATGAATCAACCAGATACATGATTGAGGATTCCAAAAATAGGTTCTGGCTGACAACGCTTACGCATGGTTTCGCACTTTTCTCCAAAGAAAAGGGTTTTGTCAGGTACTACGATGAGAAAAACGGATTGGCCAACAATCAGACCCTGGCGATTCTTGAGGACAACGAACATTTTCTTTGGATCAGTACAAACAACGGTCTTTCAAAATTTGATCCAGAAAAAGAACGATTTCATACTTTCTCGACCAAAAGTGGATTCCAGAACGATCAGTTTACCTATGGAGCGGCCTATAAACTGCCTACGGGGGAGTTGCTGTTCGGAGGAATCTCGGGTTTCAATATTTTCGATCCATCAAAAATTAAGTCGGGAGATTATTCGGCCCCCATTGTATTAACCGATCTTAAAATTCTGAATAAAAGTGTCCGTATTGGTCAGGATAAAAATGATGTACTCACGAAGTGCATCTCTGAAACAGATAAAATTGACCTGAAATATGAACAGAATTCAGTAGCCCTTGAGTTTGCTTCCTTCGATTTTGCGAACATCATGGGAATCCAGTATTCCTATTTTATGGAAGGTTTCGACAAGGATTGGAATGAGCCATCCGACAAGCGGCTGGCAACCTACACCAATCTTAATCCCGGAACCTATACTTTCCGTGTTAAAACTGTTTCCATTGACAGACAGGACAGCAACATTGGTCCGGCACTGACCATCGTCGTAGAACCACCCTACTGGCAGGCCTGGTGGTTTCGAAGTGCCATTTTCCTGACCATCCTGGGATTGTTGTACTGGCTGATCTTCTTCCTGCAAAACAGGGAAAAGCTGAAGCACAATCTCGTGCTCGAAAAGATCAAGGCTACCAAGTTGCATGAACTGGATATGATGAAGCTGCGGTTTTATACCAATATTTCACATGAAATAAGGACGCCTCTCACACTGATTTTAGGTCCGCTCGAAAAATTAAGGAACAACACCATTCCGGAAGCAGAAATAAAGGGTCATCTGGATGTTATGCACAGGAATGCAAATCAACTGCACGAGTTGATCAACCAGTTGCTCGATTTCAGGAAAATGGAGTCAGGTAACCTGAAACTTGCCTTGAAACGGGGTGACCTGGTCTCTTTCATTGGAGGTGTTGTCAGTTCATTTGTGAAATTCGCTGAAGAAAAGGAGATTGAGTTAAGGTTCATTTCGCTGAAAAATGAGATTATCACCAATTTCGATGAAGACAAAATTGGCAAGATCATGAACAATCTCCTGTCAAATGCCTTTAAATTTACAGGTAAGGGGGGAAAGATCGTAGTCAATATATCTTTGGTTTTTGATGCGGAAGAGAATGAGAATTCAGAAGAGATTACCGGGAAAAGATTAATTGAAATCTCTGTCAAAGATACCGGAATAGGTATTGAGCAATCCAACCTTGAAAAAATATTCAACAGGTTTTTCCAGGTTGATCAGCATTCTGCCCAAACCGGAACCGGAATCGGACTGGCTCTGACCAAAGAGTTGGTTAAACTGCATAACGGCAAGATTTTCGTCAAGAGCAAACCTGGGAAGAGTTCAAAATTTACTGTGCAACTTCCGTACGAAGAACTGAAAGTTTCTGAAGATGATATGGGTCTTCCTGCATCCGGCTTAAAGGAAGATGGTTCGGAGGGCGGGCTGAACGACGAGACAATGAATGAAATGAACAGTGCTGAACAGAAAATCATGCTGCTGGTTGACGACAATGCGGACGTACGCTATTTCATTAAATCCCATTTCTCCTCTTCCTTCCGCATCCTGGAAGCCAAGGATGGGGTTGAAGGCTGGAATATAGCATTGAGCAGCATTCCCAATATCATTATCAGCGACATCATGATGCCCGACATGGATGGCTTTGAATTCTGCAGAAAAGTAAGGAAGGATGAACGGACTTCCCATATCCCAATCATCCTGCTTACCGCCTTCGGTTCCAGGGAGCATGAAATCGAAGGTTTGAGCCAGGGCGCCGATGATTATATAACCAAACCGTTTGACCTGGTTATTCTTCAGACCAAAGTTGAAAATATTCTTTCCGTTAGGCAATCCCTCAAGCAGAAATATTCCGGGGAAATGATGCTGCAGCCAAGGAATGTCCTGTTAAGTTCTCCGGATGAACGGTTCCTTCAAAGGGCAATAGACGTGGTGGAGAACAATATTTCGGATCCGGATCTCGATATAGACCGCTTTGCCGTTGAAATAGGTGTCAGTCGTATGCAGCTTTACCGAAAACTGAACGCGCTGACAGAAATGACTGTCAAGGAGTTTGTACGGAATATCCGACTGAAAAGAGCAGCCCAAATGCTCGTTCAGCAGAAGATGAATGTTTCGGAAGTGGCTTATGCCGTTGGATTCAGGGACCTGTCGCATTTCCGGAAGTGCTTCAGGCAGGAATTTAACATGAGCGCATCCGAATACATTGAAAAACATTCACCCGGACAAGTTTAAAATGACAAGTCCCATCTTTTTGGGATGTTGATTATTAGCCTCTTTGTGTCCTTTGTGGTAAAATAACTTTTTTACCACAAAGGTCACAAAGGAAAACACGAAGGACTCAAAGTAGTTAAGTGAATTTTTGCCTGGCATAAATAGGACTGGACATCCTATTTGGGCGAATTTCTTCCTTCTGGACATCCCCACCTGAATAATTCTTCTATCAGCCTGTTTTGCATAGTTAAAGCGTATAAAGCTAGACAGATGCAATTTTTAGCAATTGTGAGATGTTAAGAATTCACCCGTTATTTGGTACGTACAGCACTCCCATGGTACGCCTGAACTCCCCATTTGATATGAATTTTTGCCCCTTCCGGGATATCCCATTGTAACTTTGCCTGCGACTAAACAGTGGAAAAGAATGGAAAAAATAAACAGAAAAATTAAAAGGGTAAACTTGATGATTATAGGAATGACGATAATCCTGACCATCATTCTCTCTTTTCTGATTATTTCCAGTTTATAACCACTGCTGGCCAAAATTGAACTGACAAACTAAAATAGGAAGAGAATGAGAAAAAATGGGATATGGTTCCCTGTATTCCTGTTCCTGATTATTGCAACTGCTTCGCAGGGACAGACAATGAAAAAAGAAGGTTCCGAATTGGCTGAAAAGATGGCCGAATCGGAAATGAAACAATTTCCCGAACCCTGGACCGTCGATTTTAATCCCAAACCCGTCTGGAATTATACCCAGGGCCTGATTGCCCAGTCCATGCTCATGGTTTGGAAGGAAACCAAAAACGAGGCGTTTTACAATTATGCCAAAACCTATGCCGATAAACTGATCGACGCATCAGGCAATATTTCAGGATACAAGGCTGAAGAATACAATATCGATTGTATGAATTCGGGGAAATTCCTTTTCGAACTTTTTGACAGGACCAAAGATGATAGATACCGTAATACAATCATCCTGCTAAGAAATCAGTTGAAAACCCAGCCACGCACCTCCGAAGGTGGTTTCTGGCACAAGCAGCGTTACCCCAACCAGATGTGGCTCGACGGACTGTACATGGCTGCTCCGTTCTATGCTCAATATGCTCAGGTTTTTAATGAACCTGATTTGTTTAATGATGTAGTCAATCAATTTAAAGTTGTACACAAGCACTCCTATGATCCGAAAACCGGATTGAATTACCACGGTTGGGATGAGAGCAAGCAACAGAAATGGGCCAATCCGGAAACAGGTTGTTCTCCGAATTTCTGGAGCAGGGCAGAAGGCTGGTATGCTATGGCGCTTGTTGATGTTCTGGATTTTCTTCCTCAGAACCATGCTGGTCGTCCCAAATTGATTGAAATTCTAAACCAGGTTGCTGTTGGAATCAGGAAATCCCAGGATCTAAAATCCGGATTGTGGTATCAGGTTACTGACCAGGGCGGAAAGGAAGGAAATTACCTGGAAGCAACAGGCTCCTCCATGTTTACCTATGCACTCCTAAAAGCAGTTAGGAAAGGCTACATCAGTAAAGATTACAAAGATGTAGCGTTGAAAGCTTATGCTGGCATTTTGACTAACCTCATCAAAAATAACACCGATGGCACAATTAGCCTGACTAAATGCTGCTCGGTAGCTGGTTTGGGTGGAAACCCCTACCGGGATGGTTCTTACGAATACTACGTGAAGGAACCTGTACGCGACAACGATCCGAAAGGAGTTGGGCCATTTATCATGGCTTCCCTTGAAATGAAAATGAAATAACTAAATAAAAGCAAAATTCCAACTTAATAATTATCTATGATGAAAATGAAGAAAAGTTTTCTAAAGAAGGTTTGTTTGTTAGCACTGATGGTCATATTTGCGGGCGCTCAGCTTTTCGCCCAAAAGGTAACCGGTAAAGTGGTTGACGAGACAAACACGCCCATTCCGGGTGCAAATGTTGTCGTAAAAGGAACCACCAATGGTGTGATAACCAATATGGATGGTGTCTTTTCGATTACTCCTGCCAATGTCCAGAAGGATGTAATTCAATTCTCTTTTATCGGTTACGAAACCAAAGAGGTACCAATTAACGGACAGAAAGTAATTAATGTACAATTAACCAGCGGCACTCTGCAGATTGAAGAGGTTGTTGCCATTGGTTACGGTACAGTTAAAAAGCGCGATGTTACAGGTTCTGTTGCGTCAGTTACCGGTAAACAAATTGCGGCGATTCCCGTTTCCAACGTTGCACAGGCGCTCGAGGGACGCCTCGCCGGTGTGAATGTGATTTCTCAGGATGGAAGACCCGATGCGACTATTTCAATTCGTGTGCGTGGTGGAGGTTCCATCTCACAAAGCAATGATCCACTAGTTTTGATTGACGGTGTTCCGGGCAACATTAGCGATATTCCTTCTGAGATGGTAGAAAGCATTGATGTGCTGAAGGATGCCTCCTCTACGGCTATTTTCGGAGCACGCGGTGCCAATGGCGTTATCCTCATTACCACCAAAAGGGGAAAATCCGGTGATGTTACGGTGAGTTATAGCGGTTATGGAAAATTCAACACCCCAACCGGATATCTTTCCACCTTAAGCCCTTATGATTACCTGGTATCAAGATGGGGCCTTCTTGATACCTATTATGGAACATCCTACACAACACCATTCCAGAAGTTATGGGGAATAGGAGCTTATACCGGCAGTAACTCTGCAGGCATAGATGCATACAAAAATGTGACCCCCTACAACCTGCAAAAGGATGTATACAACAGTTCATTCTCTCAAAACCATGACCTGACTATTTCGGGTGGAACTGACAAAACAAAGGTTATTTTCGGAGTTAGCTATCTGGATGATGAAGGTATGAAATTGGACTCCTATTCCAAAAGAGCCTCAGCTTCGCTCAAGGTAGATCAAAAAATAGGTAATAACCTGGACTTCAACTTAGACTTGCTTTATACGGATAAAAATTCGATGGGCAATGAAAGTACAACCAGTGGTTTAGGTTCCACCCTCTCCGGATCATACCGTTTCCGTCCTATCGCTAAAAGTGACATAAAAGGCGATCTCTCTTTTCTGGGTGACCCTACATTGGGCGAAGAGTCGTTTGTCATGGATGATATGTACAACGCCGTTAACATTATCAATGATCATCAAAACCTGTTAATGACACAATCGCTTCGTGGTACGGCTGGTTTGAACTGGAAAATTATGAAGGGTTTAACCTACCACACTGAATTGACCCTGGCCCGCAGCTTTACGCAAAATAAAATCTGGAGAGGTCCAACACCTGCCAGCGGTAACGAGACAAACTATCTGAACGCTGATGGTACGCTTATTTATGCTGGCGATGCAGATTATAGAAAAAATGATGCAAGGTCTATGCGTTGGGTGAACACCCTGGCGTATGAATTAAAACTGAATGAAATTCACCGGATCAATGTTTTGCTCGGACAGGAAATAACCAACTCGGGCGGAACCAGCATGCGCATCTCAGGCCAAAAATATCCAGCCAATTTTACACAGGATAATGCTTTTGCCATGATTTCGCAATACGGCTCAAACCTGGTAGTCCAATCGGGTGTCAGTACCCCAAACCGTCTTCAGTCTTATTTCGGCAGGGCAAATTACTCGCTCATGGACAAATACATGTTTGCTGCTACCTTCCGCGCGGACGGTTCTTCAACCTTCTCTCCTGAGCACAGATGGGGATACTTCCCAGCCGGTTCGGTTGCATGGCGCATTTCGCAGGAATCTTTCATGAAAAGCATCAAAAATCTCGATGACCTAAAACTTCGCGCATCTTATGGTGAGGTTGGAAATGATGCCATTAGTGCCGACCAGTGGTCGCAATTGTGGACTGCCACTACGGATACACGCTGGCAATATGGCCTGAACAGAGTACTTCAGCCTTCTTATGACCTGGCTTCCGCCCAATTGGCAAACCCCGATTTAAAATGGGAAACTACGATTACACGCAACATCGGTCTTGATTTTTCGCTGTTCAATCATCGTTTGTCGGGTACTATCGACGTTTACAACAATAGCACAAAAGACTTGCTCATGCTGATCGATATTCCCTCTATCACAGGATTTACCACCAGCTATGCAAATATTGGACAAACCAGTAACAAAGGGGTGGAAATCTCCGTTACGGGTACGATATTGAAGAATAAGGATTGGAACATAACGGCAAGCGCTAACATCAACTTTAACAAAGGTAACATCGACAAACTGGCAGATGGGCTTCAAAGTGCTTACGGAACAGCATTCCTGCAATCCGGGATTCCGAATTCTGACTACAAATTAGTGGTAGGACAACCTGTTGGTATTGTCATGGGTTACCAAATGGATGGTAAAGGATATTATACACCGGACGATTTCAATTTTGACGCTGCAACGAATAAATACACCTTAAAAACAGGTGTTGCAGATCTTTCATCCGCATTCGTTGCTTATCGAAGTGGTTTGGTTACCGGCACTCAACAGGCTTATCCCGGTTTGCCTAAATTTGTAGATACCAACAAAGACGGAGTGATTGATGTCAAGGACATTGTCCCAATTGGTAATACGAATCCCAAAAATACAGGTGGTTTCAACCTCAACGCTGCTTTCAGGAGCTTCGATCTTGGCTTGTATTTTAACTGGAGCTACGGCAATGATATCTACAATGCCAATAAGTTGGCAACGCTTTATAACATTAACAAAGGCGGTGGTCTGTATGGTAATAAGCTGGCAATTGTGAAAGATTCTTATACATATTACCAAATTCAGAGTGGGAATCTGGTGCACCTTGTCACTCCCGACCAGTTGAATGCTGCCAACGTAAATGCAGCAATACCGTCAACATATCTGCAACAGGGCTATGTTTCCGATATCGGTATTGAAAGTGGTTCATACCTTCGTCTCAATACGGTGACCCTGGGCTATACCTTGCCAAAAGAGTTGCTAAACAAGGTTAAAATAGGCAACATCCGCGTATACGGATCCATTTATAATGCACTTACGCTGACAGGTTATTCGGGTCTTGACCCTGATGTCAATTCGAATCAAAACCTGAATAGCTCCCGTTACCCAACTCCTGGGCTTGACTGGGGAACCTATCCTCGTGCCCGCCAGTTTGTGATTGGATTAAATGCAACTTTCTAAATCGTATAAATGGACAATAATATTAAAAGTATAACAATTATGAAAAAAATAGTAATATATATGTGTTTGGCACTTTTGCCATTCATGTTTACAGGGTGTAAAGACTATTTGAATGTATCGAATGCAGGTAATTCCGATGATAACTTCGTGATGTCTAGTCCCGCTGAAGCTTTTAAAGCACTATCTTGGGCATATGCTGAATACCGTCAAAATGCGGCCGCCGGAGGAAACTACAACTGGCAAGACCCATTGGGATCTGATGCTGAATACCTGAACGAATATCCTTCTGCAAATAATGTCATTGCAAGGTTGCAACCCGCAGCTACTACTGTAAATACCGATATGGGTCTGTACAATAGTTTAAATGTTGCGCTTGCCCGCGCAACCCGTGTTGCCGATTTAATAGCAGCAAAGGCCGAATATCAGGCCGATGCCAAGGGTAGCGCGCCTACCGCATGGACACAAATTTATGGAGAAGCCAAAACCTTAAGGGCCTATTTAGCCTGGGAATTGGTGCGACATTTTGGGGATGTTCCGTATGGTTATGAAAACCAGGTTGTGAGTACTTACACACTGACCTCCCGCTTCGAGATTATGGACAAGATTATTGCTGATGTCAAAGCAGTAGAGGGTAAAATGTATGTATTAGGGCAAGGCGGAATTACAGCTGAACGAATCAGTCGTACATTTGCCAATGCACTGATTGGCGAAATTGCGCTTCATGCAGGAAGCTGGCAAACCATTCGTACCGATGTAAAAGGATTGTATGGTACTGTGCAGTTTGTGAATAAAGGTACAGATGACGGTTCGTGCGTTTATGCCCGTCGTTCAGACTATCTAGACTATCTTAAAGTAGCTGAAACCTATCTGAATGCGGCTGTGAACACCCAGAACGGAACTGCAAAGCTGATTACATCCGACACCAGGTCCGTCAATAATCCTTTCCAAAAACACTGGCAGGAAATCAACTCCAGGCGAATCAGCCAGGAATCTCTCTTTGAAATTGGTTGCGTAGCAGGTACTGGAAACAGTGAATATGGATACAGTATGGGACGTCCAGGCTCCAATAGTTCAGTCAATGCTTACTTAAATACGTATGCTGCTATTCGAATTGTTCCTTCATTCTTCTATAATAGTTACGAAACCGGTGACATGCGTCGTGATGTCAGTATGGTAATATCCGGCAGCAATGCAGCAACCGGACAGGAAAACCTGGTTCCATTCGGAGTGACTACACGTATTGGCGGCGGAGGACCTAGTACCAACAAGTGGGACAAAAACAGGGGAGACGTACCTTTATACCCCAATGCAACATTCCGTTCTTCAGGTATCAACTATGTCATCCTGAGAATGGCTGATGTGATTCTCATGCTTGCTGAAGCAAAAGCAGTCTCAGGAAGTGACGCTGCAGGTGCAATTACTTTGGTAAACCAAATTCGTACAAGAGCTTTTGGTAATACAAGCAAAAACCTTTCAGGACTATCTGGCGATGCATTGGTGGATGCGGTCTACAACGAGCGCAAATTGGAACTATTGGGAGAAGGAACTATTCGTTGGGACATGATTCGTTCGGGCAAATTCAACGAAAGAGCCATCGCGATCCGCAAGGAAATGTCAGATATGACGGCTGGCCTTCAGGCAAATGGTTACTACACCTTCCCAAGTGGAAGAACCATCTCCAATTATGTTTGGACTAAATATGTCCAAATAGGTGGCGCTGTTGCAACAGTTACACAAAATCCTGTCGATACTGATCCCGCTCAAACCCCGGGTTGGCGAGGAATCTACAATTGGGGGGTTGCAGCCTATACAACAACAGCCAGAAATTTAGCTGTCCAAGGCTTGTATACCTACATTGATCCTGCAGGAGCCGCAGCAGCAGCGTTGGTAGCCAGTGGTTACACGAGAGCGAACTGGGGAATCACGGTTTGGAGTGATGCAAATGCCAAAGCGATGTTAAGTTCTGCTATTTTGGATGGCGTTGTAGGCCGCGAAAGTAATGCACCTCGCTACTTTCACCCGATGCCTTTTACAGTAATTGACCAATCGAAAGGGAACGTAACGAATGGTTACGGTTTGCCCAATAAATAATAGGCGTTAAGATAGATTTGTAGTAGTAGGAATAACCCGTCCAATTGCGGACGGGTTATTTTCTTTCAGGCAGGAAAATATCAAATATAGTCCACCATGAACCTGTTGAAACTGGTTTTTACAATTCTTGTATTTGTTCCCATTTTGTCTTTATCTCCGCCATCGCAGAAGATAGCGACAGCATCGGACGGAAACATTGTCTGGATATTGAATGATCTGGCTTCATCGTCTGCAACCGGAATCACTTTCGCCGGAAAGCCCAAAACCGTGACATGCAAATATGGGAAGGCCTTGCAATTCAATGGCATTTCGGATGGTATTTTTCTTGATCAGATGCCATTGGAAGGGTTGGAGAAATTCACAATCGAAATAATCATGTGTCCCCGCAACGGAGGTAATCCCGAACAACGATACTTCCATAGCGGCGAAGTGAAAGGGAACAGGGTACTGCTTGAACTTCGGTCAACCCCCGCAGGCTGGTACCTGGACGCCTTTGTCAAATCGGGTAATGAACAAAAAACCTTGATCGAACCTTCGCTCCTGCATCCGCTGGATCAATGGGCTCATATAGCGTTTGTAGTCGAAAACGGGAAGCAGGAAACTTTTGTCAACGGGATAAAGGAACTTGAAAGCAGTATTGAGTTTGCTCCGCTGCATGGAGGAAGAACCTCCATAGGTGTCAGGCAAAGTGAAACTTCCTGGTTTATAGGAGAAATTTATGAAATAAGAATTACAGGTGAAGCATTGAATCCATCACAGTTTCTAAAATTATGAAATAGGAAAATCCGTAACTTACTTTGGGTTCCTTTGTGTATACCTTAGTGTCCATTGTGGTTAAGTTCTGAATTTCACAAGGTCGCTAAGGAAGACACCATAAAGATTAACTTACCATCCAATAATTATTATTCAAAAAGATACCATGAGACAATTTTTGATAATCGTCTGTTTGTTCCTCCTTACCCTGACTGCCACAATACAATTACCTGCTCAGGATAACAAACTTGTCACTGAAGCAGAACAATCCATGCTGAAAGCTACGAAATTCATGGTAGAAAAAGCAGCTACCAATGGAGGATATGTTTGGTATTACATGCCTGATTTCTCCAGGAAATGGGGCGAAATGGAGGCTTATCCCACCATGATCTGGTTGCAGCATCCGGGTACGGTAAGCATCGGACATCTTTTTCTGGATGCCTACAGGGCAACTGGCAATGAATATTATTACGAGGCAGCTTTAAAGGCCGCCAAAGCGATTATCTGGGGACAAAGTCATGAAGGCGGATGGAATTACATGATCGATTTTGCAGGCGATCGTTCCCTGAAACAGTGGTACAATACCATTGGAAAAAATGGATGGCGGCTCGAAGAGTTTCAGCATTATTACGGCAATTGTACCTTCGACGATGACATTACTTCAGACGCAGCAAGGTTCCTGCTCAGGATGTATCTCGAAAAAATGGATCCGGCCTTTAAACCGGCACTCGACAAAGCCATTGATTTTATCCTTGCCAGCCAGTATCCGATCGGAGGTTGGCCGCAGCGATTTCCCCTGAAATATGATTTTAACAAACAGGGCCATCCCGATTATACCTCCTATTACACCTTTAACGACGATGTGATCTGGGAAAACGTACATTTCCTGATTCAGTGCTACCAGGTGCTGGGAGAAGAGCGGTTCCTCGATCCAATCCGTCGCGGTATGAATTTCTACCTGACATCGCAGGATGCCTGTGGCGCATGGGGCTACCAAATGAATTTATCGCTCGAAACTGCCGGTGCCAGGACCTATGAACCAGCAGCATTCATGCCCGCACCAACCTTCACGAATGCCATGTTGCTGCTGAAATTCTATGAATACACAGGCGACAGGAAATTCCTAACCCATGTTCCTGATGCCATCAACTGGCTCGAAGCAACCAAACTGCCTGCAAATGAAATGGAAGGAGGAAGGACTCATCCGACGTTTGTGGAAATGGGTACCAACAAGGCTTTGTATGTACATCGGAAAGGTTCAAATGTCAAATACGGATATTATTACACGGACTACAACAAGGAGCACCTGCTGGGTCATTACAATGGTCGGCGTCATGTTCCTGTTGAGGAACTTAATGAGGCATACAAGCGCATTTCCGCACTCACACCGGAAGAGGCTACCAAAGACTCCCCATTAAAAGTGGCTGCATTTGCCGGTGACAGTACACCCCAGAAATTTTATGACCTGAACAGGAATACGTATCGCTTTTCACCCAAGGAGGCTGATGTGAAGGAGATCATTCAATCGCTCGACAAGGAAGGCCGGTGGCTCACCAAACATGCCATGATCAGCCATCCATACTTGGGTGACGGACAGAAACAGGAGCCTACTGATGAGTTTGCTTCAACCAATGTTGGAGACGAAACGGATACTTCTCCCTTCAGGGACCCGTCGGATCAGGAGTACATATCAACAGGCGATTATATCAGAAATATGAATCTTCTGATCAATTATGTTAAGGAAGGTAAAACTTCTGAGCGCACAAACAAACCTTCAATGAAATAAGATACTGTTATGATTGTTTTTCAGGTAAAGAAGAAATTTGCGTTGATTATCCTGGTTGCCTTAACAGGATTACTGATATCAGGAAATCAGGCTATTGGAAAGGATAGGAAAAGTTCCGTAAAATCTTCGAATGTTGGTTACTTCATGAATCCCGTGATGGGAGGTGATTATCCCGATCCATCAGTTTTGCGGGTTGGGAAGGATTATTACCTGACGAACTCCTCTTTCGAATACTATCCCGGATTGCTTGTCTGGCATTCAACAGACCTGGTTCATTGGGAAAGGCTGGGCTTTGCCCTCCACGAATATGTCGGCTCCGTATGGGCCCCCGACCTGGTTAAATACGGGGATAAATTTTATATCTACTTTCCGGCAGGCAGGAAAATCTGGGTAGTAACGGCATCTTCCCCGGAAGGCCCGTGGTCGGCACCCATTGATATGAAATTGCAGGGGTTTATCGATCCGGGACATTTGGTTGATGCGGAAGGTAACCGCTACCTCTATCTTTCAGGTGGTTCAACTGTCAAATTGGCCAAAGATGGATTGTCTGCCATAGGTGAACCGGTGCAATCCTATGCCGGATGGCAATTCCCGAAGGATTGGAGCACGGAGTGCTTTTGCCTCGAATCACCCAAATCAACTGTTAAGGATGGCTATTTTTACCAGACGGTGGCTGAATGTGGAACCG
>Ga0118677_10009227_pt1 | contig 15491 bp, 14 predicted proteins | sample AliMusrvi5mmetaG_FD_86154 | JGI IMG/M metagenome (GOLD analysis project Ga0118677, IMG submission 86154)
GTACTCATCAAAAGTCATATTCATTTTCCTTTCTATGACTCTCTTTCCGGGAACCTGACAGTATACCAAACGAACATTTAGCTGACTAGTTATGGGAACATTATAGCTGAATGATGACACAGCTATTGACAAATGGCATTATACCTGCTATTATGTTCATAACGAGTTTGGGGATTCCCCAAGCTTTTTTAATTAAAAAAAGGTGTCGGGCATAAGGCAAATTCTGCTAGAACCTGTTTAACAACTACATCTGATAGCTGCGAACGGCTCATTTCGGCTCCAAAACGCGAATTGTTCGTCAAGGTAGTAATGACTACCTTTCCTCGCAATTCACGCTTTTCGCTCGAAATGATCTCGCTCTCGCTTCAAGAGTAGTTATTAAGCAGGTTCTAAATTTGACCGCCGAAAGCCAGACGATATATGAATCTCCTTCAAGAGAGAATCTTGAATTCACTCAAGAAGGAGGGGGCTAAGTTTCGCAGGTTCACCTCAGGGTTTCTATCGATTTCACTCATAGGATTGGTTTTTAGTGCGGCTCCGGTTAGCGCGCTTTTGGTGACCAATTCTGACAATACTGTGACTGCTCCGGCAGCGGTTAAGCTGGATGCGACCAAAGCGCAGCCGGTTATTGCCGGCGTTAAAAACATTACGATTGTGCCCGGCCAGTCGGCCGACGACATTGCTATACAGCAAGCCGCCGCCGTTGCCGTTGCTAAGGCTCAAGCCGACGCATTGGCCAAACAAAAAGCGGCCGTATTGGCTGTATCAAAAGTTTCCGATCCTTCCGACTTTAATGCTGTTTATGAGCAAGCCGGTACTGAGTTTGGCGTTGACCCGAAGATTTTGAAAGCAATTCACATTGTCGAGACCGGTGCGTCCGGCTCGACTGCCAAACGGAATAGCTCCGGCGCAACCGGTCCGATGCAGTTTTTGCCCTCAACCTTCCGCGCCCATGCCGTTGACGGTAATGGCGATGGTAAGGCTGAGATTACAAACGTAACCGATGCGATTTATACCGCTGCCGCCTATTTGAAGGCCTGTGGTTATCCCGATGTTAAAAAAGCTTTGTGGGGCTATAACCCATCACTTAGCTACTTTAACAAAGTTACTCGGATTGCAAACTCAGTTACAATGTAAGCAAAGAGCGAAAAGCGAATAGATATAACAAAAACCCGTCGTAGAAATATGGCGGGTTTTTGCAAATAGCTTATAGCATAATTCTTACAACTTACTACTTGCTAGATTTCTCCTTCATTGTCGGCCGTGTCCCAAGTCGCCAAGGCGGAGTTGGGCGCGGTGCCTTCGATTTCAAGGAGACGGTTGTATTTGGCTGTTCTCTCGCCACGGCAGGGAGCGCCGGCCTTAATCACGCCAGAGCCGGAAGCGACGGCCAAATCGGCGATAAATGTGTCTTCGGTTTCGCCGGAACGATGCGAAACCATCGGTTTGAATCCGGCTTCGTGAGCCATTTTGATGGCGGCCAGAGTTTCGGTCAGGGTGCCAATCTGATTTGGCTTGATCAAAATGCCGGTTGAGGCTTTTTGCTCTATTCCCTTGGTCAAAAGCTCAATATTTGTGGCGTAAATATCATCGCCAATAATTTCGACTTTATGACCGATCCGCTGAGTAATATTGCGCCAGCCGTCCCAATCAGATTCGGCCATCGGATCTTCGATTGAAATAATCGGAAACTTTTCACACCAAGTGTCATAAAAATCAACCAGTTGCAAAGAAGAAAGAGTCCTGTTTTCGCGATGTAGCTCATACATATTATCGACATAGAGCCGGCTGGCGGCCGGATCGAGGGCGATGAAAACATCAACGCCGGCGGTGTATTTGGCATCGGCAATCGCCATCATAATCAATTCAATCGCCTGAGCGTTTGAATAAAGGGCCGGGGCAAAACCACCTTCGTCGCCGACAAGCGGTTGATAATTGCGTTCGACCAATATTTTACCGAGAGCATGATAAATCTCGGTGCCGGCGCGCAAGGCTTCGCTGAAATTGGGAAATTTGACCGGTACGATCATAAATTCCTGAAAATCGGTTGATCCGACGGCGTGCTTGCCACCGTTTAAAATATTCATAAAAGGCAGTGGCATAATCACTTTGTCGTTGTCAGTGCCGAGGATTCGGGATAAATATTGGTAGAGAGCGATGTGACTGCTCTTGGCCGCCGCTTTGGCTACGGCCAGCGAAACCGAGAGAGTGGCGTTTGCGCCGAGTTTGGATTTGTCCTTTGTGCCGTCCAGCTCAATCAAAGTATGATCGAGATGGCCGAGATCATCGGCGTTCATACCGAGGATAGCGTCTGAGATGGTCGTATTTACGTTTTGAACGGCTTTGAGCACGCCCATACCGTCGAAGCGGCTCTTATCCTGATCACGCAGCTCGAGTGCCTCTGCGACGCCGGTAGAGGCGCCTGAAGGGACATATCCGGTAGCGGTGGTCCCATCTGCCAACAGGACAGAGCAAGCGACGGTCGGGTTGCCACGCGAGTCCAAAATTTCATGGGCTTTGATTTCCTTGATCGTAGACATATTTCCTCCAATATATTAGCGAAGCGCGAATAACGAGTAGCGAAGAGCGAACAGCACAGAGCGAAGAGAACAAGAAATCATTCAAATGACTTTTCGCTTTTTTCTTTTTGCTGTTTGCCAATTTATTGCACCGTTACGCTCGATGCAGGCGGGATGACGCAGATCCAAGATTGTCCGCGATTAAAAATGACCTCGCTACCGGTCGAATCATAAAATATTTCTCTCTGAGCGGCCGAAGTTTTTTTCCAGGTGCCGTCAATCTCTTTGCCGTCAAGAAAAATCTTGGCTTTGCCGGTTCCGACCGTGGTCATGGTCAGACCGGGCTCATTGATGCGGGTGATACCGGAAACGCTGGTGACGGTCATAACAATGACATTTTTGGGATCAAGCTGATTTTTGGTCACGGCGTCGACATGCGGCAGGCCGGCCTGATATCTTTTGTAAGTATTTGTGGTCGAATCATATTGAAAATAGACATTATAATTGGCCGAACTACCAAAATTAACAGAAATCTTTTGGCTGGCCGGATAAGTCGCTTTATCGGCGGCTGTTTCCTCTTTAAATTTATAGACCGAAAAATTATTCGCTTCGGAGTAGCCATTTGTCTTGGCCTGAGCCCAAAGCTTGAGTGTTGAGGCGTACATAGTGTGTTCGGTCGCCAAGCCGGCGGCATAGATCCGCCAATAAGGACTGGAATAAGCAAATTCATCGAGGTTAAAAGAATGTTCGGCCGAGATTTTGTCAAGCGCGTCGATATTGCCGCCGACGTGAGCCAGGTAAGCGTTGTAGCCGTGAGCCCAATCGACATAATATGTCCGGATCGAGCGAACCGGCCCAACTTTGTCGGGCTGTTGTGTCTGATATAGAGCCATAAAACGGGTAATGCCACCCTCGGCCAGCGCTTCATAGACTACATCGGCTTTGTCTAGGCCGGATTGAGGCCGGGCATCGACATGATTTTCAATCATTACAGCGAGCGGATGACGATTGGCAGAGGTCGAATCGGTCATAACGCCACTCAACAAGCTGGGGACGAGAGCGGGAGCGATCGTTGCGCCGGTTGTTGGTGTTGTCTTGTTGACTACGGCCGTTGTAGCCGGCTGTTTTTCGTGACGGAGGAAATAATAGCCGGTGGCCGAGAGACCGCCGATAACTATTATAATTCCCGCAACGATCAGGCTGATTTTCCAATTAATTTTGAGTCGTCGGCCGATTAGCTCATGTATTTTGGTTTTTGGCACCGGCATACCGGCCGTAATTGCATCAGTCTCGACGTGCGCAGCCGGCTCTTTTGTCTGTTCCGGACCCGAAATATTATCCACCTCCATAAACTCCTCCTATTAAAAATGCTTATTTGCTGGTATGGCAACGTTTATCGTCGCAGATTCCTCGCTTGCCGTTTTGTTTTTCGAGATAATCAAAGGCCGAAAGGGCGGCTTTGGCGCCATCACCGGCGGCAATTATTGCTTGTTTGTATGGTGAGTTGGTGATATCCCCTGCTCCAAAGATTCCTTCGACACTGGTTTCCTGGCGCGGGTTGGTCTTGATCTGGCTCGAATCATCAAGATCAAGCACGCCTTCGATCAGAGAGCTGTCAATAGTATAGCCGATCTCCACAATAACGGCGTCGGTGCTGATTTCACCGCCATCTTTCAAAATAATTTTTTCAACTTTATCTTTACCGGCGATTTCAATTATTTCAGCGCTAAAGATCTTTTCGATACTAGGATCATCGGTCACTCGCTTTATCATAACGGCCTCGCCCTGAAATTTATCAAAACGGTGAACGATGTAAGTTTTTTTGGCGATTTTTGAAGAGGAGGCTGCCGCTTCCAAAGCGGAGTTTCCGCCGCCGACGATAGTAATAACTTTATCTTTGAAAAAGGGCGCGTCACAGATTGAACAATAGGAAACGCCGTGGCCTTTTAATCTCTCCTCACCGGGCACATTTAGCTCCCGCGGCTTTTTGCCCATGGCGATAATGAGCGATTTCCCTTCATAAACATTTTTTATGGTTTTTATCTCAAATGTTTTATTCTTTTTGGCTAAGATTTTCTTTGTTTCCTCGTATTTGACCACAGCGCCAAATTTCTTGGCCTGGTTGAGAAGTTTCATGCTCAAATCGGTACCGGAAATTAAATCAAAACCGGGGAAATTTTCCACTTCCGGTGTTTTGGCGATCTGGCCACCAATGTCGCGGGTGACTAAAAGAGTATTTAAGCCTTTGCGACATGCATAAACAGCCGCTGTCAAACCGGCAGGCCCGCCGCCTAAGATGATTATATCGTACATTTTACTCCGAAATTAAAAATTGATTTGGGCTCTAACCAAAAGAGCCCTGATGACGACCGAAACAACCTCGTAAATGTTTTTGAGGGCCGACCAGCCACCGGGAAAAACAATAACAAATATTACCAAAAAAATCCAATGGCCACGTCTCAATATGCCGAAGATCGAGAGAATAATCATGGCGATAAGGGCGAGGGAAATAACGATCTGGATATCGGGCGGAACAGAATAAATGAGCTTGTCGTAGGAGCTAAAAATTTGGTTGATAACTTTATAAATGGAATTCATTTTTTACCTACCACTACTACTAAATCATAAGTTGTGCCGGTGACGGTATCATTTAGCTGAAGAGTTGTTGAGAGTGCGGGCAGAGCCACTTTGACCAGAGCCGCTTGAGCATCCTTGCCGGTGTGATAATAAATCATTGAACTTGTATATGAAAAGGTGCGGGCGTTACCGGTGTGAGCAATGGTGTAGCCAGCGGCCAAAAGGGTTGCTTTGGCTGTGGCGGCGGCGCCCGAAACCCCGCTACCGTTTAACAAATTTATTTTGAGCGTACTTTTGACGGTTGTGGCACCGGTAGCGGTTGATCCGGTTGTAAGGGCAACGCCGGTAGAGACAACCGAGCCGGTCTCGATGTCCGCAGTGCCTGAAGTCGTGCTTGAGGTCGATGAGGTTGAGGACGTGGGTGGAGTGACGGTTGAACTGGCGGTTGACCCGGAAGTTGACTTGGTCTGCCACAGACTATTGATCGTGCTCCAGTTGATAATGATTAAAACAACCAAAAGCACGGCGGCAATGAGCCAGAGAATCAGATATGATATCCAGCGTGGCAGATCGGCCTGAGGGGGCTGTTGGGCTGGATTTTCCTCACGGGCACGACCAAAAAAAGCCTCGTTTTCCTTCGATTCTCTGTCGTCTTCTTTCGATTCGGTTGTCAAATTTATTGTTTCCGGCTCTTTTTCCTTTTCCGGTTCAGATGCTTTGATCCGACGCTTCGCCGGTACGTCATCATCTTCTCTCGGCTTCTCGGACTCCTTTTTGGGCGTTTGATGATGTTGCCGGTGGTTTGGCCGGATGTCGTTTGAGATTCCCATTTTTCCCTCCTTACAATTCGAAAGTTGATTCGCGATTTGTGATCCGTAATTCGTAACGAGTTAACAGATTGACAAATCAACGAGTCAACGAGTTAACAAGTCAACGGATATATTATATTACAAATATATTATCCTTGTCTATTTTTAATATAGTTTTGTGGCATTTTTATCTCCAAAACATTTTTTTGCCATTCATCTCCGGCCACAAAGTAGTTCATATTCTCCTTTTGATCCAACAGAGAAAGATAAGTGACTCCCTCGATTGGAATACCCAAGCATTTGCAAGCCAGCCAGTCGGCTGCTAGCGGATTTGTGCTGGCAATCGCAAAGTGAGCCGGCACCATCTCTCCATCGATCGGACCGTCGCCGGCCATTACCTCAAAACCGTCGACAATGGCCAGCTTGAGCGGGAGTTTTTCATAAACTTGCAAAATATTTTTAGCTGTAGTTTCAAGTCCGCGGTCTGCTGTTGTTTCAACATTTCGGTCGCCGTGAAAAAAATGAAAAATCCCCTTTCCAATCGGATTCTGTTTCGATGATTTTGGTTGCGTTAGGGCGGCAACATTTGTGATAGCGCCGGTGTAATTTAATTTGCCATCTGTTTTTGGCGGAGAAACCGAAATCAGATAATCAGATCGTGCCAGAGTTCTGGCAATCCGAACTGATTGAACGGTACCGTCGGCGGAATTTACATCGATTTTATCCGTTTCGTCGGTGTCCAAATCGACGACAGCCAGATCAAATTTCTCCTGTAGTTTAAAATAACCATAGTTCATAAAGGCGGTCATCGTGTCATTGTTGCTAGAGTTGCCGGCTAAAATAATCTGCCCTTTGACAAAAGGCTGGATAAAATTGATAACAGCATAAAGCGCTTCGAGGTGAGTCGAAGCAAGCTGATTGTTCACAACCGGACAGGTAGGCTTGATCACAATATTGCCGGCGTTCTTGAGTCCGGCCGTAATTTCACTTTTAATCAGAGCCAAACAGCGCTCAATATTGTAGATCCGATCATCAGATTTGATATATGAAACTTTTATCATTGATTTAACTATATCAAATCTGGCCGATTTTTAAATAAAAATGGCAGAAGTTAATATTAAGGAATAAATATATTTAGAATTTGCGGATGACACCTTTGACTTTACCCTGTATGGTGACACGGTTTTTAGCGAAGAGCATCGGCTTCATGGTTTTGTTGGCCGGCTGGAGACGAATATTAGTTCTTTCGTCATAGAATCGTTTGAGAGTTGCGTTCATATTGTCGATCAGGGCAACTACGATTTCGCCGTTTCTTGGTGAGCTGGTCTGCTCGATGATGACATAGTCGCCATCAAGGATGCCGTCCTCTATCATCGACTCTCCTCTGACCCGCAGGGCAAAAGTTTTTCGCCCCATCATATCACGAGGGATATCGATTGTTTCGTTTGTCCTGATCGCCTCAATCGGCCGGCCGGCATCGATAATGCCCATCAGTTGGATAGAGTGAAACTCGACGCCATCGTCAAAGCTGGGAGTGAGCTGAATCGCTCGCGCTTCCATCGCATCCTTGGTCAGATAACCCTTTTCTTCAAGAATATTGATGTACTCGGCAATAGTACCGGTTGAGGATAAGTCAAAAAAATGAGCGATTTCGCGATAACTCGGGGCATAGCCGTTGTCATCGACAAAACCGCGGATGTAATCAAGAATGTCTTTTTGCTTTTTTGTAAGTGGATCCATGGTGGAAGAATTAAGTAATAAGTTGTAAGTTGTAAGCTGTAAAAAGTAAGCTGATTTTGCAATTTGCTTAATCCTTATCGCTTACAACATACTGCTTATTTACATTATCGAACAAAAGACAAACAAAAGTCAAACAAAAACTGTGGATAAGTCCGATTAGTGCCAAAAGATTACAAAAATACAAAAATTGATTACAAAATTACAAAATTACTACAAAAATTACAAAAAATAAGGAATCATATATTTGTAAAATTTGTATTTGATTTGTAGTTTTGTAACGGTTCGGAAACGATTCTGCTGTTCGGTATTGACAAAAAAAAGAAGCAGGCGTAAATTACAAATTGTCGTCTGCTATCCCATAATCACCAAAAACAGACGGCGCAGGCGTTCGGGAAGACCCCAAAGTCATTCCCGACTGTGCGGGATGAAGCAATTAACAGATATTACATGGATCGAGCCCGTATGGGCGAGGATCGGCGACACACCAACACATCGACTTTTGTCGATATGCCAGCGGGACAGCAAGACCCTAATCGCGGACTAGGATCCGCAAAAATCCAAACGTAACTCTGTCGGTGCATTATCCCACATTGCACTCATTTTTCATCCGAAGGCGACCAAACTATTTAGTGCGGTCGCCTTCTTCTTTTCTCCAAAAATTTGACAAATAGATGAAATATTGGTAAAAATAAATTGCTATGGCACGGGGGGGAACGTGGGATAGCATCGGGCCGAAAGGCCTGCACAGTCGGAAAAATCCGAGCGCCTGGGGAGAGGACAAAACGGCCGTATTTACGACCAATTGTCCTCCCCCCGAAATTCTACTCATTGCGAGAGATCAGTCCGACACATTCTATATGAAAAGTTTGAGGGAACAATTCCACCGGTTGGACTTTTTTTAGTACAAAATTATACTTGGCAAATTCTTTGATATCGCGGGCAAAAGTGGCCGGGTCGCAGGAAACGTAGACTAGGGACGAGGAACGAGGGACAAGTAACGAGCTCAATGTTTCAATTAGCGCGGGAGACAAGCCGGAGCGGGGCGGGTCGAGGATGATTAAATTAGATTGTTCGATTGCTTCATTATTCCATTGTTGGGGGGCAGACAAATCGGCGCAGATAAATTTGATGTTTGGGATTTTGTTTATCCTGGCGTTGGCCTTGGCATCGTTAACCGCATTTTGATTGATCTCAATGCCAAAAACCGATTTGGCTATAGTCGATAAATAAATGCCGATCGAGCCGGTACCACAAAAAAGGTCGAGGACTCTGTCCCCCATTTTGGTTCCAGCTATTTCTTTAATTTGGTCATAGAGAATTTCTGCTCCGAAAGTGTTTGTTTGGAAAAACGATTCGGGCGAAATCTGAAATTTATATTTGCCGATTTTATCAAAAATAATCGGCGATCCGAAGAGAAGTCGCCTGTCGAGTTCACGGTCATTTTCGCCAATACTATTGTATAGCGAAGCAATTCCTTCTTGCTTGGCTAGCGCTACGAGTGAATCCTTTATTGCTATCGGCTGCTCGGTAATCAATTCAATCATGATTTTGTCAAAAGTGTGACTCTGACGAATGCGGATCTGCCGGTAAATATCTTTTTCAATCGAGTTATTTATTACAATCAGAAATTTCTGGATAATCTCGTTCGCTTGTTCGGAAATCAGATAGCAGCGGCTAATTGGAATTAAACTATTATTTATATCGTGCATAGCCAATGACAATTTATTGCAATTTTCTATCAGATAAAAGCGCATCACATTGCGGTAGTTAAAATCTCCTGTCGCGATGATAGGCAAAATCTTGGTCTCAATCCCCTGCCGTTTCAGGGTTTCGACAAAAATTTCCTGTTTAAATTTCAATTGATTTGTGAGTGAAATATTTTGGTAATCACAACCGCCGCAGTTTTGAAAATGCAGGCATTTTGGCTCAATCCGGTCAAATGATGGTTTGATAACTTTTTCGATAATTCCTTCGGCAAAATTCTTTTTATCCTTTGCAATATTTACCTCGAGAGTATCGCTTGGCACGGATTTCTTTACAAAAACGGCTTTGCCATCGGCATGTCCGATCCCCGCCCCGCCATAAATCAATTTTTCTATTTCAATTTTCATTTTATGATTTCAAAAAGTGCGATGCCGGTGGCGACGGCAACATTTAGAGAGTTCTTTTTGCCGCGCATTGGGATTTCGATAATTTGATCGGCCAAATCGAGAATCTCGGGCTGAATTCCTTTGACCTCATTACCGACGATTAGGGCGATGGAATTCGTATTAGGAATTAGGAATAAGGTATTAGGGTCGGAGTACGACACAGATCTTTTATCCTGCTCAAGCGCGAATATTTTGATTCCTTTATCCCTTATACCTAATACCAGCTCCCTAATACTTTCCCAATACTCCCATTCGACAAAATCAACCGCACCGAGAGCGGCCTTGTCAATTTCTTTGCGGGGTGGCCTCGGCGTAATGCCGCAGAGAAATATTTTATCGACACCGGCGGCATCGGCGGTACGAAAAATAGAGCCGACGTTTTCCATCGAGCGGACATTATCGAGAATCAAATATACTTGATAAATATTATTTATTTTTAACCTCATCTAACTTCTCCTTGTAAAGGAGAAGAACCAACGGAGAGGGACTATTTTTCGCAATCGCATTTGGTAAGCCGGAGCTTGACCGCATCGGCGATATCTTTGGACATAAAAACCTCCTGAGAGGAATTTTCCAGGTCGCGCAAGATAATTTCATCTTTGACCGCTTCCTGCTGGCCGATAATGACGGCGTATTTTGCGCCGAGCTTGTCAGCCGAGCGGATCTGCTGGCGCAAACCGTCGTTTGAGGGGACGAAAAATACATTAATGTCGTTTTTGGAGATTTGGTCATAGATTTTTTTGCAAACTCCCTTGGCTTTTTCGCCGAGCTGGAGAATGCAAACTTCGACGCCGCGCGATTTTGGCGGCTTAATCCCCTGCTCCTTCATTAGATTGACAACGCGCTCTACGCCCATCGAGTAGCCGACAGCCGGCGTTTTTACTCCGCCAAGCAATTCGATCAAACCGTTGTATCGTCCGCCACCGGCAACCGTATTCGAGCGTTTGGCATCGCTTTTTTCAACAATTTCAAAAACAGTGTTGGTGTAGTAATCCAATCCGCGTACCAGCGTCGGGTCGAGGTCGTATTTGATATTAAAATAATCCAGGTATTCGAGGGTTGACTGGAAATGCGCTTGACACTCGGGGCAGAGCGAATCGAGGGTGCTGGGCGCTTTTTTGGCGATTGATTGGCAGCCTACTTCTTTGCAATCTAAAAGGCGGAGCGGATTGTTTTCAAGACGAACCAAACAGTCGGGACAAAGCTCCTTGATATTTTCTTTGAAATATTTTTTCAATTTGGCAAGATATTTTGGTCGGCATTTCGGGCAACCAATCGAATTGGCAATCACCTGCAAATTTTTGAGGCCGAGCCGTGACAAAATCTCCCAGGCTGACATAATGGTCAGATAGTCTGATTTTGGGCTGGCATCGCCAAAAATTTCGACGCCAACTTGAGTAAATTCGCGAAAACGACCCTTTTGAGGTCTTTCTCGGCGGAACATCGAGCCGATGTAATAAAGGCGGACCGGCTGAGCCCAGCTCGACATGCCATCCTGGATGAAAGCTCGGACAGCACCGGCGGTGCCTTCCGGTCGGAGAGCAAATCGGGTTGACTCGTCATCGGTACGCGGCTCGATTACAAACATTTCTTTTTGAACGATGTCTGTATCGGCTCCGATGCCTCGGCTAAAAATTTCGACATTTTCAAAATGAGGCAGATCGATACGGGCAAAGCCCAATCCGCTCAAAGTTTTCTCGGCGACCGTCCGGATGGCCTGATAATATGGCTGATCGGCCGGTAAAATGTCTTTTGTACCTCGAGGCGTTTGATAATTTTGTTTGGTCATAATTCCCCGCTTATTAATACTCAACAGGCCAATCGTAGCAAGGATAAAACAGAATGTCAAAACCGGGGATTATTTGATTTCTATCTTCCCGCTTACTAGGACGAGTTCTATTTTAGTGGCATTGGCAAATTTTTTAGAGAGCAAGGTTTCGGAAATGAGGGTTTCCAGATTGTCGGCGATGTATTGGCGGAGTGGTCGGGCGCCAAACTCGGGATTGTATGATTCGTTTACGATAAATTCCTTGACCTCCGGCGTAATTGTCAGCTCAATTTTTTTTGAAGCCAAACGGGAGATTAATTCGTCAAGCGATAAGTCAATGATTTTCAGAAGTGATTTTTTGAGTAGTGGGTAGAAAACGACGATTTTGTCGAGTCGATTCAAAAACTCGGGCCGGAAATGCTTTTTGGCGTTTTCGACGATAATATTTTTCATCGCCTCATATTCTTCGATAGAATTATCCGATTTATTAAAGCCAATCCCCTTCCTGTGAGTTATAATATCGGTGCCGAGATTTGAGGTCATAATGATAATTGTGTTTTTGAAATTTACCTCACGGCCTTTGGCGTCAGAGAGAACGCCATCCTCCATAATTTGAAGAAGAATATTAAAGACATCGGGGTGAGCTTTTTCGATTTCATCAAATAATATAACGGAATAGGGTTGGCGGCGGACCGCTTCGGTCAGTTTGCCACCTTCATCGTAGCCGACGTAGCCGGCCGGTGCGCCGATCAGGCGTGAAACATTATGCTTCTCCAAAAACTCGGACATATCGATTTTAATCAGGGCTTGGTCAGAGCCGAATATCTCGCGAGCCAAAACTCTGGCTAACTCGGTTTTGCCGACACCGGTCGGGCCAAGGAAAATGAATGAGCCAATCGGTCGTTTTGGATTGCCGATACCGACGCGGGCGCGCTTTAGGGCTTTGGAAACCTCTTTGAGCGCTTCATCCTGACCGATAATAAATTTGCCTAGACGTTTTTCCAGATTTAGAAGCGAAGCTTTCTCGGCATAGGTAAGATTTTGAATCGGCACTCCGGTCAGCTCGGCCACAAAATCGGCAATCTCTTGGGCTGAGACTACCCTTTTTGATTTATCCAAATTATTGGTCGATGACTTCATCAGAGTGAGCTCTATTTTGGCTTCATCCTCTCTGACTCTGGCGGCCGCTTCGTAATTTTCAGCCATAATGTAGGATTCTTTTTGCTTGACCAATTTTGCCAGACGGTGGCGTAGCTCTCCGCTCTTGTCGTCGGAGGAATATTTAATATTGATCGAGGCGCCGGCTTCATCAATCAGATCGATGGCCTTATCAGGCAAAAAACGATCGTGAATGTAACGTTCAGCGAGCTCGGCGGCGGCTCGAAGAGCCTCGTCGGCGTACTTAACTTTATGAAATTTTTCATAACGCTCTTTTATGCCGGAGAGAATTTTATACGTTTCTTCGATTGTCGGCTCGGACACCACAATCGGTTGAAAGCGACGCTCAAAGGCGGCATCTTTTTCTATATGTTTTTTGTACTCGTCAAAGGTGGTTGAGCCGATCAATCTTAGGGCGCCACGAGCCAACATCGGTTTCAGCAGATTGGCGGCGTCAATAGAGCCCTCTGTCGAGCCGGCGCCAACCATCATATGGATTTCATCGACGAATAAAATAATATTTTTTTGCTTCTCAATCTCGGCCAAGATTTTCTTGATTCGGCTCTCAAACTGACCGCGATACATCGTACCGGCCAGCACCGAGCCGAGATCGAGCATAATGATCTCAAAACCGGACAAATTTGCGGGGATTTTGCCTTTGACAATGCGCTGAGCCAGACCTTCGACAATCGCGGTTTTGCCGACACCGGGCTCACCGACAAGAACAGGATTGTTTTTGGTACGACGGCAAAGAGTTTGAATCAGACGGCTGATCTCTTTGTCGCGGCCGATAACCGGATCCAGCTCATTCTTTTTGGCGCGAGAAGTCAGATTGGTTGAATAATTATCAAGAAAATTTCCTTTTTTGCCTTGAGCAGTCGCAGTTTGAGTAAAGGGCATCTCCGGTCCAAATGGCATACCCTCGCCAAAATTGTCGTCAAAGGGCATATTATCCGGTGGCATCGACATAAATCCGCCAAATTGGATCGGCGGTTCTTTTTTGATCGAATCGTTGATGCCGGCAAAAATGGTTTCAATCTGCTCACGGATTTTAATCGGGTTTGCCCCGAGCCGTTCGAGCGCCAGATATGATTTGAATGATTTATCGGAAATCAGGGCCAACAAAAGATGCTCAGGGCCGATTAGGCCATGATGGTATTTGAGCGCGCTCTGGGCGGCAATTTGCAAAGATTTTTTGGCGTCTTCGCTCACTGTTGACTCGGGCGCGCGGTGATTGAGAAGCGAAATAATCAGCTTCAATTTATCTGTCGAAACGGAAGCATGGTCGAGAATTTCAAAAGCGAGGGTATTTTTTTCCAGTAAGAGAGAAATCAACTCATGACCGGTGTCGAGCGCCGTATTTTCCTGCGCCGCCATTTTTTCCGCTTCCACAATCACTTTTTTTAAACTATCTGAGAACTTGTTGAAAATGTCCATACTGTAAAATTATCAATGATCAATCGGTTCTTCTCCTTTACAAGGAGAAGTTAGATGAGGTTACAATTACTTTTCACCTCACCTGCGCCTCTCCTTGGAAAGGAGAGGAAAAAATGTATCTATTCTTCCTCCACAATTTTCTTGGACTTTTTCTTTTTGGCCGGTTTTTTCTTCGGCTTCTCGATTTTTTCAGTCGCTTCGGCCTCGTCCTCTGATCCACCCTCAAACGGTTTGATATCGATGCCCCAGCCCGCTAATTTGGAAGCGAGGCGGACATTTTGACCGTTTTTGCCGATGGCGAGCGAGAGATTGTCCTGATCAACATAGACAGTCGCCTTGTTGTCTTTTGAGGAGATTGAAATTTTCTTGGTTTTAGCCGGTGAAAGAGCGTTCATAATAAACTGCTCGATGTCTTCGTCCCAAAGCACGATATCGATCTTCTCATTGCCAATTTCGTCAAGGACGGCTTGGACGCGAGTGCCACGTTGACCGACGCAAGAGCCGACCGGATCGATATTGTCTTCGGTTGCGATAACGGCGATTTTTGTGCGAGAGCCGGCTTCGCGGGAGATGGCCTTGATTTCGACCGTGCCGGCTGAAATCTCAGGAACTTCATTTTCAAACAAGCCGGAAATAAGCTCCTCGGCCGAGCGAGAAACAATAATCTGAGGGCCTTTAATCGACTGGGAAACTTCTTTGACATAAGTCTTGAAGCGTTGACCGATGTAGTACCGTTCATCCGGAATTTGCTCGGACGGGTAGAGGATGCCGTTGACCTTGCCGAGTGTGACGATGACATTGCGACCGTCAACTTGTGAGACGGTGGCGGTGGCAACTTTGTGCTCCTTGTCCTTAAATTCGGTGAACAGAAGATCGCGTTCGGCTTCGCGGATACGTTGAATGATGACCTGCTTGGCGGTCTGGGCGGCGATGCGGCCGAACTCTTCGTGGTGTTCGAGCGGAACGACTACCTCTTTGCCGATTTCGGCTTCAGGATCGATTTCTTTGGCCTCTTCGAGCGTGAGCTCGTGCTCGTGTTCCTTGATTTCCTCCGGATCCTCGATCACATCGTAAATACGAGCCATTTCGGCCTGTCCGGTCTCCGGATTTAGAGTGGCGCGGATAACCTGGCGCGGCTTGCCATAATCCTTGCGATACGCGGCGGCCAGGGCGGCCTCAACGGTTTCAAGCACGATTGCCTTGTCCAGTCCCTTTTCCTCGCAGAGGTCATCGATGGCGGCCATAAACGGATTGATTTTCTTCATAACAACTCCTAATTAATTCTACAAATTACAAATCTTATACAAATATACAAATATGAAATTAATGTCTA
>Ga0118677_10009228_pt1 | contig 15490 bp, 13 predicted proteins | sample AliMusrvi5mmetaG_FD_86154 | JGI IMG/M metagenome (GOLD analysis project Ga0118677, IMG submission 86154)
ACATCTCGTTTGACCGGTAGTCGTTCGCAGGCTCGGGAATGTCGCCGTACGACATGACGTTGTGGCTCGACAGCCCGCCACCGTACAGCCAGCCCTTGTAGAACCCGGCGATCGCCAGCAGGTCCGGGATGTACACCTGCTCGATGAAGTCCACGGCCTGGTCGATGATCGACGAGACCATGTTGAGGCGCTCCATGTTGATCGCGCCGACGGCACCGGTGTCGTTGACGTTGATCGCGCAGGGCATGCCGCCGACCAGCCAGTTCGGGTGCGGGTTCTTGCCACCGAAGATCGTGTGGATCTTTACGATCTCCTTCTGGAAATCGAGCGCCTGGAGGTAGTGGCCGACCGCCATCAGGTTGGCCTCGGGCGGCAGCTTCATCGCGGGGTGGCCCCAGTAACCCGAGGCGAAGATACCGAGCTTGCCGCCATCCACGAATGCCTTGAGCCTGTCCTTCACCGCCTTGAACTCGGTCGCGCTGTTCCCTGGCCAATCAGAAAGGCTTTGGGCGAGTTGCGCCGTCTTGGCCGGATCGGCCTGGAGGGCGGACACGATATCCACCCAGTCCAGCGCGGAGAGATGGTAGAAGTGAACCAAGTGATCCTGGACGGAGTGCTGCGCGATCATGAGGTTGCGCACGAGTTGCGCGTTGACCGGCACTTCGACTTTGAGCGCGTGCTCGACCGCGCGAATAGAGCTGATGGCATGAACGGTTGTGCAGACACCGCAGAACCGTTGCGCGTAAGTCCAGGCATCCTGCGGATCACGCCCCTTGAGAATGAGCTCGATGCCGCGCCACATCTGCGCCGAGGACCAGGCCCGCGTGACATGGTCGCCGTCCACTTCGATGTCGATTCGCAGATGACCTTCGATGCGGGTGACTGGATCGAGCGTGATAGTGCGAGGCATGTGCGGGTGACCGGGAATGGGGTTTAGGGCAGGGTAGGGGAGTGCGCCACAGGGTGACCAGGACCCTGGAACGTGATGTTTCGCCGGGGCCGGGAATACGGGTGCAGGTGGATTCGAGGCAGCACCGGCACCATTTTGACGAGCACCTGGTAGCCCAAGAGTTCGATGGCCACAATTCCCACACTGATCATCACCTCGGCCAGGGACGGGAAATAGATCCAGCCTTTACCGGGATTGAACCCGATCAAATACACGTTGAACCGATACAGCGCCCCCCCGAGGACAATCAACGCCGCGGAGACGAATAGCCATCGCGGGGAGCGGCGGTTGTGATGGCTGAAGAGGATGAAGGAACCGAAGCCGAGCAGGGCGAACTCCAACAGGAAGAAGCAGGAGTAAATGTCAAACCGGCCGGCCGCGCCCAATTGCCCGCGCCAGGCCAGGTCACCAACAATCACCACGAGCCACAGTGACGCCAGCCACGGGATGATCCCCGCCAGGCCCGAAAGCTGGGGGATTTCATAAGGACGGCGAAAAGCGTAGGAGGAAATTACCGACTCGAGGATGGCGATGGAGTAGCCGATGTAGATGCAGTTAATCAGGAAGAAGAGCGGCAGGAACGGACTGTGCCAGAGCGGATGCAGCTTGGTGGCGGCGATCAGGAGCATCGAGCCGAGGGAAGACTGGTGCATGGTCGGCAGCGTGATGCCCAGGACGATAATGAAGATCAGCACTTTCTCGAGGCGCGGGCGCAGCCAGGCCGCCGCCGATCGCACATAGCTAATTTTGCCGAGCACCGCGTCCTTTCCTGGCGAGAAGAACGGATGCAGGCGGTCCATGACCATCTGCAAGCGACGCCAACGGCTGGTTTCCAGGCTGTAGAGAATGGCCGGCAGGAATTCGATGATGAGCACCGTCGAGTACGCCATGACGCACAGCGCAACCTCGAACATCGCTGAGTTGGCCTGCCACTTGGACGGGACGAAGAAGTTGTACGCGTTCCAGGGCCGGCCCAGATCAACCATGACCGAGAAGCCAGCCAGCCCGTAGCCAAACATGCTGGTCAGGATGCAAGACCGGATCAGCGGATGGTAATGCATGCGGTTGCGGATATAGACCAGGATGGCTACGGCGTAGCCGCCGCAGGCAATGGCTGTGCCGGTGGCGACGTCGTAGGCAATCCAAATGCCCCACGGATAGCCGTCGCTCATATTGGACACCGCACCGATGCCTTTGACGCAGCGGACCAGGATCAGGAGAAGCCCTACCAGGGAGAGACTCAAAAGGACGAAAAAGGACGGGGTGAGGATTTTGCCTTCTTGCTTTTGAAACTCATGGTCGCCCATTTAGATCTCCTTGGGTTGCGTCCGTTCCAATTCTGCCTCAGGGCGCGGTACGGTCTTCTTTAAGTTACGGAGCGCGATGCAGCAGAGCGAAGCATAAAGGGCGACCGGCGCGATGAAACCCTTATAGATAGTGTGCTGGATTCGCTCCGAGAACGATGCCGGCGCCTCCGATTTGAGCGTGGGCAATCCCAGCCGCTCAAAGGGCATGGCGGCAAGGTAGAGATGGTTGGTGCCGCCCATCTCGTGCTCGCCGTAGATATGGGCCACGTATCGCTTCGGGTATTGCTTGAGGCGGCTGCGTGCCTCCGCCAGCAAGTCCTCCCGTCTGCCGAACAGAATCGCGCCAGCCGGGCAAGTCTCCGCGCAAGCTGGTTTGCCTTTTTCCTTTAAGTTGGTGTTTCGGCAAAGATCGCACTTCACGATTTGCGGGATCGTGCGGTCCCATTGGAACTTGGGGATGTTGAACGGGCACGCGACCTGGCAATAACGGCAGCCGATGCAGGTGTCCTTGCTATAATCAACAATGCCGGTCTTGGGGTCCTTCGTCATCGCGCTGACCGGACACACCGAAACGCAGGACGGTTTCTGGCAATGCATGCACGAATACTTGACGTAGGACCAACCCTTGGCGTCTTTGTAGAGTTTGATCAAGGTCCGGGTGTTGCCGTCCAGGTCTTCCGGGGCGTCCCAAAGACCGTCCTCATCGAATCGGGCCTGCTCGAACGCGAGCCCGCCCGGGCGGGCGTTGACCCGTTTGCACGCCGCCATGCAGGCCTTACAGCCGACGCATTTGGTAGCGTCATAGAGCATGCCGAATTGGTCATTGTTCGGCAGGTGATCCGTTGAGGCCGCAGCCGGAGTGGCCACAGTGGTGACCAGGCCGGCGCCCGCCATCCCGGCAGCCTTGAAGAATGCGCGCCTACTTTGTCGGCTCATGGCGGTGGGGTTCGGCTTTCTGAGTCGGGATGCTATCGGGCAGCTTCTTTGCCATCATAATGCCGGCACCGATGACTGCGCCGGCTGCCAACCCCACTACGCCCGTTGTAAGCGGGTCTGGACCTTTGCCCTTTTCCTTCAGGTTGGCCGGCGCGTAGCTGTCAAAGGGCGTCGGGTCGTGAATCTGGACCTTTTCCGCAATCGGCAGTTTGAAGAGGATTTCCGGCTCGGTGCAGCCGATGCAAGGGTGACCGATGGAGACGGGCCATACCCCCGCGTCGTTGAACCGTTGCACTGAGCAGTTGGCGTAAGTAGCCGGCCCCTTGCAGCCGAGCTTGTACAGGCAGTAGCCCTGGGCGTGGCCGGCATCCCCATAAGCCTGCGCAAAGCGTCCCGCATCGAAGTGCGGACGCCGTTCGCAATGCTCGTGGATCTTACGTCCATAAGCGAATTTGGGCCGTCCTAGCGCATCCAACTCGGGCAGGCGTTTGAACGTGAGATAATAGAGGACCGTAGACAGGAAATTATAAGGGCTGGGCGGACAGCCAGGAATATTGACGATTGGTTTGTCGGTAACCAACTCCCGCACGCCCACCGCCCCGGTCGGATTTACTCCCACGGATTGGATCCCGCCGAAACTGGAACAGGTGCCGATGCATAATACAGCCGCCGCGCCCGGGGCCACCTCTTGGAGCAAATCCACGGCAGTCTTCCCGCCCACTTTACAGAAGATGCCGTTCTGGCCTTTGGGAATGGCGCCTTCAACTACGAGCAGGTATTTGCCCCGATTTCTGGCCATGGACTCGTGCAGCGACTGCTCCGCCTGGGCTCCGGCACCCGCCATCAGGGTCTCGTGGTAATCCAGTGAGATCAGGTCGAGAATGAGTGAAGAGACGGACGGGTGGCTGGAGCGAAGCAGAGACTCCGAGCAGCCGGTGCATTCCTGGAAGTGCAGCCAAATGACTGGTGGCCTGGCGCTGCTTTGGGCGGCGGCAGCGACCCGGCCATGCATGCCGAGCGGCAGCCCCATCATGGCTGTCGCCGCCACGCAAAGCCTAATGAACTCTCTCCGCGGCAACTCGGTGGGGAACCGACTGCTGTCGTTCGCGGTCGCTCGTTTCCCTGGCCTCGAACCACTCATGATATTTGTCGCCGCTACCGGGATGGTTGCGTCCCTTGAAGGCGGGGCGCTCTAGCTGCCGTCTGCTGTTGCGCTCAAGCTTCGTCGGCTACACCGCGGCCAACTTGCAGTGGTTGTGGTTCGTGGCCCAAAGGCCGAACTGCTTGACCTCTTCCAGACAACGTCGCACCGCCTTCATGCTGACGGGACTCGGCGTGCGCCGCACTCCCTCCGCAACCTTCACCGGGCTGGCAGTGCAGGCGGCGATCTTGTCTTCGGTGACAGCGGCCACTCGCTTGACCAGGTCATCGGCGGTGAATTCATAGCGCCCATTGACCCATTGGTAGCCCAGCAAGTCCCTGAGTACCACGCAGCCTCGCGTCCGGCTCATATTCACATCGGGCGGCGCTGCCAGAGCGGTCGGATTCTCCGTGATCGAGATCCGAATCGCCTTCACGGCATGGAGCGAGGGATTACGTTCGTATTCGAATGGGGCGGTCTTAATTCGCAGCTTCGCCAATTCCTGGGTGATTGCGCTTTCCAGTTCGCCCACGCGTCCGGCGAACATAGGCGGCACGGTGAAACAGATGGTGCCCGTCGGTTCCAACGGGTCGCAGGAGTTGTCGAAGGTGAAGAATTCCATGAAGCGGCGGTCCCATTTCTTGCCTTCGCGGGCGAACATCTTCTCCAGCACGTTGCTGGTCAGGTATTCGCACAACTCCATGATGCGGTGGGTGCGCCAGTAGATCGGTCCCTCAGCGATGGTGAAACTCAGTTTGCGGTGCATATACTTTTCTTCCAATTAGCGTCGGCAGTGACGCAGCTTCTACTGCGGGCCCTGCTCATGCACAGCCCGGGTTCGCCGGCCTATCAAACCGCAGTGCACCACTGCAATTTGCATGCCACCCGTCCGCCACCATGAACACCCGCGGTTTTCAGAGCATTCGACCTAAACCATGCCCCGACGGCCCGCACGAAGTTTCGTTATCGACGAATCTTCGTTGCCCGAATTGCGAAATGCCCTTAGAGCCGATTTGAAAAAGACCATTGAGATCCGCTGCAACAGGTTGGAGTCCCGCCATTAGGCGGTTTCTGTGCCGCGCCGCCTAAAGGCGGGACTCCAAACCGAGTGTTCAAACAGGCTGTTAGCCGCAGAACTCCAGATCTTTGGTGATCGCCGGTGTGCCATGGCCGGTCTGGAGCTCCAACGACTTCTTTGGGCATAACTCGGCGCAGTAGCCGCAAGTGATGCACAGCAGGCGGTCAATTGCCCATTTCTTCTGCGCGCGATTTACCACCAGGGCACCGGTGGGACACTTCTTGGCGCAGACGGTGCAATAGACGCAGTTGTCTTTGGTGAAGACCAGACGCCCGCGTGAGCCGGCCAGCGCGTGGCGCGCTTCGAAGGGATAGCGGGTTGTGGGCGGTTTGGTTAGCGCCCACTTGAGGGCCAGCCGGGACATTTCGAAGTAGGCCATAGCGTGAAACGTGATGAGTGATGCGTGAGCGAAGGTCTCAGCGCTCGGTACAACTGATGCAGGGATCGATCGTGAGCACCAGGACCGGCACATCCGCCAAGTCACAGCCTTGCAAGAGCTTCACCACCGCCGGCAAATTCGCAAAGGTTGGCGTGCGCACGCGAAAGCGCTGGAGGTTTTTCGTGCCGTTGGCCTGGACGCAGTACGCAACCTCGCCCCGCGGTTGCTCAGTGCGCGCGATGAACTCGCCATTCGGATTACCCGTCACCTTGACCGCGATCTCCCCCTCGGGGATTTTGGCGATGGCCTGGCGAATGAGATCAATGGATTGGAACAGCTCTTCGCACCGCACGGCGCAGCGGGCATAGGAGTCTCCCTCAGTGCGAGTGATTGGTTCGACCTGGAGGTCCTTGAAAGCGGCGTAACCCAACTGGCGCATGTCCTGAGCGACCCCGCTGGCGCGCAAGGTCGGGCCGACGCAGCCCAGATCGTAGGCGTCCTGACGCGACAACACTCCCACTCCACCGAGGCGAGCTTTTACGGAGTTATCGTGGATGAAGACCCTCGTGATCTCACGGATGTCCCGCTCGATCAGGGTCAACTCCTTCAGCATGCTCTGGAAACCATCGGCGTCAATGTCCCGTCGCACGCCGCCGATCTTGCACGAGCCAAAGATCACGCGGCCGCCGGTGGTGGCTTCGATGACATTCAGGACGCGCTCTCGGACCCGCCAGGAATGCATGAACAAGCTCTCGAAACCCACCGCATCTGCCATCAGCCCCATCCAGAGGAGATGGCTGTGCAGCCGGGAGAGTTCGCCCCAAATGGTGCGCAGGTACAGCGCGCGCGGCGGCACCGCGACGTTCATGATGGCTTCCACCGCCTGGCAATAGGTCTGGCCGTGGATGAAACTGCATATGCCGCAGATGCGCTCGGCGATATAGACGAACTCGACGTAGTCCTTCTTCTCCACGAGCTTTTCCAGGCCCCGATGGATGAAGCCGATCGAGGGGCGCGCTTCGATAACCCTTTCGTCTTCTACCACCAGGTCGAGGTGGATTGGCTCGGGCAGCACCGGGTGCTGTGGACCAAAAGGGATGATCGTTCGAGCCATAGGTTAAATAAGGCTAAAGGCTAAAGGCTAAAGGCTGAAGTCGAGGGGTTTGAGGATGCGGCCGGCGGAATGGTAGTTTTTGAGGCTGGCTGGCTAGAGGCTGGCGCCGGGGCCGGCTTCGCAACGGGCGCCTTGGTACTGCCGAAGGGGAACTTCACTGCCGTCTCATAGAAATGGCCATGGAAGTCCACCGCCATTCCCTCCACTTTTACGTTAAATAAATCGTGCAGCTCATTCTCATAGAGAAATGCGCACCAATAGATTGAGCTGATGCTCGGCACGCAGGCTTCCGTCGCAGGCACCTGCAGGCGCAGGTTCATGAGCCGGAGGTCGCGATCGAAACTATAGGTCAGCTCTACATGCTCCGGCAGGCGCGTCGCGCCGATCTGGACCAGCCGATACCCTTGCTTGCGCATTTCGTCCACCTTCTCAAGGAGAGCCGGCAAGGAAATGGTCTCGAACGTTTGGTCTGCTCCGTTGGTCATTTCACGCCTTTCGTTTCCACGGGAGCGGGGCTCCGATCTTTCTGCAGGTACACCCAGGTGATGGTCGGGGTGAACGGTTCGGTTTTGAACGTCTGGTAGCCGCCCTTGGCCAATTGATAGAGGTTGCGCTTGCTTTGGTGCCCCGTCTTGGTTTCGAAGCGGTCCACGTGCGGAAAGGATCGCTCGATCTCAGTCAGCAACCGTCGTCCAATCCCGCGCTTGCGGAAATAGGGGTGCACGTTGAGCCGGCTCAAATAGGCGGTCCCATCCATGGCGTAACCGCGGACAGAGCCGATGATCTTCCCGTTAACCACCGCTTTCAGGAAGATAATTCGATCCGAGTCGGCGGCGTTGCTGTCCTGGGCGCCGCGGGCGCCCAGCACGCTGACTTCGCGTTGCGGCATGCGCTCGAAATCGTTCTCCAGGTCCTCGAGCGTTTGATGCAAGGCGGGGAGGCTGTCATCGCCGTAGAGCTCCGTCTCGCTCTGGTAGGCGATCTTTTGCAGAGCCAGAATCTCCGGCGCATCGCTCTTATCCGCCCGCAGGAAGAGAGTCTGGTCGAGGCTGTTTACCTGGGCTTTCATTTCACGGTGCTTTTCCTCAAGCACGGCCAGGGCTTTAACGACCCCGTCGATGATGGCCTCCGGACGCGCGGCGCATCCCGGCACATACACATCCACCGGGATCACACTGTCCACGCCGCCCGAAATGTTGTAGCACTCGCGGAAGATGCCGCCGCTGGACGCGCAGATGCCCACGGCCACCACGACTTTGGGCTCGGGCAACTGGTGGTAGATGTTACGGATGACAGCCTTGCTTTGCTCGTTGACCGCGCCAGTCACAAGGAAGATGTCCGCGTGCTTCGGGTTGCCGGTGTTGACCACGCCGAGGCGTTCGACGTCGTAAATCGGTGTCAGGCAGGCCAGGGTCTCGATGTCGCAACCGTTGCAGCTTGAAGCGTCGTAATGGATGATCCAGGGAGATTCTTTGATGCCACGCATAATTGTTCGCGTCTCCTCTTATGGGTGCCGCAGCCACGAAAGCACCAGGATGTTCCCGAAGCCCAGCACCAGTGCCACCAGCCATGCGCTGCGCAAGGCGGTTTGCCACTTGAGCCGGGCAAAAACGTTATCAACCAGGATCACGAACCCGAACACCGCCAGTGAGACTGCCACGCCGAGCGGCGGCGAGGCGGCAAAGAAGAGGTAGACCCAGCCCAGCAGAAACACCGTCTCATACCAATGCGCGATCTCGATCAGCGCCAGTGCCCGTCCCGAAAACTCGGTGGTCATCCCGCGCACCAACTCCTGGTGGGCGTGGTGCGAACTGGAAAGGTCAAACGGGGACTTGCGGAACTTGATTTCCAGCGTGTAGAGGAATCCGAGGAAGATACCGGGCAAAGTCAGCACCAGGAGGGTTGGGTGGCGGGCAATCTCGTGCACATAGAAGCTCTTAGTCACCATGTACATCCCGATGGCGGTCAGCAGCACCATCGGCTCATAGGCCATCATCTGGATCAGCTCACGTTGTGCCCCGATAAAACTGTAAGGGGAACTGGCTTTGCAGGCGGCCAGGACGAAGAAGATGGCTGCCAGCGTCAACGCGAATATCACCAGCAACAGGTCCGACCCGGCGAAGAACAGGGCCCCCGTGAAAATCACGAGCACCAGGAAGAAGAAGATATAGAAGTTCTGCGAGCGGCGGACGACGACATTCTCCTTCTGCCAGAGCTTCATCACGTCGAAGAACGGCTGGAATATGGGCGGGCCCCGCCGTGCCTGCATTCGTGCCGAGATACGCCGGTCCCAGCCGGCCAGCACGCCGCCCAGAAGGGGGGCTCCCACAAGATAGATAACCAGTCGGATCCAGGGATTCATATCACCGTCCTCACGGCTGCGGCTACCATCAGGGCCAGCAGCGTCGCACCGCAACGCACGCCCCACCGCGCAAGCCATGCCTCGCTTACGAAGCCATGCAGGTAATAATTGTTCGTTTTCACGTCATGCTCCGCGTTTCCGGAACCCAGGAACCGCGCGCTGCTGGGCACGTTAGCCCCGCCCAGGTACGCATCGGTAACCCTGACCCCGCGCCCATAGTTAATGAAACTCAGCGGGAACAGCATGATCATCACCATCATTATCGTCATAATGATGATATTGCCCTGGCTCATGGAGGCGGACTGACCATAGACGGAAAACACATAAGGTTCGATCAACCAGGAGGAGATCAGGGGGAAGAACAGGCAGGCCAGGAAAGTTGTGGCGGACAGGCCGTATAAAGCGATGGCTTCGCCAAGGGCCAGCGGCTTCTCGGCCGATTCCCGTGGTCCCACCACCTCCAGCAATTTCCCCATCCATTTGACCCAGAAGAACAGCGTCGCAGCGCTGCCAAATACAATGAAAACTGAGAGTGAGGGATAGGCATCCACCACCGCTTTCAGGACGGCCCATTTGCTGATCAACATGCCGAACGGCGCCAGGAACATGCCCGCCATCCCGATCAGCATCATCACGCCTACGCGTGGCATGTTCAGGATTAGCCCGCTCATGGCCTCAATGTCACGGCTATGCAACCGCTGCTCTACCACGCCGACGCAAAGGAATAGCAGGCACTTAGCGGCTGCATGGAAGATGATCAGCAAGATACCCGCCCAGACGGCCTGATAGGTTCCAATGCCCCCGCACAGCACAATTAAACCGAGGTTGGCAACCGTGGACCAGGCCAGCACCTTCTTGGCATCGCTGGTGGTGATGGCCGCCAATGAGCCGGCCAGGAACGTCACCGAGCCTACCAAGGCTACGAGCATACCCACCGTAGTCCCGGTGATCACCGGCGCCATGCGCAGCACTAGATACACCCCAGCCTTAACCATCGTGCTCGAGTGCAGCAGCGCCGAAACGGGAGTGGGGGCGACCATTGCGCCCAACAACCAACTGGAGAATGGCAGTTGTGCCGATTTGGTGATACCCGCAAAACAGAGCAGGGCAGCCGGCAGAAGCGCCAGCGAGTGCTTCGAGGTGACCAGAGTCTGCAATTCAATACTGCCGCTCTGGCGATGAAACCAGATGATTGCCAGCGCGAACGCCAGGCCCCCGGCCAGGTTCATCACCAGTGCCCGCAGTGCATTCCGTCGAGCCTCCTCCGTCTGCGTGTAACCGATCAGCAGAAAAGAGCAAAGCGTCGTGATTTCCCAGAATAGGAACAACCACAGCAGGTTGTTGCAGAAGATGATCCCGAACATGGCCCCCATGAAGACGAACAGCAGCGCAAAGAACAGCGGGCGCCGGTCAGCCACTTCACGATGAGCGACTTCATGATACTCCCTCATGTAGCCCAGCGCATAGAGGCAGATCCCGCCGCCCACCACGCCATTGATCAGAGCCATGATGATGGAGAACTTGTCCACCAGGAAGTTGTTGGCGGCTACCAGCTTTGAGCCGTGCGCCCACTCGAGCCAAGCCATCAGGCCCGCCTGCGCCAGCATCAACACGACGATGAGCGGACGTCGTGCTCGCAGGCCGACGTAAACCACATAAAGCCCCATTCCGCCTTCAACCACCATCATCGCCATGCTGAGCCAATGGTGATCAAGCAGCAGACTAGCCTCCCAGGCGACCGGGAGCGGGAACGCCGCCAGTGTCAGGACGCCACCGCACACTAAGAGCGTGATCCCGCTCACCAGGATCTTGCGAAACTGGTCGGGTTTCAGACATAGCAGCCCCGCGCCGGTGGCGATGGGGCCGAGAATCATTGCTGGCACGAGTGTCACGGCATTTGGTGGGAACAGCAAAGCCGTTGACGGCCTCGTCCCGCACTCAGCATATGCATGGGGCGTGCCAATCGGTGACGGCTAGAGACTGACGCTTTTGCTGGCCTTTTTGGCCAGTGGCGAAAGCCGCGCCATGACGAAGCTTCGCAACTGCGAACTTTCGCCTGCCCGGGATGCGAAATACCGGTGTCCGACGCGGCAAACAGTTTGCGCTGCGGACGCACTTGTTCTATAAGATCTGGGTGTTGTTGAGTGCCGATTATAAGCCTGAGTTTGAGTCACTTAGAGATGGATTGCTGGAGCTGGCGACGATCCGCCATGTGGGCGAACTGGTTCGCCGGGTTGTGACCCTCTTGGCACAGCGGCCCCACGTGGCCCTGGCCCGTATTTGGCAGATTGATCAAGGTGATCTGTGTGATCCGGGCGACCTGTCTGCCTCCTGTCGAATGGCTACCCGATGCCCGGATCGTGCTCGCTGCCTTCACCTAGTGGCCAGTGCCGGCGCTCCCGGCTCCGATAACAGTCACGATTGGTCACGGGTGGACGGTGAGTATTCCCGAATCCCTTTGGGTATCGGCAAAGTAGGCCGGGTCGGGGCCACCGGCGAGGCCATTGTGGTGCAGGATTTTGCTGAAGATCCTTCATGGCTTCGTCGATACCAGTGGGCGGCACGGCAGCACATCAGCGGCCTTAACGTCCAGCCCATTAAGTTCAAGCAGGAAATCCTCGGCGTCCTGGCCATCTTCACCACCATCCCGACCCCGCCCGAGGGCCCCAAGTGGCTGCGCATCTTTGCCGATGAAATCGCCGGCGCGATTGTAAATGCCCGGGCCTTTGAGGAGATCGAACGGCTCCGGACACATCTTGAAATCGAGAATACCTATCTCCAGGAAGAAGTCCGCGAAGCCCGTGCCTTCGGTGATATCATAGGTCAAACGGCGTCCATTCAGCAATTGCTGAGGCAAATCGAACTGGTCGCTCCCACGGATGCTTCGGTATTGGTCCTTGGAGAATCTGGCACGGGCAAGGAACTTGTCGCCCGTGAGGTCCATCGCCTCAGCCGGCGTGCGGAGCATCCTCTTATCCGCGTCAACTGCGCCTCCGTTCCCCGCGAGCTTTACGAAAGTGAGTTCTTTGGCCACGTCAAAGGCGCCTTTACCGGCGCCATCAAAGACCGTGCCGGGCGCTTCGAAGCGGCCGACGGCGGAACGCTTTTCCTCGATGAGGTTGGCGAAGTTCCTTTCGCGCTTCAGAGTAAGTTCTTGCGCGTCCTGCAAGAGAAGCAGTATGAGCGCGTCGGCGAGGAGAAGACGCGCACGGTCGATGTCCGCATCATCGCCGCGTCGAACCGCGACTTGAAGAGGGATGCGGAAGAAGGTCGGTTTCGCCAGGACTTCTACTACCGTCTAAACGTGTTTCCCATCGAGGTGCCACCGCTGCGTGAGCGCAAGGAGGATATCCCAATCCTCGCTGCTCATTTTCTCAAACAAGCGGCCCGGCGCCTCCGACTCCCGCCGCCCCGGTTGACGGAAGCCCATGCTCGAATGCTGCAGAGCTATGAATGGCCCGGCAACGTCCGGGAGCTTCAGAATGCGGTGGAGCGCGCCCTGATTCTCGCCCAAAAGGGCGTCCTCCAATTTGACCTCGAACAAGCGGAGTTGGTCGCTCCGGCGCCGCCACCGTCTCGCGTCAACGGCGCCGAATTGCCAATCCTCACGGAACTGGAGTGGCGCCAGCTTGAGAGTGAGAATATGCAGGTCGCTCTCGCCAAGTCCGGCTGGCGGATACACGGCGCCGGGGGTGCGGCCGAACTGCTAGGTCTCAAACCCACGACTCTGATTTCGCGCATAAAGAAGTTAGGCCTGAAACGGCCTGAGCCGGCGGCGCCGCACCAAGCTCGGTGAATTATGGGACGGTCTCCCGCTCTGCCTTGCCAGCCTTGCAGACCCTTGGAGAAATCGAATTCGGTCAATGCGGCGCCGGGCCCCTCGGGATGCGGCTCGATGCCATAAGCATGCCCGAGGATGTCGGCTGGCGGCAGAATTCTCCCATAGATCCGCACATACTCTATGTCGCCAGCGAAGGCCATGCCGAGCGCAACGCCCGAGCCGATTACCAGCGGGTTGTCAGTGGCCGCCGGGGCCTGTGCTTCGCGCGCCACGCTGAACGGTTCGCCATCGACCCAAAGCGACGACTTGTGCCCGTCCCAGGCCGCGACGACGTGGCACCACTGGTTGGTCGCGGGGCAATAGGCACTGACCCGCGGCTCCCATTGCCCACCACAGTAGATGAAGAACGAAATCCGGCTTCCCTCCGAAGGCCAGTCGATGCGCAGGGCGTATTCCTTGTCCTTGAACACGATGTTGCGGCCGTCCGAAAGGTCGGTGGGACGAATGCGGTCCTCGATGGTGAAGCCCTTCTTGAGATTCAGATGGGGGGTCGAGGTTACAGTCAGTGCCGGCTTAGCACCGGGACGCCACGACCCAGCCAGGCCGTCATCGCCGGACGGAGCCGCAGGCGCGGGTGACAAGCTCCACGCGGCGAACAGGCACGCCGCGATTCTCGAGAATAGTCTCTTTGTTCCCATAGTTTATAAGTAGGAGCGTATTGGATCGATGCGCTATGGGTTCCTGCCGCGAGCCTCTTGTGCGACCCAGTTCAAGGTCGCCCCTCGCCCGAGTGCCCCTCAGGACTTGGGTCCCGATTGTGCTCCGCCCAGACTTGGAGCAACTCGATGGCCCGGCCCAGGACGCCGGCAGAACCGCGGAATTCCCCTGAGCCGCGGGGCTGATTGTCGCGCGACCACCATTCATGGAAGCCGCCGGCCCGTTTGACTCGTTCCACCATGGGGCGGAGTTCGCGATAGGCCTCCGCGATATAACCCTCCTTGATCAATGCCTGGATCATGCGACCGCCAAGCCAGCACCAATCACCGCCGTTCTGGTAGCTGTAGGGAGAGCGCATTTGCGGGTTCTTAAAGAAGCCCTCAGGGTACGGCGGGTAGAGCGTCAGTCCGATTGAGCCGGCCCCTGCCGCCCGCACATTCGCCACCATCTGGTCCAATGAGCGGGCCACCTCGTCGCGGGTGAGCAAGCCGGCCTCAATCGCGACGGCTGTGCCGCCATGATAATAAATTGCGTCCTCCTCGAAGTCTTTCGGGAAAGGCGATCCCGCGAGATAGACATGAGGGATGAACTTCTGCCGGTTCACATCCCAAAGGTGCTTGCGGATGTTTCGTTTGAGCCCGTCGCGAGCTGTGTTCCAACGTGCCGCCTCGGTTGCGTTGTCGTGCAGGAGTAGCAGGTAGTCGTTGATGGCGATGACGAGCATCGCGTTATCATAGATGTCCAGGGCACGGTGGGAATTGGCATCCAATTCCACACCCCAGGGTGACTCAGGCTGAACATCGCCCCAATCAGCCGTAGTGGCGCCCCAGACCAGACCGTGCTCCCGATCGAAGCGTTCGGTCAGAACGTATTGCAAGGCGCGCCCGAGGCGCTCGCGGACGGTAACGCCCGCAATGCGCTCTTGCAGGATCGTCCTGTCGCCGGTGGCGCTGACATACTTGCGGACCGCCTGGACCAGCGACGATTCCTGGTCGGTCTCGACCGTGTTCTTGTGGGCCATCAAATTAGTGGCCAACGCGCTGGTGCGGTAGGCGTATTTTACCTTGGCTCCGTCCAGGGGAATGTAACCGTCCACAATGTCGCCGTTAGTGCCCTGGAATTCGAAGAAGGGCAGGAGCGCCTCGCGCAAACGCTGCGGCGGGTTCACTTCGAGGGCTACCTCGATGAAGGTATTCAGGTCGCGAATCCAGACTTCCCCGTAGCCGCTGCCGGCATTAAAGCGACCTTTGAGGAGATCTCTTGCCATTCCGCGAACATCACTCAAGGTCTGGTCCGCCAGGATCTCCCTGGCTAACTCTGCGTGGCGGGTCTTGGCAGCACTGCCGATTTCCGCTGATTGAGCAGGGACTGCGCAGTGACCGATCGTCAATGCCAATGCGTACGCTACGAATCGTTTGTGTTCACTTGACATATTGGAGCTTCACGAACGGGACATCGTCTTTGCGTTTGCCATCGCGAACATGATAATCGTTAAGGACGCGGAACAAAACGTAAAGATGAGACACGTCAAATCCCTGGTCCAGGCTGTCTTCTGTTTCATGCGCTGTGCGCCGACCGGCAGACCATTGACGTCAAGTCGGCGTCCGGCATAGCATTCACGTTGATGCGAATATTGCTGCCGTTGGGATTGGTCCTCGGAATTCTCGGTCCTTGGCATGGCTGCCCGGCGGTGGCGGCAGAGGCCGAGGTCGAATTGGAGACTTTT
>Ga0118677_10008823_pt1 | contig 15483 bp, 8 predicted proteins | sample AliMusrvi5mmetaG_FD_86154 | JGI IMG/M metagenome (GOLD analysis project Ga0118677, IMG submission 86154)
GTGTCATTGCGAGGAGCGGAGCGACGCGGCAATCTCGGTTTTTCAAATGCTTACACACGCAGAGATTGCTTCACTTCGTTCGCAATGACCACTTTTTTGACTTTTTACGGGACCATCAACTTTAAACCTTGAACCTCTTCACCCCGAACCCCGAACCCCGAACTCTGACTTCCGTCACGGCTCAGTGCACGGGAGCTGTATCGTAAAGGTCGTTCCCGCGCCCACTTTACTTGCAACCGTAAGCCTGCCATGATGCTTGTTCGTGACTATATCGTAGGCAATGCTGAGCCCCAGGCCGCTGCCTATTCCCTCTTCCTTCGTGGTAAAAAACGGGTCGAATATTCTTATCATGTTCTTTTCCGGTATTCCGCAACCCGTATCCGCTATGGAAACGCAGATCGAACCGTCACTTGCCCGGGTTTTTATCGTTATGACGCCTTCTTTTTCCATGGCATGGGCGGCGTTGACCAGCAGGTTCATAAATACCTGGCCTATCTGATGAGAATGTCCTTTTATCAGCGGTACATCGCCGTATTCCCGATTGATCGTGGCTTTATATTTAAGCTCATGCCAGACTATATTAATCGTCTTTTCCATGCACTCATGCACATCAAACAGCTCCGGCTCGTCGTTGCCCTGATGGGTAAAAATCTTCAAATCCTGCACTATTTTCTTAACGCGTTCAGCGCCGCTGGCCGACTCGGCAATCATGTCGGCGGCGTCCTGGAGCAAATAATCAATTTTCAGCTCCTTTTTCATATCATTAATTTGGGCTACCGACGCAGCGGAGCCCTCAGCCTCAAGCACCTGAAAAAGCTCGCCGGTGTACTGCGTTATCCTCTTTATGTATTTATCCATGGTGGACAGATTGCTTGCTATGAAGGCCATCGGATTATTTATCTCATGGGCGATGCCTGCCGACAGAATGCCGAGGGCCGCCATTTTTTCCGTTTGCATAAGACGCGCCTGCATAAACGCATTTTCCTCCTCCTGCCGGATTTTATCGGTAATATCGCGCATGGAGAGAAAAACATGCTCCTTGCCGTTAAATTTTATTATTCTCCCCCGGCAGGAAACAGGCACGGGCGTGCCGTCTTTTTTACAATGTTCCACGCGCAACAGGATAAATGCCGATCCTTCAGCGGTTTTGGTGAACCGCTCGCACAAATTTTTGTAATTATCTTCATTCATAAGCAGCAGCAAATCTTTTTCCACAACCTCATTTTTTTCATATCCGTACAAGTTTTGCGCTGCCGTATTAATGTCGGAAATAATTCCGGATACAACATCAAATATGATAATGGCATCTGATTCCTGCTCGAACAAAAGGCGGAACCGTTCCTCGCTTTCCTGTAGTTTTTTTTGAAGCTCATACCGGTAGAGGGCCATCTTCATCGTGGAGATAAGCTCCTTGGGGACAAAGGGCTTGATAATATATCCATAGGGCTCGGAGATTTTTGATTCTTCCATGGTCCGCTCATCGGAGCATGCCGTTATAAAAACAACGGGGATGTCCAGGCGCTTTTTTATCTCATGGGCTGCCTGCACGCCATTCATGGCGCCCTGGAGAGTTATATCCATCAGTATCAGATCAGGCCGCTGGTCAATGGCCTTGGCAATTGCTTCTGCCCCCGTCAGCGCCATATCGACGACTTCATACTCATTGTCCACAAGAAGCGTTTTGATAAAAAGAGCTGTCAGCTGTTCGTCTTCAACAATTAATACCCTGATCGCGGTTTTGGGTCGGACTTCTTCGTGCTGAGCGCCCTGCTGTTCAGCCCTTCCTGAAAAACTCCGTCCGTCAGTGCGGCGGCAATGGATCGCATCCGGTTTGCTGGCGCCTGTCGCTTCAGTGTTCACTTCCGTGCTTAACATGCTTACCCCACTTGGCTTTTACACCAGTTTTTGATTTCCTCGATTTCCCCTTTCGACATTTCATCGATCAAAATAGCGTCGGAAAAATCCCGCTTTACTGCTCCTATGCCGGGATATTCCTGCTCGATCCGTGTAAGCTCATTGCGCTGTATCTGAACGGTGCGCAGCAGCAGCCTGCGCTCCTCCTCAAGGTCGTACTTTTCAAGGCCGAGCTTTATAGAAAGCTTCAGTTCGTCGGGATCCCATGGCTTGGTGAAAAACCTGTAAATTTCACCCTCGTTGACGGCTTTCATGACGGTTTTGACATCCGCCTTGCCCGTAAACAGCGTGCGTATAATCTGGGGATGCTTTTTGCGCACCCAGGCCAGCAGCTCATGGCCCGACATGCCGGGCATCATCGCATCGGAGATGACAAGCTGCACCGGTTCTTTTTCAATGACCGCCTGCGCGGCATGCGCCGAGTCCGCGGTGATGACCGAGTAGTCTTCATCAAGAAACAGGCGGACCATCGCCCGAAGCACATTGGGATCATCATCGACGACAAGAATGCATTTTGTTTTCATGGCGCGCTCCATTATTTTTTTGTTGTGCATACAAAAACTTTTTGGGGTGAAGGATCGATTTCCTGCATGCGGTGCAGCATGTTGATGCTTTCCCCGGTCAGTTCGGTCCCCCGCTGACATAAAGAACAGGCCCGTCCCGGTTCGAACATAGCGCGAGAGGCGCATGCCGGGCAGCAGGTCCCCTGGCGGGCACTGATTTTCCTGAGTATCCATGACACAACAAAAGGATTTTTCAATAGCGGCAACAGCCGATCCGGCGGCCAGGATAACGGATGCGTCGTATTTTATGCCCCCATGGCGCCCGATCGCCATCATGGCGCCGGCAAAGTCGTACAGGCCGCCGCGCGGCCCGGGATTCGCGTGCCCGTCGATAGCGTCGGCAACGGCGATTATGCGCGCGCCCAGGGGAATTTCCGCGCCGCCGATGCCGTCGGGATAGCCCGCGCCGTTAAACCACTCATGATGATGACGGATAAGAACTCCGGCATCGCGAAGGCAGTCTATGGGATCGACGGCTGCCTGCCCCCTGACCGGGTGCTGCTCATACTCCTTGCGCTCATCAAAGGTGAAGCCCCCCGAATTTTTTTTCAGCACGGCCTCGGAGATGCCGATTTTACCGATATCATGCAGCAGCGCGCCGGCCCGCACGGTAGCGATCTCTTGTTCGGCTACGCCCAGGGCTTCCGCCATGCGCACTGAAAGCTCGGCTACCATGTTGGCATGGTTGCTTTTCTGCCGGGCACAGAGTTCAATAAGGCCTGAAAAGGCTTTAAGGCTGTTGTGGAAGTTTTTTTCAAGATTTTCATGAAGGACCTGCAACTCCTGATTGTTCCGCTGAATGTCGCGCGTCTGCTCCTGGACCCGCTGTTCCAGCTGCGTATTCCACGCGCTCAGCTCCTGCGAGAGCCTCTTGTTTTCCTTGATTAAAGCATACCGCTCCACGGCCTCCACAACTGTCCGTTTCAGTATGCCCTCATCCCATGGCTTACTGAGATATTTATTGATTTCACCGTAATTAATGGCGTCAACAGTGTCCTTCAAGTCGGAATATGCCGTCAGCAGCATGCGGATGGCGTCGGGCTGCTTTTCTTTTGCCATGTATAAAAATTCCGTGCCGTTCATGCCCGGCATCCGCTGATCGGATATGATGACGGCTATTTCCCTGGCATCAAGCACCGCAAGCCCCTGCGTGCCCGAGGGAGCCATTTCAATGCCGTACTCCAGTTCCGCCAATTGCCGCTTGAGCGACCGAAGGATGTTCTCCTCATCATCGACAAGCAAAATCGTATAATCTTCGTTGGTTATATTCATCGTCGGTTCCTTATGTGTTGCGCCGGTAAATTTTTATTTTCTCGATCCCCCCGGCTCAGATTGCTTTCATGGGCCGGTGCCGTGCGTGCGCTGTTTTATTTGTGACCGTGTTGCGCACCGAGCCCATTCCTGAAGGCCGGCTCGGCTGCATATTCAGGCACATTGTGGTGAATGAACTTTATTAATCTCCCCTTATCCGCTTCGCCCAGGAGCCTCGACTCTTCTTCTCCATCCATCAGCAGAATAAATGTCGGCGTCCCGGCAATACCCGGAGCAGCGCCGTCGGCTTTAAAAGACGTCTCGTGCGCAACATAAATCGTTAATGATTCTCTGAACAGTTCAGACACTTCAATAAGTGTTTTCAGCTGTTGCTTGTAGGTTCCATTGTAACTGAGATACGCCACCAGCACGGCGCCGGACTTCTGGCTGAGTTTCTCGCAGTTATCAACTCCAATTTCCATTATCATGACTATTGATTCCTTTCATTGGTTCCATGAGACATATACACAGAGCGCCGCACCTCCTAAACAACGGTCTGCTGCTGAACCGCCTGCCCCGCCGCCGCGGCAAGGGGAAGGGTAACGGTAAAGGTTGCGCCCTGCCCGGGCCGGCTTTCAACCGTAATGGCGCCTGCGTGGCGCTCAACAATCTGTTTCACAACCGGCAGACCGAGACCGCTGCCGGCACCGTGTTCCTTTGTGGTGAAAAAAGGCTCGAATATTCTGTTAATATTTTCCGGCGCAATGCCGCAACCGGCATCCTGGATCGACAACTGCACCAGGCTTTTCGCCAGGTCATACGTTGTTGCAAGACGAATTGTTTTTTCTTCGGCATCCGCCATTGACTGCGCGGCGTTGATAATGAGATTCATGAAAACCTGTTCAAGCTGGTTGAAATCACCTTGTATGGGTTGTGTATCGCAGCCGTAGTGCTTGAAAACCTTCAGATACTTTGTCTCGCCGATGCTCAAAAGAAATTCCGCGGCTTTTTCCAGCGGCTGCTCAATGCAAAATGTTGAAGTTCGAAGGGGCTTCGGCCGTGCAACCTCCATGAGCTCGCTGGTAAGACCGCTAATGATGCGGGCCGCATCAAACATTAATGAAATCCCGTTTTTTATTCCGGGGCTGAGGGGCTCCCGCAGCAAAAGCTGGCCGTAGCCTGTGATGACCTGCACCGGATTGTTGATCTCATGGGCCAGTTTTGCCGCAAGCTGGCCTAAAAGGCTCAACTTTTCTGATTGCCACAGCTGGGCCTGCATTTTTTTCTCTTCAGTGATGTCGCGGATGATGACAAGAGCAGAGGACGCGCCACCCTGAAGATATGTGCACAGGGATATAATTCTGCTTGTATCGATTAATTTTCCGTTATTGCCCGCCATTTTCTGTTCGCGCTCCCTGATGGGCTCACCGGTTAAGAGCCTCTTGAGCTCCGACTGCAGCGCAGCCGCGTCTTCTTCGGGGGCAAAAAACAGGTGCCGGCCAAGAACATCCTCCGGTGCATATTCAAAAAGCTCGACAAATGCCGGGTTGACAAACTGTACGTTGAGCGTTGAATCGTACACGATGATCGGGTTCGGACAAAAATCAAAAAAAGACCTGAACATCGATTCATGACGGTCCTGTTCTTTTTTCATCCGGCTTTTTCTGACAGCCGCCTCAACGACACTGCAAATTTCCTCCTGCTGGACCGGTTTTGTAAGATAGGCCACTGCTTCATGCTCCATTATCCTTGCCGCCGATTCAAAAGAAGGATAGGCCGACATGAGAATGACTTCACAAAAAGGAAACTCCCTTTTGATGTCTCTGATGACCTCAACGCCGTTCATGCCGCCCGCAAGGATCCGGTCAACGACCGCCACATCAAAAACCTGGTTCCTGGCGCTCGCGAGGGCGCTTTGCCCGTCCGGGGCAAGAACGACATCGTAGCCTGCGTCCGTCAAAAAAATATTAAATGTGTCGAGGATGCTCTCTTCATCATCAACAACGAGAATCCGGGGTTTTCTTTCGTATGTTTCATCCATGTGTTCCATAATTGCCTTTGCAACCTCGAGAGCTTGTTTGGTTCACTCGTGGGCCTTCACATTTGATTTTGTGGGCCTCCTCACCCCGGCCCTCTTCCAAGGAGAGCGGGAGGCTCTATGTATTCACCTTTCCCTTGATGGGAGGGGATCAAGGAAAGGGTGATTTCAACTGATAAATTATTAAAGTCATGGCCCACTAACCCTTATTTCAACATTGATGCCATGTTGCGGAAACGGCTCTTAAAAAAAAGGCAAGTAAATTCAAAGGATCAAAAACAGGGGGGATGGAAATTTGCGCAAAAGCACAGGGTCAAACGTGCCGTGTAGCACAAACTGAGCGTTACATTTTGTGCCACACGGCACAGGGCCAAGGAGTGTAGAGGTCCGAGGTTGCAGGGACTGGGTCGTCCCGCCCGAAAGGTCGCAGGGGCGGTTCGCGAACCGCCCCTGCGGATTCAAGGTTGAAAACCGTAGGGGCAGGTTTCAAACCTGCCCGGTTTCTGCCCGGTGTTTCATTTTTATTTTTCCCTCCCCTGGTGGGAGGGATACAGGGAGGGGGATATAAATCTTTAATGGTTGGTCGTTTAAAAACAAAAAACGATAAACCATTAACAATAAACAATTTTGATGGTCCCGTAAAAAGTCAAAAAAGTGGTCATTGCGAACGAAGTGAAGCAATCTCTGCGTGTGTAAGCACTTGAAAAACCGAGATTGCCGCGTCGCTCCGCTCCTCGCAATGACACCTGCTGGGACTTTTTACGAACCCATCAATTTTTAACTTTGAACTTTTGAACCTTTAACCTGTAGGGGCGGTTCGCGAACCGCCCCTACAGTAAGGTACAGCCCGCATTCATTTCTTTTCAAGCAGATGCAGTTCATTGAGCTTGCGGTAAAGGGTTCTGCGGCTGATACCCAGGAGTTCAGCGGCCCGGGATTTGTTCCACCGTGTTTGCTTCAGTGCATTCAGAACCTGATCATAGTCCAGCGAGCACTCGATTTCATCCGCCCCATTTTCAAGCCCTGAAGCATCCTTGAGCTGAAGGGAAATATGGTCGGTGGTTATGGTGTCGCTGTTGCAGAGAATAAATGCCCGCTCAAGCACATTTTCCAGCTCGCGGACATTGCCCGGCCACTGGTAATTTACAAAAAGCCGCAGTACCTGGTCGGAGACACCCTTGATTTCTTTTTTAAACTTTTTGCTGAACTTGGCGCAGAAGTGGCTTACCAGCACGGGGATATCCTCAATGCGCTGCGCAAGAGCCGGCAGATTCATCTCCATGACATTAAGACGATAATACAGGTCCTCGCGGAAAGTACCCAGCCTCATTTTTTCAAGAAGGTCGGAGTTCGTGGCGGCAATGACCCGGATGTCCACCTTAATGGGGCGGGTATCGCCCACCCGTTCAAACTCCCGCTCCTGCAGCACCCGCAAAAGCTTCAGCTGGAGCGCGGGGGCCATGTCGCCGATTTCATCAAGAAAAATCGTGCCTTGATGCGCCATTTGAAACCTGCCGATTTTGTCCTTCGTCGCACCCGTAAAAGCGCCGGCCACATGGCCGAACAGCTCGCTTTCCAGTAAATTTTCGGCAAAAGCAGTGCAGTTGAACTTCACCAGCGGCTTTAAAGCCCGCGAACCGCTGTAGTGTATGGCCTCGGCGACAAGCTCCTTGCCGGTCCCGCTCGAGCCGGTAATAAGGACCGTGGTGTCGGTTTCGGCAAGCGCCTCTATGCGCGTGTAGATATCCTGCATGATGGCGCTCTTTCCGACAATCTTATGAAAAGACTGCCGCTCCTGCAGCTCCCGCTCAAGGTCGCGCAGCCTGCTGATATCGCGCAGCACCAGCACATTGCCCATGCTGGTCCCGTCGCGGTCGATCAGGGGCGAGCAGTTCATGACGACTACCATGTGCCTGCCGTCATTGCCCGTAACCTCGGTGCGGTACTCCCTGACCGGCTCTCGTGTCTGCATGGTCTTTTCAAGGACCTCTATGCAGGAGCTGAACGACGGGCCGACCACGTCCCGGATTGCCTTGCCGGGCAGCTGCTCAAGGCGAAAGGGGAAAAAATGTTCGATGGCGTCATTTGCGTGCGTAATGACCATGGCGTCATCAACTGATACGACGCCGTCCTGTACGCTGGCAAAAATAGCTTCAAGGTTGCGGTGATACCGCTCGCGCTCATCATCAAGGGCCTTGTGGCGCAGCGCAAGGGCGACAACCCGGAGCAGAATCTCCTGGGTCACGGGTTTGGAAATATAATCGAAAGCGCCGAGCCGTACCGCTGACGCCGACGTTTCTATGTTCGGAGCTCCGGTAATCATGACAACTGGGCTGCGCAGTCCCTTGTTCTTGATCTCGCGCAGCAGGTCAATGCCCGTGGCCCCTCCCATGACTATGTCGCTGACCACGACATCCACGCGCGAAGCCAGCAGAGCCTTAAGCGCCGAGTCATAATCCTCGGCAAGCGCAACTTCATACCCTTCCTCTTCAAGAAAAGTCTGAAAAGCAATGCGCACATGTTCTTCATCATCGACTACTAAAATTCTGCTTTTCATAATTGCTCCTCACTGTATGTAGTGTTAATAAACTTCGTGCATCCGCCGCGGCGGACAAGGTAAAAAGGTTCAAGGTTCAAGGTTCAAGGTTCAAAGTTCAAAGTTCAAAGCTGAAAGTTCAAAGCTAAAAGTTCAAAGCTAAAAGCTGAAAGCTGAAAGCTGAAAAATATAATCAAAAGTAAACCGTAGCAATCCTGTCATTCCGGCTTGTCCGGAATCTTTTCCACCGTAGCGCAATGATTCCGGACAAGCCGGAATGACGCTGGTGTTGTTCGTTATGAACTTCGGTCTTTAGACAGGCACGGGGCGCCTTTCTTTGCGTTTTCAACCTTGAACATTGAACCTTGAACTTCCTCACTTCGAACCGCCTTTCCTTCCGTTTGCCAGCGGCAGGTCAACCATCACTATTGAAAACTCACCTGCTTTGCTCTCGAACAGCAGCCTGCCGCCGTGCTCCTTGACAATATTGTGGCTGATGCTGAGGCCGAGTCCGGTGCCCTTGCCGGCAGGCTTGGTTGTAAAAAACGGGTTGCAGATTTTTTCGATAACTTCCTCGGGAATGCCGCAGCCCCGGTCATGAAACACCACCCGCAGATACGGGCGGTCTTCCTCATCAATGGTCTGGCCGGATATCTCCAGGATTTTATCATCGCTTGCCGACGGGTACCGCATGTTCAGGGCATACAGGGCATTGCTCAGAATATTGATGGAAACCTGCTGTATTTTCTGCGCCTGCACGCATACGCAGGGCAGTTCCGGCGGCAGATGTATGATCGTTTTTACCCCGCTTTCCAGAAACAGCTTCTGCAGCAGCGCGTATGCATCCTCGATGATCGGGCCCATGGAGCACACGGCTGATACTTCGCCCGCGCTGCGCGCGAAGGTCAGCAGGCTTTTCACTATTTTTGCTATTCGTTCGCCCTCTTTGATAATTTTTTGCGGTATTGCGGTATCGCCGCCCTGCGCCTTGTTTTTATTGAGCAGTATCTGGGCGTAATTGATCACGCCCATGATGGGGTTGTTGATCTCGTGGGCGACGCCCGCGGCAATTTCGCCGATCGAGGCAAGCTGGGCGCTCCTGACGGTTTCCTCCTCCAGCAGCTTTTTTTCGGTAATGTCGCTTCTGCTCACGCGCAGCCCGAGGTAGTCGCCGTCATCGGAATAAATGGGCTGATAGGATGCTTCCACCCATTTGATTTCATGGCCCTTTGTCAGGATCCGGAATACCAGATTTTCGCCATTGCATTTTTCCTGAAGGGCTTTCATAAAAACCGGCTGTATTTTTTCATAATCGTCGGGGTACACGAGCTCCCGAAAATGATCCGGCAGCCCCTGGTATTCATCTGGGGTGTAGCCGGTTATGCGCTCTACCGCCGGATTGGTCCAGATCACCTTGCCGTCCGGCGCGATCCAGCTCTCCCAGTCATAGGTATAATCGGCAACCAGGCGGAAGCGCTCTTCGCTTTTGCGCAGTGATTCCTCGGCCAGCAGCCGCTCGCGTATCTCTTCGCGCAGCCGCTGTACCGTTGTCTCAAGCTCCTGCGTCCGCTCGGCCACCCGGGCCTCAAGCTCGCTGTTCAGCCGCTCCAGGCGCTCCCGGATGTCCCGCAGCTCTATATGCGTCCGCACCCGCTCCAGCATCTCCGCGATCTGCAGCGGCTTGGTTATGTAATCCACCCCGCCTGCCTCAAACGCCTTTACCTTCTCGTCGGACTCCATCATCCCGCTGATGAATATCACCGGTATCCCGCGCGTGGCCTCCCGCGCCTTCAGCCGCCGGCACACCTCGTAGCCGTCCATCACCGGCATCTTTATATCAAGCAGCAGCAGGTCCGGCAGCTCAACCGCCAGTGTCTTTAGGGCGCTGGCGCCGCTTTTCACCGCCCGCACCCGATACCCACTGGCGATCAGCGGCTCCGACAGCATCTCCAGATTGGCCTCGCTGTCATCCACTATCAGTATGGTTTTTCCAGTAACGCTCATAGGCCGTGTCCTTGGAAAATAGTTGGGAGTTGGGAGTTCGGAGTAAATAAACACCGAACTCAACTCATAACTCCGAACTGTTTTTTGTCTTTACTCTGAACTCCGAGCTCCGAACTCCGAACTCCCAACTCATTACTCCGAACTCCAGGGCGCGAAGACCGCGCCCCTACGGTTTTAATCTTGAATCTCCTTACTCTTCACTCCGAACTCCCAACTCCGAACTCCGAACTGTCTTTATACGCTGAAAACAATACTGAATGCGCACCCCCCCTCTTCGGGCCTTTCAACAGCCATTGTGCCGCCCAGCTGAACAGCAAGGGCAGCCACCAGCTGCATCCCCAGGGATGATGCCTGCCGCAAATCAATGCCCGGCGGCAGGCCGGCTCCGTCATCGCTCACCCGCAAAAGCATGCGGCCGGGAGCACCCGTGCCGGCAGCCTGCTGTACTGCAACGATGATAACGCCCGGGCGTTCATCCGGAAACGCGTGTTTAAGGGCATTTGAGACCAGTTCGTTTATGATGAGCCCGCAGGGAACGGATTTCTCAAGCGGCAGCTCCACCCGCCCGACTTCATTGATAATCCTGATCCGGCCCCCGCCAAGCCCGAATGACACTGCCAGCTGACGGCATAACCCATCCACATACCGGGCAAAATCAATGCGCGTCAGGTCCTTGTTGCTGCACAGCATTTCATGCAACAGGGCCATGGAGCTTATGCGGTTGCTGGTGTCCGTCAGCACACTGAGCGCGGACGGATTGTCCGTGCGCTGGGACTGCAGGGCAAGAAGACTTTGCACCACCTGCAGATTATTTTTAACGCGATGATGCACTTCCTTCAGCAGCGCATCTTTTTCACTAAGCGAGACGCGCAGGGATTCCTCGGCCAGCAGCCGCTCGCGTATCTCTTCACGCAGCAAAGCCACTGTTTTTTCAAGCTCCCGCGTCCGCTCGGCAACACGGGCTTCAAGCTCGCTGTTCAGCTGCTCCAGGCGCTCCCGAATGTCCCGCAGCTCTATATGCGTCCGCACCCGCTCCAGCATCTCCGCAATCTGCAGCGGCTTGGTTATGTAATCCACCCCACCTGCCTCAAACGCCTTTACCTTCTCGTCGGCCGCCATCATCCCGCTGATGAATATCACCGGTATCCCGCGAGTCCGTTCCCCGGCCTTCAGCCGCCGGCACACCTCGTAGCCGTCCATCACCGGCATCTTTATATCAAGCAGTATCAGGTCCGGAAGTACCACCTCTATCGTCTTAAAAGCACTGGCGCCGCTTTTCACCGCCCGCACCCGATACCCACTGGCGATCAGCGGCTCCGACAGCATCTCCAGATTGGCCTCGCTGTCATCCACCAGCAGTATGGTTTTTTCAGTAACGCTCATCGGCCGTGTCCCTTAAAAAATAGTTCGGAGTAATCAGTTCGGAGTTCGGAGTAAAAAAACACCGGGTTCCCAACTCCTAACTGTTTTTAGTTTGATTCGGTTGCATCAATGGTGGTTTTCACCCACCCCACCTGCTGTTTTTAGTTTTTAGTCTTTACTCCGAACTCCGAACTCCGAACTCCCAACTCCGAACTCATAACTCCGAACTCTTAGCGCCTTTCAACACATCACACAAACCCTCATAATCGTACCGCTTGGCATACCGCCCGAGCACTTCCCCAAGCCGTTTGTCGATTTTCCCGACCTCAACTGTAAGCTCAAGCACCCGCCCCACGTCGGCAATATCGGCTGCCCTGCTCAAATCGAGGACCAGCTCAACCGGCAAGCGCTTGACCAGGCCCGCAAGCTCAGCCGCTCCGATTTCGGCCTCCGGCAGCACCTCGGAAGTCGGGCTTTCCATCGTATAGGACAGGAACTGCATCGTTTCCGTGATGAGGTCATCACGGCGGAACGGTTTGCATAGATACCCCTGGATTACTTCCCGTAGCTTCATGTCCACCTCTTTTAGCGCATACGCGGTTACCGCTATGACGGGTATGTCCCTCAGGGCCTTTTCGCTTTTCAGCACCTGCAGGAAATCGTAGCCGTCCATCACCGGCATCTTCATATCCAGCAGTATCAAATCAGGTTTGCGAAGCCGCGCCTTCTCCATCGCCTCCTGCCCGTTTTCAGCCTCTTCAATCTCCAGGTCAAATCCGTCATAAAATCCCCGAATAATTTCGCGATTGTAGTCCATGTCGTCCACCACCAGCACCAGCGACGGTTTAAACCGCACCCGGGCGCATATTTCCCCGGTATCAGGCTCGGCTGTCTGCTTATGTGAACTTTGCGCAACTACCACGTCGGGAAACTCAACCTTGAACAGGCTGCCCTCTCCCGCACGGCTTTCGACGCTGATCGTCCCCCCCATCGACTCTACGAGGGTTTTGGTTATCGACAGCCCCAGCCCCGTGCCTCCATAGCTCTTCATGATCATGTTTTTCTGCTGTACAAAGGGCTTGAATATCATTTCCAGCTCTTCCTCCGGAATGCCGAATCCCGTATCCTGAACAGATATACTGATAGCCGCCCTGCCGCCGGCCTTCTCCGGCATGCCCCGCGCTTCAAGACATACCCGCACGCTCCCGGCTTCCGTAAATTTTACTGCATTGCCCACCAGGTTCATTAAAATCTGCCGCAGCCGCACGGGATCCAAAAGCACCAGACCCGGCACTTCCTGTCCTGCCTCAAGGCAAAGTGTTATATTTTTTTCCTCAATCCGCTGGCTGAACATCCGGCACACATCTTCCCCCACCTGTCGCGGCGACACCGGTTCCGGATGAATATCCATTTTTCCGGCCTCAATCTTGGAGAGATCCAGTATGTCGTTCAGCAGCGTTAAAAGTGAGCTGCCGCTTTCACGTATCCTTTTTGCATACTGCAGAAGCTTCGCGTCCCGCAGTTGTTTTTCCAATATTTCCGAAAACCCGATTATCGCATTCATGGGGCTGCGAAACTCGTGGCTCATATTGGCCAGAAACATGCTCTTGGCCCGGTTTGCCGACTCGGCAGCCTGCTTGGCCAGCGCAAGCTCGTCAGTGCGCACCCGCACAAGATCTTCAAGATGCTCCTGGTAATTCCTGAGCTCCGTATCCACGCGCTGCCGCTCCGTAATATCGCGAATTGCCTCTATGTGCACGGCGAGATTATTGTATAAAAAAGATCGAGCGGTAATCTCAACAGGAAAAATAGTGCCGTCCATCCGGCGATGCTGGCAAAAGGGTATTGTCACGATCTGGCCGGCGATAGGCAGCATAGCCTGCGTATGCAGGAAGCCGGTTGCCGGCTGAACTGTAATGTCCGTGATTTTCAGCTGCAGCAGGGCATCATGTTCATACCCATACAGAGTGACCGCGGCTTTATTGGCCTGCAGAATGCGCGACGTGGTATTATCAATCAAAAAAATAGCATCCGATTCGGCATCGAACAGATGGCGATAACTTTCCTCGCTCTGCACCAATGCCTCCTGGGCCTGCTTGTGCGCGGTCAGATCAAGAAATGACAGCAGTACCCGCGCTGTATCCCCGGAGGATATCATAACCGATGAACACAGCAGCGAAATATCCACGCGCCGCCCCTTGCGCAGCAGGGTCGTGCGGTATTCGATATCGGCATGCTTTCTGCCGGTGTTCAGGGTATCGGCAATGGCCGCATGTATCCCGCATATTTTGCAGTGCGGCCCATACCCGCAGCCCCGAGGGTCGTCAAGAGCATTAATGCAGCCGAAAACACCGCAGGCTTTTTCCTGACCGCTTGCCTTCTCGCGCCAATCCGTAAACTCGACAAAGGCGCGGTTGGCCTGCACGACGTGGCGCTCGGCATCAATAACGCACAGCATGATCTGCGTGCCGTCGTAGATGGCTTTCAGTTCATCCCTGCTGCGCTGCAGGAACAGCTCCATCTGCTTGCGGCTGGTAATGTCGCGTATGAATGAAACAAAGACATCGCCCGCCGGCTCGTGAACTATGTCGGTTGATACGTCTGCGGTAATGACTGTGCCGTCTTTTTTTATATAATGCCGTTCAACAGTACAGGGCAGCTTCAGATCGCCGCTGCGAATCCGGGCGCCCATGTTTTTCTCCTGTTCGATATCCGCCGCTGGAGAGATGTCCGCCCATGTTTTTGTAATGAGTTCTTCCCTGCTATAGCCCAGCATTTCGCACAGCTTCGGGTTAACATCAAGTAAGCCCCGGTCCAGGCTTACGGTAGAGATGCCGATGATGGGCAGGTTGAAATAGGGGCGCAGCTGCTCAAGGGATGCCCTCAGCTTCTGTTCAGATTGGCGCTGGTCCGTTATGTCTCGGCTGTATATGGCCACCCGGCTTGCCACCCTTGTATCATCAAGGATCGGATAAACGCTGTTGTCGTAAATTCTTCCTCTGCGTTCATCTTCAAAATGGCTTACCTTACCCGACTTCACGATAGCCTGAACCCTCGCAAAGCGCACTTTGGCTGCTTCAGAAGGGAAAATGCCTGTAAAGTGCGCGTTTTTAAGCTCCTCTACTGTTTTGCCCAGTCTTGTAGCCACCTTCTCATTCAGGCAAATGAATTTGCCCTCAAGGTCAAGGATGAATGCCGCATCGTCGGTTGCATTGAGCAGCGCCCGGTTTGCCTCTTCGCTTGTCCGCAGCGCCACCTCGGCCTGCTTGCGCTCCGTCAGCAGCTGCCACTCCCGCAGAGCGCGCTCCACAGTGCGGGGCATGCCGGTAAATGCCTCCGGCGATTTCACCACATAATCAATGGCGCCTGCCTTCATTGCCTCAACAGCAACCTGTTCATTGCCGTAGCTGGTCATGACCACAATGGGATAGAGGCCGGATTCAGACGGCGACGACAACACCTCTATCGCGTTGCCGTCGGGCAGTTTCATATCCGCAATAACAATATCTGGCGCATGCTGTGCAACGGCAGTGCGATACTGCTGCAGCGACCGCACCACCAGCACCTCATCATTGGGCCTGTCTGTATTGTAAGCCCGCCGGATAGCTTCCGCATGCGACAGCTCGTCTTCTACGATCAGTATCCGTTTGCCGCTGTTTTCCATGGGGTCTCCTTGAGTAAAGATTCAAGGTTCAAGGTTGATGGCTTCGTAAAAAGTCACGCGGCATATTTTAAACCGCAGAAATAGAAATTCGGGCGAGACCTTAAGAAAGCAGCTGCCTTGCCCAAAAAAGATATCCAACGCTCTTTGAAAA